>JACCDR010867969.1_pt1 | contig 66836 bp, 101 predicted proteins | sample 7446431 | NCBI WGS metagenome assembly JACCDR01 (sample SAMN15323443, study PRJNA562643) | freshwater metagenome | isolation source: river surface water | place: USA:Blue River Watershed | collected 2017-08-17 | reverse complement strand
CGGGGGCGGGCGCTGGGGCGGGCGGCGCCATGGCGGCGCTCGGGCCGGCCGCGCTCATCGCTGCGGGCGCGGGCGTGACCTACGCCATCGGGCGGGAGCAGATCGGTAACGCGTACGACGACGAGGAGGCCGTGATGAAGGAGCTGTCGAGCGCGACGGCGGCGGGCTTCAGCGGCGGCGGGACGGTCGATGAGAAGCGCGCGAAGATCGCTCGGCTCCAGGCCGCGAGCAAGGCCGCGTACGAGGCGGACGTCGGCGGCGGATTCATGGACACGATCGGTCGCACTGTGACGGGCGTCGACAGTCGCAAGGAGGCCGAGGCGCAGATGAAGCTCGCGGGCGAGGCCATCGCGCGACTCTGGCTCGAGGTGCAGAAGGCCGAGGCCGCGGCGAAGAACCCGCCCGCCGCAGGCCCCGCTTCGCAACCCGGCGTCGGCGCCGGCAAGCCCAAGGTGTCCATGGATCAGGACGGCGCGCGCATGATCGGCGTCGCAACGGCCACCGCTCTTGGGGGCAAGGTCGTGACCGTTCGCGTCGCCAACGCTGGCGAGCTCGGCCTCGGGCGCGCGGCGCCTGGCCCTGGCACTCGCGGACCGATGAACGTGCCGCCGGCGCGGCAGGGAGGGGGAGTCTGATGGGCGAGATCTTCGAGCAGTACCCGGTCGCCGAATGGAAGGTCGGCACCCTAGACCCGGTCGCGTTCCCGATCACCGCCGTCGAAGAGACGGGCGGCAACCGCATCGTGCCGCACGAGCGCTTCGGCCGCGACGGCGGCAAGCTCGACGACACCGGCGGGCAGCCCCGGCAATGGAAGCTCACCGCGGTCTTCGGCACCTCCTTCGAGGAGCCCGACGTCCGCAGCGCGCTCTACCCCACGGTGCTGCGGGCCCTGATCCGGAGCTTCGATGAGCACGCGACGGGAACGCTGACGCTGCCCACCGTGGGCGACGTGCGGGCTCGAGCCCAGTCGTACACGCGCCGCGAATCGACGGACGCCGACGACTATGCGTCGCTCGATCTGACGTTCATCGAGGACAACGAGGACGCGCTGGACCGCGCGATCCTGATGCCGCCGCAGGTCGTGGCGACCATCAACCGCCTCGCCGAGCAGACGGTGTTCACGGCTCAGGCACAGGGCGTCTGGAACGAGGACCTCAAGTCGCTGACCGAGATCGCCTCTGAGATCGAGGGCCTGCTGCTCGCGCCGGGCCGCAGCGTCAGCGACCTGGGCGCCGTCGTTCGCTCGCATCGCCGAGCGATCACGCGCATGGTCGACGCCCTCGAGTCAGCCGCGGCCAGCGGCGACGGCGTCTTCGGGGAGCCGCGAGCGAGCGAGCTCGTCCGGCAGTTCCAGCTGCTGCTCGATCGCGAGGCGCAGGCCGAGGACGAGCGGAGCTCCAGCCGCCCGCCGACGCGGCCGTTCACCATCGACGTCGAGATCACCAGCATTTTCGAGGTGGCCGCCCGCCTCAACCAGGACGCCGAAGCGCTGATGGACCTGAACTCCGCGCGCATTGACGACCCGCTGACGTTGACGCGCGGCCAGGTGATCCGGGTCTTCGAGGCGGCATGACGGTCGCTGTTCTCTACGTTGATCCGATGGGACCCTACCCGAAGATGGCCGGGGTAGATGCGTGGGACGAGAAGCGTGACGCGACCCTATACTGCGGACCTCACCCGGTTGTCGCGCATCCGCCCTGTGGCCCTTGGGGATCGTTCGCGCACCTCTGCAAGAATCAGCCGCGGGACATCGCACCACTCGCGGTCGATCAGGTCCGGCGCTGGGGTGGAGTCCTGGAGCATCCGGCTAAGTCGAGGCTTTGGCAGCACTGCGGACTCCCGCTCCCAGACGAGCTACCGGACGAACACGGAGGACGCACCGTGGCCGTCAATCAAGTCGATTGGGGACACCCGTGCACGAAGCCCACGTGGTTGTATCTGGTGCGTATTCGCATCCAGAGCATGCCTCGGCGTCCACCCGGCACGCCGACGCACGGCATTTGGTTTTCGTCCTTTGAGTGGGCAGGGCGTGCCGGTCCTCGTTTGAAGGGCGCCTCGAAGGAGATCCGCCGTCGAACACCGCAGGCGTTCGCTGAATTCTTGGTCGACCTGGCTCGGCAAGCGGCCGTCACCGAGGCGGCATGATGGACGTGGTGCGCGTCAGCGCGATGGGAGCGCCCGTCAACCGCAGCCCGCGCGCCCAGGCGCGAGCCAGCAATCGGATCGGCGTCTTTCGCACCGACGAATTCAACTTCCAGGACTGGACCAGCCTCCGCATCACGAACTCGATCACTCACCCGGCGGAGGCGGCCTTCGAGCTCGGCGACGACACGGGCTGGGAACGGCTCAACAACCTCTGCGATCTGGGCGCGGAGTTCGCCATCAGCGTCAACGACCGTCCGCGCATTCGCGGCCGCGTCGAGGCCATCACCGCTCCCGCCGACGCGCGCAGCGGCATGGTGCAGAGCTTCGTCATCCGCACGAAGATGAGCGACGCGGCGTACTCGTCGGCCCCGCAGGGCATTCGCCTCAAGGGCGCCTCCATCAAGGAGTTTGTGCTCGCCTGCTACGAGGGGATCGGGCTCACCGAGAAGGACTTCGACTTCCAGGCGGACGCCAGCCGCGACTTGATGACGGGCAAGGACTCGAAAGGTCAGCGCCCCGAGAAGCCCCTCGACCAGCTCAAGGCCGAGCAGGCGAAGGTCAATCCCCCGGAGACAATCTTCGCGGCCGTCGATCGGCACCTCCGTCGCCACGGTCTGCTCCACTGGGACGGCGGCGACGGGCGGATTGTCGTGGCTGCGCCCGACGACACCGTCGAGCCGATGGCAACGCTGGTCAGCCGGCGCCCGCCCAACGGGCAGTACAACAACATCCTGTCCATCGAGCGGACGCGCGACGTCTCGCAGAGCCCCACGGTGCTGGCCGTCTTCGGCGTCGGCGGCAGCGCGGACTTCAGCGCCACCAAGGTCTCCTCGCTGCTCTACAACCAGGACCTGATCACGCGCGGCTTCCGGCGGAACGTTGTGATCATCGACGAGGCCCTCAAGACGAAGGCGATCGCGGGCTCGCGCGCGAACCGGGAGTTCGCCACCCGCAACCGCGGGCTCGACCGCATCACCATCACCGTCGATGGCCTGAGCTACCGCGAGGCGGGCGAGCGCCTGCCCTGGTCGCCCGACACCACCGTCGACGTGTACACCGAGCAGCTCGGCGGTGCGATCGGCACCTACTACGTCGAGGACGTCGAGATCTCACGCAGCGCCAGCGCCAGCGACATCACGCGCCTCACGCTCGTCAAGCAGGGCGTCTGGGTGCTATGACGAGATCGCGAGTGGATCGCGGCCTGTCTTTCGGAGGGGCGACGCGGTCCCCTCGCACCCACTGCGCGGTGGAGCAGCCTGGTAGCTCGGCGGGCTCATAACCCGAAGGTCGCTGGTTCAAATCCAGCCCGCGCAACAAGGGAGCCCGGCGGCTGCAAACGAAGGCTGCGCCGCCGGGCCCTCCGTTTTTATGTACTGGCGAGTCACATTCAAACGCGATGGGTCGCTCCGAGCGGTGGTCCCGCTGAAGGGCCCTGGTCACGATCGCTGGGTCGTCGTCGAAGCCGAGACGCGCGAGGAGGCTCACCGCCGTGCGTTCAACATCTACTGCGCGCGGAAGAAGCGCGAGCGCAACGCCGCGCTCAAGGCGCAAGGCAAGTGTGCCTGCGGGCGACCGTTGGACGGTGCTCTCGTCGAGGTGGGCAGGTACAAGGGAAAGGCGCATCAGAAATGCGCCACGTGCCGCGAGCGCAACGAGACGGTCTGGCGCCCCAACCACGCCGAGCGCATCGCCAACGGCACCGTCGGGCAGGGAATGGCCGAGCGCGACGAGGCTGCGCGCATCGCGGCGAACTCGCAGAGGCAGCGAGATAGGCGCGCCGAGATCAGGCTCGAGACGCTGCTCGACGTGCGAGCGGCGTGGCGCGATGCTCCGACGGTGGGTCGTTTCGGTGAATGGCTTCGAGGGCAGATCGAGGCTCTCACGGGAAGCTCCGTCCAGCCGTCTAAGCAGGCATGCGATCGATCCTCTTCGTCTGGCTCACCATCGGCTGCGGCCTGAGCGCCGCGCAGGTCAGGGAGCGAGACCTCTGCTACGAGCGCGCCGAGGCCGCGGCGCAGAAGCGCGTCGACGACGAGTGCCCGGAGTCCTTCGCAGCGTGCCCAGCTCGCGATGACATCATGGCCCAGCTGAAGCGTGACCAGGAGGCCTGCCCGTGAGCATCCCGCCGCTGCTGCCCACCGTCCTCAACGTCGTCCGCATTCCCCAGGCGGCGCGCGACCTGGTCCTGCTCATCGTCGATCTCGCTCCTGAGCTCCGAGATGCGGTCGCTGCCCTGGTGCGGGCCTTCAAGAGCGGCGACGAGGCCGAGGCGCGCCGGGCTTACGAGGCCGCGCGGCGCGTGGCTTTCGCCGGCCGGCAGCGATGATCGAGGCAACGACGTCGAGCACGTCCGTCGGCGTGTCGCAGATGACCATGCCCCGCTCGCGGCCGTCCTTGTAGTGCTCGACGCAGCCGAGCAGCGGCTTCGGACCCGCGGTCTCAGTGATGAGCACGAAGCGTCCTTGCAGGTGCACGACGTCGCCGTTGGCCAGGATGAGATGCGCTCGCTTCATCGGCGCCCGAAGCGCTCCATCATCGCTTCCAGCGCCCGCCGGCGCCGATGCGGCAGCGCTCGCCCTTCCTCCAGATCCTCAGTTCTCCCATCAGGTCCCTCGCGCCTTCTTGCTCCGCAGCGCCTCGAGATCGGTGCGGTGGTCGCGGAAGTCGTCGGCGACGGTTCGGACGGTGTAGCCGGCGATCGCGCGCATCTTCCAGCCGTCGTCGTGGCCCTCGAGCGCCTCGAAGAACGCCTGGTCCCACTCCTTCTCGACCGCGATGAATCCCATCCGGCGGATCCTATATCGGTGGGCCCCGCCCTTGGAAGCCGGCCTCAAGGGCGGGCGGAAAAAGCGACAATCGCCGCCAGGGCCCCAAACTGCCCGCTGGAGGCGTTTTCGGTCGGGTCCGCCCGGAAGGACGGGGGCGGCTCCGTGCGGCCCAGGGCGCCCGGGGCCCGGCTCACGCCGAGGGCGAGGCCGGGGGCGGCTTCGACGAGCCGGCCACCGTCGCCCGGAGGATCCGGAGCTCGATCTGGTCGGCCACCGCCCGCAGGATGCGCACGAAGACCAGGCCGATGGTGCCGGGCTTAACCCCGGCCTCCTTCCGCTCCTTGAGTGTGAAGCCGTCGCCGTGCTCGCCGCCGAGCACCACCAGCAGCACGCCCTTCGCCTTCGCTTCGACCAGCGCGCGGCCGGCGATCTCGGCGTACGGATCGTTCGTCTGCTGCGGGACCGTGGTCTCGGTCATCGCTTTTGCCTCACCACGCCAGCCGGCGGAGCGCCGGCATCGAGCATGTCCGCCATTCGGCGCAGCAGCTGGGCGAGCTTGTTGCCGCCCATGATGGTCGCCACAGCTTCGGGTCGCGCTGGGTTGCCGCAGCACGAGAAGCCCTGGCCGCGCTTGCCGTCGATCACGATGAGCACCACGACCGACGCATCGGTTTCCACCAGAACGCGCTTCGCATCATCGTCGTACTTTCCTGGCGTCCCGAAGATCGTCTCGCTCATCGCCCCGAGCGTCGCACCCGGTGAGGGCGGTTGGCAACGGGCCTCGCGCGCGCGATCCATGCAGTCGGCGTGGCTCCAGGGTTTTTCAAATTTCGAGGGAGAGGAAGGATCCAGGAAAGGCTGGTAGCTAAAGATCGATCCCGCGTGCGCGTGCAGCGTTGATCGGATCGCCGGCCGTTGTCCAGCGGCCCCCAGAAGCCCCTGCTCGGGCCCTCAGAAGCCCCCTCGTTATTGATGCAGCGGCCCCCAGAAGCCCCTGCTCGGGCCCTCAGAAGCCCCCCCCAGATCTGAGGGCGCGCCGGCTTCGATGCCGTCCCTAGGGGTGAGCCCATCTCGAAGAATTCACCATGGACTCCGTTGGCAGGCCCCCAGAAGCCCCTACTTTGATGGCCGCTCGAACGGGAGCACGCGCTGTTGCCCACGCTTGCGAGGACGCGGCGGGCGCGGCGGACGCGCCTCCTCGCTGGGCACGACCTGGTCGTGCTCGCGATCGATGACGGCGGCATGCCCGCCAGCACGGTGCAGGTCGGTCAGCGCGGCTGCGAGATGCTGGCGGAAGCGACGCAGGGTAGCCTCGCTGCCCGAGAGCGCGTGCAGCTGCGCGACGGGCACGGGCCGGCGGAAGCGCGAGAAGAAGAGCTGGAGCCAGAGCGCGAGGGGCTTGTTGTGGAGGGCCTGCCGCTGCCGCCAGTCGATCGTGCCGAAGCCGCTCTCGAGCACGCGCGCGACGTTCCGCGTGATGACGACGGCGAATGCGCTCTGGTCGAGCACGACGTGGTCGGTCTCGGCGATGCGGGTGAGCAAGTGGCCACCGAAGCGAACGCGGCTCGCGTCATCTTGGATGAGCAGGTCCGAAGCGCAGAGCTGCGCGATCCATCGCTTCAGCTGTTCTCGCTGAGCCTTGCCGGTGTGCCTGCCGATCAGGCGCAGCAGCTGGTGCGCGGTGAAGCGGATCACGGCCCCCTCGGGCTGTTGCCGCGCGAGGTGCATGATGCCCTGCCAGACGTCGGCGTGGACCTGGTTGAGGCGCGGGCCCGTGTAGATGGCCGTCAGCCCGTTGATGCTGGCGAGCGGCTTTCGGGTGATCTGCTTGTCGGTCTTGATGGCCGCGAAGACCGCGCTCGCAATGAACGCCTCTGGCATCGCGCGCCGCTCGTCGGGCCAGAACGAGAGCTGGTAGACCCGCGCCCGCTCCATCGCGTCCTCGCGAGCTCGCGCGTGGGCTTGTGCCTCCTCCGCCATCCGTTCATATTCGTTGCTGGCCATGGGCGCCTCCTTGGCAGCCGCAACCTACATCGGACCGGGTGTCGTTTCTCAACAACGTCGTCGAGTTCTGCAAGGTCATCTCGAGCGAGGTGGTCGGCGCGAACGCAGCAACCCTCTACAACCTGACGGGGATCGCGGGCTTTGCGCTTGACGACGATGGGCAGGTCAGCGGTGAGGACGAGACGGACGCGGGCGGCGAGCAGGCGCACGAGCAGGCAGGCTACCAGGCGCTCGGCATCATCGGGCGGCCGCTGCCGCCGGAGGGCGACGTCTTCGCCGAGGCGCTGAGCGTTCGCACGGAGGACGGGCTCCTGCCGTTTGCGTTCCGGGACCTCCGCCTCCATCGCGCCATCAACCCCGGCGGCGCGCGCAACACGCCGCGCGAGGGCCAGCTCCTGTTCGCCGGCTATGGCGGCGCGTTCCTCTCGCACGCGATGACTGCCGAGGCGACGGGCAGCAAGCGCGGCAACGTCAGCACCTGGTACGTGCCCTACGAGTTCGGCAGCGATGGAGTGCCGACGAAGGCGCACGCCATCTCGATCGACCCGAGCGACGGCAACCAGTCGATCAGCATCGTGCACGGCGACGGCGTGTTCCTGACGCTCACCGCTGATGCTGGCACCGGAGCTCCCGGCATCGTCTGGGCCGTCGACGCACAGACGTTCGGTCGCATCGCGCCAGGCGAGTTCACCGTGAATGCCGCCAAGATCACACTGAAGGGCAACACGTACATGGGGCGCGCCGCGGAGGCTGGCGTCGCGATGCTGGGAGGCCCGATCACGCCGCCGTCTCCATCGGTATTCGTCTCGCCCTCGTGATACGTTCCTGAGCACCAGGCGCGGTCGCACCTCGAAGCGAGGGAGCGAGCGACGTGGCATTGGATCCGGGTGACGTAGACGTAGCGCCAGACGGCAGCGCTACCGGGCACGGCACCGCCAAGCGCGTCTACGATGCGCTCGTCGACGAGTACGATCCGCCGGGCTCGCCTCCCGGGGCTCCGGGGGCTCAGGAGTCGCTCGCGAAGATGGCGCGCGCGATAGCCGTCCCAATCGCCGAGGACGTCAACGACTATGGCGGCGGCGGCGGTGGCGAGGTCGGTCCGACTGGCCCTACAGGTCCAACGGGGCCGGCCGGACCTCAAGGCGCCACTGGCGCGCAGGGTGCCCAGGGCGCGACCGGTGCGCAGGGGGCGACGGGCGCCGCTGGGGCCGATGGTGCGGACGGCGCCGATGGAGCGACTGGCCCTCAAGGCCCGCCGGGCACCGACGGCACCGACGGAGAGGACGGACTCCCCGGAGTCCCTGGGGCCCCGGGTCCGCAGGGCCCCACGGGTCCTCAAGGACCTCCAGGCGCTGACGGAGCCGATGGCGAAGACGGCGCCGCGGGACCTGAGGGGCTGCGTGGACCAACGGGCGATCAAGGTCCCCCAGGGCCTCAAGGCCCTCCCGGCATGGATGGGGACGACGGCGAGCGGGGGCCCACCGGCGAGCAGGGGCCGCGCGGTGCACAGGGTGATCAAGGCCCGCCAGGGCGCGATGGCGAAGACGGTGAGGACGGCGCCGTCGGCGCTCGAGGGCCGCAGGGGGAGACGGGTCCTCAAGGTCCCCCAGGGCCCCAGGGCCCTCCGGGCCTCGATGGTGAGGATGGCGAGCGCGGTGACGTTGGTCCAGTCGGCCCTCGTGGGTTGCAGGGCGAGCAGGGGCCGCCCGGCAAGGACGGCCTCGATGGCGATGATGGCCCCCCGGGGCCGCGCGGTGAGCAGGGCCCCACGGGTGCAACTGGCGCAACCGGCGATCAGGGTCCGCCAGGGCTCGATGGCCTCGATGGCGAGCCTGGCCCTCCGGGGCCGACTCTCGGATGGAGCGCGAGCCTTGGGATCGACGCGAGCGCCGGCGCCCATGATCCGGTCATTCCTGCGGGGCAATTCATTGGATGGGGTGCCAACCCGGCGGGTGTCGCGGGCGTCGCGCAAGCCAAGTCGGACGGCGCATGGACATTTCGCGGGAACGGCGACGTAGCGTTCTTTGCCGGCGCCACGCTGCAATTCAGCGCGACGACGACAACGGCGCTAGCGGCCGGCACGAACCTAACCATATCGGGTGGCGCCGCCGGCTTCGTCACTCTCAACGCTGGATCGGTGGGAGCCGCGATGGCGGCAACCGGTCCGATCACGCTTCAGCCCGGCGTCGGCGTCTCGGTGTTGCTTTCGCGGGGGTTTCTCGAGCTCCCGGAACAGGCCGCCTCGACGCCGTCGATGGCTGCCGGGCGTGGGCTGTTTTGGGTGAAGGATGACACCCCCAACAACCCCTACTTCACGGACGACACGAACGCCGACCGCAAGATCTTAACGGCGCCACTGCCGCTCGCAGACATGGCAACGATCGCTGCCGGGCGTGTGCTCGGCTTGCAGGTCGACGCTGCGGGGCCCGCCGTGCCCGTCGCGCTGACTGGCGCCGAGATCGGCGAGCTGAGACGCGAAGAGTGGGTCGAGTCATTCTCGCTCTCGCCCGGCACATACACGCTGACGCTCGACGCGCGCACGACGAAGGTCTTCGTGTCGTGCACGTCGAATGGCGACGTGATCTTCAACCAGATCGTTCACGGCTCGAGCAACCTAGGCGCGCGGTTCACGCTCGTGAAAGAGGGTACGCAGGGGCGCGTCGTTCTCGCGGACAGCAACACCAACAGCAATTCGATCTGGACACCGGGATCGACTGTCGGTTCGACCACGATCGCGCTCGCTCACTATAACGAGAGCGTCGAGCTATCTAACACGATCCAAAATTCAGCAGCAGGCACGGGCTCACAACGGTGGCGGCCGACGTCGCTGAAGCTCATCAACGCATGGGACGTGCAGGCCGCGGTCGCGCTGAACGCCAACGTCTCGGTCGGCGTGCTGGTGCCCATCCACGTCATCGCCGCCGCAGGTGGCGCCGCGGGCACGGCCGACGATGTGACCGTTTTCAACGCGAATGCGCCGTGGGCATTTCGCGTGCTGCGGTGGGATCCGCGCATTACGACCGCCGTTGCGGGCACGCTGCAGGGGCGCTCGGCGAGCGGCGGCGGCGGCTCGGCGCTGACGGATAGCTACAGCTCGGCGGCGGTCGGCCCTGCCGCGTTCAGCGCGATCGGCGTCAACGGCACGGCGACCGTCTCCGCCGGCGGCTCGTTCTTCATTCGCCGCAGCGACCGAGCGGTCGCGTTCGAAGCAACGATCCACATCATGCGGATCTGATCAGCAAAGAAGGAAACCAAACACATGATTACCAAAACTGGCTCCGGCGGACATGCATCGGAGGCCATCTTCAACACCGCAGGAATCGAGGCGGGTTTCTATCAGGTCGGCGTGCGCCTCGAGGCGACGGGGCTGCCTGCCAACACTGGACTCGCGCTCAACGTATCGACGCCGAGCCCATATCCGCCAGTGACCGTTGCAGCGAGCAGCGGTCAACCCAATGCCGCGAATGCCTCCGGCCCGCTCTTTCTCGAGCCCGGCGCGTCGCTGGCGTTCACCGTGACGCCCTTCGGACCCATGGGCGGAGCAACGCCCGGATGGACGGCGAAGTTCTTTCTCTATCGTGCTGACGACGTCAGCGCCTGAAGCGCGCGCCCAAAAAGGCAAGGTTCGCGGTCGTCTGCTCAGACGGCCGCGAACGCGCGTCGACCCGTTGTTTGAGCACGAATCTTCAGCAGCAATAGAAGGGGGCCCACATGGCCGGACGAATCAAAAAACGCCTGTTCTTTACGCCCGCAGACGCGACACCCGAGACCGTCTTCACCAACACTGCAGGCCAGATTACGACCGTCGATAGCCTCACGATGGCCAAACCCGACGGCAGCGTGGCAACCAACATCCGCCTGTCCATCGGTGCCGACGGGGCCGCGACGCGCGCGATCGAGTACCCGCTGCCCGCCGGCGCCGGCACCTGGGTCGTCTACCCCGGCATCGTCCTGACGGGCACCGAGACGCTGCAGCTATCGTCCACGGTCAGCGATGACGTCGTGGTCTGCACGGGCAACGGCAGCATCGAGGGCCTCGTCCTCGGATGAGCTGCGCGCTCCCGACGCCGCCCGTGTTGCTCGTCGGGCTTCCCTCATTCGCACCGCCGGCGTTGCCGCTGCCGGCGGTGCTCGCGGAGGTGCCGGATCTGCCGGGCCTGCCGGCGCCACCGGTGCTGCTCGTCGGTCTGCCATCGCTGTCGCTGCCGATCCCGGTGCTTCCCAGCTTGCTCGCTTCGCTGCCCGAGCTACCGGGCCTGCCCACGCCGCCGGTGCTGCTCGTCGGCCTGCCGTCGCTCTCGCTGCCGATCCCCGTGCTGCCTGCCGTGCTCGCGTCGCTCTTCTGCCCGCTCGACTGATGCTACGCTGAGCGTGGGCGCTCGGCGCGTTTGGAGGAACTCGGCACCTCCGAAGCATACCGCGCTGGGCGCCCAGCTAAAGCTCAGGCGCTGGTTGGCGCTCAGAAGGAGCGGTACCTCCAAACTCGAAAGGCGTTGAGGTCTATGCCAGCTACACGCTCCTATTTCATCGACAAGAAGAAGAACCTGAAGTCCAACTTCTACCGCTACGGCGGCCAGAGCGGACTCGTCACGACGATCGCAGCCGGCACCAGCTCGGCGGGTCACGTCTACGCGCTGCGCAACCCGAGCGCATCAAAGCTGCTCTACATCGCCGCGATCCGGCTGCAGTTCATTCCGACAGTGGCCTTCGGCGCAGCCCAGGCGGTGAGCCTCGCCGCGTACAAGCTGACGGGCTACAGCGCTGCGCACACGGGCGCGACCGCCATCACGCCGGCGAAGCGTGTGACCAGCGAAGCGGACGCCTCGGTGGCTACGGCTCGCATCGCGGACACGGGTGCGCTGACGGCAGGCACGCATACCATCGCCGGGCAGCCGCTCTTCCGGGCTGGCGCGCACGGCACGTTGCCGTCGTTCGATGCGCTCTGGAAGCCAGAGGACGACCACGTCGAGGTGCTTGCTCAGAACGAGGGCATCCTGATCCGCAACGAGATCCTGATGGGCGCGAGCGGCGTCGGCATCATCGTCGTCGGCATCGACGGCTGGGAGCGTTGACGCGAGCTCGCGGGCTCGGGTAAGCTCCGCTGCGGAGACGGTGGTCGCGAGCTCACCCTGTCCATGGGGGGGAAAGGCCCTGGGTGTACCGGACACCTGGGGCTTTTCTTATTCGGGCTCCGGGGGCGGCGGGTCGTCGTCGACGTGGTAGGCCTCCCACAGATCGGCGACCCTGCCGGCGATCAGCACCGCCTGCTGGATGGGACCTCGGTATTCCTCGTACCACGCGACGCCCTGAAGCAGCAGCATGAGGGCGCCCGTGATCGTCACCGCAGCCTTGGTGAATCGCCCCGTCGCCTTCGCGGCGCGCACCGGCATGCTGGGCTTGGGTGCGGCCTCGGGCGGCGAGCTCGAGAGCCGTTCGATGATCTTCGGGTTGAGCCGCTGGTTGATGAGCTCGAAGACGTCGTCGAGAGTCCGCTGCGCCTCCGTAGGCACGCGCGGCGGCGGAGGCAGGTGCTCCTCCTCGGGCACCGCTGGCACCTCGGTCTCAACGGGCGCTACGGAGACAGGGACGACGAGCGTGGCGTCGTCGTCGGGGATTCGTTCGACGGCACGCGGGCGCGGCACAGGGGGCTTATCCACGCCCCGAGTCTAGCTCAGGCGCCGCGCAGCGCATCGTCGACGAATCGGAGGTACTCACCCACCGGGAAGTAGGGCCCCGGATCCATGTGTGTCGACCGCCCGAACGCCTTGCTCACCTCGGCGTGCGTGGTGATGCCGCGAGCTCCACGGCGCAGCTGGTCTGCCACCAGGTAGCTCACAGGGATGTCGAAGCGATCGCAGAGGTGCGCCGTGAGCTGACCGCTGAGCGCGAGCATCCGCAGCGAGAAGTCGTCGAGCCACTGCTGGCGATTCTGGCGAGCGTAGCCGGCATGCTCGATTCCGAGCCCGTTGGCGTTGGCGCCCGGCGCGTGCCAGGCGATGCGGTCGGGCGGGACGCAGCAGACGACGGTGTCGTCGTCGACGCAGTAGTGCGCCGAGGCCTGAGGAGCCGCGCCCTGCTTGCCGGCAAAATAGCTCGCGCACCACTCGGCGCTGGTGCTCGCCTCGGGGTACTCCATGCAGTGGATGACGATCACGCTCTTGAGCTGGGGCCCGATGTGCCGGCTCCAGTTGGCGGCCTCCACGTACGGGATGGCCACCGGATCGAGCACCGCGCGCGGGCGCGAGAGCGGCGATGCGGCAATCGCGTTGCGCGTCTGATCGCCCACCACGCCGTCGCCCTTGAGCCCTCGCGCCTTCTGCCACGCCACGGTTGCATTGTGGACAGCCGTCGTGAACACGCGCGCGACGTTGGACTCGCCGTCGGCGCCCAGCAGCGCGCTCCCGCTCAGGTCATAGCCGTCGAGCTCGAGCACATCACGCCACGCAGCGACGTCGTCGCCGACGTTGCCGAGCCGCAACAGCGGCCGCCATTGATCAGGGCGCGGAGCCATAGAGGTTCGCCAGGGAGCCTCGGCCTCGCTTTCCGCAACGACCAGGCGCGGTCGCTACAGTCAACCAAAAGCCCCCCGGCGAGAGTCACCTTACCACGCGCGACAGAAGTCGCGATCAACGATCGTCAGTGGCGAGTCCGAGTCCGACGAGCGCTTCGACGATCGAGTCGATCTGCTCCTGCGTCGTGACACCGGTGATCGACGGCATGCCATCGGGCGCCGGCGGCAGCGAGTTCTCGAGCCAGTCGCTGATTGTGCCCGCCCAGCCGTCTACCTCGAACTGGGTGGTCTCCGTGATCACTGGCTTGCGCACGCCGGGGCGAACCGGCACGAAAACCCCGCGCTCATGGATCAGCGTGGGATCCACCACTCGCTCGCCGCTCGGCAGCGTTCTGCGGCCGTCGTTGACGATGCAGCGCACGATGTACGAGGCCGCTCCGGGCGCCATCGTCGTCGTGACTTCGGCGCCCTTCGTGACCGGCGAGACCGATTGTCCCGACGTCGCGCCCACGAGATCGAGCGTGGGAGCGCCCTTGCTCGCGCGCGGCGGGTTGCGCGCGATGTCGGACTCCGCGTCGAAGGTCGTGGGGCTCCAGACCTGGAAGACGACGGTGTCCACGCCCTCGATGCTGCGGAGCTTGAACGCGAGCGCCTGGCTGGCGGTCGCCTCGAATCCCCGGTCCTCACCGTCGTCGTTGATCTCGAACAGCGCGCTGGCCATGCCCTACCCTTTCAAGCTGCGTTGAGCCGATCGCCGCTGATCTCGAGCTGCAGCCCGCCCCACCAGCGGTTGTGCCACTGCTCGGCGAGCCGCACCAGGAACGAGCCGCCCTCGCGCGGCGTGAACGTGAGCTGCAGCGGCGCGAATCGCCGGTACACGTGGCTCTCGGAGTTCACCGAGGACGGCGCGACGACGGTGAATTCCAGCGGCAGGACGATGCCTTCGGGCAGCGCGCCGTCGTAGTCGACGTTGATCAGCACTGGTCGGAACGCGATCAGCAGTGGGTCGCGCTCGGCGAGCGTCAGCCGGATCCTGTCCTCGGTGTAGTTGCGAGGCGAGATGTCGTCGAGAAAGCTCATCGCGCAACCACGTCGAGGTGCAGGAAGACGCCGCCACCGCCCAGGCGCCGGCGGATGACGAGCGTGTAATGCCCAGCGACGGCCGGCGTGAACGTGGTGACGCTCGAGAGCCCTGGTGGGTGCAGGAGGTTTGGCGGCGTCGAGCCAGGGAACTCGACGAGCTGGGTCATGAAGGTGCGCCCGGTCAGATCGACGTCAGCCGGGCCCTCGACGTCCTCCGCCGTCGCGATGAGCTCCACCTCCGTGCCCACCAGGCCCATGCGGCGGCGCAGCGGCCGCTGTGCGTACGGATTGACGCGGCTCGGCTTCCCCTCCCCCGGAGCAGCAGGATCCGTCCACGCTGCGAGCGTCACGCCGGATGTGAAGGCGACGGTGAAGTTGGCCATCGCCGAGGCCTCAACGGAACTCGGACGTGCCGCCGACGCGGCGAAGGCTTTTGGCTGTGGCCAGCGCCGCTATGGATCGCACCACCGTCGTGTTGGCGATCCCGCCCGTGGGCCCCTCGGCGAGCACGCGCACGTAGAGAGGCTGTCCCGTGCAGGTGTGCGGCCACGTGTGGCCTGGCAGGGCGTGAGCGACGTTGTCGATCGCCACGTCGTGCGGGTTGTCGTAGGCCGGGCCCGTCGTGCCGTCGCTGCGTTGCGCGATCACGTCCACGTTGCCGGACAGGTCGATGTGCACCAGCTGAATCGCGGGAGGGTCGCCCGGCTCGGTGCCGCCGTGGCCGGCGCCGATCCCACCGTCAATGCTCATGACGACGGAGCGAAGGACGTCGCCCGCTGGCGCGTGGATCGGGAAGTACAGATACTCGCCCGACACGCCAGTCATCATCCAGCGTGCGACGGACGCGCCCGACTGCCGCGCCCAGCCGTCGTTGCCGAACGCCGGCGTGAGGCCGAACATCAGGATGTAGTCCTCGTCGTCCACGCGGAACGCATTCGCGGTGTCGGCCGTGATCGTGGCGCCGGCGGCCACGCTCATCGTGCCGGTCGCTTGCATGGTGATGTTGCCCTGGAGATTGAGCGTGGAGCCCGCTTCCAGGTCCAGACCCGATCCGTCCTGGAATGTCACCAGGGCATTGTCTTCGACGATGATGTCGCCCGTGCCGGTCAGCGTCATGTCGCCGCTCAGCGTGATGTTGGCGCCATCGGCGATCGTGAGCAGAGCGCCGGTTGCAAGCGCGATGGTCGAGTTTTCGCCGACGGTCATGTCGGCGCCCTCGGTCAGCGCGAGGACCGCGCCCGCCGTGAAAGTCGCGCCGCCTACGTTGCTCAGCGTGACCGTCTCGCCGTCGAGGACCAGCGGCGCGCTCAGCGTGTAGGTGCCGCCACCGACGCCGTCGATGGCCTTGAGCAGCTCCTCCTGGAGCGTGTTCATCTCGTCGGACGTCAGGACGTCCTCGAGGTTCCAGCCGCCTGGCTTCGCAGCGACGAGCGTCACTCTACCCCCCTCACGCCCCCAAGCTTGTCAGGTCGAGCCTGTCGACGTCCAGCGTGAAGCCCCGGTGCGTCACGATCTGGTGGTCGTTGAATGCGGGCAGCACATCGTCGAGCACCTTGTGGGCGGCGCGGATCGCGATCCGCTCTTGCTGCGTCGGCTGCTCGCCGCCGCCGATGTCGAGCAGGACGTAGACGCGGAATGCCGTCGAGTAGTTCGGGAAGTCGGTGCTGTGGCGCGTCGCATCCAGCGCGTCGAACGGCTCGGTGCCGGCGAAGTCGTCGAAGGCGCGCCCGAGCACTGTCGTGTCTAGCCCGTCGGGCTCCTGGTTGATGAGCGTGAAGCGCTCGTCGATGCGCTGCAGCTGCGTCAGCACGTCGGGCAGCGCCGCCGAAGCCGTCACCGTGTAGAGCTGCGCGGCGGCGGCCTGGCGCTCCTCGAGCGTTGCGCCAACGTCGCTCGTGATCATCAGCAGCCGCTCGTAGTAGGGCAGCAGATCCGTCGCGATGTTGGGGAACGCCTGCTGCGCCGAGCGCTCCCCCATCGCGGCCACGGAAGCGATGGCGTCCGCCTTGCACTGCCGCCATAGCGGGTCGATCCCAGCCGGGCTGCGCGCGCTGCCGCCCTTGCCGACGGCGGAGCGGAGCGCCTGGTAGATGCGGTCGCCGAGCGTCATGTGAAATCGTACACGGCGAATTGCCCAGCGACGATCATCGACGGCCCGTCGACAATGTCCGCAGGCAGGTCGGGCTCCGACTCCGTGTTGCTGACCAGCAGCGCATCGCTCAGCGGTGAGCCAAGGGCCTCAGAGATCACGCTGACGATCTGCTGGCCCGCTCGGTATGGGTACTCCTCGTTCGGCACCGGATGGCGGAAGGCGCGCGAGGCTCGCTCGTCCGTGGAGAGGTTCACCACCTCGCCTGGGCCCAGGCCGTCGAAGTACTCGCTGACGGCGCTCGCCAGGGTCTCGCGCCGGTTCATGTCCGGGCTGATCCATTCGCCGAGCGCGATGGCTCGCGTCGGTGCCGCGGCGAGGGTTACCCGGTAGCGCCCGGTCTCGCTGGGTGTCAGCTCTTCGATCTCTGTGACGTCGAGGGACTCGAAGCTCGAGGTCTCGTCGTCCCAGCGCATCAGATGGACGCCCGTGACGGGCACGCCAACGCCCGGGTTGCCTGGCAACTGACCAGGCTGGCTCGTCGTCACCCGGAACTCCGTCGGGCTGAAGATCTGGCTGACCGTGGCGACGGTGCCGTTGTGGCTCTTGGGGAAGGGCTCGAGGTCGGTCCAGCCCACCAGCGATCCATAGGGCTGCGAGAGGCGCACGATGATGTCGCAGGGCGCGGGATTGACGCCGACGACCACGACGTGCGCTCGCCCGGGCACGTTGGGCGACGCGGGCGGCACAAGAGCAGCCGTCACCGCGCTGAGCACGCTGAAGCTCGGGACGCGCGCGTCGGGCCCGAGCTCGAGTCCACGCTTCTGCGTGACGGCCACGAGCACCGAGCCCGCGTGGAAGGCGCATGGGTAGATGAAGGCGTCCTCCACGCTGACGCTCGCGGCGCGCGCGTACGAGCGGAGGTGCGCCCAGTTCCCGGACGCTGGCTTGTGCCGGACCCGCGCGGAGAGGCGGCGGGCGAAGTCGGCGTCCGTCTCGGCGTCGAGCCCGCCGGTGAAGTTCTCGATCGCCGGCGCGGTGGTGGCCGAGCCCGGCGGCGGATTCACCCACTTGAGCAGCGTGCCGGAGACGAGGTTCGTCTCGTCGCCTCCATCAATGCCGGCGAGCACGAGCTCGGCCTCCCCGCTCGCATCGGCGGTGCCGGAGATCAGGACCTGGTAGCGCAGGCCGGCTGGGTCCGTCGCGTACGCGGCGAAGCTATCGGGCACCGTCGTCGAGCCCGGCCACGTCGTGCCGGGAACGCCCGTCGCCAGCACGCGGCCCGAGGCACCGAACGACGGCAGGAACTGCTCCCCCCAGAGAACCGCGTGATAGTTGCGCAGGTACGCGCTCCCTGCCCTGTCGATGCGGATCTGCTGCGCGAGGAACTCGTCGCGCTTCTGCACGCCGAGCAACACGATGTCCAGCGCGTCGGCCTCGCGCCAGAAGCGCCCGCCGAACGCCGTCACGCGGCGCAGCACGTCCTCCGTCATCGGCTGACCCGTCGTCGGATCAGGTCGCGATCGCAGGCCCTCGCGCAGCGCCGCGAGCATGGACTCGCGCACCTCGCCGCGCCTGTAGACGGTGTACTCTCGTTCCGCCGGAGTGGTCACTCCGGATCTGACGGCCCATCAGAGCGGGTACACGAGGCGGCGCTTGGCGCTATCGCGCGGCGCCAGCAGATCGCGGTACTCGACCACCACGTTCAGCTGCGACGGGTCGCCCGCGTCCTGCTCGATGGCGGTCCGCTCGAGGCGCGCGACGCCGGCGCGCTCAGCATCGGCGAAGGCCTGTCGCGTCATGCTGTCGATGACGAGGGCCGCGTCCGGCTCGACGTGCGTGATCTCCCGGTAGCGGTTGCCGAAGTCACGGACGACGGCGCCCGTCGCGCGCTCGATGAGCAGCGCGTCCAGGGCGAAGGCGTCGGCGAGCTCCGCGCTCTCGACCAGCGAGGCGAAGTCACCGGTCTGCGGATCGATGCTGTCGGCGAGGATCGCGGGCGGCGCGACCTGAGGTGCGACGCTCGGCTGGGAGAACGCTGAGAGCGGCGTGACGCCGGCGGGCGGGATGCTGGGCATCGCCCGAGGAGCTTACCAGGGCGGCGCGCAGATGCCCACCGGCAGCCAGACGCAGAAATGCGGGGCGAACTCCGTGGGCCGCTCATCGCAGAAGCCCTCGCGCGCCCAGCTGCCATCGCCTGGGTGCGAGACGGGCACGCAGTAGCCGGTCTCGCAGGCTTCGTCCGAGACGCAGGAGGCGTCGAGCGGCAGCGGCGCGGGCTCGGGATCCTCCACCGGCTCGGGCTCAGGCGCGGGCTCGGGATCCGACTCTGGAGATTCTGGGGCAGCGCCCGCATCGGCCTGGGCCGGTTCGGGATCAACCACCGCGGGCTCGGAATCGGCCTCAGGAGGCGCCGGCTCCGCCGGTGGCTGCGCTGGGCCGCCCGAGGTGAACGGGCGCGGCTGGGGGCCGGGCAGGCGCGCTGGCGAGGCGCCAGGCTCGAGGCGCGGCTCGCGTGCCAGGTCCATCGGTTCGGCGGCTTCGGCTTCGGCCTCGTCGGTGGGCGCGGAGCCGGAAAGCTCGGAGCCGCAGGCAAGCAGGAGGGCCGCGAGGGCCGCGAAGGTGGTCTTGGTCACACCCCGATGGACGGACCCGTCGGCGCGCCCTGGAGGCCGGCGGGGCTCGCCAATTGGCAACCGCGCGAAACCGCTGGAGTTAGGCAGTTGTTCGAAAACCTGACGGCGGCCCTTCGCCAATTGGGCACTGCGCCAGAACGTTGCAGCAGCGGCCCGATCCGATATATGTCGCGCCCTGGGTCCGCAAGGCCCCGGGTCCGCAAGGCCCGGCGGTCCAGCGGCCCCCTCCACCCCCCAACAATCCGGAGGCTCCGCCATGCTGACGGTTGCCGTGATCCAACAGAAGGGCGGCGTCGGCAAATCGACGCTCGCGATCCAGCTCGCGGCCGCTGCGCATCTCGATGGGCTGCGAGCGCTCATCATCGACATGGACAAGCAGGCGACGGCCTTCGATTGGTCCGCGCAGCGGCCCGAAGGATCGCCGCTCGAAGGCATCGCCGTGGTGCAGGCCGTGATGCGCGAGAGCGATCGGGCGCTCGAGTTCGTCCGTCACATTCCCGAGATCTCGCGCGGCCGCGACGTCGTCTTCCTCGACGTCCCTGCCCGCCTGGACAAGATCACGATCACCGCGGCGCTCGCCGCCGACGTAGCGCTCATCCCGCTGCAGTCGTTCGGGCCCGACTTCTGGGCGGTGGCCGAGACGCTCGAGAGCCTCGACGCGGCCGACCACCACCGGCGCCATCCGATCCGTCGCGCCTTCGTGCTCAACCGAGCTATCGTCGGCACCACCTCGGCACGCGATGCGGAGGAGTCGCTGCGGGCCCAGGGCGGCGAGCTCATCGGCGTCGTGCACCAGCGCGTCGGCATCGGCGACACGATCACGCGCGGCGCGAGCGTCATGACGACGGCCGGCAACGCCGAAGCCGCCGAGGAGATCAGGCGCCTCTGGCGCGCAATCAAGAGAGGTACGAATGGCAGCCCCAGGACTCAGCATCAAAAAGCCAAGCCGCGAGCGCGCAAAGCAGACCCCAGCCGTCGTCGGGATGGAGCGCCTGCACGGTGACGTGCCGGCCTCGCTCAAAAAGAAGGTCCGGGTCTACTGCCTCGAGAACAAGATCACCGTTGGTCAACTGATGGTCGAGCTGCTCGCGACGCGCGGGCTGAAGCCGTGATGGAGGGGCCCCGGGTCCCTGGGGCCCAAGGACCACCGCCCCCGAAGGCCGCACCGGCGGGGCTGACCAAGACCAATTGGACATCCCGACGGTGCAGCGCTCGAGGGCGGTAGCGTTTTTTCAGAGCGTAGCAGGTTCAGCTGGCAGAGTGCGGTACTCGACCGGGATGCCGAGGACCGTCGCGTTCGAGATCCCGAGCTGCATCCCGCGCGAGATGCCGCGGTCGGTGTAGACCACCACCTTGCGCGCAAGCCGGTGCCAGGCGAGGCCCGCCGCGATGCCGTCCATGCGCTCGCTCGGCACCTCGTCGCGCAGCACGCCCGGCTGCGTGTAGAGCAGGTGGCTGGCGAATGGCGCCTCGCCGCGCATCAGGCAGTCGCGCAGGCACGCGCGGGCGTAGGCCACATTGGCTTCGACGTCGCCCGCGTAGGGTGACTCCAGAATGACGGGGATCGGGTCAGCCATCGCTCTCCTCGAGGTGCTCCGGGAAGGGTGTTGCGCCGAGCGCCGCGCCGAGCGCCGGCACCTCGGCGACCAGCTTCTGCACCGCGCGCCGCATTGGGTGCTGCCAGACGTACGGGTGCAGAGCCGTGTCCACCAGATCGCGCGTGACGGCGTGCCCGTTGGCGAAGGTCTGCTTCGGGTTGTCGCGGCCGCCGACGGTGCGCTCGAAGATGAAGACCGCGACCTGCTCCTGCAGCTCGACTTTGACGAGCGCGAGGCGCATCGGCGCGATGCTCGCGAACCTCGCGTCCCAGTGCGCGCGCGCCTCCCTGCAGAGGAAGTCGGCGAAGGCGATGACGTCCGCCCAGCGAGCGACCATCGCGAGCGGCTCGCCCCAGAGCTCTATGTCCTTCACGGGCGCTCCTTCATGTGCAGCGCCTCGAGCAGGTCCCGCCCGTTGATGCGCGCGCCGGTCATCCCCTCGATGCGACCGATCAGGCTGCCGAGCGAGTGGTGACCGATCGAGCAGTTGGGGCAGTCGGTGTTCCGTGCGGACCTCGGGGTAGCGCGCGCGGAGCTCGAGCCACTCGCGCAGGCCGTCCGCCAGCCACTCCATCGCGCCCGGCGGCGCGCGGTCGATGATGCTCTTAGCGTTGGGCATCGCTCTCCTTCAATGTGATGCGCACCTCGTAGCGCTCGCCATCCGTTTCGATCGGGATGAGCCCTGGCGCGGTGGCCCGCGGCGGGTTGATGACGGCGAGCTCGCCACCGAGGCTACCCGGGTTGAGCTGGTCGAAGACGTCGGCCGCCATCAGATGGGCCTTGCAGACGGGATGGCGCTCGTACTCGTCGTCGTAGGGCGCGTCGGGCCTCCCCGCCCAGCACTCGTCGCATCGGCAGATCGCTTTGCCTTCGCCGGTGACGAAGACGTCCCAGCCAGGGCAGCCGGGCGTGCATGGCGTGGGTGAGGGCCTGGGGCCCGGCGGACCCGGAGCCTTGGGGCCCTGGTACCCTTCGTCCTCCTGCTCGAAGGCCTCGACGACATCCGAGAGCAGCTCCATGTCCACCTCGCCGCCGCCGGTACGCGGATCGTTCTCGCTGGCATTCCACTTGTCGATGAGCTGCCGGAGCAGCTTGCGCGTGCGAATCAGCGGGCGCGCGTGCAGGCGGACGACGCCGAGCTCGGCGCTCGCGGCCTCGAGACTCTCGGCGACGCTCTTCCACCGGTTGAGCTCGTTCTGCAGCTCCATCACGCGCATCGTCGCCAGCGCCGGGGCGAACGTCGCGTCCGAGGCGTTGCGCGCGAACGCCTCCATCAGCGCGAAGAACGAGTCCGGGTCCTGCTTCCAGAGCTTGTAACCCGCGACGCAGCCCGAGCAGTTGGCGTTCGAGCGATCGCCGTGCGTGTCGGTGTCGCGCCCGACCCACTTGTGATACGGGCCCCAGTTGCCCGGCGGCCCCGGCTTCGCGCAGAGGGCGCGGCCCTCATGCAGGATGTGGACGGTGAGCCCTGAGGCGGATCGCAGCTCAGCCATCGCTCGCCTCCTTCGGCAGCTCGAACTCGGTGAGCCCGAACTGCTCGACGCCCGCGCCCTCGGGCGTGCGGTACTGATGCGACCAGGCGAAGCCGAAGTGCTTGACCATCTCGCGGCGCGCCTCCTTGGCGGTGCCGTGGATGCGCACGTAGCGCTTCGCGAGCGAGTCGCCGTAGTGGTGATGTCCGCTGCCGAAGGTGAAGTACCAGTCCTGCGGCTCCGTGTCGGCCTCGGTCGGCCACCATTGGTCGTCGGGCCCCGGGGCCTTGGGGCCCTGGGGGAGATCGGACAGAGGGATGCCGCCAGCCTTCGCGTAGGCGCGGAGGTCCTCAGGCCCTGGGTCGCAGCGGGCGCAGGTCCATTCGCTCTTGGGGCCTGGCCCAGCGACGCGCGCCATCTGCATACCGCACTGGTTGCAGCGCGGGATCTCGGCGCCGTCATCCACGATGCGCGTCGACCAGAGCGGCCTCGCGTTGCGCACCGCCATCTGCACGTCGGCGGCGTCGAGCACCATCGCCAGGTTGATCATGCCGTGGTGCGCGCAGAACTTGGTGCCGTCCTCCATGCGGACCTTCGCCTCCTGGTCGCAGTCCTCGTACTCGCAGTCGCCCGTCACGCGTGGCGGCGGCACGAGCCGGTCGCAGTAGTCGCGGTACTCGCGCCGGAGCTCGTCAACGGTGCCGGCGAGATGGCGCGAGGGACCCGTGGTCCACTTCGAGGCCGCGCCCTGGCCCCGCCAGTTGAGCACGGCTCGGACCAGGCGATCCTGCCATTCGGGGCTGAGAGTTAGCGGTGCCATCCAGGGTGCCGCGGCTCTCATCGCCGCCAAGCGAGTGCGGGTCGTCGCAGCCATGGCCTCGAAGCGAGGTATCCACGTGTCGAGTGGCACCCACTGCTCGGCGCCAAGTTCGCCCGTCGCGTCAAAGGCTTCGGCGCGCCAGACGATCCATCCGCGGCACGCGTCGCTCAGCTCGAGCAGCGTCTGGACCTGCTCGTCGGTGATCTCGGTGTTGCCGTAGTGGCGGCGGCCCCCATGGCAAGCGCTCCAGAGCGCGTACTCGAGACCCGCCATCCAATGGGCACAGTACCCTTCCTGGCTGATGCCGATCATGTAGTCGCGCAGCGCCAGCGCTGCGGGTGGCATCGGGAAGGCCTCGGGCACCTGCTCGTCAGTAGGCATGGACCGCTCCTCCCATCGCCTTGGCCGCCTCACGGTCGGCGGCTTCGCGCCGCGCCCGGTGGCCCTTGTCGGTGAGCCAGTAGACCTGCATGCGGATCTCGCGCTCTCCGAATCGGATGGAATACTCGGGCGCCGCGTCCTTGGAATCGACGAGGCCTTCCTCGCGTAGTTGCGCGAGCTCGGTGTAGGGCCCAACGAAGCCGAGGCCGGCGCGCTTGGCGATCTCGCGCCCGAGCAGCGGCTCGCGCGCAGCAGCCAGGACCTCGATGATGAGCTCGCGCTTCGGCGGGCGCCGAAGCCAAGCTACGAAACTCCGGAAGACGGTGGGCACCATGGGATTAGCCCTCCTGACCTGGCTCGCGATCCTGGGGAAGAAACGTGAACTCGGGTTGCTCCGGCGGCGGCTCGTCGCTTGGCGTGTCGATGAAGGCGACGGCCCAGTCGTGCGCGCGCCGGCGATCGGCAGGCGACCACGTCTCGATGAGCGTCGCGCGCAGGGCAGGGGAGGCCTGCTCCCAGGCTTCGTCCGCCTCTGCGAGCGCGTTACCCACGGCCTCGATGGTCAGCTCGCCGCCGGCATCGTTGGCGGGCGGCGGCTCGCTCTTGCGGGCGCCCGTGTGCTGGTCGACCATCGCATCGAGCGCCGCGCCGCGCGACCGTTGCTGCTGCCGCTGCGCGGGCGCTGCGCCGACGCCGGGGAAGGCCTCGTCGATGGTCATCTCGCGCCCTTTGATCTGCTGCCCGAGGCCGATGAGGATCGCGAGCATCTCCTGGTCGAGCTCGGCCTTGTGCGCGACGCCGACGCGGGCGAGGATCCGCTCGATGGGGATGTTCCAGCGGTTGACGAAGAAGCCGACGATCTCGTCGCGCTCCTTCTCGAAGGTGCCGTCCTCGACGCCCGTCGCTACGCGCTCGGCCTTCTCGTAGACCTCGTTGACGAGCGCCCGCGGCACCGTGCGGAAGATCGCGTTGCGCAGCGCGATGCTGATCGCGGCCATGCTGGTCACGCGGATCATGTCGTCTCCGAAGCGGTGGCCGTCCTTGGTCACGATCCCGCGCTTCACCTCGATGCCGATGCGGTTGTTCTTCTCGAGGTCCCAGCTCAGCGCCTGCGCCGTCACGTCGCGGTGGCCCTCGTTGATGACGCGAGCGCCGACGTGCAGGTTCCCCCAGCTCGTCGCGATCATCTCCGCGAGGCGCACGCTGGGGCCGACGATCGGCTTGTCGCCTCCCTTGCGGACTGGCAGCGTGTAGATGCAGCTCTTGGCCGTCGCCTTCGTCATCGTAGCGAGGGCTGCGGCCTCGGTGCGGAAGCGTTCGATCGAGCGCGGCCAGCGGTGCGCGGCGTCGAGCTGCTGCTGGATCTCGCTCGTGGTGATGGCGGCGAGCGCATCCGGATCGATCTTCACGATCTGGCTCTCCTCGCTCATCAGGTCGTTGAGCGCATCGCGGTGGCTGATGGCCTGCGTCTGCGCGCGCTGCGGGCCCGTCGAGCCCGAGGCCTGAGGCCTGTGCTGCGCGGCGCCCGCGCGGTTCGGTTGTCGTCTCGTTGCTGCCATGGCGTTCCTTTTGGTTGGACCGCCGCCGCCGGGCTGACGCGAAACGGATCGCGGCCCGTAGGTGGTGGTCTTGGTCGGTGCACAGCGTACCAGGATTCGCGGCCCCAGAGCGCGCAAGCGCGGCCGCCGGCGGCCGAATCCCAGCGCTACTTTGGCGCAGTTTTACGCTGGGCCGGGCGCGGGCGCGTTGTAGCGCCCGAACTCGTCGCTGGTGATGACGCGACGCCGCTCGCGCTTCGGCTTTGCCTTCGGGGGCGGTAGCGGCGCTGCTGGCTTGGGCTCGGGCAACGCCACGAGGTCCTCGTCCCAGCGCCAGACGTCGAAGCCCACGCCCATGCCGAAGCACGACAGCATGCAGTCCTTCGGGTATGGATCGTCGCAGCCGACGAAGTGCAGGCGAGGCGAGAGCGCTTCGACCAGGGCGCGCCGATGGACATAGCGCTGGAACCACTCGGATCCGACGCTCGCCGGCGTCAGCAGCAGCAGCCGCAGCCACGGCATGCGCCGACGCCAGCGCGCGACGAGCGGAGCCCAGACGCTGGCGATGGAGCCGAACTCCGGATTCAGGAAGAGCAGGTCGCGCGGGCTGAAGCGCTGCGCCCAGTCGTCGGTCAGCGCGTCGATCCCGTCCTTGGAGTAGAAGCGCTCGCAGACAGCGTTGTCAGCGCTTGCTGCGATGTCCCACGTGATGGTGCCGAAGCGCCGCTCGATGGCAGCGACGAGCTCGGGCGGTGTCCCGTAGTCCTGCTTGCTACGGTGCGGGCGTTGCTGCGGCATCTTCGGCATTGGCGGTTGCCTCCATGGCGGCCAGCAGCGCGCGACCACGCGCGCGCCGCAGGTAGACGATCCAGAGCTGGACCTGATCGCGAGAGCCCCAGCACTGGCGAGGCAGGTGCGCCTCGAGCCAGGCCTGCGCGCCCGCGAGCGCGTGGAGCTCGTCCGGATCCATCGCCATGCAGAAGCGCACGCCAGCGCCCTCGAGCAGCGCACGGAGCGCGGCCCCGGGCAGGATGCCCTGCCCGAGGTAGTCGCGCATCGCCTCCCGGAAGCGCTCGGGCAGCCACGGCAGCGGCGCCCGGTCGACCACCGTGAGGATCCCCCCCGTCGCCTTCATGCAGCGCCCTTCTCTTCCGGCTGCTGCGGAGCGTCGTTGCCCGGCGCCAGCGCCAGGTGTTCGAGCGACTTCTCGAGCTGCGCCGTCAGGGAGTCGTTCTCGAGCTCGCGCACCGCCACCACCGGAGGCAGGGCCTTCTTGCGCGGGTCGCGAAGGGTGTACGTCTTGTACGCGCCCTGCGTGCTGAGCACGCCCGAGCAGAGCTTGCAGTGGTTCTCGCGCGCCGGGTAGAAGGCCGTGTTCCAGTAGCGCCCGTCATCGAGCAGGGCGTACTTGGACTCGCGCATCGTCGCCGCGAGCGTGTTTTTGATCAGTCCCTGCCGGAGCTCGAGCAGCTTGATCGCGGCCTTGTTGCGCTCGTACTCGCTCGAGAGCGCGATGGCCTCGTCGCCGCGCAGGCGGATCGTCTCGTTGCGCTCCTCGGGGTAGAGCCGTCGCAGCGCGAGCATGCTCGATTCGCTGCCGTCCGGATCCGGCGGCTCGCGCCGTTGGACGCGGCCCCAGAACTCGTCGACGCGCTGCTGGAGCACCTCCTGGAAGGCGCGGTGCGGCATGACGTCGACCCACTGCATGCGGCGCTCGGGGAACGGCAACCAGATGCACGTGGCCCACTGCGCGCCCGTGACGAAGAGCTCCCACTGGATCTGGACCTGCACCTCGACTGGTAGATCCTCGTGGTAACGCGAGCCGTACCCCGTGGTTTTCACCTCGGCGACGCCGGGGCCTTTTGCACCACTGGGCGGCCGCGTCAGCTGCACGCCGTCCAGGGTGATGAGGTGGTGGGCCGCGTGCTTGCTGCGCATCAGCTTTCCGCCGCGCACCACGCGACGATTGCTGCGCTCCGCGTAGCGCTTCAAAATCAGCGGCTCGAAGTCGCGCCCCCAGTCAGCGATCTCGCTCTGCTCGGCGTCGGGCGGATCCTTTGAGATCTTCTCGACGTAGACAGCGAGCGCGCTGTTGAACTCGGTTACGCCCATGATCGCTGCGACGTCGGAGCCTCCGACGCCCGCGCGGCGTGAAATCAGCCATTTTTCCCTGTTATCTGCGCGATCGCCGGTCCACTCGCAGTGGTCCGCGAACGCTGAGACGGCGCCTCGTCCAGCCATTGGTGATGCCTCGTTTGCACGAGAGCGAGCCCCACTCATGACTCGCTCCATCTACCCGATCGCGACGTGCGATCGGAAGCCCCGCGCATCGAGCAGCGATACGATTTATGATCCATGTATAGGTTCATCCCTGCGGCGCTGCTCGTGTGGTGCGTGAGTGACGCGCCCACATCGGTGACCGTCGCCCGTGATTCACGAGCGAATGCAAATCACCCGTAAAACATGCTGGTTCCGTCGTTCACCGCTGCGAAGCCTCGCAGCTTGGCGTGCGATCCGCGGCGCGCCAGCGCGCGCGTCACTTTCTCTTTCCAAGTCCTGTATAGGGCCAGTAGTCTGTGCTGTTAGGGCGCGGAACAGATCCCATGCGGGGCGACTCGCGGAGGGGGGCGAAACGGATGTCGCTCAACCCCGCGCGCAACCGAACCGTCGATGCCTCGGCGGGTCGCTCCATCATCTTCGAAGGGTATTGCAACACGATGGCAAAAAAGGTCCTCCCAGTTCATCTCGACAAGAGAGAGCGCCAGGTGCTCGAGCTGATCAGCGCGCGCGACGGCATCAGCATGGCAGAGGTGATTCGCCGCGCGATACGAGGGCTCGCGCTCGAAGTGCTGCCGACGAAGGCCGCGCCCGCTGTGATGGAGACGGCGCCGACGCCGTTGCAACAAGCCGAGGCCCACTAACACCCGAGCTCGCGAGGGACCAACGCCGTGAGCTGGATCAAGATCGATGACCGCCTGCTCGATCACCCAAAGTTCGTGCGCCTCGAAGCCCTCGCGCCATCGCGTGGCTTGCACTTGTGGGTTGGGCTGATGAGCTACGCGAAGCAGCAACTGACCGACGGACGCGTGCCGCGCGACATGCTCCGCAAGGTGCAGGGCCCGCACTACCGGTGGCGACAGAACGCGCTCGACGCCCTCGTCGCTGTCGGTCTCGTGGAGGTCTCAGGTGATGACCTGCTTATCCATGACTACCTCGACTGGAACCCGAGCCGGCAAAAAATCTTGGGGCCTCCGAGGGGCGAAACTGACCGAGCGACCCACGAGCGAGACGCGAGCGACAACGGAGCGACAACGGAGCGAGAGCGGACCGACAACGCACCGAGAGCGCAGCGACAACATATTAAGGGAGGGAAGGTCGAGGGGTTGAGTGTCGCTTCCCTCACGCGCGCGCGCGCGGAGTCCGAGTCCGAGTCCGAGTCCGAGTCCGATCAGATCCCCCTTGTAGCCCCCCAGATGGAGCTGCCCAGCTCGGAGGCGGCTGCGTCGCAAAGCGCCTCGACAAGCGAGGCGACCCCAGCTAAGCCGAAAAAGACCCGAGCCTCGAGAGCCCCGACGCAATGCCCAGCCGACCTGAAACCCGATGCGACGACCGACGACACGGCGTGGGAGCTCGGGTTCAGCCAAGCGCAGCTGGAGCTCGAGCGGAAGCGATGCATCGACTGGGCTCGCAGCAAGACCGTGATGCGCGCCGATTGGCAGGCGACGCTTCGCAACTGGCTGCGCAAGAGCGCTGAGGAGCGCGGGCTCAAACCGCGCGGGCCTCGCGATGAGCGCTGGGCCTCGTACCAGCAGCAGCTCGCGAAGGCGAAAGAGCCGGTAAAACACCCGGTTCCGGCTCCCGCCGGCTACGGGCAAAGGCTGGGATCGATCGGTGCCTGAGGCTGCGCGCAGCAACGGGCGAGCCCAGGCGCAGGCTCGCTCGGCGCAGCACGCAGCGCATTCGGATCCTGCAGCAGAGGCGGCGGTGCTGAGCGCGGTGACGCTGAACCCCGCGGCGCTCGACGAGGTGCGGGACATCGTAGACGCCGAGGACTTCTTCGACGTCAGGCACCGATGCATCTACGAGGCGATCATCGAACTCGACGGCAAGTCGGCTGCGATCGACGTCGTCACCGTAGCGCACGCGCTGACGGCTAGCGGCAAGCTGCAGATGATCGGCGGCACGGCGTTCCTGGTGACGATCACGGACGCCACACCGAGCGTGGCCAACATCGCGGAGCACGCGCGCCTCGTCAAACGCCTCTCGCTCCTGCGCAGGATGGGCGCGACGCTCCACGATCTGGCGATCGAAGCGAAGGCTACGGAGACGCGAGCGGATGTGGCAGCGTTCCTGGAGCGCTGCGAGGCCCGCGTTTACGCGGCAAACTCGCGAGAAATGGACCGCGACACAGGGTCCTCGATGCACGAGATGATGACGGCTGCCGCCGTCGCGCTCGATCCCGCGCGCCCGCGTGAGCCTCGCGGCATCACCACCGGTCTGCACGAGCTCGACAGGCTGAGCGGCGGCTTCCAGCCGGGCGAGCTCTGGTACGTCGCGGCGCGCCCTGGGATCGGCAAGACGGCGCTCGCGCTCGGCATGGCCACGGCGGTGGCCGCCACGGGGCGACAGGCGGTGGTCTTCTCGCTCGAGATGGAGCGCCCAGCGCTGAGCGAGCGGATGATCTCGGCGATGAGCGGCGTCCGGCACTCGTCGCTCCATGAGCAGAAGCTGTCGATGGCGGAGTGGGATCGCGCGACGGCTGCGATGAACGAGCTCGCGCAGTACCCCATGCGGATCGACGACGACTCGATGCTGACGCCCGCGCGGCTGCGCTCCCGGCTCCGGAGGCACACGACGATGCTGCGGGCGCGGCACGAGTACTCGCGCCCGGGGATCGTTGTCGTCGACTACGTCCAGCTGATGGACGGCGGCTCGGGCGGCCGCGAGCGCGACAACCGCAACGAGGAGCTCGAGCGCATCAGCCGATCGCTGAAGCTCATCGCGGGTGAGTTCAAGTGCACGGTGGTGGCGCTCTCGCAGCTCAACCGCCCGCCCAAGGGCGCGCAGCACGCGCGGCCGTCACTCATCGACCTGCGCGGCTCGGGCGCGCTCGAGCAGGACGCGGACAAGGTGTTGCTGATCCATCGCGACGAGGGCGAGGGCGGCGAGCGCGGAGACGCCGAGCTGATCCTGGCGAAGGCGCGCAACGCAGCCACGGGACGCGTGCCGGCGGTGTGGGAGCCGTGGTGCGTGCGGTACCTGGACTCGAGCCAGGCGGGCTTCGCGTGGGCTCCAGGCGGGGGCTGACGGCGCGCCCCACGGCGCGCGCTCCTGAGGGCCAGCGCGTGCGAGCAATCGCGATACAGGTCCGATCCATGACCTGTACATGTACCGGTGATGGCGATGCGCACACGCGGACCGGTGTTGCGGCGCGCGTGCGCGATCCCGTACGCTCTGCGCTCCAACACGGAGGCGCACGTCGATGGTTGCTCGAGATCAGGATCAAGACCGCACGGGGATGAAGCAGGTGGAGCTGAGCGAGGAAGAGCGCAACGAGCGCGCCCGCAAGCAAGCCGCCGAGCAGGTGGAGCTCGACCAGCTCTACGAGATGAAGCGATCGCACAACCGCAAGTGGAACGAAGAGATCCGCCAGGCGGAGCAGCGCATCAGCCAGCTCGCTCAAGAGGCCGAGGAGGGCAAGGCCTGGGTGCAGGCGCAGACGGACATGTTCTCTGCGCCCGCGGCCGCAAACACTGACGACGACGAGATCGTCGAGCCCGAGGACCATCCGCCGCCCGCCCGCCGCGGTGGCCGCCGTCGCCGAGGAGCAGCAGCTCACGCCGACGAGACGGCTGCGTGAAGCCGGCACGTCGGTACGCTGAAGGTACCGACGTCCCAGTCTCCAAGACGCGCGGCGAGATCGAGGCGCTGCTAACGAAGCACCGGTGCGCTCAGATTCTGAGCGGCATCGACCGCGAGAGCCGCTCCGGCTTCGTGGGCTTCACGCTGCAGGGACGTCAGTACCGGGTGCCGCTGCTCGCGCGGCGCATCAACAACCGCAATCCAGACCAGGTCGAGCGCGAGCAGTGGCGATCGCTGCTGCTCGTGATGAAGGCCAAGCTGGAGTTCATCGCCAGCGGGCATTCGACGGTCGAGCAGGAGTTCCTCGCCAACACCGTGCTCCCGAGCGGCAGCACCGTGGGGGCGGAGCTCGCGCCGCGGCTCGCTGAAGTCTACGAGACCGGGCAGGTCCGCGCGCTTCTGCCGGAGGGAACATGAGCGCCGAGGAGGTACTCGCCAACATCCGCGCTGCCGTCGAGGCCAAGGCGATCCAGCGCGAGCAGCGCAAGCACTGGATGCGCGGCATGGCGCTCTGGGTGGGCAGCGTCAGCGAGGTGGCGGCGTGCGCCTGCGCCTACGGCATCGACGGGTGGAAGGCCGTGGGCGTCGTGACCTTCGCGATCCTCGCCCTCGAATGCGGCTTCTATCGACGCCTGACGGAGGAGCGATGAGCCATTGCTATCAACCACGGTCGATAGAGGAGCGCTGCTGCTGGGGCCTGTTCTCGGTGCTGCGGCGCGGGACCTTTCTTACGGCTGACGCGGTCTGCCACTCAGCGCGATGGAGGGTCTGCTCGTGACAGGCTTGGAGCCCATCCAGCCCGAGGTGCGGACCATGGACGAGGCCCTGGCGGAGATCGCCAGGCTGCGCGCCGTGGCGAAGATGGCGACCGACGAGGGCGACAGGCTTCGGAGCAGGCCGAAGACGTTCGAGGACGACCTGTTAGCCCAGCTCTCCGAAGCGAAAGCGCTGCTGCAACGATGGCAGCTCGCGTTGACGCGACCGAAGGTGCTGTTCCCGGTAAAGGATACGAGCGACTACCTCGCGGGCCGCGGCGGCCTTTCGGATCCCGTCTCGGCCGACGTCCGCATCCGGATCCTCAACGACAACCAGGGGGCCTTCGAGGGACGCTTGCGGGCGCTCGAAGAGCGGGTCCATCAGCTGTGGCACAACCAGAGGGCGTGATGGCGGGCGTCCCCACCGTTCCCTGGGCTCCGTCCGTCGAGGGCTTCGACGGTGGCCACCTGCCGGGCTGGATCATCGAGATGATGGCGGTTGCGTGCATGGAGATCTACCGGCATGGCCCCTGCTCTCCGACCGCGCTCGCTACGCTCATGGACATCGAGGTCGACACCGCGCGCGGCCTCATGGCGTTCCTCGTCGAGTTTGCCCTGATCGTTGAGCTCCCCGTCAACGCGTCCGGAGGCTCGGCGTGACGGAGCGCGAGCCAGCGCTGAACGAGGCGGAGCGCCTGTTCCTCGAGTCGCTGCCCGAGCACCTCGGCGGCGTCCGGTTGCGGCGCCTCGTGCGCCTGCACGACCAGCTTGCGGCGGATCTGAAGCGTTTGGGCGAAACGCTCCACCTGCGGAATGTGCCGGAGGAGCCACCGCTAACGCCGGAGGAGCGCGCTGAGCTCGAAGAGATGGAGGAGCACCCAATCGTGCTCCGACTGCTGCGCGCGCACGACCAGGCCGTCGACCAGACCTGGCGCGAAGGGACGCGCGCGGACGAGGCCGAGGAAGTCGCCAACGCAGCCCGCACCGATGCCTATGAGCTGGGCAAGCAATTGCGGAAGCTGCGCGAGTCACTCGACGAGCTCGTCGACTGGGCGAGCCCGCTCAGCAAGGACCTCGGCGACCACGGCCTGCTCAACACCATCCGTCGCACGATGGAGGACGAGCGCGCCGAGCTCACCAGGCTGCGCGCGCAGCTCGAGCGCTTCGCCGGACCGCGGTGCGAGTGCTGCGGGGACCAGTGCATCGACCTGGCCAAGGACGAAAACGGGCTCTGTCCGGACTGCTCGGAGATCGACCTGGCCGTGGCGCGCGGACGCCTGCTCGAGGTCTTATGGCGCCGCGCCAACCCCTGGCGTCTGCTCGAAGATCTCGTCCCGCAGGTGCGCTCGTGACGGGCTGGGAGCAGCGCGGCGACCCAATGAGCGATCTGCGGGCTCTGTTCACTCGCCTCGAAGCGGAGGCACGCGCTCCGCTGGAGCCCGGCGTGGTGACACGCCAACAGTGGACGCAACTGCAGAAGATCGCGAGGAGCGCGAAGATGAAGTTCCCCATGCGATTGCGAGAGCGCCGCCGGCGCTGCCGCTCTACGCCGTACCGCGCGTGGATGGATCCGCGCTGGCGATCGACGTACCGCGGCCGCCCGTGGCAGGACCCGCCCCGATCCCGATGGCGATGGGCAGCGCGAGCACGAGATGCCGAACTCCCCTTCTGAGCCCATCGTGCTGGGCATCGACCCGGGGCTCGCGAGCGTGGGCCTCGCCGTGATGGCATTCAGTCCGCGGAGCACGCGCGTGCTGCACTACGAGACGATCAGGACGGACGCCGAGGACGACGACGGCGAGCGGATGGAGGGGATCGCGCGCCGGCTCTTCGAGATCATCGAGGAGTACAAGCCGAGCGTCATGGGCTTCGAGGACCAGGCGGGCGCCGAGGTCGGCAAGCAGGAGCGCATGCGGCGCGCCATCATGGCCGGCAACACCTCGGTGCGGACCTCGTTCTCGAGCCACCGCGTCCACGAGGTGGTCGGCATCATCCGCTGCTGCGGCGCGTTCTACGACCTGCCGCTGCCCTACGCGATCCCAACGCGCTCGGTGAAGGTGGCGATCCTCGGGCCCGGCGGCGCGAAGCGGAGGCCGCGGCAGGAGGGCAAAGACGCGATCAAGCAGGCCGTGCGCACCATCTTCCGCATCGAGTGCGACGAGCACGCCGCCGACGCCATCGCCGTGGCCGTCGCGACCGTGCGGCGCTTCAACAAGGACCGGGCAGAAGGAGCGGCGCACGCGGCGCTGATACACTGATGCTGGTGCTGACCCGTCGCCAGGGCGAGTGGATTGCGCTGTGGGAAGGCGACCGTCTGATCGCCGAGGTCCGCGTCAAACGCACCAAGCGCGGAGAATGCACGCTCGCCATTCGCGCGCCCGAAAGCGTGCGGGTGCTGCGCGGCGAGCTCGAGCCAACCAAGGAGGGGAGCGAATGATGATTGAGCGCATGCGGGGCCTGACGTTCCGCGAGATCACGGGGATGCACAAGCACAGCGACCGCGTCAGCTTCGTCTCGACCGAGGGCCGGCGCTTCGACTTCTTCCACAGCCCCGAGTGCTGCGAGAGCGTGCAGGTCGAGGACGTAGCGGGCGACGTGCGCGACCTGCTAGACGCACCGCTGGTGATGGCTGAGGTCGAGCGGTGCGGCGACCAGGACCCGCCCGAGCGCGTGCAGGCCTTCAACCTAAAGATGGAGCAGCTCTTCCCCGGCGAGCAGCCCTACAAGGACGACGCCTGGGCCTGGACCTTCTACAAGTTCGGCACGGTCAAAGGCTACGTAACCGTCCGCTGGCTGGGCTCGAGCAACGGGTGGTACGGCGTCGACGTGGAGTGCGAGGAGATCGAGGCTCGTGGCTGAGCCGAAGCAACCAGTGATGTCGGAGCCGAAGTACCCGGGCTCGCAAATGTACGTGGGGCTCCTGGGCGGGGCGCTCGCGATCGTGCGCGCCACGCCGGAGCGCAATGAGAGCCGCGGCCTCTACGGCACGCCGGGCTACCGCATCCATCGCCCCGATGGCTCGCAGTGCTGGGTGCCGAGCTGGGAGTTCGAGGCGACGCATCGGCCCTTCACCGAGGAGGAGAAGGCGCTGATGGGATTCTTCCAAGACGTCGTCTGATGAAGCCCCGCCTCTACTGGGTGCCAGCGAACGACACCGGCACGCGCTGGCACCTGATGTTCGAGTTCGAATGGACGCGCCGCATCGCCGTGCTGCACCGCAGCCTGACGGGCGGCTGGGAGGTGCCCGTCAGCGGCGGCGCGTACACGTTCTCGCGCGACGCGATCGATGCCGCCGTCGAGCGCGCGGAACGCGAGGGGTGCGGCACCTATGGCATCCTGCCACCGCACTGGCGCATGGAGCGATCGCGATTGACCAAGGCTGCGACGCGCGCAAGCCTTCGGGCATGACGAAGAAGTCCAATCATCCACCTGCAGATCCGAAACCCGAGACCGCGCTGAGCGAGCTCGAGGCACAGCCCGAAGGCGAGGCCACAGCCAAGATCGCCGAGCACTCGCGGCGCCCCACGGGCCCGCTCGGCGCCAAGGGCGCGCCAGGGCCCGACGCGCCCGCCCAGGAGCCCTCACCTGAGCCCGCCGCCGAGGCCCAGAAGGTTCCCGCGGGCGAGCCCGTCTCGCCACTCGTGGCCGCCGCTGACGCCCACCCGATCGCCGAGGGGGTGCCCGATCCATTGGCGCAGTCCAAGATCAGCGGGGCCGCCGGGGCCGTCGATCGCGGCAACCTGCTGAGCGCGCTCGGGCGCCTGCCGCTCGTCAACAGCCTGACGGGCCTGCGCTCGAACGCGCAGAGCGGCTACTGGGGCACGGTGCCGGCGAGCGAGCTCGTCGCCGCGCTGCGAGCCGTCAAGCTCGAGGACGAGGACGCGCAGCGCACGCTCGATGGCATCATCGCGCGCGCCGAGCAGGGCGAGTTCAGCGGGCGACGATAGCGTCGCGCTGGCGGAAGAGGCGCTGGAGTCGCTCGTACGCGGCCCGCGCCTTGCGCGCCGCGCGCTCGGGGTAAGGCCAGACGCCGTGCTGAGCGCAGCGCCCTCGCCAGACCAGCAGCGCGCGCGCGACCTTCCGCTCCCACGACGCGACGAACGCCGGCGTCGGCTCGGGCATGGAGCGCATCAGGTGTCGGGCCCAGATGTCACGCATCTCAGCGATCCCCACGAGGCGGTAGGATAGGTGACGGGCAGGGCGCCGCCAAGCACCCTGCCCGTCGGAGCCACCGCGGAGAAGCACCCACACGGCGGCTCATTGCTTTCATACGCGATCGCGCTTCGGGCGCGCCACCGGCTTCGCGGGCTTGCAGTCGCGGCAGACGTCGACCAGGCGCTGGGCGCTGACGCGGCGCAGGCCCCAGCCCTCGGCGCCGAACACGCAGCTGCTCGAGTCCTTGCCGCAGTCGGCGCAGGTCAGCACGAGCTCGGCGTCGAGGAGGAGCGTCGCCATCACCGCTCGTGGCACTCCGGGTGGTGGACGTACACCTCGTCGCACGCCTCGCACCGCAGCGGCTCGACATTCACGCGCCCGTTCTTCGTGAGGGCGATGCCGATGAGCCGAGCAACGCGGCCCGCGATCATCGGCGGCGGTCCGCCGAGCTGGTGGAGCTCGGCGAAGGAGAACGTGTTCGGGGCTCCGTGCTCCTGGACGGCCCGCGCGATGGCGCGGCGCAGCTGCTGGGCGCGGTCGGTCAGGTTCATCGGAAGAACCCCAGGCGCGTCGCCTCGCCTTCGAACGTGAACATGAAACCCTCGGGCGCGAGGGCGTTGAGCGCGATGGTCAGGGCGTCGAGCACCAGGCGGGCCTCGGCCGAGCTCCAGAACGCGTGGTGCTCGTCGCCGAGCGCTTCTTCGGGGATCGCGGCCTCGGGCCCTCGTAGCGCGGCGTCCATGCGGCCCTCGGTGTCGAGCGTCTTGAGCGCCCGGATCATCGCGGCGATCACGCGCACCGGCTCAGCCGTGCCTTCGCTGACGATGCAGAAGCCGTTGGCGGCGCAGGCGGCGTGGATCGGTGTGCGGGGCGCCGGGAGCGGCCCGCTCTCGGGCTCCAGCTCCGCGAGCTGCTCACGGATTGCGCGGACTTCTGCCGGGCCGTCGTCGCAGCCGCCGAGTTCGCCGGCGATCATGTGCCGGTCGCAGATGGGGCAGAGCGAATCGAATTCGTCGGGCCCGGTGGGCATCACGACCAGGCGCTCGCCGCAGCCGCAGATGCCGGTGTTAGCCTCGCCTCCGTAGGCGGTGGCGGCCTGGCACTCGCGCTCCGGGTCGCAGCCGGCGTCCTCGCAGTGATGGCAGAGGGCGCCGGCCTCACCGATCGCGATCTCCATGCAGTCGCGGCAGCCGCAGTGGACGTAGCCGGCCATCTCAGCGGCCCTCCGCGAGCAGGGCTTCGGCGGCCTCGGCGATCTCGGCGGCGCGGCTCAGGTCGGCCGCGGCGCTGCGGGCGAGGCTCGCGTTGCGCGGGCCGTCCGAGCTCGAGGACCACCAGGCGACGTTGACGCGCGGCGCGGTGGCGCCGAAGGGCCGCGCGATGAGGATCTCGGCGATGCCGATCGAGTATTTTGCGAAGCCTTCCTGACGGTAGACGTCGACGATCGCGGCGGCGGCGGCCTGCGTGGGGGTGCGGGTTTTCACTTCTTGCTTCTCCGTTGGGGTTGAGCGCTTGGCGGTGCGCGGTTGGTCGAGTCGGTGGCGAGGGCCCGAAGGCCCCCGCAGCCGAACCGGCTAACTCAGCTGACGACCGTGACCTGGAAGGTGGCGGGGCCGATCGTGATGACGAAGCCGGCGTTCGAGGTGAGCACCCCGGCGGCCTCGAAGCTGCGGACCCGGACCGCGCCGACCTGCGTGACGGCGCCGATGACGTCCATCCGCTCCTCGTCGCTGCTTTCGGGGTTGATGAGCACCCCGAGCCACTCGGCGATCTCGCGATCGCTCGGCAGGTCGGCGACCGCATCGCCGGGGCCGTCGGCGGCCATCAGGATCTCACCCGTCTCGGTGCCGGCCTCGCCGGGCTCGCCCTCGCGAATCGCGATGCTCTCGAGGCCGGCCTCGCGCAGGCGCTCGCGCGCCTCGCGGCGCTCGCTCGGCAGGAGAAAAATCTCGGCGCCCTCGGTGGCGGTCGTGATGTAAACGAATCGTACCATTGTGCTTCTCCGTGGGGGCCGCGGGGTTGGCGGTGCGGCCCGACACTTCATGTTGGCTCCGCCACCGGCTTACGCCATGCAGCGTCACCGAATCCCGGTCGAATGGTCGCCTTTCTGGCGCACCCTCGGGGCGGGCCGCCGGAGCCCCGTGGAGGGCCCCGGCGCGGGGTTGGGGCTGACGGGCGCCCCCGGCGTCAGGAGCCGTTGGAGCGCGCTGGGCGGGCGCGCAGGAAGCCGCCCTCGGTCAGGAGCTCGTCGAGCGCGTTGGCCGCCGTCCGGGCGCGGCCCGTGCGGGCGGCGTACCGGGTGGCCCGGCTCATGAGCACGAAGGCGGTGAGCGGGCCGTCCGTCAGGTGCCCGATTTCGCGCTTGCACGCTTCGACTTCCGCTTCCGTCGGAACGAACGATTCGGCGGCCATCGCGTGGACGGCCGCGCCGCGCGCGATCGCCGGGTCCGGCGCGCCGGCGATCGGCAGCCAAACCGTCAGCCCCCAGCGGCCATCGACGTCCTGGTCGATCATCGATCGCCGGAAGCCAGCGCGCTCGAGCGCGCTCAGCGCCTTGCGCGCTTCGGGCTCCGTCAGCGCATCGGCGGTGGTCGCGATGCGCTCGGGATCGAGCAGGTAGGTCACCTTCGCCGGTACCAAGCCTTGGATGCGCGCGATGAGCGCAGCAAGCTCCGCCTTCTCGTTGGAGGCCAGGAGGTGGTCCCAGGCGGCGTTCTCCGCCGGCGTGCAGTCCTCCTCGTGCGGCGTGGGCCCCGCCTTCGGCGGCATGCGGACGTAGCCGAACGCGTCGTCGCCCTGCGATCGGTAGAGCCCCTTGCGCTCGAGCGCGGCGAGGACGCCCGCGAAGGCGCGCGGTGACATCGCGTCGGGCTTGGCGTTGTCGATGTAGACGCTGCCCCAGACCTCATCGGTGTGCTCGAAGCCTTCGACTTCGGCGCGCAGGGCGGCGAGGACCTCGCTCTCCTTCGCAGTGCGCGTCGCGGGCTGCTCTTGTGACACGGTCAGGTACTGCTCCTGCTCGGGCAGCGGCTGCGTGACGGGGCGACGCTTGGGCGCGGTGCGGGCGGGGGTGCGATCGGCGGCGGGGATGCGGCGTTGAGCCATCGGGTGCTTCTCTCGGTTGGCGGTGGGTTTGGCGGTTGATGGTCGAGGCGGTGGCGGGGCCCCGCAGGGCCCCGGTGCCGCGCCGGCTATCAGCGGCTGCGCGTCGGGAGCTTCTCGTCGATCTTCGCCGTCCGGTTGAAGGCGATGTCGCCGAGGGCGCTGAGCGCGTGGCGGGCGCCGTCGATCATCGCGGCCTCCTGCTCGGCGGTGACGCCGTCGAGCAGCTCGATCTCGATGACGCCGTCGAGGGCTTCGACCGCCAGGGCGTGGCCGGGCATCTCCTCGAGCATCGTGATCTCGGCGGCCAGGCGGTAGGCGGCCGCGGTGCGCTTGCGCTCGGCGCCGGCGCGCTCCGCGCGGCTGGGGGTGCGCTGGAAGCCCAGCGTGATGCGGATGAGGGAACCGGCGCGGTGGGCGATGCGGGCTTGAATCATTTTGGCTTCTCCGTTGGTGTCGGCGCCGCGGGTTTGGCGGTGCGGCGCCGACACTTCACACTGACTCTGCCAGCGGCTTAGGCCATGCAGTGAGACCGAATCTCGTCCGAATTGCAGCCCGCTTCGGTGCTACGCGGCCTCCGGCTTCGTGACGTTGGCCCGGATGATCCCGGGGTTGCGGGCGGCGATCCGAAGGAGGGCGATCCCGGGGCCCGTCGGCGCGCGGCGGTCCTGCTCCCAGTTGCGCAGGGTGTGGACGCTGATGCCGAGGGCCTCGGCGAATTCGGGTTGACTCAGCTGCACGAAGCGTCGCACCGCGGCGACGTCACCCGGCTTCAATTCGCCCGCCATGATGCGGCGCCGTTGGCGCTCGGGGATGGCGCTCGCGAAATCGGCTGCGGTGAGCTCGGGCGGGTCCAGGGGCTTTGCGGTCTTGGTCATTGCTGTCCTCGGTGTTGTCGGTAAAGGCGGCGCTCGGCGCGGCTCGCCGGGCGGGCGCTGATGATGCGGATGACGCCGGCCTCGCGCGCGGTCCAGACCACCAGGATGATCCCGCGCGCGATGGGCCCGACCGTCCAGAAGCGCGGCTCGAGCGCGCTGTGCGCGGCGTCCAGGATCGTCACCGGGCTGCCGGCGAAGACCTCCTGGGCCTCCTCAAACGAGACGCCGTGCTTGGCGGCGTTCGCGGCGGCCTTTCGGGGATCCCATTCGAAGCGCACACCTCACACTAAGCCGCCGGCTTACAGCGCGCCAGGCACATTCGGTCGGGCTGGAAATGGGCGAATTCCCTTGCAGCTCGCCGCGTGCCACACTGAAGCGCATGGGGAAGGGACAATCGGGGGCGCCCGCCGCCTCCAAACCGCCGGCGGCGAAGCGCGCGCGCCGGGAAGCCGCGCCACCGTCCATTGCGCCCGTGCTCGGCGTAGTCGAGGGCCTCGCGCCCAGCAACGATCCGACGGCGCCGGACTTCGCGTGGTGGCCGATCTCGCGCGTCCGCCCGTGGAAGCAGAATCCGCGCAAGAACGCCAAGGCGATCAAGCCCGTGGCCGAGTCGCTGCGCACCTTCGGATGGGGCCGCCCTCTCGTCGTCAACGAATGGCCGGGCTGCGAGGGCGAGCTCATCATCGGCCACACGACGTGGATGGCCGCTCAGCACCTGAAGCTCGAGCAGGTGCCCGTGCGCATCCGCCGCATCCCCCCGGCGCTGGCGCACGCGCTAGCCATCGCCGACAACAAGCTCGGCGAGATCAGCGACTGGGATCCCGAGGAGCTCGGTCGCATCGTGGGCGGCGGCGAGATCACGCCCGAGCACCTCGCCGTCGCTGGCTTCAGCACGCGCGAGCTCCAGCTGCTGAGCAACCCCGATGGGCTCGAAGACGACGACGTGCCCGAGCGCCCGAAGGACCCGGTGACGCAGCCAGGCGATCTCTGGATCCTCGGCAACCACCGCCTCGTCTGCGGCGACTCGACGCGCGCCGATCACGTGGCCCTCGTGCTCGCGAAAGCGCGCCCGCGCCTCGGCGTCACCGACCCTCCGTACGGCGTCAACTACGACCCGTCGTGGCGGCTCGAGGCGGCGAAGGCCGGCAAGATCTCGCACCCCCCCAAGCGCCTCGGCAAGGTCTCCAACGACGACCGCTCGAGCTGGCTCGAGGCCTGGAAGCTGTTCCCGGGCGACGTGATCTACGTCTGGCACGGAGCGCTGCACTCGAGCACCGTCGAGCTCGACCTGCACGGTGCGGGCTTCGAGACGCGCGCCCAGATCATCTGGCGCAAGCCCGTGGCTCCCATCAGCCGCGGCCACTACCACTGGCAGCACGAGCCCTGCTGGTACGCGGTGCGCAAAGGCGCGCAGGCGAGCTGGGTCGGAGGACGCAAGCAGACGACGGTCTGGGACATCGCCGGCAAGATGGGCAACAAGATGGGCGAGGAGGACGCCGATACCAACCACGGCACGCAGAAGCCGCTCGAGTGCATGGGCAGGCCGATGCGCAACCACGAGGGCGACGTCTACGACCCGTTCCTCGGCAGCGGCACCACGCTCATCGCTGCGCAGAAGCTCGGTCGCAGGTGCTTCGGCGTCGAGATCGACCCGGGGTACTGCGACGTCATCGTCGAGCGCTGGCGCAAGCTGACCGGGGGAGAGCCCAAGCGCGTCGCCTGGGGCCAGGCCGCATGAGCACGCGCCGTCGGAAGCAGCCCGCCGCGCCGGAGCCACCGCGCGAGAAGACGTTCGTCCAGTGGCAAAGCGAGCTCACCGATCGCGAGCGCCGCGTCGAGGACATCGTCCACAAGATGCAGAGCGGCTCGTGGCTGAGCGGCGTGAGCGAGCGCGCGCTGGCCGAGCAGTGGGACATCACGCCCAACGCCGTGCGCGCCATCGCCTCGGAGGCAAGCCGCGTGATCCGCCGTCGGCTGCGCGACGACCCGACGGCGAAGGCCGAGGCGCGCGCGCAGATCATGCAGACCTTCGAGGTGATCCGCGCCAAGGCCATGGCGAAGGGCGATCCGGCGAGCCTGCGCGTTGCACTCGATGCGACGCGCGCCCTGGGCTTCTACCAGGGCGTCGAGCCCGTGCGGCGCCTCGATGTCGTCGAACGCCACGATCCGTTCGAGGGCTGGACCACCGAGGAGAAGCTCGCGTTCGCCAACGAGGGCCGCAAACCGCGGCGCGCACTGGCTGCGATGGCTGCGGCAAATGGCACCGGTGACGGTGCGCAGGATGACGCCGACGGCAGCGTGCACTGAGCCGTGCTACGGTAGCCGCATGTCGCTGCTCGGGATCCTGGTCCTCGTGCTCGTCGCGGCCCTCATCTGCTGGGCGCTGACGCTGGTGCCGGCGCCCCCGCGCATCATCCAGATCCTGCAGTTGCTGGTCATCGTGATCGTCGTCATCTACGTGGTTTCCGCCGTGTTTGGCGGCGGCCCAGTCATCCGGGTGGACTGATGGTGCACATCTCCGACAGGCCAGAGGACCTCGAGGCCAAGGCGCGCGAGCTCGATGCCGATGCGCGTGAGGCGGACGGCGGCGGGACACCGACATGCGAGGGCGAGGGCCTCCGTACACGTGCGCGCGCGCTTCGCAAGCGCGCTCAGGAGCTCCGACACAAGCGCACCGACGGCGTGCGCTTCGGCTGAGTCGCAACCGCCACAGGGGCGATTGTCCGCTGGTGTCGCGAGGGGCTACAACGAGCGGAAGCCCGATGGTGAAGCTGGATCCACGACACGTGGACATGGCCAAGCAGATCGCGCGCAGCGTCGTGCGGCGCCTGCCGCGCAACGTCCACCGCGATGACGTCGAGCAAGCAGCGCTCGTCGGGCTCATGGACGCCTTGCGACGGCATCCCGATGGCGACGGGCCAGCGTACGAGTTCTATCTGCGCTGCCGCATCCGCGGAGAGATCTTCGACGAGCTCCGGCGCCAGGACTGGAGCGGGCGCCGGCGCCCAGGCAAGCCCGTCACGCGCTTCACCATGCTCGAAGACTACGACGAGCACTGGGAGGACTCCGTCGAGGGCGCGGCCGAGAGCCCCGAGGCCCTAGCGATCAATCGCATCGATGCAGCAAAGGCCTGGCGCACGCCGCAGAAATCGCGCGACATTCGCATCATGCGTGCATGCTACGAGGGAGGGCGCCGGCACATCGATGTGGGCCGCGCCGAGGGGATCAGCGAGGCGCGCGTCAGCCAGCTCGTCACCGCATCGCTCGTGCGGATGCGAAGCCATCTGACGGGCGAGCCGCCGTTGGAACCGCACCGCTGCTCGCGCCGGGCTGCGGGGCTGCGATGACCACGGCGCTCGCCTGGGCGGACTACCTCGACGCGCGCCTGCGCCTCGTGCACGAGTGGGCAGGGGAGGGCCTCTCGTTCGTCGAGATGGCGCGCCGCCTCACGCCCGACCCGCACGACCTGGCGCTGCTCATGCTGACGGCCACGATCCCGCCCCAGCCCGGCAGCTCGCGCGACCAGCTCATCAGCGCCCGCATCCGGCTCGACCGCGCCGAGCGCCAACTCACCGAGCGCGCGGAGCCGCTGCCGCGCAGACCGCATCCGCCGAACTCGCAGGTGCGCGCGCTGCTGCTCGACCCGGATCCCAACATCTGCGGCTGCCAGCACTGGACCAATCACCCACGCAACGGCGAGCATCACCCCCACTGCGCGCACGCGGCGGCGAAGCCGTGAGGCCGAAGGGCCCCGGGGCCCCGAGGACGCAGGCCCCGACGAAGCGCATCGAGCTCGAGCTGCACGAGCTGCCGCGCACGAACTGCCCGTGCTGCGAGGCCCCGTGCTGGCTGCACCCCACGCTGGGGTGGCTGCACCGCGTGCCCAACTGCCCATGGTTCAATCGCCGCGTGGTACGCTCTAGCGCGGGGGATGGCAGCACCGCAGATGGACGAGGAGGAGATCCACCTCCGAGCGATGGCCCGGCGCTCGGCGCTGGAGGATCTCGCCGCTGAGGATCTCGGGCTCTACATCGAGCTCAACACGCCAGGCTACGCCAGGCCCGATCACCTCGAGCCCCTGCTCGACGCCCTCGATCGGTCGATGCGCGAGAGCGTCTACGCGCTCATCGAGGTGGCTCCCCGGCACGGCAAGACCGAGACGCTGCTGCACGGCGCCGCGCGCCGGCTCCGCTATAGGGCACGCGACACCGTCTTCTATTGCAGCTACTCGGCGCCGCTAGCGCTGCGCAAGAGCCGCAAGTGCCGCGAGATCGCCGCGCGCAGCGGCGTGTGGACGGGCGACGAGGCGCTGCTCAACAAGAACCGATTCGACCCTGCGAGCTCGGTCAGCTACTGGCAGACGGTCGAGGGCGGCTCCTTTACCGCAGGCGGCCGCAACGGTTCGTTTACGGGCGAGGGATACCAGATGGGGATCTACGACGATCCCTTCAAAAACCGCGAGGAGGCGGAGAGCCCGGTCATCCAAGAGAAGGCGATCGAGACCTGGCGCGGAACGCTTGCCAACCGCATCGAGCCCGGCGGAAGCGCTTTCGTCACGCACCAGGCATGGAACGACCTGGACGTGATCGCGACGCTGCAGGCGGACATGGGCCAGACGCCGGACGGCCACACGTGGGAGCTCATCAGCCTGCCGGCGGTGATCGACGCCGTCTACGATCCGAAGACCGATGCGCTGATCGGCGGCACGCCGCTCTGGCCTGCGCGCTGGAGCCTCAAGGACCTCGCGCGCCGCAAGTACGACGTCGGGCCCTACAACTGGTACTCGCAGTACACGAACGATCGGCGCCCCCGGGGCGACCGGCTCTTCCACGACCCGGCGCGCTACACCCACGCGCGCCAGCACGGCGCCGTCATCATCATCAGCTGCGATCCCGGCATCGAGGACGACAAGATGAAGGACAGCTCCGGCATCGTCGTAGCGAGCTGCTACAGACGGCAGGGGCCCTTCCACACGCCGGAGAAGCCGCAGCTGGAGCTCGTCCTCGACATCCTGCACGCCGAGGACCAGTGGCGCGACATGCCGTCGCTGCTCGACTACCTCGAGACCCTGCAGAGCGTCACTTTCCGCGGCGCGCCCATCGTGCTCGAGGAGGTCTCCGCCTTCAAGGCCCTCTCGCAGATGCAGCGGCGGCTCAACCCTCGGCTGCGGCTCTACCCGGTCACGCCCAAAGGCAACAAGTACCTGCGCGCGCAGCCCGCGGCGGTGGCCTGGAACACCGGGCGGATCCGCACCCCCCTCGATGCAGCCTGGGTGCCCGATTTCCACCGTGAGGTCCAGAGGTTCACGGGCGCCCCCGGGGGGAAGGACAACCGGGTTGACGCGATGACACAGCTCCACGAATATGCCGAGCGTGCGCTCTCCGCCATGGCGGGCGCCGAAACGGGTGACGAGCGCCAGATGGCCTCGGCCACCTTCTGAGGGACCAGATCGGCCGTTACCAGCCCGAGGCGCCGGGAGGGGAAATGACTCAAAAGTTCGTTACCAGCGTTCGCATCGATGCGAGCGGCGGCGGGCCCCACGAGTGGGTGACCGTCTACATCAGAGGCCAGAACGTCGGGACGCTGTGCGTCGGGCGCGGCGATGGGCCGCGGCTCGAGGCCCTGCTGGTGCCCGAGGAGGCCTGGCGGGAGGAGCCCACGATCAGCGAGGCGCACCAGGCGCCCTTCGCGCTGCGGCTCGCTGAGCTCGGCGGCAAGCCGATGCGCTCGCCCTGGCCCGACGACGCGCGGACGCCCGAGGAGAACGAGCAGCGCAGGGCGGCGCTCCGGAGGCGCGAGCCATGAACGATGCGCACTGGCTGGTCAAAGACTTCGACATTCTGTACCGCTCGGCGCTCGACGTCAGCGAGTCGATCATCGATCCCCACCGAGCCGCAAGCAGCAGAGCGCCTGATCGCCCTCGCACGCCGCGGAGCCATGCGTGATTGAGCGCGGGCAGCTTTACACGGTGCCGTGGTCGCCCGGCCTCCAGCGACCCTTCCCGGAGGAGGTGGTGCGGCTCGTCCATCAGATCGGCGACATCAGCCAGCAAATCGGCTGCGTGCCGGCGCTGCGGCTCATCGACGTCGTCCGCGCCAGCACGCGGGACATGCAGGGCTGCCCGCTGGCTTTCGACGTCGTCGAGTTTTACGTGCGCGTCGCCATGGCGCTCGGGATCATCGGCGGCATCGTTACTCGCACGGGCGAGAATGTCGATCTCGCGGTGACCGCCGAGCAGATCGCGAGCCTCTCCGATGCCTAGCAAGCTGAGCGACGCCGAGGTGCTCGAGTTCGCACGCAAGCACGCCAACGACATCACGGTCCGCGTAGCCGTGGCCTCCGTCGCTGGTGCCAGCGATCAGGAGGCCGCCGAGGCGTCTGGACGACCGCGCGTGGTGGTGACGCTGTTCGCGAGCGACATTCGCGAGATCGGTGTCTTCGAGGTCGACGTCGACACCGTCCCGCGGCACCTGCGCCGCGCCTGGGTGTACCGCAGCCGCAAGAGCGACGACGTTTTCATGCTGAGCTGGCAGAAGCGCCTCGAGCTCCAGCAGACTGGATCGGTCCAGATCTTCGCCTACAAGCACGACGACCAGTCGGAGGCGAACTGATGCCCAACCCGCTCGCGGAGACCCTGGCGCTGCACATGCAGACGGTCGCACGCGAGCTCCGCCGGCGCGCCAAGCACGGGCTCTACAACGGGGAAACGACCGGGCGCGGCTGGCGCTACCTTCGCCACTGCACCCTCGATGACGCCGCCACGCTGACGCGGCTGATCTTCACGCGCGACACCGGGCACCACACCTCGGGCTGGCTGAAGAACCCGGACTACGAGAACTGCTGGCACCTCTCGACGAGCCCGCGCCCGAATCTCATCATCCTGCCGGGCGACGAGCGGCTCGCCGAGCCCGACATGAAGACCAACGGGCGATGGGTCAGGGCGTTCTACGGCGAGGACGCGCGCCTGGTCTGGGCGGAAAGCCCGAAGACGCCCGAGGGCATCCAGCACGGCGTCTGGCACTGGAGGCTGTTCTGCGACGCCCACTGGGTGCCGATCCTGCCGCGGAAGGAGGTCTACTCCAAGGACTTCACCGAGCTCGGCTGGCGCAGCGCCTCGCAGGTGCTCGCGGAGGACGGCATCTACACGAGCGAGACCGAAGACGGCCGCGTCATCCAGAGCACGGTGGATCCGACATGAACGCCCGCCGGCAACGCGAGTACATCCAGCTGATCGTGCGCGAGGCCTACGCGGCGCACACCATCCTATGCAACATGGGGTTTGAGCCCGAGCACGTGCAGGCGACGGTCCGGAATGTGATCAACGCGCAGCCGCCGGGGCCGCACGCAGTCGTCTTCATCACCCGTGCCGAGGACGATCTGCACTTCGTCTACCACATCGCGCCGGTGACCCAGGCGCAGGCCAAACAGTTCTGCGACGCCTGGCTGGTATTCGCGCGCGAGAAGCCCCGGATGCCGCGCGAGGCGTTGGACAAGATCCTCTACGGGAGCCAGGCCTGGGAGCAGCGGGGCGAACTGCTCTGGAGATTGGCTGCGAAGGGCTTCGAACTGAGGCCAGGGGAGATGAGCAATTGACGAGCATCGATATCCAATTGGACGGCGACAACTGCTGGCCCGACCTGAAGGACCGCGACGTGGCGATCGGCGAGCTGAAGGGGATCGCGCTGCTCCCCGATGCCGTCGTCGTCGACACCTTCACCGGCTTGCAGCGCCGCGTCCCGGCCGTGACTCTCCGGCTCGAGCTCCACGGCCCGGCAGCGCCGACCGTGCTCGTTCAGCTGAAGGTCGAGACGCTGGAGATGCTCGCGCGGGCCATGCGCGGTCGGCTCGAGTACCTCGCAGACCTGAAGAAGCGCGGCGGGCGCTCCTCGTGACGGACGAGGAGTTCACTCGCCTGGCGTCAGCGCTCAACCAGCGCTCCAAGGCGTCCCGCGCGATGCTCATCGTGTCAGCGTTCGCCCTCTCCGTCGGCGGCGTCATAGCGGTCGGCGACACGATCCTCCATCCCACCAGACCAATCTTAATCCCCGGCGATGTCTGGTGGCGTTGGATCGGTCCGCTCGTCCTCGCCGGCTGGGTCGGGGGCTATGCGGGAGTTCGTTGTGGGGTCCGGACCCTGCGCGATTGGCGACAGCTCATCACCGACTACAGCGGTCGCGACCCAGGGCCCTGGCCGTGAGGAGCGCCCGGCTCTACGCGCCGGCACCGTGCGAGACGCCGCGGTGCATGCGACCAGCCGAGGTCCTCTGCAAGTTCCCTGTCACGCGCCGTGGCCGCGCGACGCGTTGCAACCGCCACGTCTGCCGGGCCTGTTCGAAGGGCGGACTCTGCGCCGCGCACGCCCGCGCCGTCGCTCAGCAGCCGTCGCTGATGTTGACCATCTGCGCCCACTGCTTCACGCTCAGCTGCGTGCACGGTGAGCTGCCGTGCGCGCGCCGCGGCCCGACACGCACGGTCACCAACGCGCAGTGGCGGTCACTCTTGTCGTTCGGGGTTTTATGATCTGGGTCTGGGCGCTCGTGGCGGTGGCGGTGCTGATCAGCGGTGGCGTTCTCGTACGCGCCTGGGTGCTGAGCGTGCGGAAGCGCAAGCGCATCGTCGCTGCGTACGAACGGCGCATCGAGCCAGGCGCGCGGCGCGAGCTCAACGCACTGCTGGAACGGCCGATGGCGGTCCGCCCGATCCCCCCGGCGCGAGCTCGCTCGCGCGAGAGCCGCGACGACCCTGAACCGCAGCGCTTCGGGGAGGACCTCGAATGGCCCAAGCCCCCGCTGACGCCCGTGTTCGAGCCGGACGTGGCGCCCGCTCCGGAGCCCTCCTTCGAGGGGCAGGGCGGCTCCTTTGGCGGCGCTGGCGCCAGCGGCGGGTGGGACGCGCCGTGCGACACCGGCTGCGACTACGGCGCCGCCAGCGCCGACACGGGGCAGACCAACGAATGAGCAAGCTCCGCGAGGCCGCGGCGATGCTCGTGACGCAGGGCAAGGTGCTCGGGCACCTGGAGGCCTGCAAGACATCGCTGCAGCAGTTCGAGCGCCTCTACCAGCTCGCCCAGCGCGCTCGGGAGCAGGGCGTGGACGTCGTTACGATGGTGCACCGCGCCGACGAGGTGCTCTCGAAGCTGGTCGCCGAGCAGCAGGCGGCGGTGAGCTCCCTCGAACGCCTCGCGGAGACGGCGCAGCGGCGGGCGGAAGATCTGGTTGCCGAGGTCGAGCACCCTGGCGCGGTGCTCGCGCGCCGTCTCGTGGCTTCGGCGCGCGCAGCGCGGGCAGCCTGGCGGGCGCACTGAGCGTTACGACTTCCAGTCGACGATGTCGGTGAGCCGCCCGAAGTCGTCAGGACCGCCTGCTTCGCTCTGCATCCAGTCGCCGAGGCGCAGCGGGTCGCGCTCGATCATGGAGGACCACTGCAGCGGTCGAGCAAACGCCTTATGCTCGAGGCGCATCAAGAGCCCCTCGCGCCGCTCCGGATCCTTCTCGATCCACCCGTACGCCTTCTTCCGGTCTTCCTCCAGGTCGCGCACTGGCGCGAGCCAACTGTCCGAGAGGTACAGCGACCCGACCGCCTTCGTCGCGCGGGCCGCCGTCGCCATCGCGTAGCCCATGAAGCGCGTGAAGCCGAGCGGCCCGTGCACGTCGCGCACCTCCTGCGGGACCCGGCAGGGCCAGGCATCGACGTGCGGCAGCCGTCGACCGGGGCGCACGAGGTTCTCCGGATCGCCGGTCCACTCGTAGCGATGGGTGACGAAGAGCCAGAAGATCGGGTTTTGCTCGAGCGCGCCGTGCCACAGGTAGTAGGCGCGCGCCTCGTTGCGACGGAGCTCGGCGAAGCGCAGCGCGCCGGCCTTCGTGCTCAGGTCGATCACGCCTCCGGCACCGGACCCTTCCGCCCGCCTTGAAGGCGGCTCCCCGCCGCGCCGCGAATGAGCGCTTGCATTCCTTCGAGCTGATCCCGGAGCTCCGCCGGCAGCGCGGCGAGCTCGTCCTCCGCGAGCGATTTCAGTTGGAAGGCGTCGTCGAAGCTGTGAATGTCGCCGCAATAGATGCACACGGCGATATCGCCGGGCTCGGCGCCGCCGCCGTCGGGCTTCGTCGCCGCGTCGAGCCCATTGCCACAGCCGGGGCACGTTGCCTTTGGAATGCGGTCCGCCTCGTTCTGCCCATGCAGGATGCGATTGGTGATCGATAGGAAGTCGTCGAGGCCTTTGCTCCGCTTCTCCGTCACACCGTAATAGGACCCGTCGGGCATCGGCAGCGCGCGACACAGGCGGAGCGCCCAAGTCATTTGCTCGAGCGTCATCTTCCGTTCGGTCTCTTCGTCCAGCGCGGCGAGCATTCGGAAGGCGTCCGGGCTATCGGCAAGGTACGCCGCGCCCGTGTCCAGGCCGGCAATGATCATCACGCCGTCGTTCTTCGGGCGGATCCACTTCAAGTCGGGCTTCGTCGGCTGGCTATGGACCCACCGACAGGCGGCCTTCGCGAGCCGTTCGATGTCGTCATAGTACGCCGGCGGGAGCTTGCCGCTCTTGCCCGCTTCAACCCCAGCCTTGAACGCGGGGTGCTCTTCGGCGCCTGGCGGCAGCCCTTGCACGAAGCTCCGCCCCATCGTGTCGCCGCCCGTCCGCCGCGCCTTGCGTTGCTCGGCCGCCTTCTTCCGTCGTTCATGTCGGTTCACGACCCTCTCCTCCGAGCGGGACCAATCGGCGAGCGCTCGGCCCAGCCCCCGATTGGCTCGCCGTCGCCATCCCATCCAATCGCCGCCGACCACGCGACGTCGCCCTCCAGGCCATCACCGAAGGGATAATCCCAGTAAGCATAATAGGCCTTGATCTCGCTGTTGTGCGCGATCCCCAGCCGCACGCGCCCCCGGTCAAACAGGCCGTAGCCGAGATCGATGGGCGCGAGATAGATCACGCGGCCGTCGTCGAGCTTCCGAGCGAGCAGGAAGCCGGCGCCTTGAAGGGCGTACGCGAAGGCCTCGAGCCGGGCCTTGTCGATCTCCTCGCGCGTCACCGGGCGGTTCATGGCGCTCCCTTCGGGCGGTCGCCGATGTCCTCTTCGAGCAGGTCCGCCGAGCGCCGGAGCATCTTCACGAGCTCACGGCATCGGCGCACGTACTCGGCACGATCCGTCAGCCCGACCACCACCGGGCATCCGCCGGTACCCTTCGAGCCGTCGAGCACGAAGCAGTACGCGGCCTTCGCGCCGTGCTCCGTGGCATAGCCAATGACGTCGTATAGGTAGCGGCTGTGCTCAGCCGTCGGACGCGGCGGATCGGTCATGACCTGTGCATCCCCCCAGGGCAGCACGCGCACTGCGGACCGCGCGCGAGCCACTCCCTCAGCTTTTCCGGCGTGAAGTGTCCGACGGTGCCGTGCTTCTTGCACTGCACCATGATGCCCGTGCGGGTCAGGCCGGCTTCAATGCGGCCTGTCTGCTGGCGCTCGACGCACTGCCGGCAGTGGAAGAACGTGTGTATCTCAAGGTCGCTGACCGTCATGACCGCCCCCAGATCCAGACCACGTTGCGGGCGTCGAGCGGGCGGCCCCAGAGAAACGGCAGCCGGTGGGTCTCGTGCGGCATGTCGAAGATCCCCATGGGCGCGTGGATGCGCTCGTGGCCGATGAAGATCAGGCGCTGCAGGAAGGGCTTGGCGAGCATCTTCCGCCAGTCGACGCCGCGGTCGCTGCCGCCGTCGTCGTGGCGCATCGGGTTGTAGCGCCAGGTCACCCAGCTCGCGATGAGCGTGTGCGGCCGGTACTTCTCGGCTGCCTCCGCCGCAGTGGCCTTCTCGACGTCGGGCGGGCAGATCGTGAGCCCCTGGCGCATCGCCTGGATCGCCGCCGCCATGGCGGGCTCCTCGTGCTCGCGCGAGTCCGTCGTCGGGATGCCCAGCGCGCGCCCGATGGCGCCGTGCCCAGCGCCCACCTCGATGACGGAGGGCTGACCGGGCCCGAGCTCGTCGCCCACGCGCTCGCGCAGCCAGTCGATGAGCTCCAGCGTCGGCAGGCAGTAGAACCCACGGATGATGCACCAGGCCGAGAGCGACTGGCGGTCCTGCAGCTCGTAGAAGGCCGATGGCATCGGCTGCAACTTGCCGTCGATGATGCAGGCCGCGTCGAGCGCCGCGATCGCAGGGCGGTTGGCGACAATAACCTGCGCAGCGGAGGCCGCGCTGACGGGATTCCAGTTGACGGTCATTGAACGTCCCTCCGCTTGTTGCTCATCATCTTGTCGAACAGCTCTGGCCCGAGCTGCGCGCGCATCTCCTCTATCTGCTCGGTGGTGGGCTTCTCGTCGTCGTACCCACCGTCGCGGGCCTTGCCCGCCAGGTCGGCGAAGCCGAAGCGTTGCAGCGTCTCGACCAGGATGGCCTTGGGAGCTTCGGCCTCGCTGTCGAAGTCATGGTAGGCGCCGCGCTTCGCCATCTCGATGATCTGATCGCGCCACTGGCTCTGGGGCTTCGCGAGCAGGTCCTCGACGAGCGTTGTCTTCGTATCACCCTTGGGCCAGTCGCGCGGAGGCGGCATGGGATCGGGCTCCGGGAACATGCTCGGCGGCGCGTCCGCCGTGTCGCGCGGAGGTGCTGGCGAGAGGATTCGGTCGATGACGGACATCGCCTCGACGCCCAGCTTCAGCGCAGCGTTGATGACTTCCTGGACCGCGGCGTCGCCCGCCGGCGCGTCGGCAGGCGATGACGCCCGCGCCTTCACCAGGCCGTCCACTACTGCCTTCACGCTGCCAGGCAGCGCCTGCAGGATGCTGCCCAGGTCCACGTCCCGCAGCATGGCGACGCCGCCGCGCAGGGCCTCGAGCACGTGGCGGTCGGGCTGGACGTTCACGCCCGTGGGCTCCCACCATTCGAGCATCGACGTCAGGATCATCGACGCCTGCTCGCGCGGCATGTTCGTCGCGCAGGCGATCGCCGAGACGTCCTGGACGTCGGCGCCGGCGGGCGCCGACAGCAGGATGAGTCCTCGTTCTGGGAGCTGCGCGGCTACCTGCTTCATCACGGCGTTCGTGCGCGCGCGCTCGTCGCCCTGGACCTTGTCCCAGCCGGGCGGCATCGGGTCGCCCGACTTCGGGAGCTTCTGTCCCCGCATGAACCGGCGGCGGAAGTTCATAGATCCTCCCCCGCTGGCAGCCTCGGCGGGATCCAGGCGGCGAGCTGCCGCGCGAGCGACTCCACCTCGCCGCGCACGTACGCGAGCTGGCGGTACTCACCACCTCCGAATCGCATCGGCGAACCGATCCCGATGCTCCTCATCGTGGCCTCCATGCCTGGGCAGACGTCGAAGCCGTGGCTCGTGTCGAAGCCGAAGACCCAACTGTCGTCGATGCCGCGCCCGGCGAAGGTGAGCCCGCCGTGCACGTCGACGTCGATCTCACCGTAGTCGCGGCCCCAGGCTGGGTGGTCCTTCGGCACGGCAACGTAACCGTTGAGCTGCCCGTTCGCGTCGTGGCGCCAGACCATGCAGCGGAAGTGCGGCGGGTCCTTCGCCACCCACATCACCTGATCGGGCTCGTTGTCCCAGGGCCCGGCTTCCCAGCCCTTCCGATCGACGATGCCCGTGGCCACCTGCTCGTGCGTGAGGTCCGCTTGCAGGAAGGCAAAGCCGTAGCCGGTCGCGTTGGCTTCGCCCCTGCGCTTCGCTAGCTTCGTCGAGAGGCGCTCGCTTGCGGCCTCGAGCTCGGCGACGCGCTTCTTGCCCAGCGCAGCAGCGAGCAGATCGCCGTCGCCCTCCTCGACCGCCTTCGCGAGCAGCTTGCCCAGGCCTTCGTCCTCCCGCTGTCCCATCCGTTCGGCACCCCGTTGAAAGCCGATCCATATACAGGATTGGCGTTGACACGGGAAGCGGATGGTGGTGCGCTATCGTGCCGCGCCAGGTACGCTTCTCGCAATGAAGCGCAGGGGAGGGGAGCGCGGGCGCGCGCAGGCGTTCAAGCGCAAGCGGAGCGGTGGGCGCCGCGGCGGCGGCGTGCTGGCCACGACGGGCGAGCAGCTCGTGCCGGCCAATCCCACGGTCCTCGGGCGCGAGTTCTTCGGAGGGCGGATCCCGCAGAGCGAGAACTACCGCCAATATTACGGCAAATATCTGGACATGGTGCGGATCGACCACGCGATCCGCGCGGCCGCCCAGGGCTGGATGCGCCCGCTGACGGACGTCGGGCGGGAGACGGTGTCGTTCGACGGGCACCTCGCCAGCCTTCTGCAGAAGAGGCTCAACCGCCTGGCGGCGCTCGACCACGACATCGTCCCTGCCGCTGGCGACGGCATCAACGCCGACCGCGCCGAGGAGTACGCCTCCTTCGTGCGCGCCCAGATCGAGGGCCTGCCGCGCTTCCGTGATCGCCTCGTCGACCTGGCGTGGGGAGCCTGGGACGCACGCGCGGCGAGCGAGATCGAGTGGCGCTACCGGACGAGCCGCATCTGGCAGGTGATGGACCTGCACTGGATCCATCCGCGGCGCATCAGCTACGGGCGGTTCCGAGACCTGCGCGTGGTCGACGCCCAGGCGGACAGCGGTGACTTCCTCGACCGCGGCTTCCCGCTCGAGCAGGTCCCGTACAAGTTCGTCACGTACCGGCCGCGGCTCTTCAACGACTACCCCGAGCGCGAGGGACTCGCGATCCGCGCGCTCTACTGGTCGTTCTTCGCACGCTTCGGCACGCGCGAGCGCCTGACGCTCATGGAGCTGTTCAGCGCGCCGTGGCGCGTGCTCCGCCCCGACCCGACGCAGGGCTCGGGCCTCGTCAACGACGACGGCGCCGTCAACGCGTTCGAGGAGGTGAAGCGCCTCGGGCAGCGCGGCGCGATCCGCCTGCCGCAAGGCTGGCTGCTCGACGTCATCCAGCCCACGCCGTCGACGACGCACGCCGACGCGATCGACCACGCGACGAAGGTGCTGAGCAAGCTGATCCTCGGCAACACGGGCACCACCGACGCCGTGAGCACGGGCCTCGGCAGCTCGATCGGCGACGCGCACCTCTCCGAAGAGGACCTGATCATCTGGAGCGACGCGCGGCGCCTGGCGGAGGTGATCGAGGATCAGCTGACGGACGCGATCATCGCCGTCAACTTCGGCCCCGATGCCGTAGACCACGCGCCGCGCTTCGTCTTCCGCACCGAGCCCCCGACGACGCGCGAGCAGGAGGCGGCGCGTATCAAGTCGGCGCTCGAGATCGGGCTCCGCGTCAGCGTCGAGGAAGCGCACGAAAAGCTCGGCATCCAGGAGGTCCGCGAAGGAGAGCCGTTCCTGCAGCGCGTCCAGCGGCCCGCCGAGCTCAACCAGGCCCCTCCCCCACCGGCGCCCGAGATCGTCTACCCCGCCGGCAAAGCGCCGACGCCTGGCGAAGTCGTCGAGCAGCCTGCGGTGGCCATCAATTTGCCGGCTGGCGGCGGTGCCGCAGTACCTCCTGTGACGCCGCCAGCTGGCGCCTTACCACCCGGCTCGCCACCGCCGCCGGCGCTGCCGCCTGGAGCCCCTCCGGGCAGCGATCCCGCGGCTCAGATGAGCGACGCTGAGGTGGACCCGGCGGCTACGCTCGCGGCCAAGATGACCGAGCTCGCCCTCGAGCGCTGCTCGCACGGCCGCACGAACCGCTGCCCGCTCTGCGGCATCGAGCGGGTCTACGACGTCGAGCTCGTCGACGGCGCGCCGCAGTGGCAGATCGCATGGCGCCCCATCCCGAGCGGACAGACGTTCCTGCCGACGCTGAGCGCGCAGGAGATCGAGACGCTCGCGCGCGAGAGCGAGCCCGATCCCGAGTGGGATCCGCGCACGCTGACGAACATGGCAGGCCGCCACATCTGCCTCGCGCGGCAGCCCGAGACCGTCTTCGGCTCGCCCGAGACGTGCGTGGACCGCGGCGTCGACGAGACATCGACGCAGACCGGCAAGTTCGCAGACTCCATCGTCGCCGCCGTGCGCGGCCTGAGCAGCGCGCGCCAGATCCGCGACGCCATCGACCGCGCCGCCGAGCAGTTCGACAACGGCCGCATCGCGGCGCCCATCGAGCGCGAGCTCCTGCAGGGCGGGATGCTGGGCGCGCTCGATTCGTGGTTCGAGATGGAGGAGGGCGTAACCATCGAGGTCGAGTCCTTCGGCGCGCTGCACGAGCAACTGATGAAGCTCGACGCCCGGCGGGTCCTCGCCGAGAGCGACCGGCGCTTCGCCGGAAAGCCCATCAACGAGGCGATCAAGAGCTTCCTCGAACGCAAAGCGGTGACGCGCGACGAGTTCGATTCGATGGAGGCGGCGGCGCAGCGCAAGGCCTTCACCGTAGCCAACGCGGCGAACCGCGAGATGGTGCGCACCGTCAAACGCGAGCTGATCCGTCAGGTCGCCGTCGGCGCGGACCTCTCGGACTTCGGCAAGCACGCCGCGGAGCGCTTCGAGCAAGCGGGCTGGACGCCGGTGAACTCGAGCCACGTCGAGACCGTCTTCCGCACGAACGTGATCAACGCCTACAGCGGCGGGCGCGTCCGCCAGATGTCGCAGCCCGACGTGCTCGAGGCGCGGCCCTTCTGGCAGATCATGGGGGTGCGCGACGCGCGTCAGCGCGACAGCCACGGCGCGGTCCATGGCGCGGTCCTGCGCGCGAACGATCCCTTCTGGAAGACCGCGGCGCCTCCATTCGGCTTCAACTGCCGCTGCCGCATCCGCTCGCTGTCTCTGCTCAAGGGAGCCGGCAAGGTCGAGGAGGGCAACAGCGCCAAGTTCCGAGCGCTGCCCGACGCGGGATTCACGAGCGGCATCAATCGCCTGCTCTGAGGACTTTCCGAGCGAGCGCCACATACAACCCGATCCGATACATGGATCGGCAAACGACGCAGCGCTGACGTCGCTGCGTTGCGCGCGCCCGATCGCGGCCCGTAGACTTTGCGCCATGGGGGAAGCTGCTGAACGCGTGATGTTCATCTACGCGGCGCCGCCGGTGCTGTTCGACGCGGCCGTGCCGGCGAACGACACGCGCGTGGTGCCGGAGTACCGCTGGATCCATTGCTCCAACGAGGGGAAATACCTCGGCCACCACCAGGGCGAGTTCGACCTGACGCGGGCGACGTTCGAGTCGTTCATCAAGAATTTCCGCCAGGATCCCCAGTTCAAGCAGGGATCGCTCGAGCTCGACGGCAAGACCTACACCGGCGGTGTGCAGGAGGTGCTCCAGTTCGACTACGAGCACGCGAGCGAGCAGCCCAGCTACGAGGGCTCGATCCCGAGCGCGGGCGCGCCGGCGATCGGGTGGGTGCTCGACCTAGCCATCCGCAACGGCCCCGACGGCAAGGCTCAGCTCTGGGCGTTCGCGAAGCTGGGCGATCAGATCCGCGGCCAGATCCTGCGCAACGAGTACCGCTCGGTCTCCATCGCCTTCACGCTCGACGGCGTGCACTGGGTCACGGGTGCCGACATCGGTCCCATGCTGACGTCGATCGCGTTCACCAACCACCCATACATGCGCGACTTGACACCCTTGTCGATCGCAGCGAGCCGACGGACTAGCCAACCCACGCGCGGCGCGGTACGCTCCTCGAGCGATTCGTCGGAGGCGCCCGTCGAACGTGATTCCACACGCACGGGTGCCCACATGGAAGCTCAGTTCCGCGACCGGCTCTGCGCCGCGCTCAAGATCAAGAAGCTCGCCACGGACGAAGAGGTCGTCGGAGCTGCCGAGGATTCCTCGGGCGCTGCTGCCAAGCTCAAGTCTCTGCTCGAATCGCTCGGCAACGGTGACTTCGAGCAGGCGATGAAGTCCATCCCGATCCTCCGCAGCGCTCAGGAAGCCGCGCAGGGTCTGCTCAACGAGATCAACGCGCTGCTGCAGCAGGACGCCACCGCCGATGGCGAGCTCGCGACCGCCGATGCGCAGGCAGCGATGAAGGCAGCGAACCTCAGCGGCGAGGGCGCGCAGAAGGCTCTCGTGGCCTACCGCAACACGCTCGTCGGCGAGGAGGTCTCGAAGATCGAGGCCACCCGAAAGAGCGAGCACCAGAGCGACCCGCGCAAGCCCTCGAAGCCCACGGTCGCCGACGTCCGCGCCGCGCGCGCCGAAGGTCGCAAGCGCTTCCTCGGCGAGTACGGCGTCAAGACGAGCCAGCACGCGACGCTCGCGCAGACGCTCGTGGCGGGCGCCAACGGCGCGCAGTTCGAGCCCCCACAGGGCTCGGGCAAGCCGCTCCCCGTCGGCGACGGCGCCGGCAGCAGCGGCGACGCCCCGCAGACCATCACCATCAAGGGCCTCTCGGGTCGCAACCGCATCGAGCGTGTGATCACGCACCTGCGCAAGAGCGAGCCAGGCTTCGAGAAGCTCAGCTGGGACGCGCAGTGCGCCCGGGCTGGCGCTCTCGTGCAGTCCGCGAACGTCACGCTCGTCGATTAGCCGTCAACCCGGCCAAACCATAGGAGACAGTCAGTGCCTCAACCCCGCGCAATCGTACCCGATAGCGGCGGCGTCAGGCCCGGCCTCAACAGCACGGGTGTGACGATCGCGAAGCATCGGATCGTGAAAAAGGCGACCACCGCAGTGGACGCCATCACGCCAGCCACCGATGGCTCGGCTCACTGCTACGGCGTCACGATGGAGGCGATCCCCGATGGCATCGCCGGTGACGTGCAGGTGGAGGGTCGCGCCATCGTCGAGGCGAGCGGTCCGATCACCGTCGGGCAGAACGTAACCGGAGCGACGGGCGGCAAGGCCGCCGTGGCCTCCGCCGCGAACTTCGTTCTCGGACAAGCTGCTTCCGCCAGCACCGCTGACGGCGAGCTCATCGAGGTCGACATCATCCGCACGGCCATCCCGGCCTAACCCGCGCAGCGCAGAAAGACCCGCAGAGATGACTGTTCAGACCCTTCAGCAGGCCTTCCAAAGCTCGAGCTCGCACAAGCTCAGCGTGCGGCTGGTCGACGAGGTGCCGAACCTGGGCCGCGCCGGTCAGGTCGTGACCTTCACGCTCGCTCCCACGGACGTGATCCAGAGCGAGGTGATGGACACCTTCATGGTCGGCTTCAAGCCCACGGGCTTCCGTGCCGACGAGGTGTGCCCGGTCCAGCTGGTCGACGTGGACGTCGGCAAGTACCGGGAGTTCGGCCTCAACAACGCCTTCCGCCCGGTGAACGTGCTCTCGTCGATCCAGGCGGACATCCCCGAGGTCGACGTGGACGTCTCGCTCGCGGACTACCGCGTGCAGGAGCGAGCCCTCGGCGGCTTCCTGCCGGCGGTGACCGAGTTCAACGCCCGCAACGGCGACGCCCTATTCGACCCGAAGACGGCGCTCGGGCGGCGCATCGCGTGGGCCCTGGCGCTCGAGCGCGAGATCCGCGTCTGGAGCATGCTCAAGGCGACGGCGAGCTGGAACGCCAACAACCGCGCGACCATCGCGGCGGGCGCCGAGTGGAACGACCCGGACAACGGCGACCCGATGCTCGACATCATGGATCGCATCGAGGCCTCGGCGCAGCCCGTCACCGGGATCTGGCTCATCCCGCCGGTGGCGCACGCGCTGCTGCGCAGCAAGAGCGTGAAGGACTACATCCGCACGCTCGGTGGTGACTCGCCCGTGGGGCGCGACATCGCGACGGCGTCGGCGACGCAGACCGCGATGGACTTCACCATCCCGGGCTTGCCGCCCTTCCACGTCGTGGCCTCGAAGGTCCTCAACGAGAGCACAGGCGGGCTCGACTACATCCTGGACGACACCGTCGTGCTGGTGAGCGAGCCTGCTGGCGGAACCACACAGGGCGACGAGATCATGACCTGCAAGACGTTCAGGCGGAGCGGCCCCAACGGGACTGGCTTCACCACTCGGGAGTTCGAGATCCAGAAGCGCGGCCTCCACGGCGGCACGTTCCTCGCGAGCGGCCACGCCGAGGTCGTCAAGATGATCTCCGGCACCGTCGGCGGCGTCATCTACGACACCCTGCAGTAACCGCTCGAAGGGGGGTGACGAGGGCCGTGGGCGAAAGCCGCGGCCCTTCGTCATTTGGCCGTGGTACGCTCAGCGCAACAGGAGGGACGATGGCCAAAGAGGGAATCCGAGACGAGATCGCGCCGCGCAAGTCCGAAGCCGAGCGCGTGGAGTTCCGCCCGCAGCCGGGCGTGCACATCGCAGCGGCGGGCAACGTGGCGCTGAGCAACTGGGTCGGCCGCGTCGGCGACAAGCACGTCCGGGTCTACCGCGGCGCGCCGGCGGCGAAGATCCCGGAGGCCGTGCAGAAGGCGATGAAGGCCTCGGGCGTGCTCATCGGCATCGTGACGCTGGAGGAGCTCGGTCTCAAACCCCGGAGCCAGGGCGTCCAGATCCTCAGCGTCGAGTGAGCCATGACGCTGTACGGGGGGGCCACGACGGAGGAGCGCAGGAAGACGCTCGAGCAGCGCATCACGGCGTCGCGCCTCCTGGAGATGTTCGACGACGACGGTGACGGGCTGCTCGCCAGCACGGACCTCGAGACGCTCGAGGCGATCATGGCGGATGCCGATGACGTGGTCAGCGGCATCCTGATCAAGAAGGGCTACAACGAAGACCAGCTCGCCGTGCTCGGCGAGGACCGTCAGGTGATGCGGGCGTGGGCAGGCATCGCCGCGCAGCTCGCCGGCGAGCGCAAGCCCGAGTGGCTGGACGCCAACGGGCGCGGCCCCTTCGAGGCCTTCGGGCAGAGGGGCCGTGAGGACCTGCGGTCCTTGGCCCGTGGGGACCTCCGGTCCGTCCAGGAGGACGTGGTCGGTGCGACGCGCGCAGTCTCGGCGAGCTCCGCGGCGCGCCCCCTCTACTTTGCGGGCGATCCCGACGACCCGTGCGACCGAGGCAAGGGAGGCTTCTGATGGAGGCGGTCGTCTACGAGGTATTCGTCGGGCCCGAGATCGTGCTTGCGGCGCCGAGCGGTCCTGACCGCGAAGGCGGCATGATGATGATCCGCCCTGTGCGTGCCGAGCGACCCGACGATGGATGGCTCGAGGCCTGGATGCCAACGGCCGAGTTCGATCTGGTGTACCGGCGCGTCACGCCCGAGGAGCGGGAGCTCGTGGGGCTATGAGCGACCAGGCGGCGATCGAGTACTTCGAGCTGCAGAACGTCGTCGGCATCTACCAGAAGCGCGGCGAGAACGCTCCGGCGGAGCTGATGGGCGCGATCGGCGAGGCCCTGGTCTCGGAGGTGCTCGAGGTCTTCGACACGGAAGGCTACGGCGAGTGGGAGCCCTACGCGGACTCGACGCTCGACCGGAAGATGTTTGGAGCGCGCCCCAACGCCAACCCGAAGCTGCTGCAGGAGACCGGGAACCTGGTGGGATCAATCAGCCACGTCTCGGACGCCTCGGGCGAGGTGACGGCGTACACGAACGTGCCGTACGCGATCTTCCACACGAGTCGCGCGCCGCGCAGCCGCCTGCCGCTGCGCGACTTCTTCGCGATCGACGAGCAGTTCTTCGAGGCGGAGGTGGCCGAGATGCTCGAGCTCCACGTCGCCCGTAACCTGCCCAGCGCCGCGGAGTAGCCATGGCCGTGCTCAATCCCATCGAGCGGCTCGGGCGCGCCCTGCTCGCGCAGCTCTCGCCCCTGACCGGGCAGCGCGCGATCGGTGTCGTCACCGTGACGGCCACCACCGGTGGCGCCTTGCCGGCGAACACCTACCTGCTGCCTGTCGTTGGCGGGCAGCTGCGCGATGACCTGCCGTTCAAGACCGTCGGCACCTCGGACCCCGTCGACCCGGGCGATCCCATCAGCGTGCCCATCACCAGCAACGCCGGCGGCGCGCGGCACAACCTACCGGCGGGAACCGTCTTCCGCTTCGACCCGCCGCTCGAAGGCTTCGAGCCCACGGCGACGCTCGAGGCGAGCATGGTGGATGCGGGCGACGCGGGCGCCGTCGTGCGGAAGCTGGCGTGGTTCGAGGACCTGGACTCCGCCAACCCCGGCAAGGACATCTTCGACAGCCTGCTCCTTGAGTACCCAGCGATCATGCTGGCTTGGCAGGGCTCCGAGCCCGCCGAAGGCACGACTTCCGGGCTCCAGCAGGGCGGCACGCGCGCGCGGCGCCAGATCCGCTTCTGGCGCGAGGCGTTCGTTCTCTATGTAGTCTGCGGACGCCTACGCAGCGACAGCGCGCGGCGCCAGCAGGGCCTGCTCCTGATGCATGCGGTGACCGATCTCCTGACGGATCGGAAGCAGAACGACGACGGCGAGCAGCTCAGCGACGTCGGCGCCGGCGTCGACATCTTCGCCCGCAGCCGGTATCAGCGGAGGCCCAACTGCTACGTGTACGCCATGCGGCTGCGCGCAAATCAGACGGTGGGGCCCGCGATCGATCGACGCACGTGGACGCGCTGGGCACTCACTGCGCTGGATGGAGCACTGCCGGGTCGCACCGATCCCGAGCCCACCGATCCGCTGACGGTGGTGGACGTTGATGTGACGATGCCGTAGCCTTGCGGCATGGGGAAACCGAGCGAGGCCTTCGGCCTGTTCGTGTCGTGCGTGGAGGGTCAGCCCGTCTCTCGATTCGGCACCAAGGTGCTGATCGGTGCGGAGCGCGACGCCTCGGTGCGAGGCAAGATCCGATATCGCACGAAGGAGATCGTCGCGATCCCCCATGACGAGGCTCTGAAGTACTCGCGAGAGTACCGTAGGGCGATCGACGACGGCTCGCTCGTGGCCCGCACGGCTGACGAGTGGAGCCAGCAACAGCAGCAGATCACCGAGGTAGGCGCACCTCGCGAGAAGCTGAAGGCCTGGGCCCAGAGCCCACCTTCGGCAGCGAAGGACGCAGACCATGGCGATCACGAAGGCCGTCGCGAGTAGCGTAAAAACCCCAGGACTCTACCTACTCGTCAATCTCCTCGGCGCTGCTGCCAACCCCGGCACGGCCGTCGACAGGGTGCTCATCATGGCGCCCAAGAGCAGCGCGGGGAACATCACCGCGAACACCGAGGTGCGGCGCTGCAACGGCGCCGATCAGGTGGCGACTGCGCTCGGGCCCGGCACGCCAGGACATCTCGCGGCGAAGCGCCTGTTCGCTCGTCACGGCATCGCGACGCTCGACGTCATCGCGCCCACCGCCAGCGCTGGCTCCGCTGCTACGGCGACGCAGACGTTCACCGGGCCCGCCACCGAGAACTCGACCATCCGCTTCCGGATCCATGGACGCACGATCGACGTCGCCTGGCTCAGCGGCGAGGCCGCCACGGCCTTCGTCACGCGCGCCGTCGCGGCCATCAACGAGCACGCGGCGGACCTCTTCGTCACCGCCGTGGACGGTGGCTCGGGCGACATCGACTACACCGCCAAGATCGCAGGCCCATTCGGCAACGACGTGCTCATCAACGCTGCCATCTATGAGGGCGGCGGCGGCATCGCGGTGAGCGTCAACCCGACGGCCCTGACGGGAGGCACGACCGAGCCCGACTTCGCCACGGCGCTCTCCACGATCAGCACCGTCGAGTACCGCCGGATCATCGCGTGTCTCAGCAACGCGGACGCCGCGGCCACGGCCTCGAGCTCGAATGGCGAGAAGCTCGCGAACTACATCAATTCGCGCGAGACCGGCGCGAGCGCGCTGCTCCAGGTCGGCGTCGTGGGCGTCACCGGCAGCGTCGCGAATGCGAAGGCGGGCGCCATCGATCGCAACAACGAGGCCGTGCAGTATCTGCTCGGGCGCTCGTGGGACGACCTGCCCTACGAGATCGCCGGCGCGGTCGTGGGCGAGACGCTGAAGAAGATCGCGGACCGCCCCAACTTCAACCTGATCGGCACGCGCTTCGAGGAGCTCTACGGACCGCGCGACGTGGTGACGAACAGGCTCTCGGACGCAGAGACCGAGGACCTGCTCAACAACGGCGTGAGCCCGATGAACATCGACGGCCTGACCGGCGTCCCGTTCCTCGTGGCTCCCATCACCACGCACTCGGTCTTCTCGGGCGCGCCCGACTACCGGGCATTCCACCTCTCCGGCGTCGACGGCATGTACACGGTCTTCGCGGACATGCGGACGGCGCTGCCGCAGGAGTTTCCGAACGCCTCCATCACCGAGGACCTCGGGCCCGGCGCGGACCCACTGCCCGCCGGCGTCGTCGAGATCCGCGACGTCCGGGCCTTCGTCATCAGCCGCCTGCGCTCCTGGGTGCGACGCGGTGTAGTGAGCGGGCCCGCGCTCGATGCCGCCATCGAGAACGAAGAGCTCGTGGTGGAGATCGACGAGTCCGATCCAAGCCAGGTCAACATCTTCCTGCCGACCAAGATCATCCCGCCGCTGTCGAAGTTCTCGGTCGTCGGCAGCAGGGCGGCGTGAGGGGTTAAGCCATGGCTCAGGAACAGCTGATCTATCCGCAGTGCTCGCTCGCCATGGGAAATGGCGACCTGGTGCAAGTCACCAACTTCACGGTGACTCTGACCAACAACGGCAAGCAGCAGCACACGCTCCGCCGCAAGGGCGCGGGCGTCGTGTTCGGCACGGAGGAGTGCACCGTCACCTTCGATTTCGTGATCGACGAGGACGGGCCCGAGCGCAACTACTGGCGCGACGTCAAGCGCCGCACCATCCGCCAGCTGCGCGCCAAGGTGCCCGGCGGGCGCACGACGCTCACAATCAACGGGGCGTTCACGGGCTGCGATCTCGACGCGCCGCTCGACGACGCCACGAAGGGCTCTGCCACCTTCGTGGGTCACATGGACGATCCCGAGACCTGATTCAACCAATAGGCGAGCGGGGTAGGCAGCGCCGTCGAGCCCCCGAACTATACGCAGATGCCGCGCACCCAAAGCCGGAGAGGACGCTCTGAGATGGCGGGTGACGGAAGGGCGAAGGCCTCCGAGGGCGCTCTCGGGGGCCTTGCCCGTTTCTACAGGAGGCGCACTGATGTCAGACGAGATCGAGAAGGCCGTCGCCTTCGCCATCGACAACTGGGAGTCGCTTGGCGTGGTCGAAAACGACGGCGTGTTGCACAGGCCGGCGGAGATCCGGCGCCGCGAGAAGGGCGGCGGGACGAGCTCCGTGCCGGTGATGCTACGCAACGTCACCAACGAGCACCGCTTCAAGGCGCGCAAGCAGGCGCGCACGGTAGCGGTCGAGAAGTTCCACCTGGACCTCGATCGCGACGCCGACTTCGTGCAGGAGATCGAGAACTACTCGCTGCTCGCGTACGCGATGCGGGATCCGAAGACCTTCATCCAGCACGTGCCGGGCGTCGAGGAGCTGGTGAAGCTCTACGACTCACAGTCGCTCGCGGAGGTCTGGGGCGTCTACGAGGCCTGGGTCGAGATGCTCGACCCGCGTTACGGGCAGCTCGATGCAGAGCAGTTATGGCAGGTGATCGCGCGAATCTCGAAGGAGAAGCAGATCTCCCCTTTGGCAGGTTTGCCTGGGCCCGCGCAGCACACCTGCATTGTAGCTATGGCGTCCCAGGCCTTGCTGTCTCCGAACCGGCCCTCGTGGCTGCAGCCGTCCGAGACCTCCAAACAGGGCTCCTGACGCCTCAACAACTGCGCGCGATCCTCGGCCTGAAGGGATGACACCATGAGCCGCGAAGCCTCCGTCCGCCTGACCCTGCAGAACTCGCAGTTCATGAGCGCCATCAAGCGCTCGCGCGGCGCCGTCGAGGACATGGCCGCGAGCGGCAAGAAGCAGATGGAGGCGCTCGGCAACGCCGCCAAGCGCACCAGCGTGCAGATGCTCGACATCGGTCGGCACGCCTGGAAGGGCGCCGACCTGATCGGCAACGCGACGAAGAGCGCGAAGAAGAACCTGGACGGTCTGCGCGACTCCCTCAAGGACGCGGCCAAGTGGGGCCTGACGCTTGGCGGCGCGTTCACCGTCGGCAATGCGATCAAGAGCGCGGCGCAGCTGCAGCGAACGTACGGGACGCTCGCCTTCAGCATCCAGACGGCATCGGGCAAGCTCACCCACGCCGCCGACGTGCAGAAGATCGTCGAGCGCAGCGCAGCGCTGACCGGTCGCACCAACGAGGAGATGGCCCAGAGCTTCGGCGCTCTCATCGACGCGACGGGCGACATCGACTTCGCACGCGACTCGCTCGCTGCCGTGGGCAACGTGGCGATGGCTACCGGCGCCGAGCTCGGGACCCTGACCACGCTCGCCGATCAGCTCCACACCAAGTTCGGCGTCAGCGCTGCCGACATGCAGGACACGATGGCTCAGGTCTTCGAGCTCTCCAAGAAGGGCGGACCGGCCTTTAACGAGTTCGCTGACGTGATGAGCAACGTCGGCGCCGAGCTCATTGCGGCGGGCCTCCAGGGCAAGCGCGGCCTCGACTTCATGCTCGGCGCGCTGGTCCAGACGGACGACGCCATGAAGGACCTGCCCGCACAGGTGAACGGTCTCAAGGCGGTGCTCCGGGGGCTCGGCGACAAGGACGAGCTCAAGAAGCTCGGCGCTGCCGCCGGCATCGATCCGAAGACGCTGATCAACGAGAAGGACGCTCTCGCGCGGCTGCGCATGGTCCTCGGCAAGGGCAAGAAGGGCGTCGACGCGCTGATGGGCGGGATGAAGGAGGGCGAGGAAAAGCAGGCGATGAAGATCCTGTTCCTCGACCCGTTCCAGCAGGCGCTCGCGGACGCGGGGAAGGCCGGGCTCAAGGGGAAGGCGGCGATCGATTCGGCGCTGCTGATGTACGACCAGCAGATCGGCGAGTTCGGCAAGGCGCAGCTCGACGGCGCCGCGATGCAACGCGAGGCGGACCGGCAACGCGCCACTCCAGAGTCGCAGCTCACCGAGGCGCTCAACCGCCTGAACACGGCGTTCGCTCAGCCCGAGCTCATCGGCGCGATCAACGACCTGTCGAAGCACCTGCCGAAGCTCGCGAGCATCGTGGGCGACATCGCGTCCTTCGTGGCCAAGAACCCGATCGCCGGCGCCAGCGCCGCCATCGGGGGCAAGGTCGCCCTGGACGCCGCCGGAGGAGCCGCAGCGGGCGGCGCAGCAGCCCTCTGGAAGCGCCTTGCCGGGGGTGCGGCCGCCGCTGCTGGGGCGGGCGGAGCGGGCGCAGGAGCAGGCGCTGGGGCCGCCGGAGCGGGGGCG
>JACCDR012459185.1_pt1 | contig 66840 bp, 56 predicted proteins | sample 7446431 | NCBI WGS metagenome assembly JACCDR01 (sample SAMN15323443, study PRJNA562643) | freshwater metagenome | isolation source: river surface water | place: USA:Blue River Watershed | collected 2017-08-17 | reverse complement strand
ATGGATGAAAACACAAGACTGTATATATTATCTGAAGGCGGTGATAAAAAGATGATATCTGTAAAGTTTAAGAAAGTATAAGTTATCTAAAATCATTCTTCTTAAACACATATCTAAACTGAAGAACGGTCGCTAAGAAGGTCAGAGATCCGATAGTCGCGCCGATAATAGTATTTACAAAGCTCACTGTGTTCATAGTATCAAGCTCTTTATTTTTTTCTTTAAACTCGTCAGTAATTAATTCTTTTTTTACATATACACTAACTGCCCCGTGTTTAGAATAATAAATTGCAAAGAATATAAAAAAAGTCAAAAGCAGCACAGCATTTATAACCGCGAGTACTATTACAGATTTAGAATAAATAGTATCGTATGTGGTGTATTCGTTACTGTTTAAAAATCTAAGAGTCTTTGGAAATAAACTATCTCTTCTCATAACCTCCGACTTTCTCATATTTACTGGTATTTTTCCAAATAATTTAAAATTCTCAGCAAAAGACTGTCTTGGAGATTTCATAGAAGGAATAGAACTCGCGACAGGAGTAACAGGTCGAACTGCTATAGAGTCCATTTTAATAGTATCCGCTCGGTTAAATAGAGGGGCAACTCTGTTCATTATTGAATAAGTATTAAGAACTTTATTATATAATTGTATAGAAACTTATATATTATGAAAGAAAATACTCTGATAGTTTTGCCGAATACTATATTCGAAGACTCACTAAAAGATATTTCTAATTTTTCTATAGACGAAATTGTTATAGTCTATGATAAGTATTATTTTAACGAAAACCAACATAAGCAGAAATTAGCTCTTTGGTTATCTTCTTTAGAAGAATATAAAAAATGGCTAGTCGACAGAATAAATATTAAGGTGCAAACTGTTATGGAATACAAGGGAGACAAAATAAAGTTAAAAAAAGAAAACAAATATTATATGTATGAACCTCTAGACAAATATATAAAAAAGAAATATAGTAAGTCTAAAGAAATAATACAATTTATAAGAAATCCTTCAATAATTTTATCAGAGAAAGATTTAACAGACTCGTATAGAACTATTATAAAAAATAAAAATACACCAAGTGCTAAGATAAATATCCGGCATGCTGATTTCTATAAATATATGAGAACTAAGCTAAATATATTAATAGACAAAGAAGGAAATCCAGAAGGAGGTTTATGGTCTTACGACTTATTAAACAGACAAAAATTTCCCAAAAATTATAAAGAGAGAGACATATATATAAATAATTCCACAACCGCAGTTTGGGCATGCGAAAAGGTATACGATGAGTTTCCGGGTGCGTTTGGAGAATGTAACCATTTATATTATCCTTCTAGTTTCAAATCATGTAAAGTGGAGTTAACTACGTTTATAAATTATAAGCTACAACATTTTGGAGAGTATCAAGATGCTATATCTACTTCAGTTATATTTGGAGAACATTCTAATTTGTCCGCAATAATGAATATAGGTCTAATCACTCCGCTATTTGTAGTTAATAGAATAGTTAAGTATTATTATTCTTTAGACTCCAGTAATAAGAAAAAATATATAAATAGTGTAGAAGGATTTATAAGGCAAATTATAGGATGGAGAGAATATATGAGATTTACATATCACTTCTTTTCTACTAAAATTAATAGTTCTGCGTATTTAGAAAAAATAAAAGATGAAACTGTTGGAAAAATACATAAATCTTGGTATAACGGAACTACGGGAATCTATATATTCGACAACTTGATTCATAAAATAAGAGAAACAGGTTATGCTCATCATATCGAAAGATTGATGATTTTAAATAATTCGTTAATAATGTATGGGTTTTCTAGAAAAGAAATAAACAAATGGTTTATGTATATGTTTGTAGATAGTTATGACTGGGTTATGACTTCATGCGTGTGTATGAATCATAATTCTTTAAACGATAAATTTAAATACATGAACAGAGTATATATCGCGGGAGACAACTATATAAAAAAAATGTCTGACTACAAAGATAAAGATAGTTTAGATGTTATGAAATCTTTATTCAAAACATTTACTAAAAATCATAGTAACATACTTCGGTCTGACTATAATTTAGCGTCGTATATAGCAAGACAATACAACAAATAATTATAAAATTGATTTTTACAAATGTATAAAACTGCACAATGAATGTATCTGGAGTATTGAACGGCAATAAACTTATTTTATCAGGAGAGTCTTCAGAAATTAAATCTTTTAATAGAAAACTAGAATTATTTAATGAACTGCTGAATATGGGAAATTGCGATATAACATATGTAAAAGATATACTAGCTAAAGAGATGAATTCTAAGTTAGCTGTCGAAGAATTTAAATCGCAAATGTTAGAAAAGCAGCTAAAAAATCTGACCATTAGAAAACAAGAGTTGGAAGATATATTAATTCACAATAATACTATTACTTCTAAAGGCATAGAGGGAGAACTCTTCGTTGAAGAATATATTAGAGACAAGATTAGATTAAATGAAAATTGGTGCATTTCTAATATTTCTAAAGACGGAAATCATAACAGTGACTTAGAGCTTGTGTATAAAACATTAAAATGCGTAATAGAAGTAAAAAATATAAAAGCAAAATTAAGCGATTCTAATGTAAGAAAGTTTAAAGAAGTATATATTAATAGTCTAGAGAAAGAATACAATTCTGGAATATTCGTTAGTCTTTTAAGTGATTACGGAGCTAGTACAAATATATATGATTTCTGTATACAATCCATTAACGGAAAAAATGTTATATTTCTATCTAGAGTCAAAGAAAATCCAGAAAAATTAATATTTGCGATGGAGATTTTAAACCAGTTAAACAAATTAAAATGCGGAACAGATAATAGAATTTTTATGGAAATGCTTAATAAGCAGATAAAAAACTATTCTAATCTATATTCTGAGGTTAATAAGTCCCTCGCGGCTATTAAAGATATGAAAAAATGCATAAAGGAATATCAAACAGAAATAATTCAGTTTATAGAAGAATTTAATAGCGTTAACGCATAAACATAATTTATAAAAAAATTGATTTTTTTTTGAATGATATAAGAATCAAACCAGTATCATTCAATTATCAGACAAGATGTTCACAGTATTGGAATCAAACAGCAAATACAATAAAGATATCATGCAGGTTATTATGCAGGTATATGGCATTAAGAATATAAATAATATTCCTCACAATGCTTATCTAAGCGGATCTTCTGTTTTAAAAATAATTCAACAAAAGAGTCCCCGCAATTTTAATGATTTAGACATCTATATACAAAATGGTTTATCTGAATATGAATGTAATAATTTCATGACGGAATTATTCAACGCAGGATATTTGTACAGAACTTCTCTTGCTAAGAAGCAAAATATTAAAAAAGCATTGATGAATGTTTCGGACAATAAAGAATATGAAGTCGATAAAAACCATATTTACTTTAGTTTGAAAGAATATATTGATAAAATTGTATCTTTAACTAATTCTGGAAAACAGTCTATAGATATTATTATTATGAATAAGACTATAGAAGAATTATTAGAGAATACTTTTGATATGGATATTGTTAAGAACTATGTTAAAATTAGAGATGTTAAGTTAAATGTAAAAGTGATGAATATCGATGCGATTAATCAAAAAAAAGCAACAATTACTGATAAACATTTCAAAGAAAGAATTCTTCATAATGCTTATGAATTTAACAATTTTATCAAAAGATATATGAAATATTCTGAAAATTACAATATTTACATCGGAAACCATTTTATGTCTAAAGATAAATTTATGAATATTGTAAAATATATCTTTGAAGACATTAATAATTACACAAATAAAATTGTATACAAAGAACCATCAGAAGATAAAAAAAATATTATCGGCAAAGTAAAGATCGAGGATACTGTTTATTCTATCGGATCGTTTAACGAACACGGAGTTAAAGTTTTATTTAAACATTTACTACATATGTTTAATGATAAAAACCGATTAAACGATTTGGAAAAATTTATTAAAAAGGAATTAATCGATGATGAATATACTCAGACAGCTTGTATTATTTCTTAAGACAAGTAATATAATATGAATGCGAATGTATTGCGAACATGTTTATTTTTTTTATAAAATTGAATTTATTGTTCTGTAGTATAAATAAGCAATATGGAAGGTGTCAAAATTACAGTCAGCAGGAGCAACTATGAAAAGGTTCTATTAAGAGAATTGGGTAACCGAGATACTTATTTGTCTAAAGAAGAATGTGTTTATACAAAGAATAAGCTGAAGAGAAAGAAAGACATTGCTGTTTTATTTAACGACGTAAACGAATCTCCTATATTCGCGGACTATAAATTAGTAATTCACGGCATAACTCCTTGCGGAAGTAAGACAACTATTATTATTTCTAATGTATATCCTTCTGTAGACATAGAGTATGATGAATCTATTTCAAAAAAAGAGAATACTAAGAGAATTCAGAGCTTGCTTAGTGATAAAGAACTAATCAAAAAATTAAAGAATAAAGCCCCTGAAGTAAAAGAAATCAAATTAGTAGAAGGTAAGAAACTTATCGGGTTTTCAGAAGACAATAGTAAGTTTATTCGTATATTCTTTAAAAATTTGTATCACAGAAAAGAGTTTATCTTCAATATTACTAAGAAGGGAATTAATTCTTTTAATAACGACACGAGCTCTTATTATAGAGTAGTCGCAAGACAATATAAGCTTGCTTTATCTGGATGGTCCGTTATTTCTGATTATGAGTTAACAAAAACAGATTACAGAGAGGACAGCTTTCTATCTAAAACATACAAAAGCAAATATATTATTTCTGTAGACATAGAAAACGTTAGAGTTAAAGAAGATTCAGAAACTATGGGATACGATATGAATTTATTCAGAAAAGACAAAACCATATCTATGTCTTTTGATATCGAACAATATTCAAATGATTTCGATATCGAAAATCCTAACAGAGAAACTCGTCTACCAGAAGGAAATATATTAGAAGATACTATTTTCAATATTGGTATGACTTTTCAATTTATCAACGAACCCGGAAGTATTTTAAATTTATCATTAATGACAGAAGATTGTAAGCCGCATGAAGAATATATAACTGTTGTATGCGAAGACGAAGCAACTATCTTATTGGTGTTCAGTTTTATGATTAAACTCATGATGCCTGACTATATTTATGAATTTAACGGTTCTGGTTTTGATTGGCCTCATATTTATCAGAAAGCAAAATTATTAAATGTATTGGATGAAATATTAGAAAATATGTCCTTAAAAAAATTAACCGAATATGAACTGCGGCCTGAGAATAAAGATAAATATATATATGTATGTGATTTTGTAAAAATATCGGCAGACATGACAGACCAGAAGATGGCGAATATTAGATTACAGGGATATATCGCATTTGATTTGCGAATTATATTTATGCAGCTTAACCCTACAGAAAGCAAATCTTCATTAAAGTTTTACTTAGAGAGGTATGAATTAGCTTCTAAAGACGATATGCCTATTAAAAAATTATTCAAATACTTCTATACTAAAGACTATGAAGGTTTAGGAGAAGTAGCTCACTATTGTTTTATCGATTGTCTTCGTTTACATCAGTTAGCATTTAAAAATAATATTATTCAAGATAAGAGAGCCGTTGGTTTATTATCTTACACCAGTTTGTTTGACGCGTTTTATAGGGCAAACTCTTGTAAAGTAAGAAATCTAATCGTTTCTCACGCGCTGGATAAAAACCTTTTCTATAATAGTCTAAAGAAAGATGAGAAGGAAGAAGACAAGATGGAAGGAAAATATCCAGGAGCTTTGGTGCTGAATCCTAAAAGAGGTCTTGTTAACCCGATTTTAAACTTTGAAGAGTTTTGTAAAAGTATAGGAGTTGAAGATAAAGAACTAATTGAAATTGGTCAAAAGGTAGTTAACGATAATTTCGACGCAATTTATATAGAAAAGGATATCAACCAGGTTAAGTTCTAAACACACATTTATGCAAGTGTTCTTTATATTTTTTTTTCAAAAAAAAGATACCTCTGACGAGACTCGAACTCGCGACCTTTTGCTTAGAAGGCAAATGCTACTATCCAACTGAGCTACAGAGGCATACTAGTATATATACTAATTCTTTAATACATTTTTACTTAAAGTCTAAAACTAGAGCTTAAAATTGATTTTCAAATTCTTATATATAATTCAGTAGACCACTAGACTATATTTTCTATGGACTCATCAAATTCTAAAGAACTTATAAGTAAATATATCGAATATGTTAAAGATAAGTCTAAACACGGGTTTAATCCTGTTACAGCGTTAGATTATAGCAGTTTGTATCCTTCTCTTATTATGACATATAACTTGTCTCCAGAATATTTAATCACAGATGAAAATTATAAAAATAGAATGGAAGAAAAAGGATATCCTATTCATGAAATAGATTTTGTGTACAATTATGAAGATGCATATCAGAATCAGAGGTCTAAAACTATTAAAGGCTGGACTATTAGACATGAAGAATCTAAAAAAGATAGTAGATTCGGATTGTATCCAGAAATTCTAAAAAACTTATTTAGCATGAGAGCCGAAATGAAGAAATCTCTAGAAAAGTATAAAGACATCAAAGAACATATGGAAAAACAATTTGCGGAAGATAAAGTTAGCTCGGAGGATATATCTAATAATAAAGAATATCAAGATTGTTTATTTAACCTTAACTATTGCGATACGAAACAAAAAGCTCTAAAAGTTTATATGAATTGTTTCTACGGGGAATTAGGAAATAAGAATTCGCCTTTATTTATATTAGAGTTAGCTGGGGGTATTACTTCAGCTGGACAAAGCAACTTAAGAAAGGTTAAGAAGTTTATAGAAGACAATGGATGTAAAACTTATTATGGAGATACCGATTCTTTGTATTTTACTTTTCATGATGATAAATTTATTGATATCCATAAACAATATTTTCTTACGACTTATAGCGAAAAACTGTTAAAACAAGATTATTGTACAGAACTGGTAAACAGAACATTTAAACTTGTGAAGGAAATGGCTGTCCGAGTAAACGAATTTCTGAATAAAGATAATGGTACTAAGTATCTAAAGATGGCATACGAAGAAGTTTTATTTCCGGTAGTGTTCTTATCTAGAAAGAAGTATTATGGAATTGCTCACGAGAAAATAGTAAACTTCAAGCCTAAAAATATATTTATCAGAGGGCTGGAGGTAAAGAAAAGAGGCGTTTCTGAAATTTTAAGAATTATTTGTCTAGAGACTATGTGGGAAAGTATGGATATATATAATTTCAAGACTCTTAGAGAAATGGTAATGGCGAAGATAGATTATCTATATTCTAAAGAGTGGAAGATGGAAGAATTTATTCAGACAGGTCTGTGGAAGCCTAATAAAAAAAATCAGACACTGATAAGATATATTGGAAGAGTAATCGCTGAAGGAAGAGACCCTCCAGATGCTTACGAAAGATTTAATTATGTTATCGTGAAAATTAAAGATCCGGCAAGACTATACGATTTCAAAGGAAGGAAGATAGACATTAAGAAAGGAGACAAAATGGAATATGTAGAATATGCGGAGAAGAATAATATGGAGATAGACTTAGACTACTATTTCGAAAAACAGTTAACTGGTCAGTTTGCTAGATTGATAAGTTACGATGAAGAATTTCATGTATATAATAATGAAGAGTGGAAAGAAGATGAAGAGATGGAAATAGAAGACGTAAAAACTATGAGACTTTGTAGAAAATTCATTAAAGAATATGCTAGTAAATGGAGCAGCGGGTATTCAGACATGGCAAACGTGTATAGAGAAATATTTAGGTCCGCTAACAAATTCATAAATAACAGCAAGAATTCTATTATTTCTAAAGACAAACAGTTAGGAGTTATGATGATGGATATGTATGAATCGCATTTAAGGACAGATACTATTTCTATAGACTATAGACAAATTATAGAGCTAAGGGCTATCAACATGTTAGAGGCTTCTTGTGTTAAAAAATCGGTTACGCATAATGCAAAAGCCATAGTTAAAGATTTGAAAACAAAGAAAGCAAACACCACTAAGTTATTCTCTCAAAAGTATACTTCTTTTCATATGAAAATGAAAAAAATTATGCAGATAGAAAAGGAAAAGAAGACCATGGAGTATATTAAATTCGTGAAAGATAACGGATTAGAAGAATATATATTTATGTCTTCAGAAGATACACTGAAGCCTGTTATAAAAAACATAAGAAGTGAAATCGATTTAGACAATTTAGCACAATACTCAGGAGAGACTATAGATAAATTTGTAGAGGAAGGAATGAAAGCTCATAATATTTCTATAGAAGACGACGAAGAATTTAGAAAGAATATGAAATCTGCTTATAGTATGTTTCTAGATATTGTTTCTATATACAAAAATATTAAGCTGTACGAAGAAATTCAAGAAGAAAATATTAACGCTGCAACCGGAAAAACAAAGACAAAATTCATACCGGGGTTTAGATTGTAGTAGTTTATAAATATATTTTTCATACTATCTAATATAATTTATACGCGCATATAGAGTGGAATAGATATGACTATTTTTTTTAGAACAAGAGGGCATGTTTATAGAGTCGAAAGAAAATATATCATACTTCAAATTTCTGATAAAGAAGAAAGGGATAAAATTAATTCTATGATAGATAGAGATACTAATACTCAATGGTTCAAAATAAATACTGAACATGTTAATGTTAAGGATACTAGACTTCTACAATATGTTAAAGATTGGAAAGATATCGCAGGTATGGATATCATATGCTCCGGAATTATAAAAAAATATAGCTTCAAAAAAGAAGACTCGGGGGAATTAATAGAAGGGAAAACAATAGTCGCTAGAACAATTAGAGAATACATTCAAAAGTAATCTAAACTATCAAAGTAGTGATAAGCAACCACATATACATTATTTTCAGGAGCTATGCTTTCTTTAGACTCCGCTTTAGAAATCGATATATCATTTAAAACATACCAGCCGTCTTTTCTAACGCATTTGCTATAATAATGACCGAAATTTTTATTTCCGTTATGATGGATAGTAGAAACGCATTTAAATATATGTTTATTTTTTTGTTCAATCCGGTTTATAAATTCTAGCGCAAATGGATATTCGAACATATATTTACTATTGTATTTGTCTAAAGAAATTAAAATTATAGACGGAACATTCAATAATTGGCTAGTCTTAATTATTTCTTTAGACCCGCATTCAGAACAAGTTACTCCTTGACATATAGAATAATTATTTCTGATATATTTTACAAGTGAGTGTTCTTCAATGTTTGCTGCAATTTTAGATTTGATACAGTTTTTTTCAATAAGCTTAGGGCTAACATTAAAGATATATCCATAGTCTTCATTAATTTCTTTAGACTTTCTACACTGTAAGCAGAATAGTTTACATTTATATGTATGCTTAAACAAATTGTAAACGAAAGAATCATTAATAACATCCAGTAAAATTGTTATGAACTCACAGCAATCTTCTTGATTGTATCCAAAATCAGAATACATAGAATTCTTGTTGAACTTATTCTTTATCTTAGACATAAATAAATTAAAAAGACCTAAGTCGTAAGAAGGTTTATAATTGGGTTTATTATTTTTGTCTAAGAATATCTTAATCGCGTGTAACATTTCGTTATCATAAGATTCAGAATTAACGTAGTAAACAAAAGAAGGACACGAAAATAAACATTGCATCGCGCTATTATAATAACAAATTATTCCGCTGTTATACATACCGAAAGCATTCATATCATATATATCTTTAGACAAACCATTATAATTATTCATATCAAACAAATTATATTTATTCATATTGAACACGAAGCAAATTATTGAGTATAAATAATTATAACCCTTCTCTAAAACAGTTTAAACATGCTACCTACAGTGTCTACAACAGCTAGTAACGGAAGCCCTAGTTTTAATGGAGCGACAACTCCTGTTTCTAATTATAATACAGTAGATTATACAGCTATGTCGCAACCCACGACAGTTATTAATAGTCTTAAGAAAAATAAATATAAGTTATTTGCTTCTGAGTTCGCAGGTATGGCTGTATTTATTTTAATGTCTTTATCTAACGTAGCAATCTTTTCTCTTATGGATTCTAATATGTCATGGGAAGGCGTCGCTATCTCTTGGGGTTTTAATTTACTCTTCGGAATTAAGATTGCTTCTTACGGGAATGCTTATCTAAATCCATGTATTGCATTCTGTGATTATGCTCTTAGTAAATCCATTGATACATGCGAATTCTTTATTTATCTAACTGCGGAATTAACAGGTGCGTTTGCAGGGGCCGCTATTACATACGGGCTTCATCGCAATCTCTATCTAAAGTCTCAAGAAAATAATGGAAACGATTCTATTTGCGGATATTTTGCTACATATAATACACAAGGAGTCAACATGTTACAAGCTTTCTTTGTTGAATTTATCGGGACTGCTCTATTTTCAATGTCTATTTTTAAAATTCTGAAGACTAATGGTAAGCACGCACCATATGCTATTTCTATGTCACTGGCCGCAATCACACTGGCTTTAGGGTTTCAGACTGCTTTCAGTTATAACTGGGCTAGAGATTTTGGACCGCGCCTATTTATCACAATTGTAGAAACTGATTGCTTTTCTCTTAAGGATAACTATTGGTTTATTCCTCTTTTAGCAAATTTTGCTGGAGGGGCTGCTGGTTGGCTAATTCAATAAACCATGCTCTGATTGTTAATTAACATTAAAAAAAGAATAATTCTTTTTTTTTGATTAATAAATATTAGATTAAGCACCCAAAATGTCCATCAGATTAGTGCTAGTAGTTTTTTCGGCTTCGTATTCAAAGCTAGGAACTGTTAATGCGTTTTTAGATAAAATATCTTTACCGTAGTTTACTCGTCGAAGACCCCAGGTAGGAACAACTTCTTCTCTATCACTTCTTTCTACTTTTGTAGACGCGCCGGTTGTAGTTCTGTTGTTTTCTTTTACATATTGACTATGCTGTTCAAACACGATAGGCTCTAATTGAGACATTAAAACTTCGTTGTAGTCTTGCTCTTCAGGCTCGGTCTCAGTGTTTTCTACCTCTTCTCCAGAAGTATAGTTAAATGGGTGAGGATTTAACTCTCTTTCTTCAAAATTTTCCATATTGTAAAAACCAGAAGGAGTAGACGTTTGTTCTTCTACTTTATTTTTTGCTGAAGTGTACCATCCCATTAAAACGTTGTTAGCTTTAGTTACAGAGTCTTTAGAAATGACACAACCGCTTGCTCCGGTTTTGTATTCTTCGATAGAGAAATAAAATACAATAGCAATCCATACCACGATTACTGCGGAAATTATATTAATAGCAAAGTTAGTGACCGCGCTCATTTTAACAATATGCGTTAGTATTGACTATATTGTTTATATATTACAACGAAATATAATTTATCAAAAAAAAATAATACAAATGAATAAATTCAATTATTGTTAATATTAATACAAAAACTTCTATTATTTCTTTAGACTGTAATTAAAGCATCAGGTAGTCAAACTCGTTATCGGTAGCAGCCCCGGTGTTATCGTCGTAAGAAGTAATCTTTTCGCTAATAATATGATTGTTGGTAACCTTCTTACTATCAACACGCTCAATCTCATTCTTAATCTTGAAGAGAAGATATCTATGAAGATTGGTTACGAAAATCATATTACGGCAGAATTTGCTGTTAAATCTTAAGTCAGTTTCGTCGTTACAGCTAGTTACGATATCCTTGATGTATTTAGGATATCCAAACGCAACTTTACTGTTAGCAGAAGAAGGAAGAGCATTCATTAGAGCATGTTTAAGTACTCCATTAGTAGAGTGACCTTCGTTAGGTAAATATGCATATCCGTTAGCAGCAGCATCATAAGTAATAACAATGCTGTTATCTACGTTTAAATCGTCAGCAGTCACCTTATTTACACAGTAATAAGGATCCAATAGTAACGCAGCAGTTGCTGTTCTATCGTCTACAATCTTAAACTCTCTGTTATTGTTATCCGCAACATATAAATCAGCAGAACTGAATTGGAAGTCTTTAGACACAATATCGTCAAACGTAAACGCGTAGTTGTATACATTGATAAGAGGAATTTCTCTAAGAAGAGCATGCGGGTTAATCGGCGAAACATTCATATCAATAATATTCATCAATCTAGCGGCTGACCGATCAAAAGTTTTAGCACCACTTACGACTAAGCTATCAGTAATAAGTTTCTTATTGTTCTCGATTGAGCTATTTTCTGTGATTGAAAGAATCTCATTAATATTTCTGTTAGAAGCTGAATAATAAGTATTTGTCTTCAAGTGATCAGCTATTACAGGAGTAGCGACTCCGGCATTTGTTATTGTCTTAGTGAATTTCATATCGAAATTGATCAATCCTAAAGAGTTTTGCGAAACGGTCTTATTCAGGAAGTTATATTCATACATCATCTTAGAAATAGAATTTGTGGAGTGTAGATATTTAGGTAATTTATCTAAAGACACATTATTAACTTTCTGAGTGCTGCTGTTATAGTTGGATACAAAGTCTTTCAGCCATAAGAAATTGTTTAAATCGTTAGAAACATTCTTATGGTTGAGAACATAGTTTAGACCATAGATAAGCTTAGTCTTTGAATCATCCATATCAGCATGTGGTAAGAATCTAGAGACAGTAATCGCGTTGTTACTGAGTATAGAGTTAGGCATGACCGGTAGCTTGCCAGAGTTGCTGAAGAAGTTCTTAATGGATTTATCTTTAACTTCAAAGAATTGCGGATTATAGTCAACTTCTTTGAGAACAACGGAAGCATCATTAATAAGAGCTCGAAGTGAGTTAGCAATGTTGTTTAAAATATTGTTGAGGTGAGAGTATGTCTGGGCATTGCCTTGTGTCCAAGAACCCTGCAGTGTAACTTGTTCAGCATCTTCGTCTCCATACATAACAGATCTTGGAGTAACGACGGCAGAATCCGGAGTATTTCCATTAATATCAGCGGGGTCAATAACTTCTAACATCTTCTTGTAAGAAATACAGTTATCTAACATCTTTTCAAACATGTTTATAAATAAAGGCAAATAAGCTTTATATTTTTCTACCATGTTAGGAGACACCTCGGAAATAGCAGTTTGCGCATGATATTTAGTCTGCAGTTGTTTATTTTGTTGTCTGTTAGTTAAAGCCTTGATTACAAATCCTAAAGTTTCTGAAAACACAGCATCGTTATTAGGAAATAGATAATTATTAGAATTAATATAAATTTTGCTATTAAAACAATCAGCAAGGCCATTACCCCCAAAGATAGCAGCGTTTTGAGCTTTAGAAAACTCAGAAAGAAGATTAATATAGAACTTCTTAGAAGAGGATTCGAAGAAAGTTTCAATATATCTAGCGACTAAATTATTGAACTTGAATAGAATACTTCCGTTAGAGGTAGAAGTGAACTTAGAATCGAATACAGAATTTATCAACCAGGGGTTAGAAGGAGTGTTCGCGTTTTCAAAAGAAACCCATTGTCTGTTTTGATTCATATAAGTTCTTAATGTTTCTCTGAGCATATTCTTAAATGCATTGTTGTCTACAGATAAACCAGGGAAAGCAGGTAGTGGTCGGACCGCTTGTACACCAGGAGCAGCTATTACTCTAGCGACAGCTGCTGTAGGAAAAGAAGGTCTTAGATCCTCTAAAGGATCTTTTTCAGAAACAATAATACTATATAAACTATCAGTATCAACTTCTAGATTAGATGATTGAACAATGGAAGATAAAGTTGTGTTTACTTGCTCCATATTTAACATATCAAATATAGGAGTTAACTCTGTGTCTTGATTATAAATCATTTTATTTAGATAATTATCTTCTAGGTTATTGATATGTTTCTCTGCGTCTAGAATTAAAGCATTGTTATCTAGCTGAGTGCGCATTTTGCTTAAAAAGTATTTACATGATTCTAAACAATCTTCTACAGAAGTTTGAAGTTTGCTATAGTCCAAAACATACTTGTCGCTAGAAACAAATTTAATAGAGCAGCCACAACTGTTAAAGTTTTCCATAAAGAATTGAAGTAATTTATCTTTAGACAAATAACCCTTTCCGTTAGCAATCTCTTTTAAGAACTCTCTAGAGAATAAGTGAATCTCGCTAGTAGGATTAGAATTATTATCCAATGTTTTTACGAATTTAGAAGTTTTAATAATCATTTCTTCAATCATATTTACATTATTGTTATTGACGTTAGCTGTTTCTTTACACCATTTAATTACTTCTAAGAATAATCTAGTGTTGGCTTGTATGTCAGACTCATCCGGATCTCTGTTTATGGCGTTGACAGCATTGACTAATCTTGTTAAGTCGGCATCGACGGGTAAATCATTTTGTAATTGTCGGAATAGAACTAATCTTCTCTTAAGTTTACCAAATACTCTAGTAGAGCCAATAGTTGCTCTTTGAGAGGCGACCGCATCCTCTATATCTCTTCCTGGGAAGATACGATCAATAGTAGCTTCATTAATACCAGTTCGTCTGACTAAAGCAATTTTAGCGCCTAATAACATATTATTAGCAAACTGAGCCCCGGAAGCTACTGCGTTATTAAACATTTGACTAAGAGCATTAAACTTGTTTACTTTTTTAGCAGCCGCGTCAGCACCGGCAGGATCTATTACTTGGTCAAATTCATTATTAGTAACTACATATAAATTGTTTGGAATTACTGCAGTTTTTAAAAGTCTGGCGTCTGCTTGTGCGTTTGCTAAGTTTGCTGCGTTTCCCGGAGATATGAACTGAATATTTGCAACGACTTGAGGGTTTAAAGCATTCGCATTTAGAATGATGTCTGCCGATACGATAGCGGTTCTTCTATAGTTAATAGGTAAACCTTGAGTAATATCTCTACCTTGAGGAGTAGTAGGTCCATATACCTCTGTAGTAACCGCATCTTTTAATCCCTGTGTTTGTCCTTCTAAGATTCCAATTTGTGCTAACGCATTTCTATGAGGTGCTGATTGCGGGGGGTTAGCAACTACAGTATCATATTGTGCCTGTATTAAGCCGTAATGGGTTTCTAACGCGAGCTGGGCTGCTACGATACGTCCTAACTTATTAATAATAGATACGTTATTTAAATTAGCAGCGGCCACTTCGGCAGCTAATACTGCATTTACATCATTTGTATAATTTTGTCCTAATCTATTAGCAGTTTCAAAGTCTTCTATGTTTACAGAAGTAATGTCATTATTTACTGTAGAAAGACGTAAAACATTATATCTAAGATTTCTTTTAATAGTGGCCAGAGGATCGACAGCAACTGCGTCAATTCCAACATTTGCTTTATTTACGTCAAAATCACCATCCATTTTCATTCTAGCAGCAAGAAGATATACAACACTTGCATGGAACTTATTAGGAGATTTGTCAAATTCATTAATTAGAAGAGTTCTGTAAATGGAAGCAAAAATTTTAACAAGAGCAGACATTTGATGGCGATATAATGTCTGTAGACTAGAAAGAGGGTATCTAACTAATTCGTGGTAGAGAAGAACAATGTCGCCGTTGTGCGAGTTAATATTGCTAGAGTCGTCAATGGCTTTGATAATTACTTCAACCTTGGCTTGTTGCGAGCTGGCTTTCTTAACTTCATGCTTGAACATTTTAACTCGTTCGCTGAAAGATTTTTGACCAATTGTGTCTAGAGACTGAGAAAACAATTCTTTATTAATAAGGTCTCTAAACTCTTTTACTAGCTGAATATCGTTAGATACGGTCTTGCTCTTGTTGCTAGACATATTGATAACAGAGCTGGTGAATTCGCTACTAGGACCGATATCAGCGTCCTCTTCGCCGGCGTCAAGAATGTCGTAATCGTTAGCATTGCCGGAAAGTTCGCTCATATTAGATGTGTATTTCTTCTTTGATTGGTAGAATTCGTCAATTTCTTTGCGCTTAAGAACACCATAACGTCTATTGATTTCAGAAATCAAATCTAGAACTACAGTTCTAGCAAGCTTAGCTTCGTCCAAACCGGAGTAATTCTTGTAAATCTTGTTGACTTCAGAAATAATTCTCTTCATATTCTCTAGACTATAGATACCATTAGAGATCTGCTTAGAATCGTCAAACACGCATTGAATAAGACCGCTCCAAAGAGAGCCGACTTCAGGGATAAAAGCAATAGTTTCAGAATCATCGTTCGCATATTTATTCTTCTTGTATTTTTCGTTGCCGTTATCGAAAATATTCTTATAGAATTCCAAAAGTAGTGGAAGACGAATATAAAGTTCTACAGCGCCGTCAACTACTTCTGATTCAGCAGCACCGATGATGGAACGAACAGGGTTAGTAATCATAGTGGTTACTTTAGAAGGACGCGTGAGAAGATTAGAAACTCCAACAACAGTCAGAACCTTAGCAGACATAGATTTTAACGCTAATACAAAATATTTATCTTCGGCTCTGAAAATATCTTTATCCGTTAATTCTTCTTTCAACTCTTTTAAGCAAAGATATAAAGATTCCCACTCATTAGCATTATTGCCCGCTATCGGTGTAAAAGCTGCTAAAAACGCGCCATGGCCCGCAGCGGCGGCTCGCGCAAGAGCATCGGATACTACAGGTATGTAACGTTCTTTAGCGGCTTTCTTTCCGGCTTCATTTAAATTATCAGCTGCTTGTTTTATGGCTGGTGTGAAAGCGGGAGTTGCTAGAATAGCATCAATTCTAGCCATGACTTTCTTTTGGTGTTCTCCGAGTAAATCTAAAGGCTGGTTGCACGTGGTCATCTTCATATCAAAGAAGTACGATTTATCTCCCTTTTCTAACTCATAGCCATTCTTATCTTTTTTGCCCATAATTTCTACATCGCCTACGCCACCGCCAGTTCCGTAACCCATAGTGAAAGCACTAACCCAAATGTATTTAACCAAATTATTGTACATGGTACCGCTAGTCATATAACTTTCTTTAGACAAAGAAGAATCACCAAACTTATCACCAATACGGCTAAACATGGCAATTAAATTTCTTAAGACAGCAACGGATTCAATACTTTTCTTACTAGCCTCTAGAACTTTACGAATGCTTTCGCCGGTTACAAACGGACGGGCTCTAAGAGTTTGACTAACTCCAACTTCGTTAGCGAGATTGAATGCAATAATTCTATTAACATCGGGCTGAATCATTTCAAATAAGGTGTTAATATTAGTAATACTGCTCGTATCAGCCCAAGCAGAAATAAGTTCGGTCTGGCTGAGAAGAGTATTTAGTTCTTTAAGGGCTTCAACGTTGTTAGACACTTTCTCTGTAAATTTCATGAGATATAAATCAATAGCCTCTACAGTTTTGTAAAGACCGACTTTAGCTTCGTATTGGAGTTTGTAGATGGTTTCTACTAATCCCTTTGGAATCTTGTCGTTAGCATTAGCCGGATCATTATTATAAGTTTCTAGAAGAAATCCACGGCCTCTCTCCTTATCATTAAGTCTGTCGACTGCTTCAGTGTACTCTTTTTGTAGTTCGGATAGTTTAGTTCCAATAGACTTACCTAATAGCTTATCATATCCTTCTTGCATAGCCGGATACTCTTTAGAAACTCTGTTTAAATTTTCTTTAAGCATAGAAAGGTTACCAAAGAATTTAAGCTTAGTGATAGTTTCTTTAATCGTATTGCTAACACTCGCAGGTACAGAAGGATCGACTAAGTTATCAGACCAAGAAAACTCTGATTTGCCCGTCTTTAGATTTTCTTCATTAGAACGCACACTAAGAACAGTATCGCTGTAAGTATCAATATTTTCTTTGACATAAAGTAATTGTTTCTTAACATCACTCAAGTAAGGATATTTCTCAAGAACGCTTAGAGATTCAATTAAATTATTTAAGTTATCCATAAAACGAGTCTTTAACTCCTTGCCGGCCATGCTTTGGTCTAAAGAAATAAGAGAATAGAACAGCTTGCCGTTGTTCAAATCTGAGTTAAAACCTTCGAACACCGAGATAAATAGTTTTACATCATCATCGTATACAATATCGCTTCCTAGCTTTTCACTAATAGCTTCGGCGCTTTTCTTAATATCTCTAAAGTTAGCACCTACTTGCGAAATAAAATTCTTGAAAAGTTCTTTGACAGTATTTTCATAAGTCTTTACGCGAGTCTTGAGGGTGCTTTTAGCATTAGTACTCTTAACTCTTCCGACGCCAGTACTAAAATCACCGCCTTCGAATTCCATAGATCCCTTAAGTTCTTTAATAATTTTGCCGTGACTTCCAAAAGAACTCTTTAACGTTTTGATAGCAGCTAGTACTTTCGATAAAGCTGTAGCTGATTTTCCGTTAGTGTTATTCTTTAAAACCTCAGCTAAAACTTTTCTAAGTTCGTCCGCGGATTTTAAACTCTTATATTTATCTAAAGAAATTTCTAAAGTTTTTAATGCATCTTCAACTTTCTTAGCAGTAATTTGTAGCTTGCTAAGATTAGTGTACACCATAGCTAAACGGTCGCTGGCTTCCGGAGTATTGTAGTCAACTCCAAGTCTTTCTGAAAGGACGTGAAATTTAGAGTTATCCTTAAGCAAACTCATAAGATCATTAGCGGTCGGCTTTAGTTTAAGATTTAATACAGTCTGTAGACTCTTCATTTGGCTGTTAAATTCTTCGTTAAGTTTATCGTGAACATCTTTAATAATCTTAGCATTAGCCTCCGCCGTTCCATTACTGTCGTTAGCTTTAACAATATCCAATAATTTATCAATAGTAGTATTCATAACATTCTTAAGAGATTGAATATTTGTAAGCTTTCCGGTTAAAGACTCTTCTACATTTTTAATGCTGTCTCTGATATCTTCAGCGGCGTGACCAATTTTAGTAAGAGCTTGAGATTCTACACTTCCTTCGTTAGCTCCTTGAATTCCGTCATATCCTTGTCCAAAGATAGAATTAATTCCTTCTCTAAGAGAAGAATGGATTTCACCACCAACAGCAAACGTACCGCCAACTAATTCCATTTTACCAAAAACTTCGCCATTTCCTGTTTTCTCCTCTTCATCAACAGCCGCGTCGTTGTCCTCTTTTGTCTCCTCCTTTTCAGTCAACACAGCTTCCGCTTCTTGTATTTCTGTATTAGGATTAGGAAGCGGCTCCTCCCCAATAGTTTTAGATAATTCTTCTACTTTAGCTTTAAGAGACGCAATGCTTTCTCCGAGAGTATCAGCAGCTTTGCTGAGTCTCATTGTATTTTCGTTAACTTCTGTCTGCACAGCTTCGCTCATATTAATAATCGATTAAAGCTTTTGTCTTGTCTCGGTTAGCCTTAATAGGAAATATATTACTTTAAATATTTTCTATTCTTAAGAAAGTAATTAATTACTAACCTAAAAGCAGAGCGCTTACTTATTTTTATACAGAGATAAATATTTTATGTGTACAAAAAAATATTACGCAATACCGGTTAAGAGTCGAAAGAAATTATAGAAGTGTAAATTTTATATAACTAACAGCGGTTATATAATAAATTATTTTGTAATATTTTTATGTTAGACTATACCGGATTTACTTTTCTATAATTTCTTTAGACTATGAATTGATACTTGCGGATAGAATAATGTTATCATATAATTTTACAAAATTAAAGAAAAAAGATTATAATTTGTGCTACAATTAATAATTTTATTTTTTGCTATAATATTGTATGCTAATTAATATATAGACACATACGGCGTTGCTGGAATTGTTAATAATAAATTATACAAGACTTGATGAGTAAGACACAGAAATTTTGCAATTTGCATACTTTTGTAAAAAAAGAAAACCCTGGACTCTATGACTTATTAGAGGACATGTGTGCGGTAGGCTTGTTTAGACCTAAATATCCAACCACTTTTATTAATCCTAGTAAAGAAGTAGTTTCTAAGCTGAAAGATCTCGTAGAAAAGGGCGATAGTGACCTTGCTTTTGAACATCTGCAAAAACATTTTATTTACGGTAAACATAATTCTTTGACTGGAGATTTAGTAAATTACAACTCGAAAGCTGTAAAAGGCGATTTGTCAAAAAATACTAAAAAGGTAGAAAAGATAAGTTTGTGGAAGTCTAAAGATGATAATGTAGCTGTGTTTCAACAAACTAATGCTGATTTTTTAGAAGAAGGTGGTGATAAGGCTAGACCTAAGTTAGATAGAAAGAAAAAGGAAAAGAAAGGATCCGCTGAGTGCGATAGATTAGAAACAACAAATTCTCTCTTCGAAAAAGCGGCTAGTGCTGGCGACAACGTGATGCATGTATTTGCTAGAGCGGTAAACCATTTATTGGTTCTCTTAGAAGAAGAAGACAGCGAACAATTTAAAAAGGTATGCTCGAAGTTAGACCCTAATCCGGTTCTTTGTTGGTACTTACTTGTTAAGCCTAGCTCAGTAAGCTGTGATAATTGCGATAATTATATTTCTGACGACTTATTCAAAAAATGGTGCAGCTGGAGTGATTTCTTTAAAAAAGGTTACACTAGTACTTTAAGAAAAGTATTTAACAGTGACGAGCACGATAACAGCTTTATGGCGAAAGCTAAGAAGGCTAGAGACAGTGTTGACCTTGTTGGCTTTAAGCAGACTAGAGATAGTATTATTTCTTCTTACGACGGAGACATGGTTACTCTTTTAGAAGATGAACTTAGATATACTCACTCGGAAAAGCCTGCTTCTGAATTTCTTGCAAACTCAGTGACTGTAGCTTCTTTAAACAATATTGACTGGAGTCGACCTGAAGAGAGCTTAGTACTTTTGAAAGATTCTAGCTCTATTCTAAACTCTTGTCTTCACAAAGTTATGCTTGACTTTGTATCTTCTAACGCTTTCCATTACGCTATGATTAAGGCTAGCGTCGTCGAAAGACTGGAAAACAATGTTGTCGGTGCTGGCGAGGGTGCTAAGAAAGTAGTTAAAATCCTAGGAAAGGAGGGTCGTAAACTAATCAAATCAATGGAAGATGCTGACGAAGAAGAAGAGTTAGGTAAGTTTGTATCTTCTTTGACTAAGAAGCAACTTTCATCCTTAAAAAAAATATTAAAATCTCTTTAACTAGACTTAATTAAGTTGGATTTAACGAAGACTCGGCATCGCAAATAGCTGTTCATCAAAAGTTGAAACTGTTAATAATATCTTTCGACAACACCATCTATCTATTTTTAGAAACTCAAATATATCCATAACGTCAACATTTACTAGTCCGTTAATTTCAACTTGAGTTATGAAATTAGTATCGTTAATAGTTTTGTCTATAGATTCTTTAGGCATTATTTTTTTTAACTCTTGTTCGTATTTATGGTTTTTTAATAGCTGAAAGACCTCATGATACTCTCCTAAACTATTATTACAGCTTGGGCATCTAATGATAGGGTACATATCTACAGAAATTAGGTCGAATTGACGTGTATTGTATATATATGATATATATAATCGTCAAAAATCAATTTTAAATAATATATACGCATTCATGCTCATTCAGAAAAAAATTGATTTTTAACAATAGTTGTATAGTATAGATACAACAGTATAACTCAAACTATAACAAAGCAAACAAACTCAATCATAATGAGCAACTCATACGCTGTAACCCCTGTCGATATTATTAATGCTTACGCCAAACATAAAGAAAATATGATTGTTGTAGATACTAAGTTTCGAGAGAGCGGTAACAAAATGGTAAAATACTTTGATATCAAGATTAAGAAAGAAGATGGAAAGTTATGTCCTGTTCGAATTAAGTTCTTTAATCAAGAAGTAAGCAACCGTATCAAAGAACCTAAAGAGCGAGAGTATGAGCAATTAAAGATTTCATTTCAGTCTAAAGACAATGACCAATTTAGTAAAGCTATGGAGTTAGTATGTGATTCTTACAATAAAGTAATCAAAGATATGAAATCTAAAAAGATTATCTCTGACGACGACGACGAAGCAACCAAGGATACTATTATGGTTCCTAACTGCAAACCTAGTACGCCTATGCAAAAGTTTGCTAAGGATAAAGATGGAAATCGAGTAGATTTTGACCACCCTCTGTTCTGGTTCGTACCCGCGTATCGTCGATACAAAGATGAAGAACTCGCTAAGCTTCCTAAGCTAAACTATAATTATAAGATGGATAACAAGAAGTTCTTAATTAAGGAATTCGATATCAGTTTCTATGATTTAGATTCTCTAGACAAAAATACTGGAGTTCCTAGCGAAGCTGTTATCAATGAGTCTAAGATTAATAATTCTAATATCCATGAATTTGTTACTAAAGGAAGTTTAGTTAGTGGAATTTTGCAAATGCAAGCAATTGCTTCTAAGCAGTCATTCTCTCTAAACACAAAATTTACTAGCAAGTTATACGTAAAGACAAATCATAATCAGTCAGCCGGAGGAAACTACTTTGACGATGATGATTTTGCTACTATGCTTAAAGGAGCAGGAGCCGCTCCTCTTTCTAAAAAAGTAGAAAAAGATGAATTCGAAGATGAAAAGTTTGAAAAAGGCGATAAAGATTCTACGAAAGAAGTAGACGAAGAAAGTGACGACGAAGCTGAAGGTCTTGATAAAATCAAAGGACTGAGTCTTTAGATATAAAACCTTGAACAATAATTAAAACATGTATTTGTTTTTTTTTTGAATTATACTTGACTTCTAAAGAAATATTTTCTGAAGAGAACTATATGGTCATCTTCTATTTTATTTTGCCTAAAGAATTCAATACTTTCTCCTCCTAATCTTTTCCATATGTAATACAAAGCGTATACTCCGCAGTTACTAGTAGAGCTTTTCTGATGTTGTATGTCGCTAACTTTTACAAATTCACAAGGTCTTAATTCTGTCGATATATCATTTGCTAAATCTATAAAGAATCTTTTAAACTGCTTATTCTTAATATCGTATCCAGAAGAGTTAAAATATTCTATAGTTATAGGCGTTTTAGTAAAATCCATAAATATAGCAAACCAATGTATTCCGCCTCCGGACGAAATATCTGTATTTACTACAACTCCGTAATATTTTAATTTGTCGTTAGAATTAAATATATTTGATTTACCTTTTAATTCTGAAGGAAAGTTTATATCTTTCAAAGCCGGAGGGTCGTAATCTATATGATTATGTGTGGCTGGATGAAACATTCCGAAGTCTATCATATGTATATTCGAATAATAATATCCCGGATAGCTGTTCATAAATTGATACTGCACTGTGTCTATTTCTGTATTATTTAACCAATGAGTGTGCGAAAATGATTTAGTAACCGGCTTAAAGTATTTGACTAGTTCTTTTTTTTTATCTAACTTCTGCATTATGCATAATTGTTTATCATTGGTGTCGCCAGAACATTTAAGTTCTTCTGCCAGTCTGTTTATTTTTTCTTTAGACTCTACATGTTCATCTAAGTTAATTATTTTATCTAAATCGTCCTTTACGATATTTAATAAATTACCAGAACTAATACATTGTCCTGCACCCAGCGCGCATATAGAAGATAATGAATTGTCGTTTGGTTGTGATTTATCAATAAGCATTATAAAAAGTGGTTTATACTAATATATATAAAGAAAGTAAAAGTTTATTACTATGAATAACATAAATAGTACGAACTATCCGGATACTCTTTATAGTAAGCTGCAAGAGTTTAACGGCGATGAGAAATTTGCAGAAATAGAAAGTTCTAATTTGTTTGATTATCAAAAAAATGTATTTAATTTTATGACAAAAACTCAACAAAGAGGATTGTTATTGTATCATTCTGTCGGAAGCGGTAAATGTTTAGGATGGAATACGCCGGTCTTAATGTACGATGGTAGTATAAAGAAAGTACAGCATGTGAAACCGGGTGATTTATTAATGGGAGATGACTCTTCTAGTAGACAAGTTTTAAATCTAGCAAGAGGGGTCGACGATATGTATAATATATGGTATGGGTCTGCTAAATACACAGTGAATAAGGACCATATATTGTGTCTAAAGACTAATAAATATCCCATAGTGGAAGAAAAAAAAGATAAAATAACAGTTAAGTATTTATTCAACGGAAGTGTAAGACATACTGATTTTTACTTTAGTCAGAATAAGAATTATGATATTGTAAAAAACGAATGTGATTATTTTATAAATATGCTAAAGTCTAACGAGAACCATAAGATTATTCATCTAACAGTGCTAGAGTATTTATCTTTAAGCGATAGTGATAAAAAGAATATGAGAGGGTTTAGAAATAAAATATTTTTTAACCATAAACAAGTAAACACTTCTCCGCTTTTAGTAGGTGCTCTTTGCGCTAAAGGTTATTCAGAAGTCGATAGAAAATATATAATAAATTCTGTGTTAGTTAGAGAATATGTACTTGCTGGTATTTTAGGAAGTATAGGAAATATAGTTAAATATAAAGGCAAAGATGCTTATTCTATATACTTTAAAGGAAATAATCATTCGGTTAAAAGATTTATTAACGATATAGTTTTTATTTCTAACACGTTGACTATAGGCGTGAAACTAAAAAAGCTAGATGGTGGGTACCATTTAATATTGTACGGAAAAGAGCTAATATCTGTGCATGATAAAAGTGCTTACTCTGATATGAACTTTTATCCTGATTTGGAAGAAGACACTTCTTTATATTCTATAAACATAAAAAAGACAGGCATTGGTAATTATTACGGATTTTGTATTTCTGGGAATAGAAGATTTGTATTGGGTGACTGCACTATTACGCATAATACTATGACTTCCGTTTCCGTTGCTGAATTCTTTAAAAGGATGAATAAAGAAATTATAGTTCTTTCGTCTAAATCTTTACAAATAAATTATAAAAAAGAAATAGATAATTTTAGAAAAATAAACAGTATTAAATCCGGCGATGAAAATGGAGAAGATAAGAGTATGGATAGTTTTGAAGGATATAGATTCATAACCTCCAATGCTAGAAATATGATAGATAAGATTACTAATACAAACAGTAAACTAGAATCTAAGCAGGGTATCGAAAATAGATTAGAAGAAGCACTGGAACAAGTAACATCTAAGTCTTTAGACAATAAAGTAATAATAGTAGACGAAGCTCATAATTTATTCAACTCTATAGCAAATGGTTCAGAAATGGCGAATAAATTCTATGACATGGTTATGAATGCAAAGAATATAAAAGTTATATTTATGACAGGCACACCTATAATAAACGACCCTTTTGAAATCTCTATATGTTATAATATGATTGTCGGAAATATAAAACAGTCTAACGAAAATAAAAGAGATAGAAACTCTAGTATTACTCTATTTCCGGAATATTATACAGATTTTGTAAAGTATTTTATAGCCCCGGGTGGATCGGGTATTTTAAATGAAGGTAAGTTTAAAAATAGAATATTCGGGTTAACTTCTTATTACGGAGATTTCTATAGTTCTAACTCTGTATCTTCTATTTCTATGGACTTAAAACAGACAGCAAAAAAAGAAAACTATCCAGACAGATTACCAGTAAAATTTGAAGTTGTTGAGATGTCTAACATTCAGAGTACTTATTATCTAAAGGCCAGAGATGTAGAGAAGTTAGAAACCGCAAACTCTTATAGTGAAAGAAGAGGCGGAATTATATCTTCTGGCAAGTCAGAAGGAAGTCAAAGTTCTACTTCATATAGAATAAAATCTCGACAGGCATGTAATATAGTAATTGATGAAAATACTTTTAACGTCGCAGAAGAAGAGAAGAGTATTTCTAAGTATTCTACAAAAATAGACAAAATAGTAAAGAATATAGAAGAAGATTTGTCGGCTAGTACTGTCGGAAATATATTAATTTATTCTACTTTCTTAGAATATGGAGTAGAGGCAGTTGCTAAGTTCTTAGAAATAAAAGGGTTCTCTCGGTATAAAGATAACATTGATAATATTGATGAGAATAAAGAAGTTATGAGATATGCTATATTTTCTGGAAAACAGAGTGAAGAAGAGAAGACAGATATATTAAAAGTATTTAATGATGATAGTAATAAAAACGGAGAATTGATTAGAATATTGATGATTACTAAATCGGGAACTGAGGGTTTAGACTTGAAAAATGTTAGATATATACATATCATGGAACCTTATTGGAATTTTTCTTTATTACAACAAGTAATCGCAAGAGGAGTTCGGTATAAATCACATATATCTTTAGACGAAAAATATAGAAATGTACAAGTATATATGTACTTAAGTGATTACAACAAAGCTGATTTACAAGATGTGAAGAACAAGCTGTCAGCTTCTAAACAAAAAGTTACAAAGATAGAAAAAACTACTGATATACATATGCTTACTAATGCTATAAAGAATCAAGAACTTATATATAAATTTTTGAAAGCCATTGCTTCTACAAGTATAGAATGTAGATTTTTTAACAAAGAAGAGTTGAACTATTCGTGCTTCTCGTGTAAGAATACAAACGAAAGATTATTTGTGGAAGACTTTTACACAGATATGAAAACTAAAAATAATTGTATAGAGAATGTAAAAATTAAGACTAAAGAAATTATAATAGATGGTATTTCGTATTATTACGCAGGTTCTAATTCTAATATATCTATATTCAAAAAAGGAGATAACGGGATTGTAATAAAAGTATCAGGAGATGAGTACGAAGTCGTGGTAGAGAATATACTAAAACATTTAGAAAACAACAACTTATACTCTATATAAATATGAATCTAATCAATATAATTCTCTGTTTAGATAAACACGGAAACTATGGGAAAGATAACGGGCTTCCTTGGAGTAAAAAAGTTAGTATTGAAAGCGGCGATATGAAATTGTTTAAAAATATAACTACTGGAAACTCTGGATTAAAAAAAAATGTTGTTATTATGGGAAGATTAACTTGGGAGTCATTAAATAAGAAATCTCTAGTCGACAGATATAATATCATTGTGTGTAATAACCTAGCTAATTGGGAATCAAAAATGCCAGATACTATTTTTGTAGACTCTCTCTCGGCGGCCTTATTATTTGTAAATAGAAAAAAGAATACACTAAATATTGGAGATGTGTTTATTATCGGCGGTAAAAGTCTGTGGACAGAAGCTTTAGAAAGGAAATTAGTTAGCAATGTATTTTTATCCATTATGAATATAAATAATTACGATGAGCAAAACAAAGACAGTTATAAGCAGTTTGATATTATGAATAATAGGAGATTTGACAAAGACTTCAAAAAAAAAGAAATCTTATTATCTAATAAATTAGTAGAATCGTATAGATATGAACTTGTAAATAAAGAAGAATTAATCTTTCTAAAGACTTTAGAAAAAATAAAAGACAAAGGCATTTATAAGATGGATAGAAGCGGAGTTGGCACTAAATCTTTATTTGGGAAAAGTTTTACTTATGATATCAGAAACTACAGACTTCCTTTGTTTACACACAGAAAAGTATTTATTAGAGGAATTATAGAAGAGCTGTTATTTTTCATAAGCGGTAAGACGAATACTAAGTCTTTAGAAAGCAGAGGAGTAAATATTTGGAAGGGTCATACTAGTAGAGAATATTTAGATAAAGTAGGCCTTCAGAATTTAGAAGAAGGTAGTTACGGACCGGCATATGGATTTCAGTTAAGAAATTGGGGAGCTGATTTTATTTCTGACGACTATGATTATTCAGGTAAAGGATTCGATCAATTACATTATGTTTTGGAACTGTTAAAAAACAAAGAAACCAGAAATTCTAGAAGAATTTTATTCTCATACTGGAATCCTTCCGTACTAGACAAAGTCCCGCTTCCTAGCTGTCATCTATTGTATAATTTCTTTGTAAACCCAGAGACAGAAGAATTGTCTGTTTCTTTTTACCAAAGGTCTAATGATTATGCTTTGGCTGGGGTGTTTAATATTGTATCGGCTTCTATATTAACGTTCATGCTATGTCAGATAACCGGGCTTAAACCCGGAAAATGTATTCATAATATCGGAGATTTACATTTATATAACAATCAATTAGAAGTAGTATCTGAACTAATAGAAAACAAACCAAACATCGCATTTCCTTTTATGCATATTTCAAATAATGGTTATAGTTCTTTAGACGAATTCAGAACAGAAGATTTTGAAATAATTTTATATAATAGTCGAAAGAAATATCAGATTCCGTTTAGCGTTTAAGTCTTGCTGCAGTAGAATGGGTAATTCATGTAGCTATTTTTTTGTCTTACTCTTCTATATATTTTTACTTTTCGCTGTTCGCTTTTATCTATGTTTCCTAATTTTAACATATGTTCTCCTCTAACACCATGTTTATCTATATCTATATGACAAATTTTATATGAGTTCTTATTTCTTACAGACAGTAGAGAAATATAATTTATATCATAATAATCGTCCTCTCCGTAATCTATGTAAAAATCTGAATCTTTTTTTTTATTAATAAATAAAGAAGCTAATCTCGACAGGATTCTTCTGTTCATTAGAACCTTGTTTAATTTCTTCTTCTAAGTAAATAGATCCTCCGTTTACACTTTTTTCTTTAAATATAACTTCCTTTTGCGTATGTATAATATTAGATTGTACTTTATTATCTTTAGACTGGACAAAGCGTTCTTTTTTTACTCTAAATAGTTTAGAAAATATACTTTCTATATTCTTATCAAATATAGAAACAGAAGAACTCATATTTATATAATTGTAAATATAATATGGAAGATAAAAAAGAGTTCTATCAGTTTAAAAAAATAAATAACACAGAGATAGATGATAGTTTACAGAAAATACTAAATCTTAGAGAAAATATTAATGTTGCAGTTGATAAATCTATAGACAAACACGGGGTTCTTATCTTAAATGGATACCAACAGTTTATCACTAACTTTATGTCTTTTAATGAAAAAAACGATAGACTGCTCTTAATGCATTCTACCGGTGTCGGAAAAACAATAACTTCTTTATCGTCTGCTATAAATCAAATGAATAGTATTGGAGGAAATGTATTTGTACTAGGATTCTCTAAGTCTGTATTTAGAAAAGAATTAATGACGAGACCTGAATTTGGATTTGTGTCTAAAGAAGAAGTAGAATATATAAAATCTATAAAGGATGATATTATAAGATATAAGAGAAATGAAGACAAGGATAGATTGAAAGATATTAAAAGAAAAATAATGTTTAGATTGTCTAAAGGAAATGATAAAAGATTATTTTTCATAGGTTATAAAGCCCTTTCATCTAGAATATTTATAAAATTATCTAAAAACGCAGATATGGATTCTTTAAAGTCTCTAGAAGATATAGAATACCTCCTAAACAAAAAGTGGATAAAGATAAATGATGACTTTATTCAACAGACTATGTATTCTTTTATTATATGTGACGAAGTTCATAATTTATATAATTCTAGCAATATGAACGCATGGGGTATCTGTCTTAAATTTTTGTTAAACTCTATTCAAGCAAAGACATTATTTTTATCCGCAACCCCCGTAAACAATAGACCAGAAAAGATAGTGAGTATCATAAATTTATTATCTAAAGACAAAGAATATAAAAATTCAGATATATTCTACCAAAGAAAGTTAACTGAAACCGGTAAGAATATTATTATTTCCGAAACAAAAAATAAGATATCTTTCTTAATGGACAGAGATGTAGAAAATTATCCAAAAAGCAAATTTAACGGTGAAAAAATAGAAGGGGTTGAATATATTAAAGTAGTTCAGTGTGAAGCTAGTGAAATTCATTATAATACTATCAAAGAATTATACCGTGAGCAATCAGTAATATATAATTCTATAAACGAAATAGAGAACACAGAAAATTTAGAATCTGTAGATGATAAAATGAAAGAGGAAGACAATGTAGAATCTGAAGAGAGCGAAGATATAATTCAAATATCTAAAGAATCTAATAGAATTCCGTTAGAGGGAAAATATAGAATTCTTAACGACATGGTCTTTCCGTCTACAACTACAGATAAATTTGGAATTTTTCTAAAAGAAGATGTTATAACGGAATATACAAATATGGAACAAGATATTTCTAGAAATTTAGGAATAGTCTACAGAAATAATAGTAAGTCGGGCTATGAATGTGTCAGAGATGTCGATGGTGATTTTTTGAAAGAGGATAATATACATAAGTATTCTTCTAAGTATTACACTATGTTACAATTAATAAGAACTATATTTTCTAACGACAAGGGGAAATTATTTATTTATCATAATTATGTTCAAGGTTCCGGCACATGCATTATTAAGAATATATTGAAAAGAAATGGAATTCTAGAACACGGAGAGCATAGTAGTTCGACTACTAGATGTAGTAAATGCTATAGATATAAATCAGAACACGGGGCCGAATGTTCCTTCAAGCCTCTTACTTTCATATACGCGACAGGTTATGTTTCTAAATACGAGTTAGAATATAAATTAGATTTGTTTAACTCAAACGCTAACTCTTCTGGTGAAAATATAGGTATTATTTTAGGGTCTCAAGCTATCAAAGAGTCATATGATTTCAAAGCCGTTAGAAATATTATTGTCGCGTATATGCCTGATAATATTTCTACATTAATTCAGGTTTTGGGAAGAGCTATTCGTAAAAATTCACATCAATTATTAGAAAAAGAAAAAAGAACAGTTGATATTAATATTTTAATAACTTCTTTAAAATCCGATAAGTCGTTTGAACATTATAAATATGCATACAAGACTAGAATGTTTAGACAGATTAAAGAAATTAATAAGATGCTTATAGAAAATTCTATAGATTTAGACAATAATTATGATATAAATTACAATACATCTAATTTAACAGATTCTCAAGACTTATATAGTCTTCCTTTTGTGCAAAGACCGGTTTCTGTAAAGAAATCAGTGTCTAACACTACTTGGAAAGCGTATTACTATAAAGAAGAAGTAGTCTTATGTAAATATATCATAAAAAGACTTTTAATAGAAAACTTTCCGATGCCTTTGTCTTTTAATCAAATATCAGAAGAAATCTTTAACCTTTCATCAAGACCTCAACCGCATAGATTTAAAGTAAATAGAGATACTTCTTATATAAGTATTCATAGTATAAAGACAGCTTTGTATTATTTGGTTTTTGAAAATTCTAATAAAGATTCTAAGAATAATTTAGTAGAAGATATAGATTACTTATTTGAGAACGTATATGTAAATGTAAACGGAAATCAATATGTGGTGAAGGAGAGCAACTCTCTGTTTTTTCTAACGACTATAGAAAATTATAAATACGTGAGCTATAACGATTATTTAAGACAAACTACTTTTATACATAGAAAAAAATTAGTAAACGTAAATAAAATAGTTAACAGTGAAAAAAATATAATATTAGAACGAAATGAATTTATAGAGTCTTTAGACAATATTATGATAGAGGAAATGGATACATTTATACAAACAATAGACCCGGCTATTCACGCAAATACAGTAGAATATATAATAGAATACTTTAACGATATGTGGCTAAGACAAAAGAAATGGATAGCTAGTGATAAGCACGATTGTCTGGTAAAATTATTATTTTTCTATAATAAGTTTAATGTAATAATATTTGCAAATTACATAGATGTAGAAACTGAAGAAGATTATATTTCTTTCTACAAAAAAGGTCTAATCAAAAAATCAAAAATGAGCTTAACAACTTCTAGTGATAGTCACTACAAGCACTATAAAAATATGTTGAATTCTACAAATGCGTCTATAGAAGAATTAGAAAATATTATGAATGGTTATGCTCTCAAGTATCATAAATATTATAAATATAAAGATAAGATGTTCCCGGGTAATAACGGAGTCAAAGATTTCTTACTGCCTATAGGACACTATTTTCACACTAAGATAAGAATATTTTCTAGCGACAGAGTATGGAAAGATAGTAATACATTTAATAAGCTGAACGAATTAAATAATAGATTTAAAGATAATAGATATATAATAGGATTTCTTGAAAAGGATAAATCAGGATTTAGAATATCGTTCAAAATAAGATTAGAAACAAATAATAACGAAGTGAAAGATAGTAGAAAAATTATAGTAGGCTCTGTATGCGAGCATTTCGAAAAAGAACAATTAGTAAAAATATGTAGTAAGCTAGGAATTAAGCTTCAGTCTAAAGAAGATTTAAAGAAACATTCTATGTGCGATAAAATTAAAATAAAGCTGATAGAGCTAGAGTTAAAGGCTAGAAGAGATGAAAGTAATATTAGATATTTTAAATTCTATTGGGAGTAATCTATTGGTTTCAGACTGTTATTAATTTAAAAATTGAAAAATGGTTATACAAATAAGTAATTAGTCAAAAATGGATAAAATGATGTCTGAAGAAGAACTTAATAAATTGTTAGATTCGTCTGAAGAAACTAATACTGATAACATAGACATTTATTCAGATATATACATTAATTCGTTTAAATCTATTATATTTACTGACGGCAGCTGTATCGGAAAGAGAACAGGTACTAAATTTGGAGGGTCTGGTGTTTACATTCATTCTTCTCATATTGAACAGAAATATAACAAATGGAATTCATATAAAATATTTGAAAAACCCCCCCAAGAAGAAGTATTAATAAAAGATTATGTTAGTAAGAAAATAATATTCTTGGGGGATAGACAGTCAGAAGAATGCTATAAATATATATGTTTTATCGACGATTGCAATTCTATAGGTTACGCTTTAGAGGACGATAAATTAATGTGTTCTAGACATAAGACAGAATCTTCTATTATTAAGTTTAATTATGAACAATTTCAACCTACTAATATTCGGTCTGAAGGTAACGCAATTTTATTAGCTCTCAAGACAATATTATACATAGATAACGTAGAAAATGAGATTTCTTCTAAAAAATTAAAAAAACATTTGACTTATTCTAGTACAAAGAAATTATATAATATTTCTACACTGGACCTGACCGAGATTAAGTTCGAGGATGTTATTTCTGGAGACTCAAACGAACACTTAATTGTTTCTGATTCTAAATTCTGGATAGAACTTATTACAAAATGGATGTCTGGGTGGGTAAGTAAAAGAGTTATTATGGAAAAGAAAAATATTGATATTATATTGAAAATACTTATTACTCTTAATGAAATGATGGAAAAAGGACATAGAGTTAAATTTCAACATATTAACGGACATCAGGATAAAAAACAGAACGCAGATATTAATTTCTATCATAAAGGAAATATTCTGGCAGATAAATTAGCTACACATGCTTCTAAGTCTAAAGACAATAAACTATCTGTTATAGCTTAATTAGATATCACTATGAAGTTAAGCTAAAGTAAAAAATATTGATTTTTTCTTTTTTGTATAATCAATGGCTCTATATCGTATTGAAAGAATCACAAGAACTATACATAGAATGAATAGTAATATGACGAGTATCAATAAGCAACAAATTTTACAAGAGTTTCTTAATAAACATAAAGATTTACCTAAACAAGGTTCTTCTGAATGGCTTAACCAAAGAAAACTCACAGTAGGTGGTTCTCAAATAGCAACCTTAATGGGAGTAAATAAATATGAAAATGTAAGAAGCTTTGTAAAAACTAAGATGGATATGTATTCTTTCAAGAAAGAAGCGCCATTATGGTTTGGTAATTTAATGGAGCCTTGTATCGAACAGTTTGTAGAAATTGAATATAACACAAAAACATACGAAACTGGTTCTTTACCATGTGAGTTTAATAATCATTTATCATATTCTCCGGACGGTTTATGTATTATTTCTAAAGACAAATTAAAAAAAGTTATGTCTAAAGAAGAATTAGACAGTATGGGTTCTGATAAAGAGTCTGTAATTCTGTTAGAATTCAAGAGTCCATTTATGAGAAAAATTAAATACGGAGAAGTACCTGAATATTATATTCCACAACCTCTTTTAGGAATGGAAATTATAGATATCGCAGAAGCTTCTATATTTATAGAATGCGTGTTTAGATTTTGTTCTTATTCTGATTTATTTAATAATAAGTATAGCTATTATCATTATGATAAAGTTAGATATGAAGGACCTGCTATTATGTACAGCGGGATATCGCTATTTTATAAAAAAGAGAATAAAGCAAAATTAGAAGACATTATTAATTCTATAGACGAATTTAAATATAGTAGATACGGATGTAGATATAAAGAAGGAGATTTATCTTCTATCTCTGACAGAAATACAATTAATAAAATTATGGAACTTGCAACCGATTCCTCTAGTGGTGAAAAAATTTTAGAAAGTAAATACCATAGCATGTACTCTAACCGGTCGGAAGATTATGAAGATGAAAATTCCTACACTTTTCATATGTATAACAACTCTATTAAATTTGTTAACGAACTTCAAGAAATAAGAAACACTAACGAGAGCGATGATTATATTTATCTAGGTACTCTCTGCTATAAATTATTGGATGTAAACCAAGTACCGATTATGAAAAAAAATATATTAGACGATTCTCTAAACGAGAAAATTATCAAAGTCTTTGATATCGTTAAAGAAACATCTAAAAAATTAGAAAATACAAAGTCTACAGAAGAATTTGAAAAGCAGTGGAAGATACTGTCTAAAGACATACCTACTAAATTATAATTATAGTTTAAGTATATGTTTTAATCTTTTTTTTGATAGAAATTAGTAGTTTGTACAAACTTTTATTTTCTGTAAGAATAAGAGCTTCTTCCGGACTTAAAAATTTAATTTCTGAAGACTCCAACAAAGAAGATTTTGTAATGCTGATATCAATTCCTGGTTGAAATCTCTGGTCTAACATAACCGCAGGATAATAAATGTATCTATACTCCACATTCTCGTCTACAAATTTAAATTCAAATCTTTGAACATCCCAAAGGATTCTATATTTATTTTTACTAATATTTGTTTCTTCGTAAAACTCTCTAATTGCTGTATTTATATCGGACTCGTGTTTATTCTTCATACCTTTAGGCATTTCCCAAATACAGCTAACAGATTTACTATTTTTTAATAATTTCATAAGTTTAGAACCGTTATCTGCAAGAAACTTCTTTTCAAATTTAGACTTACAACTTTCATATTTTGCGAGCTCTTTCGGAGTCATATATCTTGGAGATTTTAAATAAGACATATACCATATACTGCTAAAGTTTAAAGACATAATACATACTTTCTCTTCTATAGACATATTATTAAATAATTTGATAACATCATGGTCGCTGTTTTTATTATAAATACCTTTAACAAAAGTAATAAATGCATATGTAGTTCTTTTTTTAATAAATAAGAATTCGTATTTATTACAAGCGTTGACAAGATTATTATCAGGCACCTTCCTCATCAGTGCGATACCGTATGAAGTAATTGTATGCATTGTTGTTGTAATTCCTACAGAGGAATGTTTATAATTATTTGAAAACAAGTCTAATTTATTTATACTAATACGGATTATGTCTAAAGAAAATAAAGTCGGTAGCGGTGCTTTTGCTACAGTATTCGACTCTGGAGACGGATATGTACTTAAAAGATATGCTCGAGAAGATATTAAAGACGCATCGAAAGAGATAGACGCACTTAAGTTAATAAAAAAAAATAGAAAAGAGTTTAAACAGTATTGTCTAGAACATTTAGGATTTTATGATAAAAGCAGTATAATTACTTTAAAGGAGTGGTCGTTAGAAGAAAACGGTCCCGTTATTAAAATGAAAAAATATACTTGTACATTACAGGATTTATTAGAAGAATATTTTAAAAAAACGGGAAGTACAATGGATATAGAATTAACTAGACATATACATTTCAAACTTATGTTTGGACTAGCCGAGCTTCAGTTTTCAGAAATTATTCATGGTGATTTGAAGCCGGAGAACATTGTACTATCTTTAGACTCAAAAAAATTAGGATCTAAGAAAAAATTAAAATCAGCAATAGAAGTAGTAGCTTTTATAACTAATCTAGAGAAAAAACAAGGCGGTATCGATTCAATAAAAAAATCTCTAAATATCAAAATTATAGATTTCAACAAATGCGTACATTTACACTCTTCTTTAAAATCTACTAACATACAAACTATTTATTATACACCTCCAGAAATTATACTCGGTGATATGTTTTATACAAACTCCGTGGACATATGGACAGCCGGTTGTATTCTATATGAGATGTTAACTATGAAACATCTATTTAATATTTGGAATAAAGATAATATATGTCATAATTTAGATAATGAATCTAATTTAAGTAGTAGCAGAAGTGAAACTAGTGAAAGCAGTAGTTCATATTCTTCTGAATACTACGACGATGATAAATTTGTACATTTGGCTCTTATGCACTATTATGATAGACTACTAGGGTGTTATCCAAAAGAATTGCTTTGTGATACTATGAAAAATACAGACACTTATTTCTGTAATGGAATTATCATAGGAGGAACTAATAAAGAAAGTTGTAAAACAGAATCTGTATTTGCATTCAATAGCTTTTTTAATATGGTTCTATCTACTACATTTAAATATAATTATAAAGAAAGATTGACAATTGAAGAATATTTCTCTCTCTATTTAAGAACCTCTAATAATGTCTTCTAAAGACAGCATACAACTAATATCTTATCACTGTAAAAAAATAGTGGATGGTAATTTAGCTGATAATTTAGATTCTGAAATAGAATTTGTGAATTTATTAGAGATAGAATTAAATAAGTTAAAAAGAATTATAAATCGCAAACTAGAAGATAATGCTCAAATATTAAAAATAGCAAAACTAGAATACGCGAGCATAGTAAAACAATTAAGCGGTGTCGAAAGAAATAGTGGGAATTGTGTAAGTGGTGGAATTGAATCCATTTTTCTGTGCGGTCAAAAGCTTGACAGTAAAAAATATATAAAACACAAAAAATTACAGCAAAAAATTACAAACATAGTTAATCTAGATACTGAGACGGATGAGGCGTTGAGTGATTTTATACTTAGTCTGAAACATAAAGAAGACAGAGAGGATAAAGTAAGTATTCTACAAAATGCAATACGAGATAAACTTATATTTGTCGAGAATAACGATTTAGGATTTAACAATAAATATACCACTTATTCTATTATTTCTATAGACGAAAGAAATATAAATAGAGTACCCTTTGATATATTATTGTATGATAAATCTATAAATCAAATAGTTATCAAATTAGGAAATGATGATAATTACGCTTTAGTTAATACAAAGTTATGCAGAGTATATCCTCCAGGCAGGCAAACAGTTTCTGATAACAGTAGAAGTATAATTTGTAACAACAATATTCAATATAAGTACTGGCTGCCTCCATGTAAAGAAGTCGATAGAAAAAATAAATGCGATGTGAACACTTGTAGATATTACCATGACCCTTTTTTAGGAGATAAGACTAGTAGCCACAAAGATAGACAATTTTCTAACAATCCTATAGTTTTCAGCTCTAATAAAAACAGCCCGGTACATAATTTTAAGTCTGGAGAGTTTGTCAAAGAAAATGTAAAAAAAACAAAATGGTACGAAGCCATCACTCTATATCAATCCTCTCTTTCAAATTTGTTAATAGCCTGTATCCACGCTCAAGCAAAAAAATAATTTATTTTTTTATTTATTAACTTAGTTGACCATGAAGCGCTGCTCGATGTTAGCAACATCGTTAACCTTCTCATCAGTAAAAGACTCTCGCTGAGGGACTAAATCTCCATTAGCGTCTCTAGTCATCTCAACATTAAAGTCAGAGAAGAAAACAGGAACATCACGCGAGCCCGTAAGAGTAGACTTTTGGTTTCGGTGAAGTTTGTCATCTAGACTAAGACCATCTTCGGCAACAATGTAACGGCGAATGTTGTTAGGGCTGTTAGTAAAACTAGAAGCAAGCGTAATTATAAGAGAAAGCGAAAGTACGGTCACTACGACCATATAGAGAGAAGCTTTCTTATTGTTTGAGGCCCATAACTTAGCATCATCAAGAAGACCCATTTTTATACTTTTATTTATCTAAGCTTATCGTAGATATAACTATATATTCTAACACAGATTATTTCTAAGAAAAAAAAATAATTATTAATTTCAACTAAATATTCACACTATAGAATATATAATTATATCTACAATAAGCTTAGATGGATTCGGAGTCGAAAAATATAGTAAACAAACAGAGAAATAATAGAATACTTTTGGTAGTTTTAGTGATAACTGTTATTATTATTCTTCTTGTTTCTTTTGGAGTTATCTCTGTTAATACAAGCGGGTTTAATTCTTCTAAAGACAATGTAGAAAAACTAAATAATGTAAGTAACAGAGAACAAGATGACTTAGAAAGCTATATAAATGAATATATGATGAAACAAGATATTGCGCTAAAGCAAAGTATAGATAAAGACAATAAACATAACTAAATTGTATATCTGTTTATAGAAATATATGAAGTTATATCAATCACACCCTCGTCTATAGACAAATTAAAAACTAAATCATTATCAGTATCGGCGTATACTTTTACATTCTCTGAAAGAAGAGAGTTTGATAGTGACTTTACATAATCGATCTGGACAGAAACACTGAAGATATCGTCTTCATTCAAACTAGTTTCTAGTTTAATTTTTTTGTCGTCTCTGCAAATATTATAACCTCTGATAGTATTGTTTAGATTTTTGTACACAAACGAAAGAGGAGATTTGCTAACCTTCTCGATAGTAAACACTTCGCTAAACACATACATGTCGTTAATAAGTTTCTTAAAATATTTACCATTTAATTCAAACCGAAGAGGATATTCCATAAAGTTACACGACTTGTTCATAAAAGTTTCATAATTGTGCTCGCTCTCGATTAATCGAATAACATGACTTTCATCAATAGACATTTCCTTGTTATTTAAAATAATCATGAGATTATTGCGATATGAATCTTTCTTTAAAATAAAAGACATCAACTCATAATTTTTATCAATCTTTTGAGTAATTTTGTCTAAATTCTTAGTGTCTAATGTAATGGTTACTGGTCGCTCACAGAAATAATGATTTAGCTTATTACTGTTGACTTTGATATGGATTATATTTTTTTCCAAATGGTCTACGCCGAATAATAGAACACTAGTTCCACTAAAGTTAAAATTAATTTCTTTGACATTCATATTCTTCAGAAGATTAAATACTTTTTTAAACACAGATACATTATCGTAAGACATCTCAACTAAATTATCAGAACTACTAGCTTCATACACAATTCCATTTCTTGGAACTGGGTCTGGCTGGGGTGTTCGACGAGGACGGCCGACGGAGCGCTTTACTGATTGAGACGACATAATTTTTAGACTATCAATTAATTAATTATTATCTCCGTTACAAAATAATATAATTATATTTATCTGTAGTCTTTAGAATAAAAAAATGTTATGTTCTGATACTAAATTAAGAAAAATATTTACTAAGCATTTCGTATAAAAGTATGTCATGTACTATTCTTTTTTCTAACAATATAAATTCGTCTTTAGAAAAAATAGAATGTGGTGGTTTGCTTAACATTTCTTCATATCCTATGTTATAGATTTTGTCTTTTCCTTTAGTAAAACTAATATCATCATAATGCATGAACTTACAAGAACTAGAGCAGTCGTTTTTATATCTAGCTAGTTTACAAAATCTGTTAGAATACTTTTTCGCTTCCTTAGATAAATACGTAACATTAAATACATTACCCAGCAGTAATTTTCCGTTTAATATGAATCCGAATTCGTTTAAATTTTTCAACCATAATAGATTAGTGCTATAATCGCATAAACAACTCTCTATTTCTTCTTTAGACTTTTTTTTAGAATTTTTCCATTTTTTCAAATCTATTTCTATACAAGGCACGCTCAGTCCTGAATTATATTTTCTAGTTGTTATGTTTGTAATTATTTCTTTACTTAAAGGGCTAGCAATCACTAGTCTGGTTTTAAATGTTTCTTTATGCGTATTGCTTTTCATAGCAGTTAGATTGCTGGATACTTCTTTAGAACAATTAATTAACAAGTCTTTAGAAAAATTAACAATTCTTTTAAGATTCGCAAGTTCTGCTTCTAACTCATTTATTTTTTTAGACACAATAGTTAAGCTATCTTTACATTCAGAAATGTTCTCTACAATACCAGCGACAGAACTACATCCATACAAACTATTTATACTTTCCGATATAGTATTTATATTCTTAGCCAGCTCAGACAAATCCATTATTTTCTATAGACTGCAGAGGCCACGGCAGATATAGCAGCTGATTTGTATTTTGAATTTTGATATTCGTTTAACGTACTTACTACTTTCTTATACACTTCTTCTTTAATTCTATTAGCCTCTTGAAGTTGAAGTCCTTTAGTCATAGCCTCTACAACCGGGAGTATATTGCTTAAAGTTCTACCGACGTCATAAGCTATAAATCCAGGTTCAGAAGGAGATTTCCAAACTCTCATTTCGCCAACAAAAGGCTTAACTACTACAACTTTACCGTCTTGTAAAGTAATATTAAATGGTTCTTCGGCGAGGCGCATGATAGAACTTACTTCCATATCTATTTTAGACATAGGGGCCCGAGGAACATTCATAGATTGAGGATTAGAAGATTTAATTCTAGATTCGATAACAATGTTATCAACTGCGTTCTGAAGAGCTTCTTTCTTTAGTCTATCCACTACTTGAGGACTTCCTCTTTTAAACCCATCTAAATACATTTTTTTAAGACCAGCAGGTGCCCTTTCGTAAAATCCTCTAGCTAAACCACTTAAGCTTTTTTTATATTCATTCTCTATAAGAATGTCAACGTCGCTATTCTTATACTCTACTCGACCGCTAAACGCAGAAGAAGGCATAAAAGAATATATTATAAACCCAAGAAGGACGGCAGTTACTACGCCAGCACCTGCTTTTACTAAGAATTGCTGTCTTTCTAACTTTTCCTTTTCGCTCAAAGCCATCTTAAATATGTTATTGTATATAGAAATAAATAAAATAAAATTGAATTTTTAAACAGATTGATATATAACAAGCATCAAACATGGTGGCCAATAAAGGAATTCAATTAAGAGCAAACGACCAAATTGTAATTTCTGTATATAGAAATATATGCGAAGAGTTTATTAACTTTAGAGGGCTTCTTATCGATGATGTAGTTATGGATAATAAAACACTATCCGAAGAAATCTTTAAAAAAGGGTTCATTATTATTAAATGCAAGTTAAACTCTTCTAAATACGACAATAAAGAACAAAAAAATGTATATATCGTATTATATCATTTCATAACAAGTGAAAATCTAAAAGCAGCCGACGTAAAGAAAACCATACAGACGACTTATAATATCGAAAATAAAGATAAAAAATGGAATTCGTATGATATTATATTAATTACGCAAAATACCGTAAGCACACACATATCTAACTTTATTAGAGAACACCAGTCTAAAGAAAGATTACAATCCAATAGTGGTAAATGTTTGTTTGACCATGCCGAAAAACAATGTAATTGCAACAGGAATAATTTATTTGCATATACTTATTCTAACTTTATTATTACTATTCCTAAACATGTATTGGTGCCGGAGTATAGAATCTTATCTTCTGACGAAAAGGATAAAACACTTAGACAACTATTTATAAATAAAAGCGGAAATAAGCTTCCTAAAATCAAAAAATCAGACCCGTGTGTAATATGGTCTAGAGGAATAGCCGGAGATGTAGTCGAATTTATTAGGGACGATGAAGTGACTGGAAAATCAGTATACTACAGAATGATTGTGTAATATCTCAATAATATCTTAAGACTGAATTATAAAAAAAAATTGATTTTTATTTTTTTAGATATCTAACTAAAACAAGAATTTATCAATATGTTCTCTAGCTTCTCCTCGTTTATGCAAAGTATTAAAAACACTATCATAAATAGCGGAGAAAGCCACAATGCCACATTTAACCCTCTAGATAATATCAGTAGAAATTGTATCATATATGTAAGAGCATCGACTAAAGAACAGAACTTAGAAGCACAAGCTTATTCATGCGAGGAATTCTGTTTCAAACACAAACTATATATTAGACAAGTAATTAGCGAAAAATGTACTGCATTTAAAGATAATTCTCAAAAAGGTCTAAAGAAGATTATAGAAGATAACGAAAATATTAATATTGTAGTGTATTCTATTGATAGATTTTCTAGAAATGTTACAAAAGCAACTCAACTGATTCAGCTAATGGAAAGCAAAAAGATTAATCTAATTTCGGTTAAAGAAAACATTAGCTTGTCTACGGCTTTCGGAAAACACGAGTTCAGAAAACTCGTAAGTGCGAGTCAATTTGAAGCTGAACTTATTTCGGAAAGAGTAAGCAATAGCGTCAAATATAGAAAAGCTCATGGAATTCATATGGGAAGTGTTCCTTACGGATACACAGTTTTCGATAAAAAGTTAGCGAGAGATAATTCAGAACAGTTAGTCATTAAATTTATTCTATCGACTGTAAAAAAAACTACAACGACAGAAAAATTAAATAACACTATCAAAAAATTATTAGCCGACTTAAAGAAAACTAAAGAGCTAGAAAATTTTACACCTGTTGTAATTACTTTAGAAGACGACCAATACGAATACAGAACATTATCGCCCACAGAAAAGTTTTCTCCTACTATGAAGAGTGTGTCAGAAATTCTAAACGACTACGGGATTAAGAAGAAAACAAAATTATGGACAGTATCCTCTGTAAACTATCTGATTAAACAACAAATGAAAAACAACCAAAGAGAGTTTGAAAATATGAGAATGTAATTCAGTATTTGATTCATTAATTAGTCTATAGATTAAATAGATTATTTTTTTGTATAATAATATAGAATATCATATAGCATCAATCAAATCAAATGTTGGCATCAACTAAAATTAACATCTTAAGATTAGTAATAACTATTTTACTTTCATCTTCTATATTTACGTTAGCATGGTTTCAAAATAAGTTAGCTGTTTGTGAGAAAACACTGATATTACTAGTTATAATAACTGTATTTATATCTATATACTTAGTTTTATTGAAACCACTTAAACGGCAACAGTCTAGAGAAATATTAGCGGATTTGGAAATGGCGATAACGCCGACGAATACTACTCTATAAATAAAATTGAATAAATATTTCTTTGAAAACAATGAATCTAATTTCTGTGGACTCTATGATTAACATCTCTTCTTATTTATCGCTGTCTGAGTATAATAAAATAGATACTCTATTTAATAAAATCGCTAAAGACAAAGCGGCTCGTATTATAACAAAATATATGAAAAAATGGTTTAATAGATGCATAGTAGTAGAGACAGAAATGTATAAAATAGTAGAACAATATTTCTTACATAGAGAAGAATATAATTTAATAGATTCTAATCCAGTGTACGAATTTTATTGCAAAACGCTTCCAATAACTAATAGGAATTGTGTTTCGGTTGAAAATTTAGTAAAAAAACATTCAAAATATGTTAGCGACTATATCTTTGAATATATAAACATTAGTAAAATCAGAGTGGAATTTGAAATGTCAGAAGTATATGAATTAAACTCTGAAATGATTGCTTTGCAAAGAAAACTAAATATTATTAGATTGGAAATGCAGAGAGACACAGATATTAATAATATGGAAATAGACATTATATTCATAGAAAAAATTATTAAAGACAACTACTCGATCGAATCCGCAATGTTCTATGTAGAAAATCTAATATTTCTAAAGACTATAGAATATCTATCTGAAAAAAAATTAAGACTAAACTCATTTTGCGATGAATATATCATATATTGTTTACTAAGAGAATCTATGGATAACATCGCAAATACATTATTTGATAAACTTATATTAATGTCTAAAGATAAATTATCAAATATCGGAATTGATTTCAACAAAATAATTTATACTATTGAACCAGAAGTTCTAATTGAATACTTTTCATACATAAAATAAAATTATATATATATCATTGTATTCTTCAAGCAAACAAACAATAATGGAAACAGCTGTTATAATATTTTTAATAGTTTGTGTTATATTCGTAGGCGGATTCTTAGCTAAATTAATATTTTTTAAACATAATGCGGTAATACCGCTTAATGAGTTAGATAGAAAGTCTTTATACGAAATAAAGCAGAATTAGTATAAAAAAATAAATTAAGTTTCTATCCAACACTTATTTTTTTTAATTATTTCAAACCAATAGACTCTAGAGCTGTTCTTCCAATCGTACTACTAGTATTCACCCTACCATTATTATTAATTAGTCTATAGACACATAAGACAGCGCAAATTGATATAATTATAAATAAAATAGAATAAATTATACTATCATTTACGTTATCCAATCCGCGGTTATCCATAGATTCAACATTTTCTTCTTTAGAAACGCGGGTACTCATCGAGTTTACAAGAGAGTTAGTTACTCCATTATAATAATCTTTACAGTCTTTAGAAATAATATTATTATCTTTAGAACAGTATTCGGCGACCTTAACTCCAAATATTCCGACAGAGTCTAAGTCAGGTTTTGTAGTTAAGCTTTTACAATTATTCATATTTTGCTTTTTGCTTAACTCTGTATCCAACTCAGTCATTAAATTATCGTCAGATAAACAATTCTTAGTTCTCATATAAGAACGACTTCGTATTATTTTAGAATTGTCTGCGTATTTATCATATATATTGCCGCAAGAAGATTTAGAAAGGTAAGAATCTTTTTCCAAGCAATAGTTTAAAAAATTATCATTTATTAGTAAATTTTCTAAATTCGCCTCTTTGTCTGAATTATTATTTCTAATATAATCATACAGCCCTCCGGTTATATATTTTTCAGTATGCAATAGATGATTATTTTCGCCAATACTAGAAGTTTCGCCTACAGAATAATTATTCTTAGAAATTAATAACTCATCAAATATTTCTTTGTTTATAGATATGTTTGATGGCTCTTTGTTTATATTTCTTTCTACTAGAGAATTACAATAGTTATCTTCCCAAGACCATTTATTATTTTTTATACATCTACCAAGCACTTCTTCTTTCAGCGCTGTTGATTTTAATAGAGGACTACATTCTTTAATATCTTCACTAGTCGTTTCGCCGTTAACCATTTCGTATCTTTTTACTCCATTTTCTAACTGTTTACAATATTTCAAAAGAACATTTCCTTTACTTTTCCTCACTTCGTCTAAATTCATATCAGAATCAATGTTATATATTTTCTCACACAAGGTCGTCTCATTTTTAAAAGAAGGCTTATCTCCTAATTCGTGCTCGCAGTAAGATACAATATTTTTCTGCGCGTCAACAGTTAAGATATCTCCCAGTTTATTTATTTTTTTTAGCTTATAGAACAAAATATTAAGTCTTTCTAAGTCTAAAGAAGTAATAGAATTTAAATTATTTATCCTATCAGAAAACCACTTAGATATTTCTGTATTTATAATTTCTTTCAACTCATCATTAATTGATTCCGAAAATAACAAACCAGTACATTCAGAACCTTTGTAAGAACTGTATAACCCGTTAGAAAAACACTTAGATACTATAGAATTATTTAAAGAGGTTTCTTTGTTTATAATATCTTTACAATGATCTGAATTCAAATAATTATCAGGGCCGCAATACTTAGAGTCCGCTAGAGTTTTACTCTCTTGTATTTTAGTCAGAAAGTTAACAGGTTTTTCTATATATTTTGTTATATTTAGACTCTCCCCGCCTTCTTTTTTTATAAATATGTTGAAAGAATTATTAAAAGCAGTCGCGTCCACGTCTGAAAATTGTATACATACAAAGTAATCACCAGGCGTTAAAATTATATAATCATTTTCCAACTCTCCAGTAAACTGAATGCTTACGCCGTCTACATAAAAGTTAACTTGCTTATTATTTGATTGGAATATATATTTATCTTTAGACTCTATAGTAACCACGCAGTACACGAACATACTTAACTTACTTTTTTCTAAATTAATATTTTTACTTATAAAAGGAGTCTTTCCGTATTGAATAAAATTAACATTATTGTCTACGACTCCTATAGTTAAAAAATTAGGACTATCCCTTTCCAAATGAAGAATTATATTATTTCTTTCGACTAAGTTGTTAGAAGCTAGAGAAAATAAACAATCAGCCGACACTTGCTTACCAGCATCGTTACTTTCTATATCACAAACATATTTGTCCGTCATGGTGGATTAACACAGAATCTATATAATATAATCTTTTTTCTTCAAAGAAGCTAACAATTTATAACGTCGAATAAATGATAACCAATCATACAAAAAAAATAAAAAAAGATGGCTGCTGTGGGATTCGAACCCACGAGTTCAACGAACAGCAGATCTTGAGTCTGCCCCCTTAGACCAGCTCGGGCAAACAGCCATACACATATATATGTGTATAATTTCTAATTAGTTTTTATATAGAATGCGACAGAAAAATAGTATGTATTTACAATTGGAGAACCATCTTGTTTACTTTAAAAATATAGAGTAGAGCGCAAATCATTTATTTCTTTTGATTTATAATTTTTTTAGCTCTAAAGCGTAAAGATTTGTAATAATTCTCATAAGAAGCAGCAAACTCTTGATTATTGTCTAAATAGTCTACAGACGCATCTATGTTAATGTTGTCTCTATACTTACTTTTATCAAAAAATATCTTCAGCGCGTCTTTATAACAGAGAACATCTATAAGTTTGAATAAGAATGTTTTTTTTCCAGATAGATTTTTTAGCTTATGAGTCATCACTATGTCTTCAGACACATTTAGCAAAGCTTTTTTAAGAGAATCGACAACAGAAGCTTCAGAGAGTTTAAAATAGTTAGAAGCATGGACACAATTTTCAGAAGTTTTATTCTCAATGCAGATGTCGTGGCCTCTCTCCATATCGCACATTCTATATCTAAGCTGCTCGTCGAAATTAGATACAAAATTAGTAATATCAGAATCAGATTCTATCATACATTCTAAAATTAACTTGTCTACTTTGTCTGTAGTCTTTTTTAGTAATTCAGTAATCTTCAAAGATTGTAAAACAACAGTTTCGTCTGAAGACAAGTTAACAGTAATGTTAGTAACTGGGTTATTTTTTATAGTATTATGATTTCCTAAAATATTAGCAGCAACACCGTCTCCGTTATTTTCTGCTTTGTTGTGATTTTCATTAGTAGTATTGTTATTAGTAATATTTTGAACACATTGTTTTTCATGTCTGGCTGTGTTGTATTTATTAGAATAAACCTTAAAACATTGCTTACAGACACATTCTGATTCAGTTTTAGTTTTGTGTTTAATAGTACTTAAATGTTTATTAAAGTCATATTTATTATTAGTTGAAAAGTCACAAACACTACAATTGTACATGGCTTAATTACTATTAATACTTGTAATAAGTCAAGTATTCTATTTGAAATTAACTATCAATATTTCATCATATCATGCGATTTTTAAAAAAATAAATAACGCCTAGAGATAAAGATTACATGATTCTTTGAATTTAAATAGACAAATGCACTAATGCGAATTTTCAAACGAAACGAACGTTAAACGAGAGACTGTATCCATCTAAAAGTATACAATATAACCATGTACGATGATTATTTGTGTTTTTTCTTCCTCATTTGAGAAATCATTATTTTTTTATTTTTTGTTGCCGGCGGAGAAAGGTTATTTAGACTCCACCTTTTACATTTTTCTCTCTCGAGTATATACACTTACTAGTGTACTGTCTAATTGTAAATTTATAAGTGTAATATTCATATAATCGTCGAAAGAAGTAGTTGTATTCTAATACATATCTTCTAATTTCCACGAATTAACTTCCGTTTCTAATTCTTCTATAGACAACCAGTCAAATTCTTTGTATATGTGCTTTCTGATTTCATCAGCGCTCTTATTCGCATTAAACATTTCCATTACTATTCTAAGCATTTCTTTTCTAGCATCAGCAACAGTAGAATATTTGTCTTTCATAGATAAATGAATATCTATAAAATGATATACACTATTTAGCATTCTAGTTACTCTGCCAGTCAGACATACAATCATTTCATGTTCAATACAGTCTAACATATTGTCACACAAAAGAATAAAAGTATCAGATTGATATTGCTGGTTAACACAATTCAGAATATAGACAACTACATTTTTTAGTACTTCTACTTCGGTTGATTGTAAATTATATACAAACCCATTCTGATTCTTAGAATAAACTAAAACCTTTTCTAATTTTTCTTTAGACTCATTAGATTTATTTCTATAAGCATCTTTAATCGTCGAATACACTAAGTCTAAAGAAAAATTATTATAGTAAGACTGGCTACAATTTCTCTTAATCAACTCTATCATTTTGGCATATGAAAACTTAAATTTATTAACAACATTTGAATCGTGCACGCCTTGACTATCTCTAGCAATTTTTGATAAACTAGTTGTTGGTGTAAGTAGTCTTGTGTCGACAATAGGATTAAATACTCGTGCTCTATTAATATTATTGTTGTTTTCGTTTATATAAATATTTCTAGTTAAACTGTTCAGACCTGTTGTTTCGTCAGTTTCCGTCAGCACATTATTTATAATAACAGCTCTTTTGCATTCTTCTCCTCTTTGTATTCTGACATGTTCGCTATTAATTTGTAAATTATCCATAGTAACGCAATGTCCAGAATGTTGAATTAAATTATTTTGTATAAAGAAAACATAATCAGAGAATGCTCTAAATGAACCGTTTAGACAACAACCAGTTCTCTCTAACACAAGAGACTGTAACTCATTTGTTTGTGTATTTGTTATATAAGCGTAATCAATATGTATAACACAGTCGTCGCCTAGTCCAAATAACTTATTATTAACTATATACACACTGTCTCCAAGCATAAATAATTTTTCTTTATACTAACTTAAATTAATTATAACTATCAGTATAGTCTTTAGAAAGAATACTAAATTATAATGAAGATACAATTTTCGGTTAACAAGAGAATGGATAACTTTCTGTTATTTAACTTTGTTTTTTAAAATTGATTTTAATATTTCTAGATACTAAAGACATACAACTCTAGCTATAATGTTTAAGCGAATGTTTACTACTAATATCAAACAAGCTAATATCTTATATTCTTTCAACAGAGAACATATTAATTACACATATACTACTAAAGAATTTGTAGAACATAGTTTAAAAAATCATAAAGAATATACAGATAACATGTTAAAAGCCGGGTTTGCTTTTATGGGACTTGGATTTGCAGGACTGGGAAGTGCTATGATATTTCTATACGATAAAACAGATAAAATAGATGATAAGATAACTAGATTGGAAAATAAGATGGATGAAAAGTTTAATAAAATGGAAAGTAAGATGGATGATATGGAAAAAAATATTAATAAGACTAATGAAATTATTATGAGATTTTTATATGAAACTAATCCAAAGAAAGCAAAAGATATACTACATTCAAAATAATTAAGTAAAGTTATGATTTAGTTAACTCTATTAATTTATTTTTTTAAAATTGATTTTAATATTTCTAGATACTAAAGACATACTAAAGGAGAATGCCGGCTGTTTGCTCTACTCTAGTTGAAGGTAAGAAATGCGGAAAGCGAGCTTATTTTAATGAAATTGGAGAAAAGGCTAAATTCTGTGTAGACCATAAAGAGATTACTATGGTTAACGTAACAAGAGTTAAATGTTCGTTTGAAACGAATGGAGTTAAGTGCGAGAAAAGGGCTATGTTTAAGTCTAAAGAAAATAAATCAGTATGTGGAGAACATAAAGATAAAGAGAGTGTTAATATTAATCATAAGAAATGTCAACATGTAGACGAAAACGGAGAAAGAGTTTGCGGTAAGAGAGCTTACTACAATTATAAAGGAACAGCTAACCCGGATTACTGCGGTGAACATAAACAGCCAGATATGATGAGCTTCTAAGAATAAGTAATAATTCTTTATATGTATGTTGTATAGGGAATAAAATTGATTTTTTTTTACATCGTATAATACGATTGTCTATATTAGAATAATGCCTCGGATTTGTACTATTTCTGACTGTAATAAGCGGGCCGGGTTCGGATGCTTCGAATCTACTATTTATTGCTTAGAACATTCAACTGGAGATATAGTTAATTTTGCTAATATGAACACTAATCTATTTATTCTAACGACTTATAGATTGTGTGAAAAAAGATACTGTAAAGAGTTTGCTGAATATAATTATAATGCATATAAAGCAACAGCTTCTTTCTGCGAAAATCATATTAATCTAGAAATCAGAAATTATAGAACAAAAGCTTTTAAAAGATGTAGTGTGGTCGGTTGTAATAATAAGTCTGAATTCGGGCCTGTTGAATCTTCTGCTAGCTTATGTTCTGATTGTTATTCTGCTATTAAGTCTAAAGAAAATATAGAAATTATTAAGTTGGATAAAGTAGCTGAGTTTCAAACTTGTGTAGAGAATAAATGTAAAGAGATTGGAACTTTTGGTACTTTTATTTCTAAAACACCATGTTTATGTGAAAAGCATGCTATCGGTTCTATGCATGATATTAATAATAAATCTAAAATTTGTATTTATTCTAATTCTTCTAACGACAAATGCAAAATAAGAGCTAGCTATGGATATGATGGAGATGCGATGAGTTATTGTAAACAACATATGTCAGAAGGTATGATTGATTTAAACGCTAGAAAGTGCAGTGTTGAAAATTGTAACATTCAACCTGTCTTTGGATTTGAAAACGAAAGAGCTGAAAGATGCGCTACTCATAAAGAAGAAAATATGATAGATGTGCGTAGTATGTTCTGCGAAGTAGATAGTTGTAAAACAAGAGCGTGTTATGGTTTCTATGGGCAAGAGAGATGTGCTAAACATAAAGAAGAAGGTATGGTTTTTAGTTTTCAAAGTCAAATCTGTAGAGAAGAATATTGTAATAATTTCTGCGCTTTTGGATTTATTGGAGAGAGACCAGTTAAATGTTTGGAACATAAAGAAGATGATATGATTAATGTAAAAAATAACAGATGTTCAGAAGATAACTGTGATACACTTGCTTCTTTTGGCTATAAAGAAAATAGAATTAGAGAAAGATGTTTAATTCATAAGTTAGAAGATATGATATCACTATCTATTCAGTATTGTAAGCTGTGTAAAGATACATGTATTAATCAAAAATACAGACCTCACTGCTATAAATGTTTTGCTGAATTGAATCCGGATCATGTAAAAGTTATCGAGTATAAAACTAGAGAAAACGCGTTTACTAAAAAGCTAAAAGAGATATACACTACTGCTATATTGGATAAAAGAATTTCTGGTGGTTGTTTGTATAGACCTGACTTTCTACTAATTCTAGATACTCACGCAGTTATTGTAGAAGTAGACGAAAGACAGCATACTCGTGTCGATTTATATTCTAGAGAGTATGAAGAAATCAGAACACAAAGTATTCATAAAGCTATTGATAAGCCATTAATTGTTATTAGAATTAACCCAGATAATTATAGAATTGGGGGCAAATTAATAAAAGGTTGTTTTGCTTATAATGCAGACATCCGTTTATATATTGTAGAAGAAGAGTATAATATTAGATTAAATAAGTTGTTTGAAACTGTAGGCAAATATATTCATATGGATTTCAGCGATTTTGATGTTGATTACTTCGAAGAGATATTCTTGTTTTACAGCAGTTAATAATATTTTATCTTTAGACTAAATAATTATTTTTTTTTCATAGGAAAATATACGCTAATATATAGACCAGTCGTTTATAGTAATTCTAACGTCTAACTAATATTAATAAAAAAACCAGATGAGCTCAGGTGGAGTCTATTCATTATTAGCCAACGATGGCAAGCAAGATCAAATGCTTATGGCTACTGAAGCCCTCTCCCGTCGTCTCGCAGCTATCCGTCTTGCCCGCAAGGATCTTCCTAACCCGAACCCGACCATTGCCGATATCGAGAAGACGCACGTTATCTTCATGAATGCCCACTTCAAGCCTTTCGCTGCTATGGGTTTCGAATACAACAAGGTCGTTGCCAACAATCCGACTCTTGGCTCGAAAGTCCAGTTCTCGCTCCCTCAGTTCGGCGATTTCTTCAACGATATGGTTGTCCATGTCAAGATTAACTCTCCTACGGTTACGCACTCTGGCGCTGCTGTCAACAGTGACGCCGACTGTGCTCTCTTCCGTTGGTGTGACTTCCCTGGCGAGCGTCTCTTCCAGAAGGTTTCGTTCGATGTAAACGGCAACCCTCTCGATGAGTACTACCCCGATACGTACAATGTTCACCGTCAATTCTACGTTAATGATTCGAAGAAAGTCGGCTGGTTCAAGAACATGGGTCAGGAACTTCCTGTAGATGCTATGTACAAGTACCACGACGATACGCAAAATCCTCTTCGCCCTAAGAATGCTCGCGCTTCGTTCAAGCACTACGATGGTCACCAAACCTACAAGCAAACGCACGAAGACCTTGAGATGTTCATTCCTCTTCTCTTCTGGTTCAACACCGACCCTCGACTTTCGATTCCTTCGGTCTGCATTCCTTACGGTCAGCGTTTCATTAACATCGATCTTGCTACTCCTCAGCAACTTCTTCGTGCCATTATTAACCCTGGTGCGCTTTCTACTTCGAACCTTACGGCTCCTGTAGTCACCACGCCTACTTTTGCTAACTTCGATCTTTACATCAACAACATTTTCGTCCAGCCTGATATTCACGATATCTACATCGCTCGTGTCGGCTTCAGTCTTATCCGTGTTCACCGTCGCCAAGTCACCAACGTCAACAAGGCGGCTGACAACATCCACCTCCAAGCTCTTAAGTGGCCGATCGAAACTCTTTACATCGGTATCCGCCCTACGGCTAATGTTACTTCGAACGCTGTAGTCAACTCGGTAAACAACCAGAACTCGGTTAAGGATCCTAACATGACTGACTGGCACAAGTTCGGCCAAGTTTCGGAGACTGTTGTTTCGCAAGCTGCTGGTGTCACGGGTGCTTCGGCTGGCTACATTCTCAGCAAGCAAGCAGGTCACGTCTCGAGAATCAGTCTTACGGCTCAAGGTATTCCTCTTTTCAACAACATGCCCAGCAAATTCTTCAACTCGTATGTACCTTTCACCTACGGCGGTTGGAACATTAAAACTCCGGAAGATAACGGTTTGTACATGGTGGCGTTTAACCTTTATCCGGGAACTTACCAGCCAAGCGGTCATATCAACGTTTCTCGTGCTCGTGAGTTCTACTTCGAGTACACCAGTGACTACGTCCGATCTGACCGCACTGCTGACCTCGTTGTCAACGCGGTGGCTATTAACTTCTTGCTCATATCGGATGGCAGCGCTGCCCTCAGATACGCTACGTAAATTTCTTATCGTTTTGCGAAGGGTATGCTGCATAATTATTTATCACATAATGACTGTTCTGCCGTTAGCTATACGCGACTTAAACAATGTTGTTATTTTTTTGATAAAAAAATTGAATTAGGAACTTTCTACATACAGAATACACTAGTATTTGACGAAATTTTGCACTCTTCTAAGGAAATCTCTATTGAGTGCAAAATTTATAATATTTTTTTTAAAGAGTCTATAGAAATAATAGTTTAATCTTTTTGTTAGATACTATAAAATGTAAGGCCGCTTCTTATTACTGCGTAATTTTCTATTCTATTACCCCCCCGGGGGGGTGATAGATGCCTCTATTCTTCTATTACCAGAAATAGAAATTTATATTAAAAACAGCTTACATTATTATAATAGAAACTATAATGAATTCCTTTTTAACTTTCCTCTCCGATAGCGGTTTAACTTTTGACAAAATATATGTAGATAAATTTTATCATAGTATTTGCGATAAAAAATGGATATTAGTTGACTTAGAAGTATTAAAATGGATTGGATACGAATCTTTAAATAAAGAATATAAGAACAAACAAAAATATTTAGACATGGTTTCTTCACATTTTGATAAAGAAAAGGACTTTAAATTACTTAGCTCTGCTGAGTTTAACAATTTAGATATAGAAACAATCAATATTATTTTTAAAACAGACATTTCTACAAATGGCAACAAAACGCAATATTTAATTATTAGCCCTCGTTGTTTTAAAGAAAGTTTGTTGATGCTTAAGACTGATAAAGCTTCTGATATTAGAAAATATTATCTAGACTTAGAAGAATATTTTAACAAATATGTAGAGTACACTACAAATGTTACTATTGCTAAGTTAAAAGAAGAGAATGAAAAGTTAAAAAATCAATCAATTTTGACTGTAAATTATCTAGAAAGCTATAAACCTGTCCAGCAAAATTCATATGTATATGTAATTTCTAGCAAACATTACATTGCTAACAATGTGTTTAAAATAGGACATACTAAATATTTAAACGACCGTGTAAAAAGTTACAAAACTGGGAGGCATTCTGATGATAATTTAGAGTTAATTTTTAGTATGAAAGTTGTAGATGGCAAAAGCGCTGAACAATATATATTTTCTAAAATTGATCAGTTTAGAGAAACGAATGAAATGTACTGTATCAATTATTATATGCTAATAGAAATTATGAATGAATTTAAACGGATGGAAGACGAGAACACAAATAAAATAAATTCTATTATTTCTAAATACGAGCCTAAAGAAATTAAAGAAATTAATATGACTTCTTGTTTTGAAGAAATTGTGCAAAAAGCAAATGAAGATGCTGGGCTAAAGACTGTAAAAAGTTACATACCGCCTGTTTCTACTCAATTCAAAAAAATTAATTCAGCTAAGCATTTAAATACAGAGTCAATAAATAATTTATTTAAATCAGTAAAATTATGCCTAGAGAAAGAATATACAGGTAGCGTTGATGAATCTCAGAATTGGAGGTGTTTAAATGTGTTAGAACATACATTTACATGTAAGTATGAAAATGCTAGACGAGAATATCTATTAGAAGGTAAGGGTTGTCCTTTTTGTAGAAAACAACAAGTTATAGATAAGATTAAATGGTTTGCTTACAAAGATAAATCATACGAGTATATTTGTTCTTACGACTCATTTAAAGATTTGAAAGAAAAGAACTATCACTTAAGCGAAAGCAACATTAAGATTATTAAAAATATTGTAAGAGAAGAAAGATGGTTGACTCCTGTGGAAGGTGTAGTTTATTCTATCTTGTCGCCGGAAAATAATACACTGGACATGAATAAACAGCTAACTGACAAAGAACAATTTATTATTCAAAAGCTTGGCATTAATTATAAACTTATGAAACAACGTATTTTTAAGACTAAGTACAATTATGTGTTGGCTGTCGATGAAAAAAATAAAAAAGTATATTTTGGCGAGTCTATGACTAAGTTAAGCACCGAGCTTACTTATGTTGGTGGTAGTCAGCGACTAAATAGAAAAACAATTTCTAAATATGTAGATTCAAATTCGGAATATGCAGGTTATATATTTATGTCTGGAGACGATAACGTAATTGCGACCTATGGCGAAAAAAAGTATACTGTCAATCGTATATAGAATATAAAAATTGAAATTTATTAGACGTTGCTATAACATCCTAACAACTACTAAAATGAGAAGCGAAATGGATGACGTAGCAGATAAGAGAAACGCTAAATATCTAGGAGAGACTAATAATGGACGTAGATCTTTACATAAATTCTTATGTGAAGAAGGCCACGAATTTAGCCTTCAAGCTAGCGATATTAACAGAGGGCGATGGTGCTGGGATTGCTCAGGACGTAAACCTCTTTCAACCAGCACTGTAGGATATATGTTAGCTAGAATTAATATGAGTTTAGAAGGAGAGTATATCAATTCTGGTTCAAACATAAAAATTAAGTGTAACCACTGCGAAAATGAGTTTGAAAAGAACTGGGATAATATTAAGCAGAGAGAGCTAAAATACGGATGTTGTTGTCTATGTAACTCTTCTAACATTAAGGTAGCAGAAATTAACGAGAAGTTAGCAAAGATAGGTCTTAAGTTTGCTGACAAGCTATACGTAGACGCTAAAACAAAACATAAATATGAGTGCGAAAATGGCCATGTTATAATTGGAAATTGGAATGCGATTCGAGTTAAAACGGGGCGCTGTAAAATTTGCAACCCCTCTAAGAATATGCTCAAGCAAGCAAAAAAGAAAGCTTCTGAAGCAAACACTGCTTAATTTGTCTTTAGACTAATTTAAAGTAAAATTGAATTTATATTTTTTTATTAAATCATTTAGATGAACGAGCTAGAAGTAAACGAGATATTCAACACAATTTATGATATGTATATAATCCAGCTTGCTTTTAGCAATTTAACTGCTATTAATATTGTTAATAATATAATTCAAAAAACTATGGAAGGATTTATACTTAACTGTATTAATATTGTCGTAATTTGCTTAAACACTCTATATAATAAATATAGATTTGATATGATTGATAGACGGTTTGAAAAGATTGAGTCCGATGTTTCTGAGCTAAAGTCCGATGTTTCTGAGCTAAAGTCCGATGTTTCTGAGCTAAAGACAAAGATGAATAATATGGAAAATATGATGAAACTTCTATTAGAGCATAATGGAATAGAGTTTAATAAATCAGATACTTCTTAATTTGTCTTTAGACTATATAGCAGAATGTTGTTTATTTTTTTCAATTGTCTAAAGAAATATTACTTCTATGTGCGTAATAATGTGACAATAAAAAATATCATATTAAACACATAAAAATATATTAGTATCTTCTTCTGTAGCTCAGTTGGTTAGAGCGACAGGCTGTTAACCTGTAGGTCGCCAGTTCGATCCTGGTCGGAAGAGTTATTTTTTTTTGAAAAAAAAAGAAATATCAGGTCCAGGCTGACATATCTTTTATTTTTATTTGCTTTCGCACTGCTATTTTTACATCCTTAAGCATCGGATGGCTTTTTATACTTCTTGGGCACTGTATGTGCTTTGCTGAAGTTCCGAGTGGTTGTCTAATAATTAAACAATCCTGGGCGGAGTCGGGTCCTCTCCGCGATGTTCATACACACTCCGGAGTTAACCAGCTTGCGCACGAGCTTCTCCGCTCTTGGGTGCAGGTCCTCGTTCCAGCGGTTGTAGAAAGCTGCCAGAATAGCACATCGCATTCCAGTGGTGTTCATGCTAGAAAGGTTGCACTTTTGAGGAGAGTGCACTGCTTCCAGCCAGGCGTCGTAGCCTAGCTCCGTCAGCACGAGGTATGAGTACCTCCATTGCTGAGACGCGCTGTGTGCGCTGACCAACCTGAGCGCTCCTGCAGGCTCAGGACAGATACAACAAGCGCAATAAAGCGTCTGTCTTCCGTTTTTCACGAACTTCTCCTGTGCCTTAATGAGACACTCTCGCAGGTAGCACCAGCTGCATTCCGGGTTTACCAGAAAGAAAGCTGTCTTGTCTACTTGCGGTAGAACATGCTGGGTGAAGTAGTTCTTGATGGTCGTGTTGTAGTCGGCAAGGTCGAGGATGTAGTTAGCTGCGTCGTAGTTGAGCTTGTTCATCTTTGGTCTTGCTGGGCTGAATCAGGAGTGATTAGAGTTAGCGATTTCAACTATTTTTTAAAAAAATAAATATAATGAGTCTACAGAAATAATAGTATTCTAATTCTTAACAGTTATCATTTGTTTTAAAAGTGTTTCGATTCTAGATAACCCATTTTCCACTCTTTGAATATCTTCTTTAAACTCTTTTCTGTTAGATTCTATCTTATATTCCAGTCTATCTACTTTGTCTTCTACTCTATTTATCTTACCTTCCAACCTTTGAATATCTTCTTTAAACTCCTTTCTGTTGGATTCTATCTTACCTTCCAACCTTTGAATATCTTCTTTAAACTCCTTTCTGTTGGATTCTATCTTATCTTCTAACCTTTGAATATCTTCTTTAAACTCCTTTCTGTTGAATTCTATCTTATCTTCTAACCTATTTATTTTGTTATCCAGCTTTTGAATATCTTCTTTAAACTCTTTTTTAGTTAATTTAGACTCTAACTGCATTCCTTTAATATCTTGCTTTAGCTCTTTTATATCTTTCTTCAACTCTATTTTAGTATACTCAATTTGTTTTCCGTTAAAACTGACATTATCTTTAACAATACCTAATTCTTTATTCTGATTACCGATATTATTATCAACTTTAGATAATTTTATATTTACTTCTCCTAACATAGTATTAATCGAATTAATTGTTGTAGAATTCATAAGTGCTCTTTCTACTCCAGGTGTGTTATTAATGACTAAAGAAACTAAAGCTTCTGTGTTTGACATTATATTTTACTTGCTTTTATATAAAAATAAAAAATCAATTTTAATCCCAATGATATTGCTCATAAATTTAGGATCGGAATGTTACTTATTTTTTTTTAAATCAATTAAAAAACTGATTTTTTAAGTTAAGTATAAATAGTTGCAAATCTCAATATGTATCCTTATATTAGTAACAATCCTTATTTTCAGTATGTCTATCATATGTATATGTCTAACAGTAATAAACAGATATGTGATTCAATTTATGAAGAAATAAGAGTTCCATTGTTTGATAACATGTCTCATATTGTGGATTTTAATATAAGTAAGAATTTATTAACTGATCTAACCAGTTGTCGCGTGAAAAACATTTATATAATATGTCATAGTGTAACTGGAGATAAATCTGAGTTTGCAAATATAGCTTCCGGGTTATTGAAGAATTCTAAAAATGCCGTTGTTAGTTATAGTAGGAAACATCGCGAAGATAATAAAACTATATCTTTATCAAATAAATATCAACGCATATTTAATATAACAGGATGTCGTTTTTTATTAGATTCGGTTGTTAATTATATAAATACTACATTTAATCCTAAAAACTCTAAAAAAATAATTTTACTAGGGTTTTCTGCAGGAACTAGCTTAATAGCTTGCTACTTAGGATGTAGATTAATGAAGTATAAAGATACAATTAGTTATTCTGTCTTAGTATCTGCAGGATATCATTATAAAGAATCTATGACTAAAATGCCTGCCTTAAGTCAATTTTTATGTGTTTTAAATTTATATACATATTTTTATAAATTTCATGTAAAATATAATCATACAGATATTTTAAGTATTTATTCTAACGGTTTTACTCTTCTTTCTTATATTTTTAATTTATATAAATATGCAGGGTTTAAGAATAAAGAAGAATATTTTAAATTCCACGACCCAGTTAACTATTTGAATAATATTAAAAGTAAAGTATTTTTCTTAAACGCACTTGATGACTTTTGTTTTCCCGGCAGTACAATAATTCCTATTATTTCTAAATACAAAGATACAAAAAGTAATTTTACTTTTAATTTAAAAGAACTAGGCAGTCATATATGTTTTTATAAAAATTATACAAATAAAGAAACTATAATTGTTGATTACGTTGAAAGCCTAGAAACTCATGAAATGGAAAAAACTAACTTTCAACAAACATAACCATTCTATAATATCTTTAGACAGTGCTGTAGTAAAGTTTCTCTTATAAAAATTGATTTTATTTTTTTATGAAAGAAAGAGTTAAGTATGTACAAAGTATTGAAAGCCGATTTTGCCGAAATTAATATGAAAGGAGCGACTCCGATATATACTCAAGATTTATTAGTATACAGACTAAAGTTATTGTTTAATACCGGTGGCTGTATTGATTTTGACAATATGCGAATCGTATATCTATTTGCCGAAAGTAGTGAACACGTAATATTTAGATTTATTAATATGAATCAATACTGTAGAAGTGATTATAGAAAATTTTCTGATACATATACTCAAATTGATTTATACCCAAAGAAAAATATGTTTATTGCTAGTTATTACGCTTATTTCATAATCGGAGATGAATCGTCTAAAGAAATATTAGAAGTATTGCATTTTGATATATCCAGCTGTATAGAACTGCAAAGATTCTTTTACTTTCTATATACTAAATATAAAACAGTATCGCAACATCCATCTCCAAGAATATAAATAAAGACTCTATATTTTAAATTTAACATATATTTTTATATGATACAACCAAGTAGTTCTAACTAATTAAAAAGAAATCATGCTAGTATCGCGAACACTCGTAAACAAATTTAAGATTAATAATATGCTTAAACACAGAAATCTATATTTCGGTTCTGCCGTTGAAGAAGTTAAGAATACTAGTGAAAAGAATAAAGAACTAGAAAACAAAGAGGATATTAATTCTGAGTCATATTCTAGTAAACAAACTCCACGAGTCCGAACTGAAAATAGTTCTACAGAAATCAACAAAGAAGTATGCTACTTTTACGATATCTAATAATTTCTTTAGACTAGTTATTATTTTTTCATTAACTTTTGTAATTTGTCTATAGAAATTATAGAATTGCGTAATAAGTCATAATTCGTTGAAACTATCCTTTATAAAAGTTAATTTAAGTTAAAAGATAGTATCTATATACAATAAACAAGAAGTCGTAAAGCGAAATGCAAAGCGTAACTGACTTCAACACTTATTTAAGTATTAATTTATCAAATCTTTCATTAAAAGACTATTTTAACAAGTATCATATGGAATTTAATCAAGGAGCTAATGCTGTAGATATTTCATTTATGGATTATTTTCTTTACTTATGTAATCATAAATCTGAATTCGTAGTAGAACATGAGAAGCTGAAAGAGTATGGAGTTTTGACTAGTATGAAAACTAGTAACAACATTAAACGTTCTTTAGACCAGTTTGATTTAATTGAAAATGAAGATTACCGAGTGCTCAACGTTGAGCAGCCGGTTGTCCAGGGAGGCGTTTCTATTAAAAAATCATATATTCTTACTCCTCGTGCTTTCAAATTATGTTTAATTCGAGCGAAGAATTCTAAGAAATATGCAAATTATTATTTATTGCTAGAAGAAGTTGTTGACAGTTATAATGAATATGAAAAGCTATGTAAAGACAATATGTTGAAAGCAAAAGATACTAAAATCGATGAGTTAAATATTAAGTTAGACAATCAATCAAAACAGATTTCTGAATTGCTTCAATATGCTCGAGATACAAACGAAAAGTTAGAAGAAACTAATGACACGCTAGATAATCTTAATGATAAAATGGAAGATGTAAAAGAAGCTTTTGAAGAAACAGCGAACCGCTCAGTTCCGAGTCCAAAGAATGAAAAAGATAATCATGAGTTTGTTCTTATGCAAAGCAAACAAAATGTTAACGAGCTAAAGTTTATGCGAGGTATGTTTGAAAGAAATCAGCGCGTTATTGACACTAAATATAAAGAATATAATATTATTAAGCGAGACTATAACGCAAATCCAATTCAATTATTTAAGATGTTTAAAGAAACTATGAAAGAAAAGTATAGAATTGAAAAGCAATCTATTGTTGAAGATAAGAGTTTAAAAAATAAAGTAGAGCTTAAGAAGAAAGTAGAAAAAATTAAATTCACCGGCTGCTCTATGCTTCTCAGAGAAAGTTATACTCTAGAAAATCTAATGGATGAACTTCAGAAAGTTTGCGATGAGAAATTCTCTACTGTAAAAGAATCATTTGAAGAGCAGTAAACATTTACTATAATTTCTTTAGACTAATAGAATTTATTTTTTTTTATCAATCAGCTAATATAGATAAGTATATAATTAAATACTACATAAGATAACTATGTCCGCCTATCAGTCTTATACACCAAAATATAACACTAGATACGGTATTAATGATAGCAATGGTGTTTACAACCCAGATACTCTCAGATGTGGATTTTCTACTTCTACTGAACTCTTAAACGCATGCAACAACGATCCTTCTTGTGTGGCTTATGTAAATCATGATTTAAGTAGTAAAAGATGTACTATGAGAGATATAAATTCAGATAACTCTAAAGAAACTACCGAAAATGGTTATATTTCTGGTATAAGAGATTATAGTAATTGTAAGGTTATGGTCGGAGATTATAATTCTTCGTACGCTCCTGGGTTTTGTATATCCGACAAGCAATTAATTAATAGAGATTCTAAAGATAAACTTATAAAATCATTAGAATCTAAAAACCCTCGTACTCTTGTTATTGGTAAAAATGGCGTTGGTAATATTTCTTATGTTATGTATTTACCAATTGCCCCTACGTTTTCTACCGCTAATCTTCCTTATTCTGCAAACGCAGGTGTTCAATCATTGAATATTTATTTTATTATCACTGTGGACTCTGAAGACACTTATAAATTTACTGTGGGCGATTCTACTAATCAACACGCTTTTAAATTTTATATAAATGGTGTTCTATTAGATGGTATGCTTGCTAAGTTAGCGATTGGTGATTATCTTATTTGTCTAGAAATAGATATTAACGCCGCTAGAGTACACGTAAATAACATCTCGGTAACCACTAACAGCACAGCAACTACAAAGCCTTTAGACAAATTAGTAGTCAAGCCAATTAATTTTTATACTCAATTTGGAGATAAGTATACGGAAACTTTAAATAATGTTTGTACTCCTGAAAATTATTTAACTTCAGATTATTGTAAAGGTTTGTTGAAAGATAGTATAACTGCTAACGATTCTATTAAAAATAAATGCTTAACTAGTTCTAACGGTTCCTATGTGTATACCGGTACTGAATTATGTTCAAATATTATTGATGCTGCTTTAAATAAAACAGGAGAAATTAATGTAGGTCTTGCTTCTGATTTATATAACTCAGTTTCTACGTGGTTCTCTAATAAAATTAGTTTGTCTACTAATCTTTCTTCTATGACTCCTTCAGAATTAAGCAAATTGAATTATATGTTTGACAGACTTAAGACATATTCCGGTACTATCCCTGGAATTGAATCTCAAACTACTAGAACGGAACTTGCTAAATATTGTTCTACTTCTTCTGGAGACGTATTTGCAGTTCCTAACGATAACTCATTTTGTGGAAAGATTTATAACGATTCTTCTTTAGTAAATTATAATAATATAAATCTAAGTTCTAATAAAACTCTTGCTACTGAAATTAATGAGTCTAAAGAAAAATTAAAGTATGCTTACTGTACTAAATTAAATGAAGACGGAACGTATAGATATGAAAATAATTCTACGTGTAAAGAAGAGTATAAGACAAATTCTTTTCTAAACGCAGACATAAACAAAAGATGTATTGTTGACAATAAGTGGAATTCTGGAGATAAATATTGTAATAAGTTGTCAGAAGAAATAATAGCTGCTGAAATTTCGGCGACTAAACCTGTTGTTGTTAACGAAGCTCTTAGAAAAAATATTAGAGAATTTAAGAATGCGGCTGTACTTGCTGATACAGGCAATATCGAAAATCTTAAGAAAAATAACGGCAAGCTTAATTTTGAAGATTATATAGTAAATTATTATTCTAAACAGGCAGATAAAGATTTAAACAGTTTATTGAACGAAGAATATTTATATTATTGTCAAACTACAGATGCTAATCTAAATAATGGTTCTTCGTGTTCTCCTATTTATAATACGTTTAAAGATAGTAAACGGATTCTGAGTAGTCGCGCTAGAATGCGAAACAGTAATTGTTCTAAAGACGAATACATAGTTACAGATTTAAATACGCAAGAATCTATAGACAAAAATATAAACAAATGTAAGACACTCGTTACTAACGGCAATCTAAACAATTTAATCACGTTTAAAGATACTATGACAAAGTATTGCGCTAGTGAGAAGAATATTGCTACAGAGGATTGTAAGAATTATTACAATACAATCGGAAATAAATTAATAGGCGCAATGACTGCTCCTTCGAAGGCTTCTGCTTTTGGAAATAAAAGTAATTTTGAAGAGCCTAAAGATAAATTAGAAGTGGTTCATAACTCTAGTGGTCGGGAGACTATTTTATTCTTAATTCTCATACTTGTTGTTTGCGTGTCTGTCGTAATATTTGGGAAAAAATTTATGCCTAAACAGAAAAATGTTAATATCGGATATCAAAAAAAGAATGAATAATTTTATATATTGCTTAAACAACTTTAACTTTTTTATTTTCTGAAGACTTATGACCAGTCCATTTATATTCTTGTTCTACGCATTCGGGACAGCTACTACTTTTTTTTAAACCAGTAGAATTATCTAGACAGTTAATATTTGAACAGTTTTCTTTATCTTGACACCATTTACAGTTATCTAAACTTTCAAAATCGCGACCTCGTTTGTATTTCATATATCTATTCATATTTTGGATATCTTTTTTAATCTCTTCAATACTTTTCTTTATATCGCGGAGTTCTTTTTCGAAATCAACACTATTAGAATTTTGCATGTTGATGTTATTTGTATTATTAGAAATAGGTTGCGTCGGATAGCATTTCTTATTAGTCTTTAGACTAGAAATCATACTTTTAATCTTACTAGTAACGACATTAAAAGTCTTTTTTAAAAAATTATCGTTAGACTCTACACTGTCTGGTTTATACACTTTCATAGTTATCTTTTATAGTAATCGCGTATATAATCAGAATAGATATAAAATTGAATAATAAATGTTCAATATAAATACTTTATTCATATAAATGTTTATATCGGAATCGGACAGCTATATTTTCTATAGTCTAAAGAAAATAAATGATAACCCTTTGAATTTATCAGAAAGATATAATGCTGAAAAATTGTATTTACTATCTTTTGATTTAGACAACACTCTTATTAAGACTAAATCAAAATCTAAGTTTGGTATTGACAAAGACGACTGGGAATTTAAATATTCTTGTATATTTGACAGAATTAATGAAGATATAATGAGAAATTCATATACTATCATATTTATATTAACTAATCAACTTGGAGTAAAGAAAAACAAAGTTAGCGTAGAAGATGTTAAATATAAGATATCAAAAATTTTACAAAATATCGATTTGTATTTAAAGCAAATGAATTGTTATAGTAGAATAATCGATATATGCGCAATTGCTTCTATAGACGATGATTTATATAGAAAACCAAGAATTCAGTCTTTAGAAATAATAGAAAGTGTGTACTCTATAAAAATGAAGAATTGTAATGGTGTCTACGTTGGAGATGCTGCTGGGTGTAAATATAGTTGGAGTGATGTTGACTATAAGTTTGCTATGAATGCTGGTTTTGAGTTTTATAGTGATTATGAATATTTTAAGAACGATATGAAAAAAATATGCGATGGGGATAGAGAATGTAAAATAGAAGATAAATTACTATGTTATCAAGATTTGACTGATTCTACTAGTTCTGCTTATCAGTCAAATAAAGAAATAATAGATTTGTTATTATCTAAAAATTCAAATGTAGATTTAACTAAATTCTTAATTATCATGTGCGGGTCTCCGGCTTCTGGAAAATCTACATTTATAAAAAATACAAAAGCTGTTTTAGAAAAATACGAAATGAGTTTTTCAGTTATTAGTCAAGATGAGTTGAAGACAAAAACAAAATGTAAAAAGCAAATTATGTTTTCTATGAAAGCCAAAACTAATTTTATATTTGTAGATAATTGCAATGCGACTAATTCTCTAAGACAAGAATGGTCTAATATCGCGAAAGATAATGAATACATACCAATTGTAATTTATCTAAAGACTAGTAAGCAAATATCTATTCATTTGAATACTTATAGAAAATTATGTAATTTGAAATCAGTTCCAAACATCGCTATACATGCGTTCTTTAAAAAACTAGAAGAACCGATATATTCTGATAATTCTTATACTATCGAGTCTAAAGAAATTATAGAAAAGAGCTTGGGCACTAATTCAAATCAAGATTGTTTGATATTTCGATATCTTCTATAGACTATCTTAGAAATTAAGTAAAATTGATTTTTTTGTACTATTGTATACAAGCTATTGAAATATGTTCTGCTCTAAGTGCAAATCTAGAAGAGCTTACTATAATTTACCTGGAGAAACCCCAATCTATTGTAGTAATTGCAAAGATATTAATATGATAAACACTTTTAGTAAAAAATGCGAAGCATGTAATTTGAAGATACCGACATATAATTTCTCTGGACTAAAAGCAAAATTTTGTAAAGATTGTAAGTTAGAAAATATGATAAATGTAGTGAACAAGATATGTTCTATATGCAATTTTAGAAGAGCTAGTTTTCAACGCTGCCCGAACTCTAGTAATAATTTGAAAAAAAATAAAAGTCCGATTATATGTAAAACTTGTATACAGTCTAATGAATCAATTAATAAAAAAAATAAATCTGAATATAAAAATGTAGTGGTCAAATTATGTGTAACTTGTAAAAAAAAGCCAGCTAAGTATAACAATACCAGAAAACGAATTGCTTTATATTGTGTAGACTGTAAGCCGACTAATTCTTTTAATGTTAGAACAAATATTTGTACAAGTTGTAACTCTAGAGCTGCATCTTTTAATACAGATGGAGAAATTGCTAGATATTGCAATAATTGTAAACAAGATAATATGATTGACGTAAGAAATAAATATTCGGTATGTCAAATTTGTCTTAAGACTAGAGCAAATCCAAAGTATTCCCAGAGCAAACTAACATGTGCTAGATGTTTTCATAGTCGTTAGATAATATCATGAATGACTATTCTTCAAATGATTCTTTTACAGTAGAGAATTTCTCATCGCAAACTTTCTGGAGTTCATCCATTAAATTTTCTAGAGTATAACTTTCTCTAAGAAGCATAGAGCAACCGGTGAATTTAATTTTTTCTACTTTCTTCTTAAGCTCTACTTTATTTTTTAAACTCTTGTCTTCAACAATAGCTTGCTTCTCAATTCTATATTTTTCTTTCATAGTTTCTTTAAACATCTTAAATAATT
>JACCDR011120601.1_pt1 | contig 67038 bp, 76 predicted proteins | sample 7446431 | NCBI WGS metagenome assembly JACCDR01 (sample SAMN15323443, study PRJNA562643) | freshwater metagenome | isolation source: river surface water | place: USA:Blue River Watershed | collected 2017-08-17 | reverse complement strand
TTTCGGGGTGTGGGATCATGGGGGTCGGGGGGCCGGGGGTTTGGCTGAGAGCCTTGACGATGGCGTCCCGAATCTCAGCTGATGTGATGGTCCCCTTCTGGATGCACTTATTCACCGCGTCCACAACGTTGTCGATGTCCTGATTTGAGACTGGACTTCCGATCGTGGCGATGTTGGAGCGTGTTTCAATGACTGTGGCCGTGATTGGTCGGTCTTCCGGCTTTTCTGGTTTGATGAGTGCCAGGGCTGTGGCTTCATCAACTTCCGTCATCGGGAACTCGTTTGGGTCGAGTGCTCCAGTGACGGTGAGGCGGCGTCCGTTTCGGTGGACGATCGTGAATTGATCCCCGTCCTTCTGGACGTAGGCGATGCTCGACTTCTTTATGTCGAGCGTGAAGAACTGTGGCATGTTCATTCTCCGGGGGGCTGGGGGGTTCAATTATGATGTGCAGAAACTTAGCGGCACAGACGTGGTTCAGTGCTTGATGACCGGTGGAAGTTCGTCCGGACGGCACCGCAGTTCCAACTTGTCTTTGTCTGGGTAATTGGTCCCGTGGATGAGTCCTCGAACGCCCTTGTGATCGGCGACCTTCCGCCATCGGAAGTCACCGATAGCGACGTTTGAAGACCACCGGAATTCGTCCGTGTCACGAGCCCCAACGCGGTCCTGAGTCACCCAGTCGCCGGATGGAAAGGTGATTTCATCATGAGTGATTGGCTGTGGGTCTCCGGGCGCGTACCGATTCAGGTACATGAACAGGTGCTGGCGATGAAGGATGTTCTCAAGACGTTTCGTGAAGTTCGTCCAGTCAGTGTGAGCACCTGAGCGTTTCGCGACGGAATAGGCAGAGCGAAGGGCTTCGTTGGCTTCCTTCAGTTCGAGCTTCAGTCGTTCATTGTCATCGGCGTAGTTGGCAACCTGATCTTTGATCGTGGTGACGTCACCACTGTTGTCGATCAGGTCCGCCATCTGGGCCGGTGAGATATTGACCGGCGACAGATGGATTTCAAGGTTCTTGCCATCGCAGGTGATCCGCAACAAGCTGCGTTCGATTTCCTGCACGGCGGTGAATGGGTTCATCTTCCTCATGAGATAGCTCCAAAAAGGTTGGCTCGAGCGACTACGATTCCTGCGACACTGCAGGTGTTCAATTCCAGCTGGTTCGAGTGGGGTCCGGTTCGAATCCGGCCATTGACTGCCAGACGCCTGTTTCTCCTGATGCGTTCAGTTGAACGATGATTCGCGTCCCGTCGTGGTTTGGCCCAACAACAAAAACGACACTGCCGGTTACGGTGGATTTCCACCACGTTCCGGGTTGTGGCGCGTTCGGTTTGGTTGGAAGGTCGCTTGCCTGATAATCGACCGGAACATTGAACCATTCTGACCAACGATTGCTGAAGGCTGTAAGATTTCCGGACGCGTCGGATGTCGGCGTCAGCTGCCGATGCTGGAGAGTGAGTTTGCCGGTGCTACTCCTGATCCAGCGAAGTTGAGTGAACAATGAAAGACTCCTCGGTTAAATGTCGAAGTAAATACGGTGTGGCTTGTTGATTGAGAACGTGTACGGTGCAAGGTTGATGGCATAGTCACCAACGCCCGATGGCAACTCCATGACTGGGATTCCCATCAGCGTTGCGGCTGTTGATGGTTTGCCAGTGAACGATTCCCTGTTGAGTGCGTCAACTCGGGCCAGCGTCTCCGGGCTGAGGGCAAGCATCGTGGGCCGTTGCTTCTTTCGGATGATCCCGAGTTTTTCAAACGGTCCTCCGATGTCTTCCGGGCCGAACTCACAGAAGGCTTTCCACTCGGGATCAACTTCGTATGAAAGCCAGTCCATGTCACGCTTCAGGTGCATGAGTTCGGACACCATTGAGCGAACTGATACGGATGCAGCGGTATTCATGTTCATGGGTTGGCGTAGCCTCGTGTTCGCAGGTGGGAAATAGCCTTTTCTTCAACGGCCGCAAGTTCGTCCGCTTCCCAGTGTCGCTTGCCCTCGCCGTCGTATTGTTTGGCGAGCGATCGAGCGACAAGGAAGTTGGACAGAGATTCGAACCCGGCATTGAGATCCCCGAGGGAACGGCCGTACTTGTCGAGTTCTTCCGAATCCCATTCCAGCTTGTCGATGCGGATTGCGCACCAGTCCCATACGCACTTCATCACAAGGCGACCGGCCTCGGTGTTCTTCTCCGGGGCGTCGATACCTTGTAGGCGGCAATGTGGTTCCTCGCGGCCACCGAATCCGGTGTCCAGAAGGAGCTTCAACGTGTCGCCGTCGATGATCCGCAGTTGCAGAACTGGGGCCGAAAACGTCTGTGGTTTCTTCTTCGCCGAGATCAGCAGAACGGTGTGGTCAATGGCCTGAGCCATGGCATGGTTCCTTAGTTCCGACGCTTCGCGAGCAGAGCAACGCAACGCCGGTAGATTGCCTTGATGGTCGTCCAGCGGACAGGTACTTGGACGGTATGAGAAGGGACTGAGTCTTCGTCGTCCGGATCGTGCCACTCATTGACGACTTCGCACAGTTCGTGGAACTCACCAATCAATGCACCCTTGGCGCCGTTATCGGCCGTGAGTTCCAGCGGCATCACGGCGTACTCTGTTCCAGGGTAATGCGTGAGAAGCAGCTGGAGAGCATCATCAATAGTCATGGGACCATAGATGAACACCGAGTAAACAGCCGTGGCAGTGCTGATGTGCTCACGGCGATAAACGTGGTATTCGATCGGCGTCGGCTCGTCTTCGAGATCGTCAGCGTCGATCGGGGTTGGCGCGATGGTTTGAACAGCGTACCGATCCGATTGGTTCGCGACTGTGTAAACCTTCCCATCGACCGGGCCACCGATGAAAAGGATGTTGGCTTTGTCGTCCTTCATTTGCTGTTCTCCTCCAGCTGACTTCGGAGTTCACTGATGGACTCAGAAACCAGCTTTCTGAGTCTCGCAAACTTAGCGGCAATCGCGGCATGGGCGAGGTCACTTGCACTGGTACGTGAGTTCGCCTCATTCAGCAGTTTGCTGAGACGAACCTCTTCGGCCCGGTGCTGATCGCATGACCGTTGCAGTTTGACTACTTCATTGGCACGTCGAGAGCATTCCAGCGTGAGCCGTTCTACCTTCTGTTCAAGTTCATGAATGCTGGCATCACGCTCGCCGATTCGGCGTTGCATGTCATCCAGTTGAGTGCCACGGTCGCTGGCCAGCTGTGCGAACTTTCCGCCTTCGTTTTTCAGCCGTTCCATGTTCGTTTCGAGGTTTGCGATGTCGGCATCACGAACCCTGAGCGTCTCCAAGAGTTCCTCGACCGTTTTGGATGACGTCTCCAACTGGGACTTCAGATCGGCGATCGTGCCTTGGTTGCCGACGACGTCCTCGACGTACTTGTCACGAATCTCCTCAAGTTGATTGACCTGCTTCGTGAGTCGTTCGATCTTCAATGCCCGTTCATCGGCGATCCTCTGTAGATCACGGCGGAAACCTGCAACCCGTTCTGCGGCTTCAGACTCCTGGTTGCGTTTGTGGTTGAGGACGTCGATTTCATTTTCATACTTCAACCGAAGCCTGTGAAACGCGTTCAGGATCATGACAACGAAGCCGAACCATGCGACGTTGGCGATTACGAGTGTGATGATGTGCTGGTTCATTGGACATTGGCCTTGAGAAAGTGGATGTGAGTGCCGATGAACTCCATGGCGGAGACGTGCAAAGATTTGATGCGAGCGTTTTCAGCTTGCAGGGTGCGAAACTCCTCCTGAAGGTCAACGAGTTCCTTCCAGAGTTTGTTTTTGATTGTGCCGAGTTCCGCGACAGCTTCGTCCGCTTCCTTCGAATCCTTTTTGCGGGCGCTCTTTTCGTCGAGCAACTGGCGGTTCAGGTCTCGAACACGCTCCATCAGTGCTTCAACCTGATCCTTCAGGCCATCAATGGCGTCGGCCTTGATGATTGCCTGTTGCTGAAGTTCAGCAGTCTCCTTTGCAATCTCGCGCTTTGTGTTGGCCGTTTGCTTCCGCAGTTGTTCGTGAAGCAGGTTGTTTTCATCAGCGGTGGCTTTGAAACTGGCAAAATGCCCTTCGATTTCGGTGTGCAAGTTCGTGTTTGTTCGTCTAAGCGCGGCATTCGTTCGGCGAAGCGTGGCGTTTGCTCGAAGCAGATCGGCCTTGGTTTGCTTGTTACGGTTCATGACGGTTCCTTGTTAATGGAATTGAGCACATCCAACATGGCGGCTCGTTCTCGAGGAGCCATCGCAGAAAGTTGCGACAGCCAGTTTCTTTGGCGGCGGCGGATCCGCTCGCGTTCGCGACGATCATCACCGATGAAGCGGTAGTCATGGAGTTCAACGGGATCGGGATAGTTCATCCAGATCCGTTCCCACTGAAGCCCGCCACGAGTGGGAACCTGATGGTCGATCGTTCGCCAGTGCTTCAGCGGCTTGTACAGCCTGGACTTGTAGCCGCACACCATGATTTGGGCGCCGTATGAGGTCAGTTCCAGAAGTGAATCAACCAACTGCCTGTGTTCAGCGTCTGTCATTTCAAAGTCGTACTGCTTCCCGTGGGCACGCTTCGAAAGGACATAAGGGGGATCGCAGAAGATGAATGCGCCGGACCTCCAAGATTGCAGGATCAGGTATCGCGTACTGGCAAGACCAAGAACATCAAGGCCGTTGCCGTGAATCACCTGAATCGGACTGCGGTCATGTTTCTGAGTCCACTTCCCCCACCACGCTATGACGTTTGGATCCCTGTCAATGACTGTCATTGTGCGTGATGGTTTGATGTTCCGAGCAACACCACAGTGACCAGCAAACGGTGACATGAATAGGTCATGCGGAGGAATCAGGTTGATGAGTCTCTGGTAGATCCCGGCACCGGACTTTCCGCCAGGATAGCTGCCGAGTACTTCGTCGCGTTTTGGAGCGGCGTGCGATCGCTTCTTCATACGAGCTTCAATTCTCTGGCCATCCAGCCAGTCATGACAATTTCGGTTGGAGACAGGCGAATGATCTGGGAACGTGGAACCCAGTATTCCTTGTATCGAATCATCACCAGCACAGCTTTCAGTGTCTCGTGCTCGATGCTTTGCACAGGGAACGTAACTGAGTCAGCACCACGACGGCCGCGACCGCGTGGCACAGGTTCTGGCTCTGGTTCAGGGGCTTCGAAGTCATCCAGCAGGCAAGGAAACTGCATGATGAGTCTTCCGATCATCGCAGCTGCCGCCGCTTCCTCCGATTCGCTTGCTCCACGGGCCGTGGTCCTGTGCATGAGCATGGAAATGCGCTCCATGGCCTTTTCAGCGTCCATAGTGGAACCCTTCAACATCAACCCACGGACGGGGAGCGGACGCCATTTGCTTGCGCTTCCGGCAACTGGCCGTTGCTGTCAGGGCTCGCGGGCTTATCCATCGTCCGCAACCACACTGGCAGTCAGAATCCTCTGGCGGAGAGCGGAATTTGACCGCTTCCGCGATGGCCTTGCCCATCATCAGTGGAACACCGTTTCCAACGGCCTTGAATTTGGCGGTTCGATACCAGCCAGGCAGTTCGATTGGACGTGAGAGCCCCTGACGACGGCAGAGATCCGGGTAATCAGTCCATTTGTCGGTTTTTGTGGTCACCGCCTTGGCCGGACGGCCTTTTCTCCGATTGTGCGTGATGTCGTTCACGCGAATCGGCCTGATGACGTGCCCATGTTTCGAGCCAAACTGGATGTGACGGCATCGATGCTGCACGCCACCGAATTCGAAGTCTGTGACCGGGATTCGCTGAACTGTGTACCCCTCGACCACTACGTCTGGGACACACGGAACGTTCTCGATGAGAAACCAGCTTGGTTGGCATTCGAGGATGATTCGGCACGTCTCGCGAAGCATTTCCCGGCTGTTGATCACGCTCGGATGGTCGGAATCCTTCCGTTTGTTGTTCGCAACGGAGAATCCTTGACACGGCGGGCCCGCCACGATTCCGTCCAGCCGGCCACGCACGCCACGGAAGTAGCGCACGTCGCCACCTGTGATCTTGTCGGCCACCTGGACAATGGAAAACCCCTGAGACGTGAACGCTTTGTCGAGCAGTCCTACTCCGGGAAAGAGGGACAGCACCAGCTCATTCACAGCTTTCAACGTTTCCACCTTTCCAGAATGGATTCAACTGGTTCACCGTCAGTGCGTTCAATCAGAACATCTGGGTCAGATTCACTGGCCCACTCTTCCAGTTCGCCGGTCTTCGGATCGCGATGGCGGAACCGATGGCAGGAGTAGCCGTCGTGCTGAAGTGCTCGCATGACGTCCACAAGTTCCTTCCGAGTCAGGTTGAACGCTGGAAGATCCTTGTGACGCGAGTAAGCGCATTCCTCGTGGTCGTACGTCCCGATTGAATAGAGTGGTTCAGTCATGTCGGAACGATAGTATTTGGGGTACAGAAACGCAAGTGCTAATTTCTGTTGCCTCATTTTGTCGCAAGATATACACTGGCGACCATGGCAAGACCAAGACTTGAAGAAGGGAAGGCAAAAGGCCTTTACGTCCGTGTGCGCGTCACTGCGAGTGAACGCGAAGAAATTCGACGCCGAGCTAAGAAGGCGAACGCGCCCACAGTATCCATCTGGGTACGCGAAAGACTACTCGGAAAATGAGCGAGAAGAAGCCGCGAAATCGGGGAGATCGTTCGAAAGAAGTCGCTCGCCGAAAGGAACTGCGTGCGCGTGATGCTGTCATCCGAGATCTGGAAAAGGCTGAGAGCCCAGAGGAGATCCGGAAGAAGAAACGGGAGATCGAAGCGCAGTTGATCATGCTGGCAGAGCGAACTGGCCAGACTGTTCCCGATCACGAAGTCGATATGCAGTGGGCATACACCAACATGGGGAACCCCAAGGTGATGCCGCTTGATGCTCCAACTGTGACTGCGTGGTCATGGTACGAGTACGCTCGCACGGAACAGGCAAAGTTCCTCGAAGCGTGGGCCAAGCGAGGGGACGCAAGGGCCAAAGCTGCCGGCACAGTCACACAGCAGCGAATGGAAGACGACAAGCGGCAGTATTTCGCCATTCTGGACCGCATTGAGCGGGAACTCAGCGACAACGTTGATGAGACAATCAACGATCTGATGACGAAGTTCCCGACGCAGGTTCTGCGGGCGTGCAAGAAGCATGAAGCAGCGTGGAAAGAGTTTCTGGCCAATGAACCGTGATAGAACAAACCGTCAGCACAGTGGTCAAGATGCTCAGGGATTTGGGCATCCATGACCGCGATTTGTCGATGTACACGAGTGTTTCGGTAAAAGCACCGAAGCAGAACCTTCAGTTCCGGCGATTGGTGGCCCAGATGGGCTACGAAAACCCGGATTTCGCTCGTGAACTGTGGATTCTGTGCTCTCGAGACCCGTTGTTCTTCCTGAACACGTTCGCGTACCTGCTGGAGACCAGAAAGAAGCAGGACTGGAACACAAACGACCGATACGGCAGCAGCAAAGTGCTTCCGTTCATCACTCGCGGATACCAGGACAGCTTGATCCTTCAGGTTCTTCCGCATTTGGGCCGTCAGGACATCGCAATCCCGAAATCGCGTGAAACCGGGATCAGCTGGATGATCGGCGGGGCTCTGGCCGCGTGGGATTGGATCTTTCACGACGAAACGCACATCGGTTTCGTGTCGAAAGACCTGCTTTCGGCGAACAATCCGGATGACCCCGACGCCCTTTTCAGCAAGTTCCAGTTCCTTCTGGACCGTCTTCCGATCTGGTTGCTCGATCCGAAGGACGTTGACCGGAACATCACGAAAAACACGTTCCGCAACCTGAAAAACGGGAGTTCACTGACAGCGTATCCAGCAAATGCCGACGCGGGCCGAGGCGGGCGTAAAGCATGGATGCTGATGGACGAATTCCACTTCTTCAAGACGGGCGACGATGAAGCGGTGATGGACTCCACGGTCCACGTCACTCCCAGCCGAGTGTTCGTGAGCACTGCGAACCGCGAGCGAGGCATGGCCGGGGCGTTCTATGACGTGGTTGCGAACGCGGAGCAGAAGAACGGCATCCTGATCACGATCGACTGGAAGGACGATCCGGACAAGCGCCGAGGCCTGTACCACGGGGAACTGATTCCGGGGACGGACAGTTACAAACTCGTGATTGATGACATGGATTTCTGGCTTCCGTACGCCACGTTCGACAAGGATTGCTCGTTCCGGCATCCACTGAAGCCAGGAGAGAACTACCCGTTCATTCTGGACGAACGATACCGGTCGCTTTACTACGACCACGTATGGAATCGGCCGGGCTCGACGCCGCAGTCTGTTTCAGCGGAGCTTGACCGCAACTTCGGTGGTGCAACAGCCCAGATCATGAACCCGCAGTTGCTGGCGAGGGCGATTGAGGCCTGTGAAGCTGTCAAAGTGCGTGGCGATATCGTTCGGAGTCCTGACAACAAGGAACTCTGGCTGTTTCAGGAAGTGCTGGCCGGTGGTCTCACCGAACTGTGGGTTGACCTGATCGACGGAAAGCCTCCTGTCGGCGAATACGTATTCGGAGCCGACGTTTCGGCGGGAACTGGGGGCGCGTGGTCGAGTTACTCAGCGCTGGAGGGGCTCGAAAAGGTGTCCGGCAAGCAAGTGTTTCAGTGGCGAGGGAACAAGCTGGACCCAATTCAGTTTGCTGAGTTGTGTGTCTGGGTTTGTAAGTGGTTCCACAACGCCTATTTGGTCCCAGAAATCAACGGGCCGCTCGGTCAGTTGTTCATCAACCGCGTTGCCGTTGAGTTGAAATATCCGCACGTCTTTCGCAGGATGAGGCAGGAAGTAGCATTCCGGGAAATCACGGAACGTGTAGGATATCGCAACAACGACGGCGGTATCGAGCTTCTGAAGAGGCTGGAGGCCGCGATTCGAACGGGTAGAGTGAAACCCAATGCGGTTGTCGCCCTGAACGAGTGTAGTCGTTACTTCATGAAGAATGGCAAGTTGGTTCATTCCGCGGCTGAAACCACGGATGACGGGGCAGGCAAAGGCCGAGCCCACGGCGATGCGGCGATTGCTCTCGGATGTGCGGCTTTTGGCGTGGATGACATCCCCAAGAGACCGGACGAAGCTCCAAAGATTGACGTTCCGTATCAATCATTTCTGTGGAGACGGCAGGAGTGGGAGCGGAAGCAGAAAGACAAAGACAAGCGTTCCTACTGGGATGAGGGGTAGCCATGGACTCACGACGATTCGCACTGCTGGTGGAAGCTATTGGACCTGCCCGCAAGGCCTTGGAACCGTTTCGGCAGGAACTGAAATCGGCATTGGATGCCTACACTGGGCCGCATTACGGCCGCAAAAACACCGAAGACAGACCGATCAACATGCTTCAGTTGTCGGTGGATTCGATGCTTCAGCAGTTGTCATCACGAGCGCCGCAGGTTCTCTGCACAACGCATAAACCGGAACTCCGTTCATCGGCCATCGAGATGGAACTGGCCATGAATCAGGCGTTGCAGGAAATGGGGTTTGAGGGTGAGCACCGCATGTGGGTGCTGTCGGCAATCTTCTGCGTCGGTATCATGGAAGTTGGCCTGGACGTCGTGGACACCGTTGAAGTGGACGGCGAAGAGATCCCAATCACTGAGATCTTTTGCGAAGCGATCATGTTCGATGACTTTGTCTTCGATGTCGGAGCGACGAAGTGGGACCATCGGCAACTCGGCTTCATGGGGCACAAATACATGATGCCTCTGGAAGACGCGAAGAGGGAGAAGAGTTTCGACGCCAAGGCGCGGGAACAGTTGCAGCCAGTGGACTCACAGGGAGAGGAATCAAGTTCCATCTCGAACACGAATGATGTGAAGTTCGACCGGTTTCAGGAGATGTGTGAGATCTGGCAAATCTACGTCCCCAGTGAAAATGAAGTGGTGACGTTTTCCGTGAATGGTGGTGACCGGCCACTGAAGACAGTGAAGTGGAAGGGGCCACGGCACGGCCCGTATCATCTTCTCGGCTTCAGCCATGTGCTAAATAACATCCTTCCTCTCCCTCCTGTGGCCAACTGGATCGACATCGACGATCTTGAAAACCGTCTGTTCCGCAAGCTGGGACGTCAGGCAAGCCGCCAGAAGACGGTGGGCATCGTTGACCATGCAGCAGTGCAGGACGGTCAAAACATCATCGCCGCTTCGGATGGCGACGTGGTACCGGTGTCGAATCCGGGTTCATTCAAGGAAGCGTCGTTCGGCGGCGTTGACCAGAACACGCTCGGTTTCGCTCTGAACGTTCGGGGGACCGCCGATTTCATCATGGGCAACCTGTCTCAGTCTCTCGGCCTTGGAGCTTCGGCCGACACACTCGGGCAGGAAAAGATGATTCGTCAGGCGGCGAACGTTCGCGTGGCTTCCATGCAGGGCGTTCTTCTGTCTGCTACACAGGCCGTGCTGAAGGACATCGCGTTTTATCTCCACAGTCATCCGACGATTGAGATGGACCTGACGATGAATATCCCCGGAATGGACATGCAGTTGCCGGTGAAGTGGCCATACCGGGACGACGGTTACGGCCGGGAAGTGGACGTACGAAAAGGCGAGTGGAACCAGTATGACATCAAGATTCAGCCGTATTCGATGACAGAAGTGTCGCCGGGCGAACGCGCGAATCTGCTCCGTTCCATCTGGGCTCAGGACATCCTTCCGGCAGTCCAGCTGGGACTTCAGCCGGACGTTTACGCGTACCTGTCGAAGCTGAGTAAGTATCTCGATCTTCCGGAGCTTCAAGAGATCGTGCCGCAGACGACGCAGGCGGCGGATCCGCAGGAAATGATGGCGAGCAAAGGCGGGCCACCGGCACCAGCGGCGGGCAAGCCGAACGGCCAGTACACCAGAAACAACGTCTCGCGGGGAATGACTCCGCAAGCGGAACTCCAGCAGCAGGCCATGATGGCCATGTCTGGCGGCAGTGGTAAGTAGGAGGGCGGTTCATGCCAATGTACGAATTCAGGACCGAAGACGGCGAGATCGTGGAACTGATGATCCCGTTCGCTGACTTCGACAAACGCGTGAAGGATGGAAAGATCACGTTGGACGATGGCCGAGTCGCGTTTTACGACTGGGGACAGCACAAGTTGACGTCCACAGTGCCATCAAATTATCCGATGGTGTGTTCTGCTGCCGGAGTGCATCCGGACCAGATCAAAGAACACACGGAGCATCTTCGTAGCATGGGATGCGGCTACGTGGAACACACGAAGGATGGTGACATGATCTTCCAGGACAAGAACCAGCGTAAGAAGGTGCTCGAGACGCTCGGATTCTTCGATCGGCAGGCGTCATACGGTGACCCACAGCCAAAGCATTTGACGAAGGCTGGCAAGTCATACCGATATCGTCGCCTGGGTTAGTTGAAAAGAAGTTTCGCTAGTCGATGTTGACAGCGAGCAGGAAAGTCTCTACCGTTTTTTTATGAAGGGTTAGCCATGGCGACCGCCGAAGCTGAAACCTCAGTTGATGCGACTACGACGGAAGCATCAAAGAACCTGTCCAGCATGTATGCTGTGACAGATCCCGGAATGAGTTCCGCAACTATCGCAGATGACGTTCTCGAGAACCTGCGGAACGAAAACCGAAAACGAAAGCCGTCTGAAACGTCATCAGACGATGCCAGTGAGCCGGAGGGAAGGACTCCCACACGACGAACTGAAGGGAAGGCCGAAAAGCCGTCCGAGGATTCTGAATCCACTGAGTCAGACGATGACTTCAGTGATGAACTGCTCGATCGGGCAGCGGCACTTGGTTACGAACTCGATGACTTGCGAAGTTTCAAGAGCAGCGATGCCCTTGAGAAGGAACTGAAGCGAGTCGAAAACATCCAGAAGCGTTTGCAGGCCAGAAAACCTGCGGAACCTGACAAGGCCAAAGACGAAGACCCCGACGATACCGACGATGATGATGTCGAGCCCGACTGGGACGAGATGATCCGCGAGGGGTATTCCGAGGAAGTCGTCAAGCAGAACAAGCGAAACTGGAAACTGGGTTCGGAAGCGAAGGAGCTTCGAAAGCAGGTCGAGAAGTTGCAACAGGCTGAAAAGTTGCGAATGGTCGAGGAACACACGAATCGTTTCGATGATGCTCTGAATGAGCTTCCGGACGAATACGAGGAGTTCCTTGGCAAGGGTCGTTGGGCTGAACTGAAGAAGACGAACCCTGACAGTGTCAAAAACCGCGAGCAGGTATTCACGCAAGTGCAGATTCTGCGGAACGGTTACAAAGCAAGCGGGATGGATGTTCCACCCGAGAAGAAACTCATCGAACAGGCGGTGAAAGCCCTTTTCGCCGATCAAGTCAACACCAACGCTCGGAAGCAGGTCAGAAACGAACTCAAGAAGACTGGTAGCCAAGGCCTTAGCCGCCCTCGCTCTGGAACTGACCGGGACATCCCCGGTGACCAGCGAGCGCGTGAGAAGGAAGCCGCCTTTCGAAAGAAGTTCGGGCTGTAGGCAGTACGGGCGGAATTCATAGGAAGAATTTGAGCCATGCCAACCGTAACACCACAGGACGTAGCAGATCTGGTACAGAGTATTCTGCCGGATCTGGACCGAATGAGCTTCGAGCAAGTCGCGCAGGATCTTCAAGACTACGAGATGATGCGCCACTGGCTGACGAAGGACAAAATCCAGTTCTCGGACGGTATCGCCGTTCGTAAGAACCTGATGACGCAGCTGTCCGGAGCGGCCTCACACACCGGCATCATTGATGTGGACGATGTGGACATTCCGGACCTGATGGACGACATTACCGTCCCGTGGCGCCACGCTCAGACGAAGTGGGCCTACCATTACCAGACCGATATCTTGATGAACTCTGGAAAGAGTTCCATCAACGATACGGTTAAGCCGCGTCGTCTTGCAGCCATGATCGACCTTGCTCAGGAACTGGAGCAGAAGGCATGGCAGGTTCCAGCCACAACCGACAAGTTGAGCCCGTACGGCGTTCCGTACTGGATTGTGTACAACGCAACGACTGGTTTCACTGGCGGTTACCCGACCGGCCCAGACAGCGTGGCACACACCACTATTGGCGGTCTCAGCCTGACGGACTCACCGAAGTTCCGAAACTACTCCGCGAACTACACTTCGGTGTCAAAGTCGGACCTGATTCCAAAGATGCGAACGGCGATTCGAAAGACGAACTTCAAGAGCCCGGTTACTCAGGGCGACCTGAGTACCCCACGCGGAAACGATCGTCGGTACTACACCGATGAAGTGACGTGCTCCGCGTTTGAAGACGTCGGCGAGTCGCAGAACGAGAATCTGGGCCGTGACCTGGCACCGTACGAAGCGGGCCAGCATGGAACTCGTGGGCCGGGTGGCGTTGGCAACACGGATGGCGTCCTGACGTTCAAGAAGCATCCAATCATCTATGTGTCACAACTGGATGATACGACTGTCTTCCCAACGACGATCGCGACGAACCCGATCTACCAGATCGACCATTCAGTGTTTCAGGTGTTCTGCTTGAAGGGGGACTACCTGCGTGAGACCGGCCCGCAGCAGGCACCAAACCAGCACAACTTCTGGCGAGTGTTCCTCGACCTGACCTACAACATCCTGTGCTCAAACCGCCGCCGATGTGCGGTGTTCAGCAAGTAGTCGAACTGACGGGGCAGGGCTTCGGCTCTGCCCTGTCTCTCTTTGGTGTTCCTTTTTCCCGTTCAGCCTTTGTGGGCTGAGATGAGAGCCGCAGACGGGGGCGGACCCCTTCAGTCGAAAGACTGTAAATGACCACTCGGGGGGCTGAGTGGCGAAGCTGTGATTTGCTAAGGAAGAATGTGTCATGAACTTAACGCAGTATAAGGCTGGCGGTCTGAGTACACCCCAGACTGATTCCGGGATCAGCAACCTGTGGGCTGACTGTCCGATTTTGGAGATCAAGCACGGCATCCTCCGTGGTTGGTATCAGGAGGACGACTTTACCGATCTGTCCATCACTGGCACACAAACCAGTGAACTGCTTGGCGTCGGCGGAAAGTACCGCTTGATTTGCCCAACGGCAGGGACATGGTCGACGGTAAACGCAATCCCGACGAACGATGTTCCGGGTGGATACTTGCGAGTGCTGTGCGACAGTGCTGGTGATGCGGCTGCATTTGGATTTCAGTCCACTCCGTTCATGCTGACGCCAACGGCAGGCAAAATGTGGGGAGAGGCCAGAATTGCGATGACCGGCATCGCCACCAACAATGCTCAAGTGTTTGTTGGTCTGTGCGAAAACAGTGTCGCTGCAACCACGTTCAGTACAACGGTTCCACTCGGAGACGCTGACGCAGCAAATGCGTCTGCGGCAATGATGGGCTTTAACGTTCTCGAAGACGGGCTCGGCGCAGTGAATGCGTGTTATCAGGACCGTTCAACGACGTGGGTGAACCCGACCGGTGGAACTGGTATCGGCCAGATGGCCGCACACACCTTCATCAAGTTGGGATGGGTTTACAACCCTGCAACGCCAAGCGAGGCTTTGACGTGGTACGTCAACGGCGTGAAGAAGTGTTCCATCAGCGCAACCACGCTGGCGGCTCTGACGAACCTCGACTCCAAGGGGCTCGGGTTGTGCATTGCCCAGTACGCAGACAGTGCAGGTACAGCGAACTTCCTGTACATGGACTGGTGGAAGTGCTACCAGCTGGCGCCGTAGTCTGAGGCGTGTTACTGAACCCGGCGGCGCAGGATCCCTGCGCCGCCTTTCTCTCTTGAAGGCCGGTTATTCATGGATCCATCGACAGTCAGTTATTACCGAGCGATCCTCTTCAGGAATGCGGAGGAACATGCTCCGCTTCCTCCGGGGCTCGTGGAGCTTCACAACTGGACAGTGAAGCGGCATCAGGCATTGGGGCTCGGCCCAATCGTCCAGAAGAACGTGGCACTCACTGTGTCACTGATCTGGCTGAGTTCCACGGTTGACGGCCGTGACTTTGCTCAGAACCAAACGTCACTCGGGGATATGTTCGCTGACCCGGCGACAGTTCCTGAGGTTCATTCGGATATCGAGTGGGACAAAATCGCCAAGGGTACGCGGGTTGTCTGCGAGCTTCAAAACGGAAAGACCAGGGAAGGATCTTTCATCGCGGTCCGTGGATCATGGATCGACGTGGTGATCGAAGGGCAGAAAAAGAACTTCCGCACGAACAAGGTTGTTCTTGCGTCTTCCGCTCAACCAGCTGGAGTTTAACCCGTGGCTGAATCCACTCTGACACTCAAGAGAAACGACCTGCTCAAAGCCGTTGGCAACATGCTCGGCATGGGCATCGACATCACAAGCTGGGATGCGAATTTCGCAACTCGGGCCGATATGGTCGTAGACATTGGGTGTCGGTGGGTTTACGAGCCGGAAGTGTTGCCAAATGAGGCTGTGGCACACGTCTGGTCATTCATGCAGCCGAAGTACATGAACTTTGCACTGAATCAGCCTTACTCAACGGGCGACATCACCATCGTTTCTGGCGTGGTCACTGGCTCGGGAACGGACTTCCCGGACTGGGCGGCAGACGCGGAACTCGTGGTTGATGACGTAAGCTATTCAGTTGCTTCACGATCCAGCGGAACGTCTCTAACTCTTGATGACACATCCGTGAATGCGTCTGCTGGATCGTCTTACACATTGCAGCAGGTGGACTACAGGCTTCCGGAGTTGTTCGGCGGGATCACTGGCAAGGTGTTCCTGAATCAGTCTGTGACATCCATCGGGCAGGTTCTTCAGCGGGCCGACAAGCAGGATCTGTTGGAGTACCAAAAGAGCGGGACGGCGGACTTTGCGGCACAGCCAACGCGATATGCGATCTTCGCGGCGGATCAGACCGGATCAGCGGACCAGCGATGGCTGTTGACCGTCTGGCCGCTTCCAGATGCGGCCTACACGTTGTCGTTCTTCTACACGATCAACCCGTACCAGCTTACATCGTCGCTACCGTATCCGATGGGTGGATTGCCGTTGTCGGAATGTCTGCGTGAGGCGGTGCTGGCGGCGGCTGAAATCGAGTTCCAGGGGGCGTTCGGAGTCCATAACCAACTGTTCCGGCAGAGATTGGTTACGGCCGTCTATCGCGATCGACAGAGAAGCAATCCGGGGAATCTCGGACAGAATCTCGACAGGAGCCTCGAGCGTGAGGATTGGTCAAAGCATGGGCCGCGAGTGCAGCATGTTGGGCTTGGGCCGACATCGTACATCGGATAGCGTTTTTTCGTTGGATTGTTCCTTTCAGAGGGCCACGTACAAGGCCTCAATTTTGGAGAAGAAGCATGTCGAAGCATCTCAACATTCATGACGGCACAGGCATCATTGCCAAAGATCCAGGACAGGGAATTCTGCTTGCCTATGGGAGCACTGTCCCACCAGCAAACACAGTCGGCTACGCGTTCGGTTGTAAGTTTCTCAAGACCAATGGCACGACAATTGGTACTGGAGAGTACATCAACATTGGAACAAAGGCGGCGTCTAACTTTGTTCAGGCAGGGCAGAACGGACTGGTTGTTGCCAGTATGCTCTGGGATGCTAACGTGGTTGACCGCGTGTTCTTCACAGCGCCGTCGAATATGGCGTTCACGATTATCAGCGTTGTCGCTCGTGTTGTAGTTGCAGGAACGGACGCTGGTGCTGTTACCGCTCAGATTCGACGTCCGGCCAGCGGCACAGCAATCACGTCAGGTGCTGGCGTTCACTCAGGCACGATCAACCTGAAGGGCACGGTAGACACAAATCAGACGATGACACTCACAAGCCCTAATCTGACGGCCGGGCAGTCGCTGGCGTTTGACGTGACCGGGACGCCTACGTCAGCAGTCGGAAGCGTTTCAGTCTTCATGGTTCCGGCGTAGTTTACCACTGCGGTTGAACTTCAAGCCGTCGGGAGAAATCTCGGCGGCTGTTTCCAGTATTCAATCAGGAACAAGTCATGCTTCCAGGACCAAACTCGCTCGTTTCTGGTGTTGTCGTAAACACTGACGGCGCCAGCACCGTCGTTCTTCCAGCACCAGGTGAAGGGTACAAGCTCTTCATCACAGAAATTCACATCACAAACACGAGTGCGGGGTTTGTCACAGTGGATATTCGTGACGGTGTTGGTGGGCCGGTTAAGTGGACGGTTGGTGTTCCGGCTACTGGATCAGTCACGGTTTCGTTCAAAAACGCACTTGGCGGGTTTACGAATAACACTGCGGTGGCATTCGACCCGTCAGCAGCGACTACTACGTTAACGGTTTCAGTCAATGGATTCACAAGGAAAACAACGTGATACTGTCGGCATCGAAAAAGGGAGAGTTCAGACAAGCTAATCTGGATTCTCCATTTACGATGAAGGTTGGGGATGTGTGTGTTCAGGACGGGAACACAATTCACTTCATCCGCAACAATGTAGTCATTGCGTCTCGCCAAATCGTAGGACAGGCCGTTGCTGCTCCAATAGCGGCGGCCAATCCTGAGTCAGTCAACAGTGTAGTATTTTTTTGGAGATCCCCAATGTCCGGCGTTGTAGCAACTGCCTTGCCACCACGAATTGATTCCGCAACAGGCATCGTCACATTTCCGTTCACAGATGGGCAAGATGTTCAATACCCGTCAATCACGGAAGCAATTACGCAGACAGACTTCATCGACACGGACAACACTCTGGCAAAGCAGATGCTTATCAGAATGATGTGTAAGAGAAGTCCAGACGGAACAAATCTGCATCAGCTCGTTGGAGCTACATGCACGATTGACGCACTGGCAAATCAGATCGTTTCGGTGGCTATTGATTAAGGCCAAATGCAATGGCGGTCAGTCTCAAAATCGAAGACATTCAGCGGCGTGGCAACCGTCTCTATGTTCGCTTTGGTGGCGGGCATGAGATGGAGGGTTCTCGCCGCGACCTGCGGGAGCATTGCCAATTTGTGCTTGATGACAATCTACTGATGGAGCTTGCAAAAGCGTTCGTAATCGCCCGAGGATTGCGGGCCAGTGCAAGCGACGACGACGCTGATGATCTTGATTCGCTGATCGGAAAGACGATCACGATCAATGTGCGAGCACTGTCAAACATTTGCAGGATAACGTAATGACCGCTTTGAACAGGTATGTCATTGGCACGCACATGGGGACAGTTGGCCTTGGTGCGGCGCAAAACACAACCATCAACGGCAGTGGAATTGGGTTGGCGTGGGTTGTCCAGGCTGAAACGTCAGGGGCAATTACTAAAATCAGATTTCGGTATGGAACGAGGACGGGAACACCACCAACACACGTTCTGACGATTGAAGGACTTGATGCGTCCGGAAATCCGGACGGAGTCGATAAGGGTGGCGGAAGTCCCACAGCGACAACATTCACGCCACCGGCTGATGCGTCATGGGACAACTCGATTCGCGAAATCACGCTGACGAACTCCTACACGCCAGCCAATGCAGGTGAGTTTCTTTGCATCACGATTCGGCACAGCAGCGGGACTGTCGATGCCAGCAATAACAGCAGCTTCACGCGTGGCTGGTCTACCGGCACATCAGATAACCGCGGTATGCCGTATAACCAAAGCCTCAGCGCTGGAACGTGGACGAAAAATGCACAGCAAGCGGCTGTCGCGTGGCTTAGTGGGTCCACATGGAATGGACATGTCGTTTTGAGTGCCTACACCACGGTATCGTCAACGACGGCCGGACATCGTGTAGCAATGTACTTCACGCTGGCGTCAGGATCAGGATCGACATTCGATATCGCAGGGTTTCATGTCAGCGGAAAGTTTGGGGCGGTAGCCGCAAACACTAAAATTGCCATTTGGGACAGTTCCAATGTGGAAGTGGTCTCAAAAACGATCGATTGCGATTGGGTGAGAACAGCAGCATCAAACGTAACGAATCGGTTCTATTTTGATTCACCTGCTACTGGACTGGTGTACGGATCAAAATACTACATTGGGTTTGAGGTGATCGGTGGATCAGTGTTTATCGCAGGAATCACTGGCTCTTCTGCTGAAGACATTCAGGGGTATCCATTGGGGAACGTGAAGGGATTGGCCACATACAACGGTGCGTCGTGGACCGAGTCAGCACTGACATACCCGCTCGTTGATTTGATCCTATCTGACATTACAGCGCCGTCCGGTGGTGGCGGTGGCGCAATCATCATTGGGGGTTAGCTGTGCCAGACAATACAACACTGAATTCAGGTACTGGCGGAGACGTCATTGCCACCGACGACATCGGCGGAGTCAAGTACCCGCGATCCAAAATCGTCATTGGTGCAGACGGCACAAATGATGGCGACGTGTCTGCGACAAATCCGATGCCGATTCGTGGCACTGGCTTAGCTGGAACAGCGAACAGTGGCGTGATCACGGTTCAGGGGATTGCGTCAATGACGCCCGTTCAGATTGCCGACAACGGCGGCTCTGTGACGGTTGATGCCGCCGTTGGCGCGCCGGTGTTTGTTCGATTATCGGATGGGGCGTCGGCAATCACGGCACTGCCGGTAACAGACAACGGCGGATCACTGACGGTTGACGGAACGGTTGCCGTTTCCGGAACTGTCACAATCGCCGGTGCGGTAACAAACGCCGGTACATTTGCTGTTCAGGTCAGTGCGGCGCTTCCGGCTGGCACAAATGCTATCGGAAAGCTCGCAGCAAACAGCGGTGTCGTGATTGGTGCGGTTGAAATTGCTGCGGCACAGACGCTGGCGACGGTTACAAACCTGAGTCAACTTGGCGGCGTGGCAATCGCAATGGGAACCGGTGTCAGGTCGGCAGGGACACAGCGAGTCACAATTGCAACAGATGACGTTGTGCCGGTCAGCCAGTCTGGCACATGGACGGTTCAACCGGGCAATACGGCGAACACGACTGCATGGCTGGTGAGTGATCGTCCGGCTACGGCGGGCGGTCTTTCAATGAGTTCCTTTCTTAGTACCGCGGCGGTTCAATCGACGGCCATTAAGGCCTCGGCTGGTCAGGTCTATTCGATGGAATTCTTCAACATCGGATCAACACCGATGTACGTCAGGCTTTACAACCAGACCACTGCGCCGGGATCTGGCGACGGTGCAAACATTGTTTGGCGTGGTATGATTCCAGGAAACACAGCTGGAGCAGGTTTCGTCAAGACATGGGATAAGGGACTCGAGTTCTCAACCGGAATTGGTATGCGGTGTTCTGGTGGCATTGCAGATAATGACGCTACAGCGTTGGCCGCAAACACAATCATCGGGAACGTTGGATACAAATAATGGGATTCTGGCACATTTATTTCGGCGTGTATGGTGGTGGCGGAAGCCAGCCAAACCCCGATTACATGCGCGGTGTTCTTCGGGTGGTGCCTCATCTGGTCGGTGATATCAGCGCAATGCCAGCAGTTTCCGGCGAGGCCAAAGTCAGCGTGGCTGTTTCCGGCAAGGTGGAGGTTAACCCGTGAACCACGTCATTTATCGCAAGAACGACACCATCATTGAATGGACGTGGCTCAGCCAATCCACAGATGGATCGTACATCAACGATGGTACTGTGACGTTCACGCTGTACCACAGCTATGTGTTGAACACTTCCACTGGTGCTGTTTCGTCTGGGACAGCGGTTTCCGGGCCAATCGCAATGGCTTACGTTTCAGGAAGCAACGGGAAGTATCAAGGGAAGCTACCGGCGTCACTATCGCTGGATCTTGCACTCGAATACACAATCGAGATCAATGCAACAGCGAATGGGCATGTGGCCAGGCGGTCAATTCCTGTTTCAGTCGTTGATAGAGTCACATAAGGAGCAGTGTTGTGGGTAAGGCCATTTCCGATCTGACGGCGGCTTCCGATGTTGCTGAAGCCGATATGTTCGAACTGTCTCAGTCACTCGTCAGTAAGAAGCTGACGAAACAGATCTTCCGTCGAAAACTGTTCAGTGATCCGGCGTACTCGTTTCCGCTTCCGATCAACGGTGATTCGCTGGTGTTCAACGGGACGGACTGGATTCCAGGGGCTCGCGGTGGATGGAGAGTTGTTCCACAGGCCGCGTATTCAACTGCTGCTGTTGGCGCGCTGAATCAGATCAACTTCATTGGTGGAACCGATGCAAACGGTATCCAGATGGATGCCAGTGACTACTGTTCGGTCGGGCTTCCAGTTCGCGTGGTAATTGCTGGGACCACATACTACGGCATGTGTACCAGCGCTGGAACAACTACGCTGGTCATCGTTGGCGCAGCCCTTCCGCTTGCCACAGCCATCACGAGTCTGGCAATCGGCACTCAGGAAATGATCAAACACATTGACCTGCGGTATCCCACGACGACATACAACACGCTTGGCGCGGCTGTGAACCTTCCGCGCGGATGCAACCATCGGTGGCGAGGAAAGCAAGGGTTCTTGGTGGCGGCGAGCTGCGCCCACATGAACACGTCATCAACGACCGTCGTCAATTTCAAAATGAACGGCGGTACGAACGTCCTGACAACCGGGATTATTCCGGCAGCTGGAACCGCAACGACACAGGGCAATTTCACCGACGTCACGGCCGGGGACATCATCAACGCAAACTGTGCCATTTCGGACGGCCAGAACATCACGGTTGTTGTTCCGACAGCGGGCGGTACAGCTGATTTCCTCGTTGCGTGCCTTACTTTCGTGGTGCCTTAATATGCCAGCAAAGCCGATTGACCTGCAATGGCCGTTTGGTGGTCTCGATGAGTCACAGGCGTTTGCTCGCCAACGTGGCGGACAGAGCAAGTACACCACGGCCAGTTGCGAAAACGTGGTTGGGTTCGATCCTGCGACCGGGCGAAATCGCGGTGCGTCTCGCTGTGGGCTCACGAAGTACACCACGAGCAGAGTCAATGGTGCGTCTGGAGGCCAGTGTCTGGTGTCTGTCTCGGGCTCGCCAGAAATCGACACTCGCGTGACTGAGGCCGATGAGTTGCTTCTGACGGAGAGCGGTGAAGCTCGCGACATCGAATCCGGTTCGCCCGTTGCCGTTGGAAGTCGTACGACAACGCTCGTTGGGATTGCAGGTGGAACAGCAGCGAAGATCACCACCAGCGGAGTGACCTCTATCGACGGCGGTTCGGCGGCGTTCTCATCACTCCCAAACGTGATTTCCGGCGTGTCGTTCTTCAATGACCTGTTCTTCTGCGACGGTGCCAACTACTGGTATTACGACGTGTCTGCCAACCTGCTCGCGCCGTGGGCAGCAACCACTGGCACAATGCCACAGCAGGCGGCGGAAAGCCTGACGATCACGGGAGCCAGCAACGCGAGCCCGATCGTCATTACCATCGCGAATCATGGGTACTCGACTGGGGAACAGGTCACCATTGCTGATGTTCTCGGCAACACAGCGGCAAACGGGGATTGGACTATCACGGTCCTAACTTCCAGTACGTTCTCGCTGACCGGATCAACTGGCAACGGCGCTTACACGAGTGGTGGAACATGCGTTGTACGGCGAGTTGGTTCCCGGTGTTCGATCATGGCCGTCTGGGGTGGTCGGATTGTTCTGTCAGGTCTCGCGACCGATCCGAACAACGTGTTCATGAGTGCCGTTGGAGACCCATACGACTGGAACTACTCGCCAGACGTCCAAACGGTTCAACAGGCCGTAGCCGGGAACGTGACCAGCGGATATGGGAAGAACATCGACATCGTGACGGCTTTGATTCCGTACACGGATGACATCCTTCTGATCGGTGGCAGTCATTCGATTCGGAAGTTCCTTGGTAATCCAGCTGAGGGCGGATTGAACGTCTCAGTCACTGAGATCACTGGAATCGCGAGCAACACAGCATGGTGTCAAAGCCCGGAAGGTATCATCTACTTCTTCGGAAGCAGAGGCGGCGTGTACCGCATGTCGCCGGACGGAATCCCATCGCGTTTGACGTCCACGACGATTGATGAGCGACTGGCAGACATCGACCTGAATAACACGGTCGTTACTCTGCTGTGGGATGACCGAGCGATTGCGGTTCGCGTCTACATCACACCGACGGACGGCTCTGACACGCTGCATTTCGTGTGGGACGTCCGCAACGAAGCATGGTGGCCGTTCTCCTACTCCAGTGCCCTCACGAATCCGTGGGCTGTGCATCTTCTGTCCGGTGGAAGTGCCACAGAACGGTACATCCTCGAATACGGTCAGGATGGGTACATTCGGTACGTGGATGTGGAGGCAACATCGGACGACGGACAGCCGATTGAATCGTTCGTCTATCTGGGACCGTTCAGCAATGTGATGTTGCAGGAAATCACTGCGATCATGAGCGAGGAGAGTGCTCAGGTGTCGTGGGCAGTCTGCACGGCCGCGAGCCTGGAAAAAGCATTGGAAGCGGTCCCGCGGTCGTCAGGGCGTTTCAAGAGTGGCCGCAATGCACATGGCTGGCCGCGAACGTTCATCGAAGAGGGGTATTTGAGATTGTCGGCGACAGGCCCAATGGCTGTTGATAGAATCACTGCCGCGATGGAGCAGGTCAGTGAAACCGCTCGCCGCACAATGAGGACGATTCGATGAGCATGTCAGTTGGTCTCGGGAAGATCCAAAACGACCCAGATGCGACACCGCTTACCCGCAAAGCGCTGGGGGCTCTATCCACGCCGCATTTGATTGTTGACAATCAGGGAATCAGCGTTGATGACGAAGGAAGGCTGTTCATTCGTCTTGCCGATGGCGGCGGCGTCATCTTGGCGGACGGAGGACTCACCACGGAAACGGTCTATGGCATCGACAGCGAGATCAACCTGGAAGAGACGGAACTCTACGACCGCGATTGGAACATGCGGTTGACCGGGACGGCACCAAACTACATCGCAGATGACCTGTACATCGGGGCCGATGACCTGTTGGCGGAACTGGCGGAACTAACTGCCATTGGATCGCGCGTGGATGATGCAAAAGTGCAGATCTACGCACAGAACACGCAGTTGCGACTGTTCAACGATAAGACGTCATGGTTATCAGTCAAAACATGGCCAGGCGGATACACTGAGTTCTATGCCGCTGGTCCGGTTGAGTCGAGCACCGGGTTCAACTTCGTAACGACGTCCGGAAATTCGATTATTGGGGATCACGTCACTGGCGATGACGCTGGAGTCAGAATCAACAGCGGCCAGGAAATCTCCCAAGTCATTACAGTGCGAGTTCTGGTCAACTTCGCTGGCGGCGGCGTGGCTGGCGCCATTTCATGGGCTGAGTACACAACATCCTTCACACCGAACACATGCAGAGACGACAGAGACACCGTGTTTGTGTCTCGGCTCGACGGAGTCGCATTCCCACCGGAGCACATTTCCTATACACCAATGATCGACTTTCTTGGTAGACTTGTGCTTCGAATCACATGGATTGGCGTGACGGCAGCGGAGAACGTCTACTACAAATTCGTGATCGTCAAATTCTCAGAGCAGTAATAGGAGCCGCGTCATGACACTTGCACAACTTCCACCAACGTCAACGTACTACTCACCGGTTCAGCAGATTGCGCCGATGGGGGCGAACACGAACGCGATGACACTGGCAGCGGCAGCACAGGCCGAGCGTCAGAACATGGCCCAGCGAGCCGCAGACCGCCAAAACGCGGTGATGGCTGGTTACGGCCAGATGATCGGAAACAACCGCACGTTGGGGACGCAGGCCTACAACACGCTTCAGGCCAACTATGATGCACTCGCAGCTGATGCCGCCGCAACCCGCGAGCGGAATCTTGGGCGTATCGACGCCTACGGGAATTCGATGCGTCAGGATTTGAGCATCGCCAACCAGCAGGCCATGGCCAAGGCTCGCCAGTCCGCCATCGGCCGAGGATTGGGGAACACCACGATTCTCGATTCACTGGCTCGTGGGCAGCAGTTCGACAACCAGCGACAGGTTCTCGCTCTGGAAGATCAGTTGTTGCAGAACCGTATCAACACTGACTCGAATCTGAGTGGAGCATACCAGGCAGCACTCGGGAACAGGGCGCAGTCGTTGAATAATCAGGCGAACCAGAACATCAACACCGAGAACCAGCTGGGGACGGCCCGCCTTGGATATCTTGGCAGTATTCAGGATGATGCTTCCGGGTTTGACCGTGTTTCCGGGATCTACCAGAACCTGTGGCAGATGCAACAGCAGCAAGCTGAGGCGGAAAAGAACCGTCAGGCACAAAATCCCGGATACGACAGTCCGTACCGTCCGATCGGTGCTTTGGGGCGTGCCCCAGTTGCGTGGCGGTAATAAACCCAGTGTTTTTGAAGATGAAGGGGCAATTTGCCCTTTTTCAGGGGTGTACGAATGGCCGGTGATCTTTCTGGAATGCGTGCGCGAGCTGGTGAGAGCGATCCTCGGTATGAGCGCGCCCGTGAGCGGTTGCGCCAGACTCAGCAGGCAAGTCTGGACCGTCGAGCGAAGAAGAAGTCCGAGCAGGATAGAAACCGCTTGGAGCGGGATCTTTCCGCGCAGGAGATCAAGGCCCAGAAGGATCGCGACAAGCGGCAGTTCGGGTATGACTCTTCTCTGGCCACCCAGCGTGCGTTTCAGCAGGCTGATGCCCAGATGGCCGATTTCCGCAACCAGTTGAAGCTGAATGACCAGCAGCAGAAGGGAACCCTGAAACGGGATTCCATGCAGGCCCGCTATGAAGCGGCGTTGGCTCGTCAGCAGGCGGACGCTCAGGCGTCTCGCGATGCCCGTCAGTTCGGTTACGGCCAGCTGGAAGCACAGCAGGCCTTTGAAAACCAGATGACGCGGGATGCGGCTCAGAACCAGTTCACGAACCAGCGTGACTACATGCAGTTCGGCTATGACACTCTGCGCAGTGATCAGCAGCAGGAACAGCAGAAGCAACGCGACACCCTTCTGAACGAGTTCGGTGTCCAGCAGGACCAGCGACAGCAACAGAACGCCATCGAACGGGCTCGACTGGATCAGCAGTTCACGCAACAGAATATGTACCAGCGTGAGGCGTCTGAGATTGCGGCCAAATGGCAGGATCAGGTAGCCGTGGCCAAAAACTCCGGCCTGGACTTCAGCGAGCGACAAAAGAAGGAGATTCAGGATCTGGATGCAGCGTTCCGGAAGAACGTCCTGAATGGACCGTATAGCGACCTGATCAAGCAGCAGGCCTTGGTAGAGCACCAGAAGAAACTGGCGGCTATCATCCCTGAACAGCGAGTCATTTCGAAGGAGCAGGATTTCCAATCAGCGGTCCACTTCGACAAAGACTCGCAAATGCTCTGGCGTCGGACGACGAATGCCCGTGGCCAGAATGAATGGGAACCAGTTGCGGCGGCTGGTGGTGGCGATTCGTCCGGCATGGACAAACAGCAGCAGCTTCAGCAGAAGCAGGAAGAGGCTGTGCAGAAGGCCGATTTCGAGCGGCTGGACAAGTTCAACAAGATCCTCGACGGGATTCGCTCTGAGGAGCTTCCGGGAGCGATGGGCCTGAAGTATCCGGATGAGCAATCCGCGATGAATGAAGCACTGAAGCGGTTCAAGCCGTATGAGGATCGCTACAAGGCTCGTTACGGTCTTCCGCCGATGGCGCCATATCAGGAGCAGATGGACGCGGAGAAAGCGAAGGAAGCGGCGGCACTCGAGGCCGAAAAGGCAGCGTTGATGCAGCGCGTCGATGCCGTGAAGCCGGATCCGCAAAAGATGAACAGGATGAACCCATGGAATGAGTATTTGCGGGAAAGGGCCGCGAAGAAAGCTCCTCCACCGGGGACATCACCAGTCAATACAGCACGGCCAACAGGCGTTGATCACAACGACCCGAACAACGCTACAACGCCACCTGTCATCCTCAGCACAAAGCCGCTTGATTGGAAGGTCCGCCAAAGACTCAGTCAGATCCCAGGCAGCTTTGAACTGGAACGACTTCGCGAGCGGCACGACGGCAAAGACCCAAAAAGCCAGACGGTTCGCCTTGCGGCCGACATCGTGATAAACTCCATGATTATGAAAGACACCAGTGATCCGGATTTGCCAGAAGCACTGGAAGTGCTGAAACATGCCGGGTACGTGCCACCAACAGGGAAAAAATAAGCCATGCCGACCGACCAGTATGAACTGTTGAACTCAAATCCAGTTCAGACCGCCGAAGAGATCGCACGAGCAAACCTGAAGAAAGCAAAGCGGGCCGAGGAAGCCAAGGCCGCGCAAGAGCAGGCCGCGAAAGAGCGCGAGGCCGAAATCAAGCAGAAGCAAGAGGGGCTGCGCATTCAGGCTCAGAAGGAGGCCGATGAACGCGCGAAAGATCCCAAGTATCAGGGCCGGTTGAACAAACCGAAGACGAACTGGGTGACCATCGAAGGCAAGCGCGTTCCGCTGCAAAAGGCCATTGAGGACATTCCTCGCCAGTATGAGGAAGCCGATCGGAAGAAAGCCGAGCAGGACGCCGCGGACCAGCGAATCCACTCCAGTCCTCTGATGGCCAAGGCTTTGCGCCGAGCCCGAACAGAGCACCTGATGGAAAAGGAGGGGATGAACCCTCAAGACGCGGAGGCACTGGCCCGCAAAGAGCAGCTGGAACGACGTCTGGCGTTTGAGCACGGCCAGAAGTCCATGGATGCGATGCCGGATTCTTTCGCTAAAGAGGCGAGAATGTTCGGCGTAGAAATGGGTGGTGCATTGCTCGCGCCGGTCATGCGAATGACTGGAAACGATCATGCCGCAGACCAGTACGAAGCCAGCAAAGCCGGTATGCAGTCCGGGATGGACGAACACCGCGAACTGTTCTACCCGTATCCTGAGACTCAGGCCGCGTTCTCCGGGGCTGTTCAAAGCCTCGGGCAAATGGCGCCGGGTGCCATTGCCGGTGCAATGGGTCAACCGGGCGTCGGTATGGCCATCATGGCGGGCCAGTTCGGCTCACAGGAGTACAGCCGCGCGTTGTATGAGGGTGCTGAGGCAGGTCTTTCCGGTGCGGACCTGAACCAGTACGCCACGCTTCAGGGCGGTATCGAAGCTGCCGTCATGCCGGTCTTCAGTGCGATTCCAGGCCTCGGGGGTCTCGAGGCTCGCTTGCTGCGCCAAACCCTCGCCCGTAGTGTCGCCCAGAATCCGACGATTCGAAAGGCCTTGACGCAGGGTGCGAAGAAACTGACGTTCGAGACTGCGTCAGAACTGCTCGAAGAAATCACCACCGAAGCGCTTCACGGCTTTGTAGACCAGAAGAAACTCGGCAAGGACGTCGATTTCTGGAAGATCACCAAGGACACGTCACTCCAGACGCTTATCACGATGGGGCTCGTGAATCTGGGAAGTGCAGCCGGGAAGTTGTTCGAGAAGAGGCAGCAGGCCCAGAAGCCACCACAGGCACCAGACGTCAATCTGGAGGAACCAACGCCACCGCCACAGGATCCAGCCCAGGCACAGGCACAAGCGGCGGCGGATATCTCCCGTTTCCCCGATTTGATGGACCTGGCTCAGAACAATCCTGAGAAGCTGCCAGAACTCGCAGCAGAGGCACAGCGGCGACTGGGACAGCAGGAACAGCCACAGGCACCTGCAGGGCCGCAGGAATCAGCGACGCCGGCACAGTCACAGAAGCCGGACTATGCGCAGGTGTTTGGTAAGGAGATTGCTGAATTCATTGCCAAACCCGAGTCGATGCAGAAGTATGAGGCGGCTGTTGCTGCCGGTATGAAAGCGATCGACAACACGAACCGCAAAGGCCGAGCGTTTCTGGCGAAATTCCTGAAGGAAAAGGGCCAGCAGCTATGGCAGCAGCAGGGAACACAGACGCCGAGTACTTCGACACCGGATCCGGCGTCACAGATGGAAGCACAGCCCGAAACTGTTTCGGACGGCGATAGTGAAGTTGAGGCGATTCGCCTCGAATTGATGAAAGGTACTGGTCATGAAGAAGGCAGCATCCAAGGGCAAGAAGGACAGCAGCAAGAAGGACACCAAGAAGGGAAGCCGCAAGTCCAGCAAGAAGTGCTAACGCCGGATCAGGCGGCAACGCCGGATACGACGCAGCAAACTGCGGACGATGGTGAAGCAAAGAAGGTATTTCAGAAGGCCTACGAAGACGCGTTCAAGCAGTGGCAGAAGTATTCTCCGGATCAAGCTGGGCACACCCAGTACGCCGAGATCCTGTCTGCGATGCACGATTCGCACCCTGACTGGGCAGATGAACTTCACGATTCAAAGACGTCGCCGGTGGTCGCTCCCGGCCCGTCGCCGGAACAGCCTACGCCTTCTACGGCTGTTCCGGTTTCTTCTGAACCAAAGCAGGAACCTGCACAGGAAAAGCCGTTCGAACTGAACGACGAGCAAAAAGACTTCGTCGTGAACCTTGTTCAAAACAGCCAGCCAGGATTCGCTGAAAAGCTGCTTCGCGACAAGGTGACTCGTGCCAAGGAGATGATGGCACAGAAGGGAACCACGGAAAAGGAGCGTGCCACACTCGAAAAGAATATCCGCGTTTGGAACGCACAGATTGACCACATTGGAAAGGTTCCGGCGCCCCCGTCGGAAGCAGCTTCCGACAAGCCTGTTGGATGGCGACGGGAAGCGGGCGAGGATCGTGGTTCGTACCACACGCGATTGAAGCAGCAAGGCTGGAAGAAATCTCCGAAGCCGTCCGTCACCTTTCTGGACTCTCCGGATCGCGTGCGTGATCTGTCAATCCAGCAGCTGAAAGACAAGCCGTTCAAAGCCGGAGACAAGGTTACGTTGCACACCGGGTTTTCCGGTGATGACATGCAGATTGATGCCGAGATCGTTGAAGACTCGAAGCCAGGCGAGTCGCACGTAAAGGTGCGAACGAAAGAGGGGCGGGTTCATTCGTCATCGGCCTACTATGTGACTCCGGACGCAGTTGAGGCACCTGCAGAGCCGCAGAAACCTGCGTCTGCTCCTGAAGGAACGGCAAAGCCTCCAAAGGGTTCAATCGGCTTCAATGCTCAGGGTGAAGCGATCTTCGAATCCGTCACAGGACTTCGTTCAGTCAATGGGGAGTTTGAGCAAGCATCAAAACTGAAGCAGACAAAGAATGGCACCAAGGTAGTTCTTGCGAGGCCGCGTGAAGACCGGTTCAAGACGGTCGAGGAACTCAACGCAGGGAAGCCCTCCGGGTTCGAGTCGCTTCCGTACCAGTCTCGCGCCAAGTTCGAAAAGGCGTACTCGACGAAGGATGTGAAGTGGCTTCAGGAAATGGTGGACCCGTCGAATGTGAACCTGCGTGCCGAGTTCGAGCGCCGCAGCGGGATCACACTTCCGAAAACGCAGAAGGACACCAAGGCAGCACTGGAGCAGTGGGCCGGTGTTGACGCCAAAGCCGAGGAACCAGATTCCGGTACCGAGCCGCAGAAGCCATCAATAGAGCAGCTAACCGAAGCGGCAACGGCTAAGCCGATCGGGCGCGGAGGTAATGCAGTTGTCTATGATATCGCTGATACAGATTTTGTGCTTCGTGTCCCGAACGCAGTTAAGACGATTGATGATTCGTTCACGGCAGTGAAAGACATTGTTCCTGGCCTGAGCGTCGGGCAGGCGGTGTTCACGAATAAAGACGGTGTTTCTGTCCTGCGCAAGCAGAAGGGCGTTCCAGCGGGGTTGGCACTGCCATCAAAGGACACGAAGGCTGACGTGCTGGAATATGCCGAAAAGGTCAAGCTGGCTGCGTCGATGCCACAATCGGCGTTCGATGACTTTGCTGAGACGCTTCGCAAGCTGAATGAATCAGACCAGATGTTTGACCCGTCAAAGTCGAATAATGTGCTGATCGACAAGGATGGTGGCAGATTCAACGTAGTCGATGTGAACCCCAAGAGCGGCAGTAAGTATCGCAGTGGTCTTGATGACATGCTCGTTCCCCTGATGGGTAACACGTTCGCATACAAGTACCTCGATGCTCTGAAATCCGGGATTGCCACTGAAGACTTGAAAGGCCCGTGGGCAGAAATCTATCGCAAGGCGAAACTCGCGGCAACAAAAAACGGGTTAGACACAAAGCACGGATCATCTGGGGAATACTCGCGGCAATTGGCTGGAATCGGTACCGAGCCGCAGAAACCAGAGGCACCGGCCGCAGAGACGCAGGAACCGCAGGCGGAAGCAGCTTCCACGCCGGAAGTCAAAAAGCCTGATGAGTGGGTGATTTCACGGGAATCAACAGACAAGGAACTCAAGGCCGCGAAGTCGAAACACAAACGCGAGATTGCGCTCATTGCGAAGAACGGACGAACGCTCAAGCTGGCGTACGACGGCGACACCTGGAAGATTGCCGAACGTGAGGGCCGTTACGATAAGATCTGGGCCAGCGAAATCCCGGAACTCTCAAAGGCCAAGGATGTTGCCCGGAGAATCTATCGGAATGAGTTCCGTCAGGATTCCGATTTGGTGTTCACTCGGACTCCGAAGGCCAACTACGCGATGACGAATGGCGAGTTGGGTAAGGCTATCGCGAAGCTGCCAGACAAAAATGCGGCGGCTCTGATTGCAACTGTTCGCGATCTGAATCTTGCATCCAACATGCACATGCTGTTTCGCGTTTCAGACAAGGAACGGGATGCCATTCTGAAGGGCGTTGACAGGGAGATCCTGTTTACGAACACGCCGTACAAAATGGCCGAAACCATGCTCGAGGACGCACAGCGAGACCTTCCGAAAATGCTGTCGTCCGAAGTGGTCGCATATCGCGGTGGTGACTATCACCATCCAACGGTTGTGATTCAGAGTTCAGATGGGAAGCTCCACACGTTTGACCAGAGTTACTTTGATACCGTGATGAAGCGTTTCCCGTCTGCTCAACTCAAGATGGATGGAGATGCCAAACTGGTTCTCGAAGAGGGAGGCAAGGCGGTTGCGCTGTTGCTCGGGTATCAGGGGCAGAAGTACGACACTCAGTTAGATCTTCTGCAAAAGGGCGTGAGCAAGTACCCGTTCAAGGAAGCGTTCCCGATCCCCGAGAAGTTCAGCAACGAAGTCGTTCCGTCGATCAAGGCCAAGCTGGAAGCGAACCTGCAACCAGAAGACCCACGGGACGGCGACGGATGGGCGCCGGTAACTCCGTTTGAAGTGCAGGTCACCCTTGAAGGGAAACCGCCATGGAACATGGAGGTCACCGGGTATAAGGCCGAACTGAAAGAAGTGCAGTTGTTTCACCCGGCCCGACGCGAATATTACTTCATGCGTTTGGCGGACCTGAAAGAGCCCGGTGAAACGAAGCCGGAAGGAAAGCGGCATCCTTCCGCAGTCATGCGATACCCGAAGAAGATTCAGGATCCGTACAACTATCTGTACCCTGACAAGCCTCGCGAGTTCGACGCCCCACCGATCTACCTGACCGGCGTGAGCAACGACGCCACGCGTGAAGCGGCCAAGACCATGCCGAATCTCGGTGTCGTCGTTCAGCCGAACACGGCACAGTACGTTGGACACCTGGCGGACTACAACTTCATCGGTGTAGACAACGGCGCGTTCACTTCAAAGAAGGATGCGGAGTTCCGAGAAGACAAGTTCTACTCGATGCTCGATGAGATCCGGGAAGCTGGGTTCGCCGACAAGGTCATCTATGCGGTGGCTCCTGACGTCGTGGGAGACTGGGAAGCAACTCTGAAGAAGAGTGCCCCGCATTTTGACCGAATCCGCGACGCGGGATTCCCAGTTGCTGTGGCATTGCAGAACGGCGTAACAGTCGAAACCGTTCCATGGGACAAGGTGGATATTCTGTTCGTCGGTGGTGACGACAACTTCAAAGAGGGCAGTAAGGACGGTGGTGAAGAGTTGATGCCGATCGTCCGTGAGGCGAAGCGGCGTGGTGTTCCGATGCACTTCGGACGCGTCAACAGCGCACGGCGATTGGAGATTGTTCACTATGGACTCGGCGCAAACTCCGTTGACGGAACGTTCGTCAAGTACGGCAATCCGGACAAGCACACAAACGATATCCTGAAGTGGCTCGCTCCATGGGGCCAGTTCCCTCAGAAGTTGTCCGCAGAGGAAATGCGAGCCCAGACGTGGTGGGATAAGACCCTTGGCCGCGATGACCGCATGGAGCTTCTGAAAAAGGTTGGGGCTGTCCTTCCTGCTGACGTCGAATGGCGAGACATCGCTCAACGTGTGCAGAAAGACCTGTTGCAGCACGTTCCGGCTGACTTCAACCCGGATAACGCGTCTCCAGCTGAGTCTCTGGACATCCTTGGTGCTGCTGGCGACCTGTGGGACCAGTTGGATGCCGAAGAGTCTTCCGCGAAGACAGCGAAAGCACCAGCGAAGGAGAAAAAGCCGCGTAAACCACGAGAACCAAAGGCGGTAGGCGCAGGAGAGCCAAAGGTGCGCACGAAGCGCCCCGCCGAGAAAACGGCAGAGGCGGTTGCGGACGCTGAGGCGGAAATGAAAGCCGCCGCCGAGCGTCTGATGGATGCCCTGAAGCAACGGAAGATCCTTTCGCTGATTCCAGGAGCCCCACCAGTTCTGGACAAGGAGGCACTCGTTGCAGCCGTTTCGTTCGCTCGTACGGTGGTGAAATTCGGAGTTGTGAAGTTCGCCGATTACGTGGCCAAGTTTGTCGATGCTGTCTCCTCCCCGCAGATGGCACAGAAGATTTCCGACTACCTTGAAGCCGCATGGACGGTTGCAGGCAACAAGCTGCCGGACTTGGAGTTGGATCCAGCCGGTAAGGTGGCTGACGTTCTTGCTGCGATGGAAGCCAAAAAGGCCGCAGCTGCGTCACAGGACCAGAACGCCGGCGAATCACAGAGCCCGGCCGCCCAGTCACAGAGTCCAGCCGCGAAACTGGCGGTGACACTGGCCGAGGAACTCAAGGCCGGTCGTCCCGTGGAAGCGAAGCGGCTTTGGGAATTGGCGGACGCCGCTTATGGCGGCACTCGAGCCGAGGGTAAGTATGGTCCCAGTGAGGCGTATGACGCACTCGAAACGGCCATCAATCTCACAATGCTCGACCAGCGAAAGTACGGGCAGAAGGTTCCAGTCGCACAGCTTCCGGCTCAGGCGGCACTCAAGGCGATTCAGGATCTGCAATCCAGTGTCGCTTCCCAGACGAATCGGTCTGGTGAAAAAGACGCAATGCAGCAATTCAGCACGCCACCATCATACGGGTTCGTGATTGCTCAGATTGCGAACATCAACGCTCAGGACGTCGTTCTTGAGCCGTCTGGTGGGACGGGTGACATAGTCGTTCAGGCACTCAATCAGCGGGCCAAGGTTCATGCGAATGAACTGTCTAAGAAGCGGGCCGAAATGCTGAAGGTGATTCAGAACGCGGCGGGCGATCGACTGACGATCAGCACGGAAGACGCGTTGCAGCTTGGCAACATCATGGGGCCGAAACTGCGTCCGTCTGTGGTGTTGATGAACCCACCGTTCAGCCGAGAAGGCGAGCGAATGGGTGATTTGAAGATGCCCGGCAACGACCGAAAGCACATTGACGCTGCTCTCTCCACGATGGTGGACGGTGGCCGTCTCGTGGCCATCATTGGGGCCGGACTCCATGGGCCGTCGAAGGGTTTCACTCAATGGCTGGATGACATCAGCAAGAAGCACAACGTACGGGCCAACATCGAAGTAGCTCGCGAAGTCTACAAGGGTTACGGGACCAACTTCCCAACCCGAGTGATCGTGATCGACAAGGGCACTCCAACGCCGCCCGGAGGGACGTTGACAGGGAAAGCAGATTCGCTTTCCGATCTTCTCACTATGACGGAGGGCATTCGAAATGACCGTAACCGTGGAACAATTCAACCAGTCGCCCCTGGGCTTGATGTGCCAGGGACTTCTGGCGTGGATGAAGCAGGACTACGACCCCTTGGTTCTGGCGACAACGCAACTGCTGCTGCTGGTTCTGGAAGAAAAGCCGGAAAGTCTCCCCGAAAGACTTCTACGGCAAAAGGAAACGCTACTGGAAATGGTACTCCAAATGGAGGAAATGGAACCGGAACAGGCACTGGACCGGATGTTTCCACATCAGGAGATCAGCGTACTGGAAGCGGCGAACCGTCTGGCGATGCGTCTGACGATGCGCCCGCAGGATCTGCCGAGGGATCTGCTGGAGATGATGCTGATCAGGGACGCCCCGTAGAGAAGCGAACGGAGATTGACGAAAACGTCCTGTTCGAACCGTACCGGCCTGTGATCGTTCCGTTCAAGAACGCGAAGCCGCATCCGACATCGTCGGTGGAATCGGCGGCAATGGCAGCCGTCGAGTATCCGAAGGTGACAGAGGTGCCGAACATCGGTAAGGACATCATCAATTCAGGAACGCTGTCAGACGTCCAGCTGGAGTTCATCGCGCTCGCCCAGCACGCGCACAACAACATCCTTCCGAACGGTGAGCGAACTGGCATTCTGTTCGGCGACGGTACTGGGATGGGTAAAGGACGTGGCATTCCGGGTGTGATCCTGCACAACTGGAATGAGGGCAGGAAGCGGGCCGTCTGGATGTCGAAGAACACGAAGCTGTATGTCGATGCTCAGAACGAGTGGGCAGGCTTCGGAATGAACCCGGACCAGATCATCAACCTGACGGACACGAGCGTCGATGACCCTCTCGACATTACAGAGGGGATTCTGTTTGCGACGTACGACACGCTCGCCGATGGCGGTGCATCCGGGAAGATGCGAATCGAGCAGGTCAAAGAATGGCTGGGGAAGGACTTCGACGGGGTAATCGCGTTTGACGAAGCCCACATGATGGGTTCTGACTCAGCAGACCGTGCCTCAGTCGCCCGAGATCTTCAGGACTCGTATCCACTGGCTCGCGTGGTCTATGCGTCGGCGACGGCCGCAACGGAAGTCGATCAGTTGAAGTTCGCGTCTCGCCTTGGGCTCTGGGGGACATCAACCCCGTTCGCTTCCGCACTGGAGTTTGCCCAGAAGATCGGTGCAGCGGGTGTTGCGGCGATGGAATCCGTGGCTCTGTCTCTCAAGGCGATGGGGCGATACGTTTCGCGGTCAATCTCCTTCAACGACGGAACGCCGAACGGGACGGTAGGTTATCGCCGTCTCCAGCACACACTGGAGACACATCAGGTTGAGATGTACGACCGGCTCTCAGAAGCATGGCAAAAGGTGATTCAGGCGTTCGAGGCTTCGCTGGAGGCGACTGAGGCCACGTCACACGCTCGAAGCCGAGCAAGAGGGCAGTTCTGGGGTGCTCACCAGAGATTCTTCAACAATCTCGTTACGTCACTTCAGATGCCGTCTGTGATTACGTCGATGGAGAAAGACCTTGCGGAGGGGAAATCGGTAGTCATTCAGTTGACGCAAACCGGGGCCGCAATGACAGACCGGGCACTGAGAAGCCGCGGAACGGAAAGTCTCGATGATTTCTCGGTAGACCCGTTCCAGACACTCGTGGAACTCGTTCGAACTCAGTTCCCAACGCAGGCCTACGAGGACTACGTCAAGGCCGATGGTACGGTCGGAAAGCGTCCTGTTCGCGATGCCAACGGAAACCCCGTGAAGGATGCTCAGGCCGTTGCAGAACAGCAGGCGTTGCTGCAAGACCTGGAAGACATGGAAGGGATGATGCCAGACACGCCGCTGGATATGATCATCAATCACTTCGGGTTCGAGAATGTGGGGGAAGTGACATCCAGAGCCCAGCGAATCGTCTGGGAGGAACAGCCGGACGGCAGCAAGAAACGCGTTATTCAGAAACGAACTGGAGAAGTGTCGAATCAGGCCGATATCGACGCGTTCCAGCAAGGCAAAAAGAGGATCCTGATTTTCAGTCAGGCCGGTGGCACCGGGGCGAGCTATCACGCCGACAAGCGTGTGAAGAATCAGCAGAAGCGTATCCATTATCTCGTGCAGCCGGGATGGGTGGCCGCTGATGCGATTCAAGGTCTCGGCCGTACCCACCGAACCAACCAGAAGTGGGCACCGGAATACGTTCTGGTACAGACTGACATTCCGGGCCAGAAGCGATTCATCAGCACGATCGCCCGCCGCCTTACTCAGCTGGGGGCGTTGACTCGTGGCCAGCGCACCGCCAGTGGCGGGGGTGTCTTCGATGCGGCGGACAATTTGGAGAGCACCGAAGCCGAAATGGCTCTGGTGAAGTTCTTCAGGTCGCTGGTTGAAGACAATGCGGTGATGTCGATTGATGAGTTCGAGCAGCAGACCGGATTGGCACTGAGGAGCCCGATGACCGGCAACCTCAAGAGCGACAACGCGTTGCCCGGCATCACGTCATTCATGAACCGTCTGCTTTCAATGAGCGTTGCCAATCAGAACAAGGTGTTCGATAAGTTCGACACCATACTGAAGGAGATCATTGAAGCTCGACGAATCTCCGGGGAACTGGATCAGGGCGTAGAAACCCTGAAGGGCAAGGACATCAAGAAGACGAAGGAGCAGGTTGTCTACACGCACGAAAGCGGCGCCAAGACGTCCTACGTCCAGTTGTCGATGGAAGTCCCGGTACGCGGTACGCCGTTTGGCGACATCGAGAAGAGTATTGCGGCGGACAGCTTCCAGGGCTTCTACAAGCGTGTCAGCGATGGCCGTATCTATGCGGTGAATTCGTCGTTCCCGAAGACCAACGCGAAGACTGGCCGCGTGGTCGAGATGATCCGCATGGTTGCTCCAACGGGGGAACCACGTCGCGAAGAGGACTTCATTCTCTACGGGAACAAGTATGAGGAGGTTTCCAACGCTGACGCCGAATTGATGTGGGATGAGCAGTACGCGAAACGCCAACGCACGAAGACGGAAAAGGTGGACATGATCACTGGGGCCGTTCTCCCGGTGTGGGACCGTCTTCCGCAGTTGACGCCGAAGCTGTCGCGAGCAATGACCACGGACGGCAACATCGTTCTCGGTGTCGTTATCCCACCGTCGAAGGTTCCAGAAACGCTCGAAAAGCTGGGAGCGGAGTCGAATTCCGAGGACAACAGCGAAACCCTCAAGGTGCTTCTCGACGGCGACGGCGAAGTCCAGCTGACGAACGGCTGGAAGTTGCAGCGTGTTCGCTTCCAGCATGAGAACCGCATTGAACTGGAGGGGCCATATTCGATGCACATCACGTCTCTCCAGCAGCAGGGCGTGATTATCGAACGAGCAGGGTTCAAGACTCGATTCTTCATCCCGGTCGGAGAGAACGCGAAAGCGGTGTTCGATCGTGTGACGCGTAACAACCCGGTGCTGAAGGTGACAATGTTTGGCGGTTCGCCTGCAGCAACGCCGGAACAGGCGGCACCAGCTGAACCGATGACGGAACTGGACCGCAAAAAGGCCGAACTGAAGGAGATTCAGGAAGAGAACCAGAAGCACATCGACACCATCAAGGAGGAGTTTGACGACTTCAGAAACACCGCAGGATCTGGGTTGCCGGTCAGTGGTGAGATGATGCAGGCCATTGCCGGTCTGATGGTCAACAAGATCCGCGAGGGAATGAAGCGGTTCGAGATCTTCATTGCCGAAATGCGGGCGGACCTGAATGATGAGATCGTTCAGGAACTCGAAGAACCGTTGATGCGTGTTTGGAATGGTCCGCTTTCCAAGAAGTACAAGCTGGAACCGGCGACACCGGCAGACTTCCAGGCAGGGATGAAGCGAACCAAGGGCCAGACGTCCATGGAGCAGGTGCGTGAGCGTGCCGGCATCCAAAGCGACACCGGCCGCATTTACTCCAACCAGAACGCTGTCACAGATTACGACCGCACGTTGCTGGACATGGGGCGTCGAATCCCACTGGTCGGGCCATCCAACGCCGAGAACATCGAGCGTGCGAACCTGTATTCCCAGACGGAACAGGGCCGAGCCCGTGTTGATGAACTGATCGCGGAATTCATCCAGGCACCACGAGCGGCGACACCGTTCGAAAATGCCCTGCTTCTTCGTCGGCAGGCTGAACTGGGGAACCGCATTGCAGCAGCACAATCGGCCATGATTGCTGCCAGAGAGCGTGGTGACGATGTTGCGGAAGCCGTCAACAACACAATCGTTGAAACGACCGAGGCCGAGCGTTCGAGACTGGTTGAGGCGTTGAGTACGACATTGAGCTACGCGGCTGGTGCGAATCTTCAGGCCCGAAAGATGCTGGTAGACCAGGACTACTCGCTTCCGAAAGTGCTGGTTGAGTTCGAACGAGCGTACGGCCGTCGTCCGGAAGTAGGATCGGAAGAATACGAACGGCTCAAGAAGCAGGTTCAGGAACTCGAAGCGGCCAACGCGGAACTCGAAAAGCATCTTCAGCAGGTCAACGAGAAGGCCCAGAGTCTCGAGACCCAACTGGAGGAACAGTTCCAGCAGGCGATTCGGGACGCGCAGGCGCCTCAACCGACAGTCCGCGAGCGGCTTCAGGCGTCCGCCAGAGAGCAGGTTGACCGGGCATGGAAGAAACTGGGGGCGTTGCGAGGGAAAGCGTACTCGCTGGAGACTGCTTCCGCCGAGGCCATGGGCGTACTCGTGGAATTGGCGATCGGGTATTCCCGGCTAGGTGTCAGCAAGTTTGCTGACTTCTTCGCCCGCATGAAGGAACGCATGGGATCCGAAGCCGATCAATTCCGCGACGATCTTGAAGCGGCGTGGGAATCCACGAAAGCTAAGGCCGTCCTGAGAGATCAGGATGAGATCATGTCGCGGCTGAATCCGGACGATCCTGAGTCAGTGACTCGCGTTTCTCGTGCCCTGTTGCGCTTCGTGATTCGTCGCGACGGCATCAAGGCCACCGGGGATGGGCGAACGGAGGCTGTTAATGCGGTGTATGACATCATGGTCACTGCCATTCCGGACATCACTGAGGAGGAAGTAGCTACGGCCATTTCCGGAATCGGCCGATACACCGAACTGTCTCAGGATGAGGCGGAAATAATCAGTCGAGATATTCAGTCGCAGCTTCTGATTCTGAAGCAGACGGAATACTGGGACCGAAAAGAGGCACCACCGTTCACTGGCCGTGTGCCGGATCCGGAGAGCGTGGAACAGCGAAACCTGCGGCGTCTTCGTGATGAAGCAAAGAAGCGTTCCGGAGTCTCCAATACGTCCACCGGCCAGAACCGATCGGCACTGGATGCGGCGAAGCGGGCGGCTCAGAACCGCATTGATGACCTGAATGAGGCCATTGACTCGCGGACGCCTATCCATCGCACGAAAAAGGTGCTGAAGACAGACGCCGAACTGGAGGCACTTCGAAAGCGGCGTGATGAACTGAAGGACCAATATGACGAGATCTTCGGCAAGCCAGGCCTGAGTGATGAGCAGCGAATCAGCCGAGCCGAGAAGTTGCTGGAACGGCAGATTGCCAACATCAAAAAGGACATCGCCGAAAAGAAGTTGTATCACGATCCGAAGACCGGAAAGCCCGTTGATTCCGAGAAAGCGAGAGCCCTGCGTGCGGACCTTGCGAAGCAGCAGGCCATTCTCGAAGAACTGCGGGTTTCCACCGGTGCGAAGGAGGAACGCGAGAACGCTCAGTACAAGCGAATGCTCCTGGAACTCGACGCCAAGCTGGCGAAGAAGATTGCCACAAAGGATTTCGCGGTTAAGCCTAAGAAGGAACGCGAGTTGGATGACCAGACGCTGAAGCTGATGCGGAATCTGGACATCAAACGCAAGGTGATCGACGACGAACGTAAGAAGCAGAAATGGGACCAGATGCACATCGTCCACAAGACGTTTATGAAAGGTCCGATGGCTGTCCTTCACACGCTTCGCAAGCTCAAGACGACGCTAGACCAATCGCTGATTGGCCGACAGGGGTACTTGCTGGGCATCATTCACCCGAAGATCTATGGCAAGTCCGTCAAGGCCGCGTTTGCAGCAACACCACTGAAGTCGATGACGATCTTCCCGACCGAGGAAGACCTGTTCAACGTCGTGGCCCAGCTGGATGCGGATGACAAGTGGGTGCGCCTTGAAAAGATCGGGAAGCTGGCAGTCACTGGAGTTCACGGGGGAGTCAACCGGGAGGAAGATAACCAGTGGGCACCAGAGATCCTAAACCGCATTTGGGGCATTGGTGGAAGCGAGCGTGCTGGTTCGGCGTTCATCAACACTCAGCGCCGTCTGGTCTTCCGGCATCTGGTTGAGAGGCTTTCCCGCAACTTGGGGGGAAGCCGCCGAATCACGGCAGCTGAACTGCGAGTGATTGCAAACTTCGTCAACGTGTCGTCAGGCCGTGGAAGTCTCGGGAAGTACGCGAATTCGCTGGAAGCGATGTCGGCCGTGTTCTTCTCTCCGCGTTGGTGGATGAGCCGTCTGGCTGTTCTGACCGGTCAGCCGATCTGGCACGATTCCCGTTGGTTCGGAGGAGAGGGGGCGACGACGGAAGTTCGCAAGATGGTCGCGAAGGAGTGGGGCAAGCAGATGGCGGCTCAGGCCACTGTCATTGCAATCGCTTATGCGGCCCTGAAAGCGGCGTTTGGTGCCCCCGGAGAGGATGAAGACTGGGAGTTCTACGTCCATCCAACCAGCCCGAACTTCGGTAAGTTCCGAGTGAGCAAGACGGTCATCGACGCAACCGCAGGCCTTGGCCAGCATGTCGCGCTGTTCTCCAGGCTGATGACCGGAACGCAGGAGGATCGGTACGAAACGAAGGAAGTGGATAAGGTGGACCTGTTGGGCCGCTTCGTTCGCGGCAAACTGGCACCGGCGCCAGCGATGTTTCTGGACTATCTGGCCGGGGAGTCGATCGACGGGAAGGAATTTGGGTCGGCTGGTTATATGTGGGATCAGGTGTTGCCACTGGCGGCGGCGGACATTCTCGAAACACGCGAAGCTGAGGGCGGCGTTTTGGCGACCGTCTTCTCGACGCTCTCATTCTTCGGGATTTCGGCTCAGGCGCATGAGGCACGAGTCAGGGACCGTAAAGATGCGATTCACACTATTCGCACCCTGAAGAACCAAGGAAAGCCGGAAGAGGCTCGCAAGGCCATGATGGATCACCTGGCCAAATCGGCAAAGGCGGAAGCGACGGCAAAGATGCGAACCGCAGAGGAATCGGAGAAATCCGAACTGCGGAACATCATTGACGGAGATCCGGAAGCCTTGGCACGGGCCGTGGTGAAGGAACAGGGCGACATCGCCATCAAAGCGGTCGGAATCCTCTCCAGTGAGTCAAAGGAGAAGAAATCCGCAGACGATGACGCTTCGATCGCAACCGCGAGGGAACTCCTGAAGGACGTCGCCCCAACGTTCGACGACGCGAATAAGCTGCTGATTGAGGGATACAAGCAGCGGTATGGCGGTGTGAGCGAGCTGGTAAATGGGAAGTGGAAAACCAAGGAAGGACTGAAGAACGCCCAGTACCGGCTCAGGGCACTCTACAAAAAATGACGGTTGTTCTTGACGCCACAAAAACGACCTGCAACAATGGTCGCGGGGCGTGTCCCCCACCCGACATTATCGGCACTCAACAATGATGAGGTTACTGAGTCGTTGAGGAGCGTTGGTTTCCGATTGGCCAACGCCTTAGCTGCCACCCACGGGGAAATGGGTCGCGTATTTCGACCGGCTTGCTGGTCCACACCTTGCAAGTCGGGATAGGGGAATCATCAGTAACACGTTTCGTCATTGCGTGTTCCTCTGTCAATTTGGGCTCTACGGCTAGGTGTCGAACTGGGTGCAATAAAAACACTCGGTCATAGGCTGGTTCAAATCCGGCTAGAGCCATTGGTTTAGACCCCCGCCTGACTGCACTCTGGTCAACTGTGCCTTGTTGGTGCTGTTGCCGTCCCTCTCCGTGCAGAGCAGGCTTTTCATTCTCGAGGAATCCAGAAAGGATTTTCCGATGCTCGTGCTGTCTCGCCTTCCCGGCGAAGTGATCGTCATTGCTGAGACGATCAAAGTCACTGTGCTGCGTGTTCGCGGCGATCGTATTGACGTCGCGATTGATGCTCCGAAGGACGTGCGTGTCCGTCGGATGGAAGTTCCCCCTGACTCTGTGAAGGAGAAGAAGCCCAATGAGTGATTTGACCGCGACACTGAAGAAGTTGCAGGAGCCGTTTCCAGAAACGGACATTGAATGGCGAGTTCTGAATTCCCAGCCATGGGGCCAGTTCATTCGGTGCATGGTGTACCCCTATGTGACGGCGAGAGCGATTCACCAGCGTCTTGATGATGTTGTTGGCCCTCAGAACTGGCACAACACGCCGCAGATGATTTCCACTGTTGACCACAACAAGAACGGCCCAGTTCTTTCTGTGCAGGTGGGTATCGCGATTCGATGTGATGGTGAATGGATCACGAAATTCAATGTGTCCGAGCCAACTGACATCGAACCCGCGAAGGGCGGTTTCTCAGGTGCTGAGAAGCGAGCGGGTGAGGAGTGGGGAATTGGCCGTTATCTCTGGTATCTCGGGGAAATGGAGGCCAAGACGACTAAGACGGATCCGGGCCGTGGAAATGGATACTTCTGGGCACGTCTTTCCGAGAAGTACGGTGGTGATCAGTTCTGGTGGAAACCGCCACAGCTTCCATCGTGGGCTCTGCCAGCAGCGGCCGACAGGCCAGTGACAGTGGAAGAACTGAACGATCTGAAGCGTGCTTGGGTGGCGAAGTTCGCTCCCGAGGAAAAGAGCCGTTCCGCTAAGGTCGCAGGGTTCAATTCGTTCTGTATTTCGCTGTTTGGCTCGTTCCCGATCGACACTCCAGCTGGATGGACGCATGACATGCTGGAGAAAGCGTTTGCGGAGATCCGTGCGAACTCTGGTGGCGGTGGCCCGACTGGGGTTCCATTCGAGAAGTAATTCCGGGCCAGCGTTGGTTCGGGTGTGTTCGTTGTTCTGAAATGGAGATGTTCTGAGATGAGTAAGTTCATTGTTACTGCCAACTACAAGGATCGACAATCGCCGGAAATGTGGCTGGTCCGCAAGGCTGACGAGTCGATTGACAACGCGGTTCCGTGCAAGCGAGTGCGGATGTGTGGAGTACGCTTCGAGACGTCCAGTATCGCTGAAGCGGGGTTCGGATGCTTCACCGTCGCTGTATGTGACTCTGCGGAAGTCGTCCCAGACGATGCGCCTGTGGTTCTTGGCGAACGCCCACTCGTGTTCGATGGGGCAAAGTTCACTACGGCTCGCGGAACCTATGTTGGTCAGGCTCGCGAGATGCAGCTTCACGCAAATGGAGCGATTGACGCGACGTTGATGTAGGCCAATCGTTGGGCGGTCGGTGTGCTGGGCGCACGCCAGTTTGTAGACCCGCTGGAAGTCCCGTTCGAATCGGGGCCGCTCAAATCGTGTTTCTGTCCCTTTCCTTTGTGGAGTTGTTCAAATGAGTAGTCACCAAATCGCGGCTGAGAACCTTGGGCCGATCACGTCCCTGTCCTTCACCATGAAAGAGCCCGGCGTCACTGTGCTGGTCGCTCCGAACGGATCCGGGAAAACGATCCTTCTGGAAGCGGTGCAGGCAGCTGCTCGCGGCGAAGGAAAGTTGCCTCTCCGGGATCGCACGAAGCGTGGACGGGTGGAAGCGTTCGGTGCGACAATCACGATCGGAGGAACATGCCGTCACACTGGCAGTTTCGAAGTCACCAATCTGGAGGGGCGTTTCGATCTTGCTGCGCTGGTCGATCCTCGCCTGAAGTCCCCAACGGCAGCAGACAGGGCGAGAATCAAGGCCTTGGCCGCATTAACCGGCGTCGCTGCTGATGCGTCGTTGTTCAAAGAGCATGAGGCTTTCGAGGATTTCGATACGGTCGTTTCGCAGGAAGCACTGGCCACCGATGACATCATCGAAATGGCCCAGCGAATCAAAGACTGCTATGACGCTTCGGCGCTGACGAAGGAGCGACTGGCGGACCGCGAATACGGGCAGGCCACCGCGTTGATTGCACCGGCTGATGTGGACCTGACAGCCGAGAGCAATGCCGCCGTGTTGCAGGCCGCGTACAATGCCGCCCGCGATGAAGTGATTCGGCTTCAGGAGCAGGCCCGATCGGCTGAGAAGGCTAAGGCCCAGTTTGACGCTGCAAAGAAGATGGTCGAGGATATCGGCGGCGAAGGCCTTCTGCGGGAACGCGATACGCTGACAGAGTTTCTGGATGGCGTTGACGTCGAAGTAGATTCGCTCAATGCGGAGATTCTGGACCTGACAACCGCCCTGGAAAAGAAGCGTGCCGCTCTGAAGGACGTGCAGGCCCGAAGTGTGACTGCTCGAGCACGAGTCGCCACGATCAACCGCCAGATTTCCATGGTGGAAGAAGCGAAGACGGCACTGTCAAACCCGGTTACCGTCACTGCTCCGAAGCAGGCGGAACTGGACGCCGCTAAGGCCGAAATGGAGAAGTGCGAGGAAGCCATTCGGGTTGGAGAGCGAATTCGTCAGGTCAAGGCGAATCAGCAGCGCATGGCGGACCACAGAGCCAAGGCCACGGAAGCGGAATCGTTGGCCGCACGCTACCGCGATGCTGGAAAGGCCACCGATGAAGTTCTGTCGAACTGCATCAACTGTTCATGGCTTCGCGTCGAGAGTGACGGTAAATCCGCTCGCCTTGTGACTGACACGGCCCGTGGTGAGTCAATCGCGTACCACGAACTCAGCGACGGCGAGCGATGGAAGATTGCCATCGACATTGGGGCCGACCAGGTGAAGGAAGGTGGGCTGTTGGTCATTTCGCAGATTGGCTGGGAAGGGATCGACGGTGCGAACCGTCTGGCCATCCACAATCACGCAAAGGCCCGCGGAGTCTACATCCTGACCGCTGAGGCTGCTTCCGATCCTGAAGCCGCAAAGAAGATCATTCCGAAGTCGTTGAGCGGTGTTGCCATCCCGGTGGAGTCTGCCCCAGTGGAGGAGAAGCCCAAGGCGGAGAAGAAACCGGCTCGAGCGACGAAGGAGAAAGCGGCGCCAGCTGCTCCAGTGGCACCGCCAGAACCAGAACCAACTGCTGGCGATCCTGACGAAATCCCTTTCTAAGAGGCATCCATGCTTTTTGTGACGAGAAGGATCGGCGTTCTCGAGAGCGGACGCCGGGAGACTGTCATCATCAATGAGCGCTGGGAGCTTGCCATAGATGATGTTTACGTGGAGAAGACAAGGCCGCGACTGCGTTTGCGTGCCTTGTCTCTTCCGGAACCGTACGTTTTTGTGGTGAGTCTGAAGGAACTCGCCACCAACAAGGTTGAGTTGAAGCACCTGTATATGCGGTATCTCGACGATGTGGATGATGATGCGAACGTTATTCGGCTTCACCATCACGGCCACGTTCTTGTGATCGGTATCGCAAGGATCAGGGGGAACCATGTTCGCATTGGCTTCGAGGGGCGTCCCGGTGTGTTCCGGGTGCGCCGAAACGAGAAGCAAGACTGAAAGGCCCATTGAGCGATGAGTCAGAACCCTATTACATTCTTTCCGTTGCACGCGGAGTTTGCTTCGCACGTTCCGCTCGACTGGTTCGAGTCGGCACTGTTGCAGTTGTTCAAGGATCAGCAGGGGCTGTACTGGTGGATCGGCGACGTCATGATCGCACTGGAGAAGAAGTATCCCAGTGACGTCGCATATCAGGCGATTCCAGAGGGGATGTCACTCGGGATGTGCCAGAGATGCAAGGCCGTCGCCGAGGCGTACCCACCAAAGGACAGAAACCCACTGGCAACGTGGTCAACACACATGCAGCTGGCAAAGCGAGCCGACCGCGTTGCGGCCGTCGCCGCGACTGTCGAAGCGGGCCAGAACACGGACGATGTGAAACGCAGTCCGCCACCACCACAGGTACAACAGCCACCTGCAGAGCCGCCGAAGGTAGAGGCACCGGCAGCCACTGAAAAGCGATGGCTGATTGCGATCGACATGAGCTACTACATCCATTCCTTCTTCAACTCTGGTGCTGGGATGGATTCGGCGGTCCAGTTCGCTCGCTGGATCTACCGGCTGCTGTTGCGGTTGCAGAACGTAAACGGTCTCACTGATGCTGTGATGTGCCTGGATGCTCCGACGAACTTCCGCAAAGCGCTCACCGCCCAGTGGGAGAAGCCTTACAAGGACAGATCGGAGAGAGACCCGGAACTGATCAAGCAACTGAATCTGGCGCCGCAACTCATTCAGAAGATGAATGTGCCTGTCGTCTGGATCGAGGACATGGAAGCCGACGACGTCATGGCATCGTATGCGGCTCAGTTCAAGGGTAAGGTCACACTGATGACTGTCGATAAGGATATGCGGCAGTGTTTGCGTGAGCATGTCAACATTCTGCGGGAAGTGAAGTGGGTGACTCAACCAGACACCGGAAACACAATCCCGTCGTACGAATGGGTAACGGCTAAGTCGCACTTTGAGAAGGGATGTCCCTATGGGACCACCGTGACCGGAATCACTCCGGAGCAGTGGCCCGACTTTCAGGCTCTGGCCGGTGATTCAGGGGACGACATTCCGGGTGTTGTGGGTATCGGCGGCAAGATTGCCATGGACCTGATTAAGGAGCATGGAACCCTGAAGGGCGTTCTGGATGCGTGTGCCAGTGGTCGCTCAGGCCTTCCGAACAAAAAGCTACTCGCGGTCGAGGAGTTTCGCCCGATGGCTGATCTGATGCTGAAACTCACTACACTCCGCACTGATCTTGCCGTCCCGATGGTCACCAAGTTGCATCTGCCAGAAGGTCTTTACACATACGACAGGGAGTAGTCATGGCTCGCAAGGTTAGTTCGAAGTGCCAGCATTGTGACGCGATGTTCGAGGGGAATCGTCGGTACTGCACTCCCCGATGCGAGAAGTTGCTGGAGATCAAGGCCAAGGGATACACGAAGTTCCTGAAGGGGAAGTCTGGTTCCTTGGCACAGCGATTCCAGAAGATGATTCGTGCAGAGTACGCGGCCCAGCCACCGGGTTACGCCGCCTACATCGCGAAGGACGGCCAGCTGAAGCACGTTCATAGGGAACGCGGAATCTGTGTCTGCGTTACCTGTGGGGCGGCTCACCGATGGGACACGAAGGAAATGAATTGCGGTCATTTCCTCGCGGGCCGTTCGTCGTCCATCCTGCTCGATGAGTCGAATGTTGCACCGCAATGCGTTCACTGTAATCAGCATCGTGGCGGCGCTGCTTCAGAGTATCGGTCATGGATGCTTGCCATTCGTGGACCCGAAGAAGTGGAGCGACTGGAGCGACTGAAGCATCAGCCGCATCGTTTCACCCATGATGAGTTGCTGGATCTGTGGTTCTCCTTCACTGAACGCCTGAAGAAGGCTGAAAGGTTGATGAGCAATGGCTAAGAAGAAGACTCTCCAACCAATGACGATTGACGAGGCGATCGAGTTCTATGGAGAGGGTGTTGATGAGGCATTGAACGACGGTTCGCTTGTGTACGAGCCTCAAGTACAGACGCTGAATGGTGTCGTTGCGATTGCCTCATTCGTCGAGGATGACGGCCGATTGTCACTGGCCGTGATGGATGAGGATGACTTTGTGGGTTGGATGAGAGAAGCACGTCGCGCCAGGCGCCGTGGTCTTTCAACATGGGAAGCGATTGAGGAAAACGTTAACCGTTAGAAAGGTGCAAGTTCGTTATGACTACGAAAACACTGGCGATTGATGTGCTGCGTATCGACGCTGACACTCAGGCCCGAGTGAAGATCAGCGATGAAACCGTCGAGGCCTACTCGGAAGTGCTGGAGAGTGCCGGTAAGGAATGGCCGTTCGGCCCGGTGGACGTGTTCCACGACGGCAATGAGTATTACGTTGCTGACGGCTTCCATCGCACACTGGCAGCGGCCCGCGTGAAACGGGCGTCTATCCCGTGCCGAATTCACAAGGGAACGGCCAAGGACGCGAAGATCTTCGGGATGACGGCCAACGATACGCACGGTCTTCGGATGACCAATGAGGATAAGCGGGCATGTGTGCTTTGGCTTGTGAAGCAGGGCGGTATGACCCAAGAGGAGATGGCAACAAAGTCTGGAACATCGCGTCGATTCGTTCAGAAGATCGTAGCCGAAAAAAAGGCGCACGGTGCGCCTTCATCGTCAAAAACACGGGGAAAATCATCGTCAGGAAAGAAGAAAAGTGAATCGGACCCGTTCGATGAACCCGTGAAGACCGAGGAAATGGACGTCGAAACCGATGACGAAACTGACGATACATCCGATGAAGGAGTGGTAACGTCAGGCGAGTCGGATGAAGTTCCGTTCGAAGCGGCCCCTGAGAAACCGGCACCAGCTGCTGCGAAAGCGAAGCCGGAAAAGACGGAGAAGATCGACAAACCGGAAAAGCCAATCCCCGGTAAGGATCCGGGCGAGCAGGAAAGGAACCTGCGGAAGATGTTTGCGGACCATCTGGCGAGAGCCGTCCGCTTGGCGGACCTGCTGCACGACATGCTTCCAAATTCGCGTGAGCGTGATGCCATCGTCAAAACGTTGCAAGGAGTTCGCCTATGGGATCGACGATAATTGAACTGCCATCATTGTACCCACATCAGGAGAAGATGCGGGATGATGCCAGAGCAGCGCTGGCAAAGTACAGGCGGGTTATTCTCTGTGCTCCTCCGGGCACTGGGAAAACTCGCATGGCGAAGTGGATCATGGGCAGCTTCGCCAACAGGACGCCGGGGGAGAAGTCGTCCGGCAAGGCTATGTTCGTGGTGCATCGCCGTGGCCTTGTGGACAACGCGAGCAACAGTTTCAGCGAACTGCCTGTTCTTCCGCACGGGCTCATTATGTCGGGACGGGACACCGGTTTCGACAATGCCGTCCATGTGGCTTCGATTGACACGATTCTGGCCTGGTACGTGAAGGGTGAAGTCTACGACGGTCACACGTTCGATTTCATCGTGTTCGACGAATGCCACGCGCACGTGCCATCGTTCCGGGCGTTCATCGAAGCTCATGACAAGGCCCGAGAGAAAGCTGGGATGAGCCCGGCGTATGTGCTCGGACTGTCGGCCACTCCACAGCACAAGGAGTTGGCGAAACTGTTCAAGTACATCGTTAAAGGCCCGTCTCCTCAGTGGCTGATTGACAACAAGTTCCTGAGTCCGTTCCGCTACTTCCAATGCACTTCCGGTGATCTTGGAAAACTTGTTCGGAAGGGTGACGACTACACTGAGGCGAGTGTTGCCGAAGCGATGGTGAATCTCGGCGGTGATCTGGTTAAGGACTGGAAGAAGCACGCGTACGGACGTGCAACGATTGGTTTCTTCCCGAGACGGTCACAAGCCCAGGAAGCCGTTGAAATGCTCATTGCGAACGGCATCAAGGCGGCTTACGTTGACGGTGAGACTCCGGACGACGAACGCCGCCAAATGTTCAAGGACATGAACGACGGCAATCTGGAGTACATCGCGAACATCGGTGTCATCGAGCGAGGAACGGACATTCCCCGAGTCGGATGCGTGCAAATGTGTACGGCAGTTGGGAATGTGGTCCGCTGGAAACAGATGATCGGTCGCGGATCCCGAATCCATCCCGATGTGCCAGATTGCATCGTCCTGGACCATGCGGACGGAATCCGGAAACATGGATTCTTCGAGGATGATGTAGAGTGGTCACTGGAGTGGGGCGAGCGTCCCGCTAAAACGCACGAAGCCCGTGACTCGATCGAATGCCCGTCCTGCGGTGCTGTGTATCGCGGTGGCCAGTGTCGCCAGTGTGGATATGAACCCACTCCGAAGGAAAGGAAGGCGCAGGGGTTGGAGTTCGTTGGCGGGGAACTCGTGGAAGTCACTCGGAAGGACGTCGAGAAGAAAAAGAAGAAGACCAACGAAGAATTGATGGTCGAGGCTCTTTTCCGCGCTGGACGCTCCGGACGCACGTTCGGGCAGGCTTACTACTTCGCTAAGGCGGAAGCAGAGAAGCAGGGAACGCGGTTCCGTGTTCCAGCTTACTTTGAGATCGGCGGGCGCAGATACCGGGCTGTGGCATACGGCTCGGGAGACGTGAAGCGGAAGGTGAGTTCCATTTACGGCGTAACGGTTGGAAACCACACAGAATCAGCGAACCCATACCGGGAGCGTTAAGGATGAGTGACGACGAAGGAAAGCGGTCATTGGCCGCAGAACTTCAGCAGAGACGTGAGGCGATTGTTGACCGGTTCACCGTCGAGTGGATGCAGCAGCAGTTGGCCGCGTTTCACAAGGAAATGGCAGGCCAGACGTCCATCATGCGGCGACTGGCTTCCGACCTTGCCGATGCTGAGGCCAAGGTTCGCAAGCTGGAATCGGAAGCGTCCGCAAAAGACGCGTTTGTCGGTGAACTGAATGTGCGGCTCATGGCGCTAGAAACTCGCGTCGAGGATATGAGCAAGTGGGCCGCGAAGATTGAACGGGAGCGGAAGTGATGCTGTGGCGAATTGAGGCGGTCATTTCGACGGCTGGGAACAATGAGGAGTACGTTGGGAAGAAACTCGGTGAGGCGTTTCTCGGGCGTCCCCTGAAACGGATGGTTGTCACATTCGAGGAGGACATTTCGTACGAAGAGATGACCCGCATGACGGTGTCACTGGCGAATAAGGAATTCGTTGACAAGCTGCGTGCTGTCATGGGTTCGGAGCACGCGATTGTGGTGCATTCGATCCGGATGTCTCGCAACTTCCAGCATTAGGCTTGACGGTTATTGAGGCCACGGTATGATGGCCGTCGCTGTTGGCGTGGAAAACCAACGTGCAATCAAGAGAAGCAGCGGTGTTAGTTTTGTTGCAGTGTAGGGTAATTGGCAACCCGCGAGACTCATTATCTCGATTATGTAGGTTCGAATCCTACCGCTGCATTGTGCCACTGTCTCCTCTTGAGCAGCACATTTCCACTTCAGCAGCCAGCCGGGCAACCGTGCTGGCTGCTGTCGTTTCTGGACTTGAGTTTGTGCCCACTCGGAGGGAAGAAGACGGCGGCGACGGCCGATGCGGTCTTCCGAGTAAACAGCGAATTCGCCCGCGTTTGATGTTGGAGTCGGGTGAGAACTCTGGAGCTTTGTTGCACGGTTCATCACCGTGGACATCGGCCAGGTTTGGCCATAAAGGCCTTGTTGAGCAGAACAGAAGCACTGGGACCGTCGAAAGGGTACTGCCGAAGTACGGGCTGTGTCACAGCGATTGCCGCGACGTTAAAAACAAAAGGCGGTTCATGGAATCATACGGGCGCGCTGGTTCAAGCATCCGGGCGTACTGGGTGTGCGCAGCCGGCTACAGGAATCGCAGTCGAGGAGAGAATAAGTGCAGCAGTACAAGATAGTGGGCGTGTATCCGGCTCCAGCTGGTCTTGAGGCGTGGTACGAGTGGGACGATGAATGGCAAGTAGAGGCAGGGGACACCACCACGGATCTGCGAGTCAGAGAGGACGGTAAGCGGTTTGAAGTTGACGCCGTTCACTTCGTGGCATTGGTCGAAGAGTTCGATGGAACGAGAAGCCTTCTCGGGCTCGAACTGTGTGAAGGAACGTTTTCGGTGTGTGATGAAGCGAGCAACTTCGTGGGGTTGTTTTTCGCTGGGAAGTTTCCGCCTAACTGAAACGAGGGTAGCGATGGGAATGAAAATTGACGCAGCACTCTTGCAGGAAATGCTGATATACGCCGATGAGGAACATGAAGCCGAAATGATTCGTGTAGCGGTTCTCTGCAACTGGGAGGACATTGATGAATGCGAGGTTGAGGTAAGGAACGCGGACAGTGGCGAGCTTCTCGGAGTGATCGTCGGGATCAACGCCGAGGCGTTCGAGCGAGCCGATGAAGTGGTTAAGTTCATTCTGTCGGTCAGAAATGAGTCTATGTGCCTTACCATGAATTGGGTGTCAGTGAACCTTCTCGGTTACAGGAGCGGAAACATCAATGATTCGAAGAACGTTTCTTAAAAGCATGGTTGGAGCGTTTGCGGCCAGCCTCGTGAATCTGCGGCAGTCGATCGACCACGAGCGGTTGCTGGGTGGGTTCTGTGATCCGGATCACGCCCGGTATGACTTCGCGAGCCCGTTCGGAATCGGGAATCTGACCTACGCTACTGATGCGTATGCGATGGCTCGGGCGGAACTGACGAAGCGTGAGGAATACGGGGAACGCCGGTTGCCGTCGAACGTGACAGCCATCTGGATGTATCACTGGAACCACAATAACCAGTGGGTTCCGATTCAGGAGTTCATGACTCCGACGAAGCACAATGGTTGTGAGTGTCCGGAGTGCGGTGATCGGACGATTTTCCACGGGGAAATGATTCCCGACAATCACGCGGAGCTTCTGGAGTACGATCCGGAAGAGAACACATCGCGTGACACTTCGTGCGTGCTGTGCAAGGGCCGTCCGTACTACGGCAAGAACGCGGTGATGATTGATGGAGTGGAGCACAGCAGTTTCAGGTTGCGGAGAATCGCCGCTCTCCCGAATGCTGTTGTGACACATTCCACGAGCATGGCTGGTTCCTTGTTGTTCAAGGCCGATGGCTTTGAGGGAATCAGCCTGGGGTTTATCAAGGATACGTGAGGGCTCTATGGGTGAGCGTGGTATTGTGGGTGAGTTGCCGAATGACCTCACAGCATGGCTGGCAGTGCGGGATGGATTCGTGCGGATACACGGGCCGATCGGCGAGGATCTGACATGGGAACAGTTTACAGAATGGCTCGAACCAAAGCAGGTTGAGCAGAAACCAACTAAGCAGCAGAAGGGGTTGTTTTGATGAAACCAGAAGCGGGTCAGTGGTGGGTGGCGGAACGCGCAAAGGCAGGTGACACGGCAGAGGCAATTGCCGTTCGAATTGAGCATATCCTGCCAAACGGCAATATTGTCGTTGAGACATATCCCGGCAAGTTTTTTGTATGGAAAGACGCAAACACATGGCATCACGAGCCACGTTGCACAGGCTGGGACTGGATTGTGCCACAGTCACAGCCAGCCGAAGAGCCTCAGCCAGTCGTGCACTACGATCCGATTGCGGATCAGCCGAAACTGGTACTGAAACCACAGAAGAAACAGATTAGACAGAAAACGCCAGTGCCTGATGAGTGTGATACGGCTGTGTCTGTGACTCGCGATTTTTCGCCAGAGATCGGTATTGCTGCACGCGCAGAAGACCCTGACGAGTGGGTTATTCAGGATAGGGTGCCGGCACGTGAGCTTGATGAGTGCAGGTGGATTGGAAGCATGACTCCGGATCAATGGCGTCCAGCGGGAAGATTTCCAGACGCACTGGGCCTGTATCACGGATACACAGACGACAAGTTTTTGCTCCGATTAGAAGTTCGTTGCCGACGCCGCGACCTGCCAAAGGTTAAGCCTGAGCAGGTTGAGCAGGCTGAGCAATGCGCCGCCTGTGAGGCATTAGCAGAACCCGGAACAGCAGGCTGCAAGGACTGCAACGAATACGCGACGGCGATTTGTAGTCCTGAGCAGGCTGAGCAGTGGCCGAAGTATTACACAACACTAGACAGCCCTAGCAGTGATGTCGCGTTTGTGAAGCGAGTTGACGAAACGTCATATTCAGTTGTCTACAAAAACGGCAGGGAATGCCCAGGGTTTCTGTGGTCTGCGAAAAACCAATCAAGACGCAAACAACTCACGGAAGCCGAGGCAATGTCGCTGCTGCATAAGCAAGAGCCACAGCCTGAGAAAACAGACTGGTCCTACCACGAAACGCAAAAGCCACAGCCGCAGAATGAAGCGGCGAGCGATCGCGTGATCGAAATCCCGATCGGTGCAGGAAAGACGGCTGTGCTTGGCGGGAATGATGACGATGAAACCGCCATTGTCATCCTTCGGAACTCCAGCACGGCAAACGCGATTGGTGCCCCAGTCACCGGTGAGGATGCGAGCCCGCTGATTCAGTCGGGTGATGTCGTTCTTCGCATTCTGAACCCGCAAGGTGCTCAGGTTGTGATTGATGCGATTCAATGGGCACAGCAGGCCCTGTTGAAGAAGGAACTGGATGCGTGGGATCCACCGACGCCGGAAGTGGTGGAACAGCCCACTGAAGCGGTTCAGATGTGGGATGAGCAGGTAGCGGCGATGAACGGAGTGGCACCGCCACCGCACCCCGCTCCTGATGATTCGCTTGAAATGTTGTTCTAAGTGGCTCTGGTGTTTCTTTTCAGGTTTTGATGAAGGAAAGTGGAAATGATTTCGCGTAGTCAGATCAGTGACGAGCAAGCTGCAATCGTCGAGATGAAGGTGGATGACGTTGTCGAGAAGCTGGTTGTCATCGTCAACGAGTTTGCCGATGAAGTCCATGGCAAGGGGATTCCAACAACAGCAGCGATTGGTATTCTCGTGGAACAGGTGTCTAAGGTGCTCATCAAAGCGACAGCACTGGCGTACGGATACCCTGAGTACACGGTGAAGGATCGTAGTTCGCCGACATTCATCACGCTTTGCGCCGTCGCGACCGGCGTTCAGGCCATGATCAACGAATCGGTAGCCACGATTCGAGAAGGTATGGACAAGTTGGCACAGAAAGACCCGGCAGAGCAGTTGGCCAACCTGCTTCAGCAGGTGACTGGAGTCTCTGTGAACTCCGATGAACCGGAAGACGATGACGACCTGTTTGACGACGATGAAGACGATGATGATGATTGGTTCGACGAAGACGATGAAGACGATCTGGAAGCGGTGCCCGATAAGCCAGTAGAAGTGACCCCGCCAGTTGAAGCGGCGCCAGCTGCTGAGACTCCGGCACCGGCACCGGACGAAACGCCGGGCCAGTAGTGATCAGTGTTTGACGTGATAGCCTCGCACGCGTTGTGCGAGGCTTCTTTCGTGTTCTTGTGGAGATTGTTTCATGGCAAAGAAGGCCAGTTCTTCAGGTGACGTGGAAACACAGCTTGAGGAAACCCAACGAGAGTTGGCGGTGATGAAAAGGTTCCTCGATAAGGTGCAATCGTTCTCGGACGTGCGCATCGAAGCGAAGAAGGAACTGACGAAACTTCGCGACGAAGAGGCGAGGATTGAGCGAAAGCTGAAGGATCTGCGAATCAAGATCCGAGCGACTGAGGAGCAGTTGAACACGGCCGCTGATGGCATGGTCGCGATGCTGGAACCGGGGCCGGTCAAGTTCATGCCGTTGTTCGACAAGATGGAAAAGGCCAACGCCCAGAAGCACGGCCCGAACGCGGCGGACTGGCGAGAGAAGCCGATTGCTGTGCTTCGGTTGTCTCCGGCTGCGATGGCTCTCCTGACGGCCGCAGAACTGCTGTTCATCGGCCAGCTTCAGGATAGGATCATGGCAGATCCGGGCGAGTGGTGGCAGAAGATTGCGGAAATGACTCAGCCAATGGCGGCAGCGGTTGCCGACAAGCTGAATGACTTTGTCAAGAAGGGTGGTGGCAATTGAGAGAGCTACCACGCGGCGGGCTTCCGCAAGGCGTCACTCTTGAGAAGGAGGGGCGGAATCTCGACTCTTTGACGCAGACGGAGACACTGGAGACACTGAAGAAAACGCTGGTTCACGAGTGGAACCTTCGGCACAGGTTCTCCGGAGTCTCCCAGTTCGGGATACACCCGACGAAGTTGGCACTGTTCTACGGACCACCGGGGAACGGCAAGACGATGGCAGCGAAGATGCTTGCCAAGGCCACCGGGACAATCCTCTATCGCGTTTCCTGTGAAGGTCTCTTTGCATCGCACTTGGGCGAGATCGAGAAGAACATGGGGAGAGTGATGTCGTTCCTGGAATCTGCCGGGCCGTGCGTGGTGCTGTTCGATGAGTGCGAATCCATCTTCAGGGCTCGCGGTGCCACGGAAGGGCAATGCAGTAACGCTATCTCCAACACGATGATGGTGTTCTGGCAGTACATCGACCGTTGGGAAACGCCGCAGTTGTTCCTGTTGGCTACGAACCTGATTGACCAGCTGGACCCGGCCCTGATCAGCCGGTGCGAGTTGTCACTGGAGTTCGGCCCGCCAACGATTGGACAGGCCCAGCAGGTTCTGGCGTACTGGGAAGAAGTGCTGCACGAATATGGTGCCGAGAAGTGGGGTAAGTCGATCCGCGACAAACTCAACAAGGGAGAGTTGCCGCCGAGCTTCCGGGCTTTGTGGCAGAAGATCAGCAGGAGTGTCCGAGCACACATTGTTGGTCAGGGCTAGGCAAGACAGGTTTTTGAGGCTACAGTGATGCCTCACTTTCACAGGGAGAATGGTTATGGAATGGTTAACGCTGGTGCTGAACTTCTTTCAGCCGCTGGTTCTGAAGTGTTTTGAGAAGACGTCGAGCGAAGATCCTCAGCTGGTTCTTCGTGAGGCGTATGACCCGATCACGAACAAGATGGACCCCGCGCTTGTGAATCAGGCGATCCCACGGGCACGGCAAGCGGCACACAAGGCACGAACAGCGATGAGCAAGGCAGAGCGGAAGCAGTTTCCTCGACTGTCACGCGCGGACCTGTATGAAGTTGCTGAAAAGGGACTGATCGACGGCCTGAATGCGAGCCCTGAGAAACTAAGCTCGATTCGGTCAGTTGCGTCTGCACTGATAGACGAAGATGACGAGTAAAACACGATGTAGGGATGACTGCCCCGCGAGCGCCACAACCGCCGAAGTGGAACCGGGGAGGAAGGGCAAATCATAGACGCCGGGCGGGGCGTCGTTCGGTTTCAGATAGGAGTGATTCTGTGGCAAAGAAAGAGCACATAAGTTTCGAAGAGTACCTGCGTCGTGAGTTTGAGCAGGGCAAGTACGAGTTCCGGCTGGTTGTGTCACGTCCAGGCGAACACGTAAAGCTGTACATTCACCCTTTGGGTAAAGACGGCGAATCGCGTGACTTCGAAGTGAACGAGACCACCATTCGTGACGTTACCAGATGGCTGGAGGATTCGGAGCGATGAGTCTCAAGGAGGCTTTGGAAGCGATTAAGGAATCGGACCTGGCAGATATCAACGCGGATATCGAAGCGGCTGAGAAGGCGCTGAATGCCATGAAGGAGCTTCGCAAGATCATGGAGATCAAGCTGGGGTTCCATGAGAAACGAAGTTGGGGCGGACGACGGAAGAAAAAGACCGCCGAGGAGGATCCACCGCCGCCGAAACGCGAGGAGCAACCTGCACAGAGGCCGCTAACTGGTGGAGTGGCACTGGTTCGAACGTCTGGAGGGATTACGGACACGTACCGCGGAAAGGTAAAGGAATACCTGATGGCCAACGGACCAACAAAGGTTCCACGGTTGGCGACGATGTGTGATATCCCGTACGGCTCGATGAATGCGGTGCTGAAGCATCGCTGGTTCAAGAGTGGACCGAATGGCGTCGAGCTTTCTGACGCTGCTTACGCTGAGAAGGGTGGTTGATTTATGCGAATGGTCTTCCTGTGGCTGTTGTTGATGCCGGTAGTCTGCCGTGGGGATGAGCTTCCACCGACGTTGCAGCTGCCGACGCGTGAAGTGGTGACCAAGGCGGAAGCCACGACGGCGACGGTCACCCGCAATGAGATCGTTGACACGATCAAGCCAGGCGTCTGGTACGTCGTACGGTCTAAGGTCAAACTGATCGTGATGGACTTCCCAGCGGGTTCAGTAAGCATCATCAGTGGGGCCAGTGGGGCTGATGGCCTTTTCGCCGATGGAGAAGGGAAACCAGAGAGCCGAACGTTTCCGGCTGACGAATTCACGTACCTGGTACAGGGCACGAAGCCGGTTAAATGCGAACTGGCGTTTGTCCCAGTCGGCGTGAAGGAACGTGCAGATATCTGGCGGCAGACGTTGACGGTTTCCGATGCAGGGCCACAACCGCCGCCAGTGGATCCACCGACGCCGAATCCGGAGCCGCTCGAGCCACCGAAGCCACCGGACGAAAAGCCTGTGGTGAAGTCGTTCCGGGTGATCTTCGTGAAGGAATCAGGCCAGACGCTTCCAGTTGCTCAGAGCAGCGTTCCGGATGCTCAGGTGATTCGGGAATACCTGAATGCAAAGGCCACGCCGGAGAACGGGCAACCGGGATGGCGGAAGTGGGATCCCGATCAGATCATCGACAACGAGCAACCGACGATGGTAGCGCTGTGGGAAGTCGTAAAGCCGAAGTTGCTTCCGGCCCCGTGCATTGTCGTGGAGAAGAATGGCCACGCAACGGTGATGCCATTCCCGGCGAACGTCGATGAGTGCATGAAGCTGCTGAAGGAGTACGGCGGATGAGTGACCTTCAGGCCGAGCTGTTCGAAGCGTGCAAAGCATTCACTCCAGCTGGTCATGGCGTGAGAGTTCTGAGGCATCCAGTCGGCCCGATAAAGTGGGATGTCTACGTCTTCGATTACGACCACGAGAGCGATGACGATCCGATGTTCACGTCGATGTTCACAATTGAATCGAGACAGTGGCATCAGTGGTCAAATGCCGAGCGGGCGTATTGGCTGAAGGTTCGCATGGACGATTGTGTCGCGAACATTCAGAACGCGAGGGAAGGGCTCTTGGAATGAAGTTACAAATCAAACTGGTGGCACAATACAACAAGTTGGCTGATGCGTGGCGGAAGGAGTTCCACGGCCTACCTTTCGTGCAAGTATGCGAAGGCTCAATCTTCGATTACGAGACTGACGCGGTTGTCAGCCCCGCCAACAGTTTCGGCTTCATGGACGGGGGAATTGATTACGGGTACATCCAGTTTTTTGGTGAGCAGCTTCAAGAGGCTGTGCAACAACGCATTCGGGACGGAATGACTGGAGGGGAATTGCTGGTAGGAGCAGCGTTCGCGATAAAAACGCATGACTCAAAAATACCGTACCTAATCGTGGCGCCGACAATGCGAGTCCCAATGAGGCTTCCGCTAGACACGGTGAACCCATACCTTGCGACGAAGGCCGCTATTCGTGCGGTGCTTTTCCAGAACAAGGTGACAAAGACATACAATCCAGTATCGAAGAAAATCGAGAGAAACAAACCGATCGAAACGGTTTCGTTCCCCGGAATGGGTACTGGTGTTGGGCGAGTTCCACCAGAACTGTGTGCCAGGCAAATGCGAGCAGCGGTCGACGAAGTGATGTTTGGAGGCGACTGGAAGTTTCCGGAATCCTCTTGGGAGTGCTCGTGTCGGCACCAGCACTTGTACGGCGACGAAATTCGAGATCTTCAGTAATCAAGGAAGCAAGACATGGTTGAGTTCTACAAAGGTTCCATTCCGATCATCGACACCGAAGCGCCGGACATCAACGAGAACGAAATGCTGTTCTCGCAGAAGTTCGCGTATGGGTGCATCGAGCGAAACTACAGTTTGTTCCCGGAACGCATGTTCGATCCTCCGTCGAAGATGGTCCTGATCCCCGAAACTGAATGGGATGCCCGTTACGATGAGCAGGAAGAACAGAAATCCAGCTTGGAACACATCTACCTGAGTCGCGGCGGGAAACCGATCTGGGAGAACCTGTTGCAGGGTATGGACGGGTATTGCTGGGCGTACTCAACCGGTCACTCAGTGATGATCGACCGGGCCGCTCGGAACCTGCCTTACGTCAGACTGAATCCACACAGCGTTGCAGCCATCATAAAAGGCGGCGTTAATGATGGTGGATGGTGTGGTGAGTCTGCGGACTTCTTCACGAAGGTTGGCTGCGCGGTTGAGGGCACCGCCCCCGGCCAGTGGCCTCTCCAGTCTCGCAACCTGAAGTTTGACACGGCTCGATGTCGCGGTGAAATGAAGAAGTACCGCATTGATGAGCAGTGGGTAGACCTGACGAAGCGAGTCTGGGACCGTAATATGACCATGGCACAGGTTGCCACGAGCGGTTTCAACAACTTGCCAGGACCCGGAGATTATCACTGGTGGGGGCATTCAGTTTGCCGTCTGCGGTGGGTTCGAGTAGAGCGAGGGAGTTGGGGCCAGCTGATTCTGAACTCGTGGCCAAACTGGGGCCGCTTCGGTCTCGCTGTCCTGAGAGGAAACAAGGCCATCTGCAATGGAGCGTTGGCCATCCGTTCGACGACGGCGTGAGAAATCGGACCTTTACGAGTCACTTCACAGGATGAGGAACAATGCTGAATCTCATTGTCATGGTGCTGGCTACCATCCAGCTTCCACAGTTCACGGTTTCGGTTAGGCTTCCGGCCTTCACTGTGTCGGTTCAGGAATCGCCTGCAGGGACGCCGGAAAAGGCGACGCCGGCACGCTCACAGAAGTGTCTGACTGTGTTTGTGGCTGAATGGTGCGGACCGTGCAGGACATGGAAGCGTAACATTTATCCGAAACTGGTTTCCGCAGGGTACACCGTCCAGCTGGTGGATATTGACTCCGTGAAGGGGTTCAGTAAAGTCCGCGCCGGTGGTGTTCCAGCGTTCGTCGTGACGGACTATGACTCGGGGGAGTTCCTCAGTGAGGTAACTCATGGGCCGATCAGCCTGGACACAGCAAAGTGGATGCTGGATGGTTCAGGTTCTGGTACCGTCAAGAAGCAGACGGGCGAGGCTGCGAAGGTCGAGCAGCCCGCCCGTTTTGTGCAGTGGCCAGGTTGGGGTCAGATCGACTTGGAAACCTACAACCGGGACTGCGATTGTTCTATGTGCCAGTCGATTCGAGTGATGCAGCGCGACTACAGAGCCCGGAAGACTTCCACCGTTACACCAGATCAGGAGGGCACGCCCGATGACGTGGTTAAGGCTATGCTGGATTCGCTTCAGCTACAGAGTGGGGACGTGGTTGCAGACTTGGGATGCGGCGACGGCCGCGTCTGTATCGCCGCCGCCAAGAGAGGATTTCGAGCAATCGGAATCGAAATTGATCCGGCTCGGGCAGAAGTGGCCAGAAGGAAAGTTCAGGAGGCGGGTGTAGCGCATCTGGTGACCATCGAGCAGGGTGACGCTCTGGAGTTCGATACGACGCGGGCCACGGTGGTGACGGCCTACCTTTACCCGCCATTGCTGGAGAAGTTGGCGCCCAAACTGAAGAAGGTGCGGCGGGTGGCCAGTCCGTTTCATGCTGTTCCGGGGCTCACGATGGTGAAGCGCGGGCAGGTCTATTTCACTGAGGAGTAGGTTCATGAAGTCAGTTTGGGAGTTGATGGAGGCAATGCAGGGACAGATTGCCGCAGAGATTCGAGTGATGCTGGGTGAGGCGCCGATTGCTTCATCGAACTTCACTCCTGAAGACAGGCAACGACGAATCAAGGCAATGCAGGAATGTGCAGCCCGATCAACGACCGATGCCGAGCGGCATGAAGCATGGGTTAAGATGCACGTCGAGTCTGGATGGGTTTGGGGTCCGGAGTTCGATTCTGCGTGTAAGATTCACCCGAATCTGCTGCCGTGGGATCAGCTTCCCGCCGCAGTTCGCAGTAAGGCGAAAATCTTCGACATCGTTTCGAAAGCCGCGTTGGCAATCGAGGAAGCGCTGTCTTGTAAGGGATGTCAGTGATGAATCGTTTCCGTTTTGAGGTCCACCGGTCGAATGACGACGAAGATCAGGCGTTAGGAATCGCCTGTTCGAACGTTGATATCGTGGCGTACATGGATGCAAAATCCATGGGAGAAGTGAGGTAGTTCGCTCGCCGCCTGATGATTATTCCCGGAGTTTATTCCCTGAGAATCCGGAGTGCGACGGCGAGAGAATGGCAGGAATTCGGCCCGTACGACACGCGGAAAGAGAAGGAGAAGGCGAAACCCGATAAGAAGTGGCTTCGCCCGAAGTTCCGCAGAGATCCGAAACGGGTTGAACCGGTCGAATAAACTGGCTACGCTAACCCCCTGAGTCGTCTTCCAAGGAAGTTCAACCCAGGGGGTTTTGTCATGAAAAAGTCATGGCGCACAACGCTGTCAGGTGTCATTGGTGGCCTGATAATTCTTCTCGGCCAAGGCATGACACTGCTGGATGACGATCCGAAGACGAATCCGGACTATCCCACAATCGTGGGCGCGATCACGATGATGAGCATTGGCATGAATGCTCGCGACGAAGTCGTTACCAGCGAACAAGTTCGAGGTAAGTAACCGCCAGCTCGCTCACACCATGGAACGGGAGATTCGTCGTGCAGTACGCCCTTGAAGAGACGGCCGGCGCCGTTGTTGCGGGTTCCCTGATTGTCGCGTCAGCGATGATTGACGTCAGTGACCCAGTGATTGTTACAGCTGTCACGGCAGTGCTTGCCGCGCTCACTGGTGCAATCAAAATCCTGTGGGACCGGAACAACAAACTCAGCGCTGCCACAGATGCAGCGCTGAGTAAGTGTGAAACCGAGCACCATAAAGCCGCCGAGCGAATGGATAATCTGGTGCAAAAGGTCATCGAACTATCGGCGGAAGTGGGAACACTCAAGGGGCGAATTCAGGGCTATCAGGAAGCTAAGGAACAGAGTCAGGGTAAGTAATCTGGCTCTACGAACGTCGCCAGCTTGACGCGATCGGACAACAGCACAGGCGGTGCGTCTTCAGCTGGTGTGAAGTCCGCCCCGCCAACGTCGTGCAGCAACTCGCGAAACGAGATCCCGTCGCGTGGGTGTGCAAACGCAAGGTAATTCTGGTATCCGCGAGACGGTAGCCTCAGTTCGCCGAGTGGCGTCCCAGACAGTGTGGTGACGCGGCAGCGGATTCGTGAATCCCTCGGTTGGATGAACTCCAGAAGACGCAACGACTGTTTTGGGTTCATCAGTATGTACAGGGCTTTCATCTCCATCTGTCGAATTCGCTCGCGTGTTACCTTCAATGCCTTTCCTAAGTCACTGAGCTTCAACTCAGGAACGCCAAGGATTCCGTAGCGATACCGAAGCACGATCGCGTGGCGTTTGTCGAGTTCACAAAGCAGATCAGCGAGTAACTTCCACAGGCCACGCACGTCGGAAAGGTCTTCGTCATAGACGACGTGAACGTCTCGCAGTCTGACGCGGCGCATGGTGTTGATGTTTCGGACTGGAACAAACCGCGCAATCTCCCACCCGCATGTTTTGTACACGACGGTGGAAAGTGTCGCGTTCGCGGAATGCCCATCATCGCGAAAGGCAAAGAGCAGTCTCTCCCAGACCGACTGTATAAAGTCCTCAACAGATTGCCCACGCCGTTTCACGTCGAGCAGTCGCCGTGGGTACTCTTTCAGGTACCAGCGAATTACGGCCTCAACTTCCTTGTGACGCGCCACAAGGCTAGAGCGTGTCGTTGTCATTGGATTCCTTTCTTCGTGGTCGGCCAGCTGGACGCGGCCCAGCGGCCTTGTAGTCCTCGATTTCCTTCTTTGTGATCACCCACGCCTTACCGTGGCGTGGAACAGTGTAGCCGAGTCGTCCCTGTGCGCAGAGTGTTTGGATTCGCTCGCGAGAAACGTTCAGCATTACGGCAGCTTCGGTCACAGTCACGGAAGTGTGCTCCATTGTTTGAGTAGTTGAAGAAAGGCGCCGGTGACAGTGATGACACCGGCGACAAAGAGAACAACAGCGATGAGCTTCAGGGCGTCCTTCAAAGTTCAACTCGCTTGTAGATGGGTTCAAGGAATTCAATGGCCACCGGCGTTTCCATCCTGTCTTCGAATCCTACACCGACGTTCAGCGGCTTGTTGTAGTAGTCGCAGATGTCTTTCGCAGTCCCGTTGATTTTGGTTTCGAAGTTGTAAAGCGGATCGGCGAATACGACGCGAATCCACCGGCCCATGATGTAAGCATCGTTGTTTCCGAATGCCTTGGCCAGTGCAGACATCACAATGTTATTGATGGTCTCGATTCGCTGCTCATACCGTCCCTCAGTCGGTTCCGTGTAGCACTTCTGCAAGGCCCGGATGAGATCCGGCGTCGCTGCAATCATCGTCTCCAGCTGCTCGCGATCACCTTCGCCGAATCCGAACACCTGACAGATCGGCGTGAGCGTTGTTCCTCGCGGCCCCATGGCCATGCGGCCCGAGTCGGCGAAGACACACCCCTCGCCGTTTCCTTCCCCACGATGCCATCCAACAACGACGGCGTTGATGAGTTCGTTACGATCGTCCATGGCTAGTTCATGCCTCGCAGCTTGGGAGAACAGACAGAGCGCACGGTCTCGGCGACGTGCTGATAGATCTTGTTTACCATGTCGGACTTTTCGTCTTCGGTCACACCGAGCGGATGACCTGCGGCGCGTTCCATTTCGAAGTGCTGTGTCGAACACACGAGAATGGACAGTTCGCGGACGACGGAAGCGTAGAAGATGAAGGGCGGAATCCCTTGCTCTTTGGCTTCGGCTTCAGCTTTGGAAATGGCGGAGAGGATTGTATCTCTCATAGGTTCGAAGAGTCGGTCAAGGATGGCGAGACGCTCGCCAGTGATTGAAACCTTCATCGGTTGCAGCGGATCTTTCATGGTACGTTCTCCAGAGTGTGAAACGGTAAGCACAAGACTAGGGAACGACGCCGGCCGCGCACGTTCCCCAGTGTTCTGACTACAGCTTTCCACCGTGTTCGATGATGAACGAGTTCATCGCCTCTTCGGCGCAATCCTGAAGCGTCTGGGCGATGGTCTGGAAGTATCGCTGGTTGGCCACATAGACATCCTGCGGAATGTCCTTAAAGGTCGCCAGCGTCTTCACAAGGTTGGTCAGGATCGACAGCACGAGAGTACCGACAAAAACTTCGTCAGTGATCCCGGCAGCTTTGCAGCGGTCGGCGTATCCCCGGATGATTTCAATGGTGAGCTTGTCCACCGTCTCGGCCTTGATGGCGTTGATGAGTTTCCAGTCATCATCCGAAAGCTCGATGTGCGTAGCAGCTGGTTCGAACCGTGCGCCGCGTTTGGAGCGTCGTTTCATTGGAATGAGTCTTTCGTAGAGTGCGGAGTCTGCCGGTTACGATTCCAGCAGTTCGATGTAGTCCGTGGATGTGCCGTCTGAGAGTGGAGTGGGTTCGATGCCGAACTCCCTCGCTTCATCCCATGGGATGGCACCGACGCGAAGCGTAGACTCCTGCCAGGCACGACATGCCCAGCCATTTTCAGCAGCGTCGGATTCCAGCTGCTCAATGGCTTGTTCGATGGTGTCGGCTTCAACCGTGATCGTTCCCATGACGGGCACGACGCAGGAGACTGTAATTGTAAACTGTGGCATAGTTGCGTTCCGTGAGTTTTCCATTGTTGATTGACCGGCCCGGCGCACCCAGCGCAGGCCAACAGAATTGCAATCCATCGCATAAGTTCATTCCTTGCGTACTTCCTTGCGTACTTCCACGAGCACCCACTTCGATCCAACGTAGGGGATGCCGTGAAGATCCTTCTTTCCTCGGAGACTGTGCGGCAGCACAGACAGCTGGCGATACTTCAGGCCACGCCGTTTAGCCTCTTCGATGATCAGCTGACGCTCGGCGTGGTTTCCGATGCCATTCGCCCATGCGTTTTTTGTGACGTCGATCTGAGTGAGGAACGGCTTGTTCTCCAGATGCCCGCCAATGACTGGCTTGAAGACCACACCGGCCTGAACGAGTGACGTCGGGAGTTCTGCTCGATGAATCACGTTGATTCTCCTTGTGAACGTTGTCGAACCTTGAGCCACCAGAAATGCTCATACGTGGCTTTGTACGCTGTCATCTGGTCCGTTGTGATCCAGCCAGTTAGGCCTTCAGGCACGTCGAGATACTTCCGCAGGTCATTGAGGAAGTACCCAGACGCGCCAGAGTTCTCGGTGAGCCATTTCCAGAAAGGCATGTCAGCCATTGGGAAATGGTGGTCAACGTCGAGTGGATTGTGCTCGACTTGCATGTGTGAATCTCCTTCAAAGAGAGTGAAACGGTTAGCCATGCTGAACAGCGTGCAGAAGTGCCTGGAACATTGCCCGACGGTTCCCCATAGCGGCCTTGTTCGCATGGAAGTGAGCGGTTGCGGCGGTCGCGATGTGCGGTGCCAGTGACTCGAACACAGCAAGACATGACTCGTCTGAGTAGCCAGCAGCTTCACAGGCGAGTTTCAGCTTGTGAATCTTCGCCATCATTGCGCGGGGGTTTGTTCGTTCTTCCAGGTCCGTGATATCAATCGGCGTGTTTTGGGCCGCCTCTACGCGCTGACGGTAGGCTTCAATCTCGGCCTGAAACTCGGAGATGCGTTCTCCTGCTCGCCGGTCGTTCTCCTCCTCGGTGTCGGCTTCTTCGTAGTCGCCCATGACGTCCATCGCTGTCAGAGCACCGCAGTAGAATGCCATCTCGACAATCCGCCTCGGACCAGCTGGCAGTGGTGGTCGCATCAAATCAAGGAACCGCTGAAACTCATTTGCCAAAGTCTTCTTCATCGTCATAACTCCAAAACAGAAACGGGAAACATGAACACGAACATCCCCCGGCGCACCGGGGGGAACTCGTTGCCATGGATCAGCGTTTGTATTCGGCGATGTTCTCAATCTCTTCGTCGATCGTGGAAACGAGATCCTCGACGTGGATATCCTCGAAGCGTTTC
>JACCDR010730137.1_pt1 | contig 67119 bp, 97 predicted proteins | sample 7446431 | NCBI WGS metagenome assembly JACCDR01 (sample SAMN15323443, study PRJNA562643) | freshwater metagenome | isolation source: river surface water | place: USA:Blue River Watershed | collected 2017-08-17 | reverse complement strand
TTGAAACTCGGCCAACGTAGTCAGTCTGCACGTTGCCGCTGAAAATCGCCGATCCAGCCGAGATACTTGGACCTACTGTATTTGTGATCGACAGTGTTGGGTTGTTATTATTTAATACAAGCTGAGTAAATCCATTCACTCGCAAAGTAGTGTCCATCGTAACTTGACCCGAAGAGACAAGCATCTTGTTTACTCCGCCAGACATAAATCTAGCGATGTGGTGCGACCCGTTGACGCTGTTTTCAATCGTATCGAAGGTGTAGACGGGCTCAACAGTTTGGCTCACCGTTGGCTTGAAGACCATCCGTCCGTTTGCCGAAGCGATGTTGCCGCTTGCCGTGACCGCACCGGCTTGCAAAGCGCCATCGCCGCTTTGTGCCGCGTCCATGATTCGAACGCCGTTAGTGATTGGCGTAAGTCGCCCGCCACCGATCAGCAAGTATCTACTAGACTGAACAAAGTCGTCACTGATAAACGCATTACATTGCACGCTTGACAATCCGCCGCTAGCAGACTGGAAGCGTGCATTGGACCCGCCGCCCGAAACAATACGGAAGCCGCCAAAGTCGTTGTTGACCAACAAGGCTGTTCCGTTCACCCCGACTTGATTGACGGTTATCTGTGGGCCAGTTGCGAGGTTGCCCGTTGGACCGATACTCGCTACCTCAGTACCTGTGTTTGTTTGGCACGAAAGGAACTTACCTACGGTCGTTGCGGTAAGTCGCTTCACGACAAAGTGGTTGTCGTTTCGAATGGAGGTTACAAGGTCAGCGGCATGGTCGCTGACGACTCCGCCTTCTGGGAGTAAGGCTTGTCTTGCATGGATCTCAGCCCCGGTTATCTCAAACGCCACCACGTTGTTGCGGGCAATTCGTACAGTGCCTTGTGTTCCGAAGAACTGCCCTGAAACGGTTTGACCGTCGTTTACGATGAAGTTGAACGGCGCGTTGGCTCCTGCATGGTCAACTGTAGTGCTATTGCGGGTAACCGATACGCCTAAACCCTCAGCGGGCGACGTTACCGTAACCGCACCGGGGCTTGTCACTCCGTAGGTCGCGTTGCCGATAACCGTAGCTGCATTCGGGTTTTGGAATGTGATCGCTCGCACTTCTCCGTATGTCGTATCGGCTTTCATCACCTTCAAGACGCCATCGCCTGCTACGCCGGGAGTACCGAGTCTTGCTATGTTTCCAGTCGTGCCGATATACAGTTCGCCAGCTGTTAGACTGCTTGCTGTGATTGCACCGGCAGCACTAACGCTCATAACTGCTGTGCCGTTAGCAATCTGAGCTTCGAACAAGTTTGCAGTGTGCGGCGTGCTCCATGCTCGAACAGCCAGCGGTAATTTGTCCCAAGTAGGACGGAATACGTGTGTCCCTTCAAAATTGTCATATCTTGTTTCGACGCTTGCTACCGATACCTGTACGCCAGAAACGGCAGAACTTGGCATTAAAGCTACGGCGCCGCCAGCTTTGAGTCTTAACTGCGAGTCAGCTTTAACACCTCCTTCCAATCCACCAGCATGAACGTACAAACCGAATTTGCGGCCTAAACTAGCTTCACCGTTTATCAAGTATCGATCAGCAACCGGCGAGCTAGTATCTACTACTGATACTGAGCTTGCTGTAATCGCACCGGCTGATATAGACCACGCGCCGCTAGCCGTTAATGCACCTGTCGAACTAATGTCCCACCATTTAGAAGAACTGGCGTGCAACCGGATTCCACCACCACCGTCGTCAAAATCACCGAACACAGCACGATTATCAAGGTACTGAGCGAAGCGATTAAAAGCAGAGTTTGCTTGGTTTCTGCCTGCAACGGATACCCCGTTAGGAAGATTGATTGCTGAAGTTCCGCCGCTACCCGACATACTGAGCGGCCCGCTCATCGTGTCGCCGGACTTATGCACCACGGCACTATCGAGAGCAATGGGGCTCGCAGTCCATCCCAGTTGATTCGTACCGGCTTCAACTAAAGCACAACCAACAGCAGGCGCAGCAGACTCTGGCGCTCTGATAGAAGCCTCTAGAGCGCCAATGTATTCAGCAGGTGAGAACGTGCGTGCCATGAGTCTGCAGTCTACTTTCTACGTGAAGTGATTAGCTCTGCTCAGCATTGAGCGCTCGTATCGCTGCCAGAGTTGCTGACACGAACCAGTTAGCGGGCACAGGCAAGCAGGCCAGCGCTGCCTCTGTGAATGTCAGGCCGACTTTGCGCATCGTCTGCGAGTACGGCGCCAGCGGTTGCACGAGCGCAGTTGCGCGTTCGATAAACGTTTGCTTCTGCTCCTCTGCTTGAGCGATTGGCATTGCTGTAAGCGTTTGCAACTCCGACCGCAGAGGGCCAAAGACTTGCTCCTCAAGCTTCTCCTGCTCTGCTTCTGGGGCTGCTTGCTTGAGAGTGTCAAAAACGCGCTCAGCATTAACAGGAGCCATTGCATTGTTGTTGATGTCTCCTATGTGTGAGTCTTTGTTCTCGATCTTGCCGGCCGCTTGGTTCACGTTGCCGTGAATGTTGAAGCTGACCGATGGCTCGCTATCACTCATTGCTGATTGCTCCTCCTGCTTGGTTGACGTTGCCGTCGATGTGAAAGTCTGTTCGTTTCTTGTCGTGGTTCGTGTTGTAGATCTGAGTCCCGCCGCTGCCTCTTTGGTGAATCGCATCCGTGATGCGATCCACCCGCAAGTCGTCAGTGTAGTCTCTGACTGCTTCTCTGAGGCTCTGCAGTTCTCGCTCGACGCCGAGCATCCGGCGACTAAAGCCGTTGATCTTAAAGGCGATTCGTTTCAGGCAGTGCTGAGTCTCTCGATTCGAGCGCGCAAGCCTCTGCATCTGCACCTCGCGGAAGATAACCCACGCGATCAGGCACAGAGCAACCAGAGGCACAAAACCCGCGCTGTTAGTCGATAGTAACTCATGGCTGCCCATCTTCTGCTTTCAACGATCTGCTCAAACTGCGATTGCATCGCTCGATCCCGCATGCAGGAAAGAGGAAGCTATGCAGTGCTGCCCGTAAAAGCTTGAGACGGCCCAGCCTGCGATTGACGACGCCTAAACCAACCGTCGCGATCTTTCCCCCAGCGGTGGTCGCGACCCTCATCCTCTTTGTCGTCGGGAGGCAACTCTCTGTCCTCGCCTTCGATGTGTTTCCTATGGCCCCAGCGTTTATCGCGCTGCTGTTGATGATAGTCTCGCCATTGGTCGATTCGTTGTTGAAAATGCTCACGCTGCTCATGCTTGTACTCCCTCCAACGTTGCATGCGTGACCTACAGCCCGAGAGCATGTAGGCCAGCACACACAGCAAGACGACTAGACCCCAGATAGACCACTTTAAGTTTGCCATAAAACAGCCTATCAACTGAGAGAACTCTATGCGACTTGCAACCGTTAGGCCCTGTAGGATTTTAGCGCTTGAGACCTAAAGCCTTGCCTGGATACCAGCCCTGATTGCTGACCGTACGCGACATAGTCGGCGCTGTGTTGCAGACCCATTGACCGTTTACGTATCGACCTCCGTAAGGACAGCCAGCCGAGGCGGCTGCCTTTGATACCAGGGGAGGACGAGGATTAAAGTCAAACAGAGGTGCTCTAGCTACATGCTGCGGCTGCATGCGACCCTCGTGCAGGGAGTCGTGAAGCGATAGCATTTGCTCTCTCGACATTCCCTGAATGTTAACTCCCATAGCCTGCAACTCTCTAGCGTGATCGGTCGACAAGTGAAAGTCGATAGGCTCGCCATCATGCGACCAGTGCCCTGCGTTTGCGATAGGTGCCGTAACTGCTCGCGCTAAGTTCTGCACCGGAGTTCTAGGGGCAGGAATCACAACGATCTCCTGCACCTGCACCGGAGAGCTATAGGAGGCAGTCACAGAGCTACCGCTAGAGCCGTAGGATGCCTTAACAGACGTACCGCTTGAGCCATAGCCAGCCATCGTCGAGCCTGAGCTACCTAGGCCGCGTGCAGAGCTAGCTCCTGAGCTTGTCGCAGGGTAGCTGCCGCCCTGTGCAGATTGAGCTTTCCAATCCTCAATAGCTTTAAGTCGCTGCTCGATCCGTACTAAGCGTTCTGCGCAGTCGCACTGGCAAGCCTCGATCTCTGCCTTAGGAGCAACTGCTGCACTGGCTGCTGATTCTGCCTTACCCTCGACCTCCGAGAGCTTCTGCTCGAAGGTGACGAACTTGCCGTGAATTGCCTCTACCTCCTCACGGTAGCACTGCTCGATAGCTGCAAGCTCGGTAGAGTGCTGAGAGAGCATCTCGACCAGAACCGCGTTCCGCTTCTCGCTGCGTTCGAAAAACTTGTCTAGTAAATCCTCAAGCTGAGAGTACTCGCTAGCCTCGGCTTTCTGCTCCTGAGGCCCTGCGTAGGTCGTAGTCTCTCGGCTCGCATTCACAGCCAGCATGGTCATCGCCAGCAGGCCGCAGGCTAAAGTGATTATCGCTTTCATCGTCTTAGTCATCCTTTGCTAAAGTAGCATTTCGGGGTCATGTGAGTACTAAACGTTTAGTACTTTCTCGCTTATACCAGGAGGGTCGAGGACCGCTCCTCTGGTGAAGTTCTTAGAGCGCGGCAGCCGCAGTGCTGATGGAATCGCACAGGGCCAGCCATGTGATCGTAAGTGTGCAGGTAGCACCCGTCTTTGCCGTAGCGTTTGCCGTGACTGTTGACGGTCCAGATCTTAATATCTCGCAGACTCTTGGCAGTCTCTACGCCGTGAAGCTCTAGGCCGCAAACAGCATGATTGCCATCGCCACGGTCCACTCTAGCGTTGCCCTGAGCATCGCAGCTAAAGAAACCATTGCCGCAGTGCACAGCCATAAGCACAGGGTCTCGCTCTGCAATTGCAGTCAGAGTAGCAGCCCAGCACGCATCGAGGTTCGCGTGAGGCATCTTGTACCAGTCGAGCGCTCGGTACTCTAGAGCCTCCTGCGTCGCGAACCGCTTCTGCTCCATCGTCATGCCTGAGGTCGTATGGATCTCATACGGCACAGACTCACGACGACAGCAGCCGCCCTTAACGATCTGCTGCATAGCATCATCGAGCATCGCACCTGCGTCTCTGCCGCCATTGATTAGGCAGTAGAGCCACTCGGGACCGAACTCGATGTCGTCCTTAAAGTCGAAGACTCTCTTCGCTTCGCAGCAGGCAAGCGTCGCGTACGGACAGCAAGAGCCCTTGCGGCCCTGCTGCTTGCGACGCTTGAACAGGTCCAAGCCATGCTTGCGTTTCGGGTTTGCGTAGATCCTTTTAAGAGCCGAGAGGTCATGCACCGCGGCTACAGGGAACTCAGCAAACGTGGTCGGAATCTTATCAGGAACTAAGAGCCCTGTGCGGAACTCCTCGCCCCCGAACGTAACGGTAGTTAGTGCTGTGCTCATGTTAGTTTAGCCTGCTCCTAATTGATCCTGTGCCACCACGAGGCAAGGGCATCGCCCAGACGACCTCTTTAGACTTAACGTTTATCAGTATCACCGCAGGAGGCTTCTCTGAGGTCTTAGCGAGCAGCTTAGCCGCTAGCTCGTCATCGTCCTCCAAGATCTCTAGGTCAGCTAGTTCCTTGCTTGCCCAGCCCCAGAACTCATCGTCCTGCATCGTGAGCGTAAACTCTACGTCGTCGTTGAGAGTCTTCTTGTCTCTGACCACGACTAGCATGTGATCCTTGAGCACTAAAGCAGCAGAGTCTTTCTTCTCGTCCTGCTTCTTGTCCTCCTGCTTCTTGTCCTCTTTCTTGTCATCGTTCTGCTCTTGGTGTTGATCGTCCCTGCGATCCCTCTGCTGCGAGAGATCCCAGAACTGGTAGCCGACCCACGCAATCAGGCACAGGAAGCCGATCGTTATCAGGTGATCTGTTTGCAGACCACCACCGGCAGGCTTGCGCGGCTCAGGCGTAGGCGACGCAGGGGCGCGAAACAGGTTGTCGATCAGCGGGTCGAACTCTGACTCGTTAGGCTTACTTTGCATTGTTGCTAGCTCCCTTGCGTACCCGAGGCGATTCAGAACCAGAGGCAGCCTCCGTAGGCGAGCCTATCAGGCTGCGAAGCTCTGCCATCAGAGCATCGGCTGCATCGAGATCCGAGGCAGCTAGGGCCTCCTGGTGTCGTTTCATAGCGACCGGACGGCGCAGAATAACCCTATTCTGCTCTAGGCCTACCGCGTCGGCCTCCATTGCAGCCTTGACGAGCCTCTTAGCAGCTAGCGTGATCGTCTCCTCAGAGTCAGGAGAGCCGCTACTCTGAGAGGCAATCGAGGCAGGAGACGAGACCGCAGAACCACTGCGAGCCGCCTTCACATCCTCTACGGCCCTGACCATCCAGCCCCAGAGGCCAGAGAACAGCGTTATCACCGATCCCCCGATAATCACAAGCACTTGCAGCAGCATCGGTCCTACGAGCGTTAGGACGCTCCCAGGGGCCTCCTGTGTGCTGCCCTCCGGTGGCTGCGGTGCGAAAGCAGTCTGAGTCAGCAAAGGCAGGTCGCCGGTTATCAAGGTCCAGGCGATGCAAAGGACGACCGTTAGGCCGACCAGCAGCTTAACGCTGCGAGAGTCTTTTAGAGCTTCTAACATAGAGAGCACTCCGAGGGGGACTAGAGGACAGGGATTCTCTGACCTATGGTGCGTTCGCGGCGCATACTCTGCAACCGCCAGCAGATCGGGAAGCACTAAACGTTTAGTAGTTCGACCTCCTGCTAAGGGTATCTTTCCTTGTGCCCCCCGTAGTAGTGCGTGAACTTGTGCCGGTTGCCGCTATCGCAGAGACCATGCACAGAGAAGCCAAACTCGTGAAACTCTAGAGGCTCGCTGTTAAGCCAGTCTTCCATAAGAGCTTCTTCGGTGCCGAAATGGAAAGGCTCTACAGCATAGCCAAGCTCTCTTACTAACTCCGAGCAGTCTGCCTGCTTTAGATGGTAAGCAGCCCACCACGCTGCGCTGTCTATGTGAAAGTCTTTGTTTAACCAAGACCAGAAGTTCTCTATCGCTTCCCGAGACAAGGCAAACATGCCAGTGCTTAACGAGAGGTAGGCAGGCCGCCTGTAGTGACCGCCCCAGATCATTTTGCAGTACGTGTTCAAGTGAGCGTAGTTCAGCCCTGGGTATCCGCAGAACGAGGGCTCAGTGAGAGGAGCCGATAGCACGTTGCTGCCGAATTGCGCTATGTCGTCTATCGTAGCTTCGTCCTCTGGGTAGCTATCAAGGTCCATCCAGATAAACACATCGCCGCGACTAGGCACTTCTAGAAAGTCTCGCATAGCCTCAAGTTTTATCATCGTGCCGAACGACCAAGCCCAAGGGTAGCTACAGAGCTTAGCCCACTGATTCATAGGCGAAGCGACGAACGTGTACTCGACGTTCTGAAGCTGACACCACTGAAGATGCCGCACTAGGGCTCTGCTGATCCAAGGCAAGGCCTTATTGCTCGGCGGCGCGTATAGTCCGGAATAGAGTCTCACTGCTCTAGCCTCTTGCGATAGTGTTGCCAATTGACGTTCTCAAACCCGTAGTGCTTCGTGAACACATCCGCACCTGCCTGCCAGTCGGCCTGAGTCCAGTTCAAGGCATGCGAGCGATGAAAAAACAGAGGCTCTTTTATCCAGGCTGCTTTAGCTCCCTGCTCTTTTAAGTGCTGTGGTATCCAGTAATCCCACATCGGCCTGCCTATCCTCAGGTCTAGGGCAGGCAGAGCGGCAGCTATCTCAGGAGAGAAGCTAAAGACGTCGATGCCCCACTGCTCCATTTCGCTCTGCCACCAAACACGATCGTAGTTATACCGAACGCCTACGAGAGAGCCTGCTGCAAGAGCCTCACGGATTATTCTCTGCTCTCCGCGGATCTCAATATCGCTATTGATAAGCATCACAGTCTTTTGCAGAGTTACTGCTAGACCTGCTAGGCGAGAGATCCTAGGCGGCCCAGGCTCACTGTCAACGCACCACGTACTGACTTGCGGGTACTGCTCTCGCATCTCTGCTATCTCGGCAGTCGTTTGAACTGCTAGTATCCTGAGCCCTGCCCGCTTCCATGTGTTTAAGCACTCGGTCTGCCTCTCATGCCTGCGAGGAGAAAGAGAGGTAACAGCTACGCAGCAGTCATCAAGCGAAGGCTGCTGTAGATAGAGTGCTCTACAGCGATCAAAGCTTATAGGCTCTAGGGGAGGCTTAACATGCTCTGTGCTTACTCGATTGTGAGCTTGCCAGAGAGAGTGAAAGGCAGCCTCTGCGCTCGATAGGTCAAGCTGCTCTGCGAGAGGCTTCCAAGCGGACTCGCAGTCGCAGTTAGCAGGTACCATTCTCGCAAACGTCGTGTGCAGCCAGAACTCCTCTTGCTCTCTATCCCACTGACCGCTCTCTATCGCTGCTGCATAGCGACTGTGAATAGTGACCCAGGGGTTAGAGTTGTAGCTTACATCGGTCACGAAGCTGCGACCAACCTTGCCGCACTTGCAAACAAAGACGCGAGTGCCCTCAGGCACATACTGTACGTTGTCGCATGCCGCACACACAAACCTTAGCATGCTGGTAGATCCGCAGGGTTAAGAGCGAGGTTAAGCCATCTTTCAACAATAGGGCTCCCAGGAGGTCCGAAGCCAGTGTAGCAAAGCGGCCCTAAAGGCCAGAAAGTTGTATAAGTCTCTCCTGGGTACGTTCCATCAGGAACATACCTAGCTGCAATACTACTGAACGGATGCCAGCGATGTTTCTCAGGAACATACAAATTGCACTTAAACCCGAGAGGCTCTAGGTTCACAAAAGTACCTGAAATAGTTCGCCATGTGTCAGTAGCAGCTAAACTAAAATAGGAGCCGTACTCATCGTAGCCAAAAATTTGATAGTTAATGCTTCGATCACAGGGACGCCCGAGCATGTTAGAGCATTGTGTCATAATGATGCTAATTTCATCGAAATTAGCTGTGAGCCTCTCGTAGTGTGGAGGAGCGGTCGGAGCAGGGTAGTCAACTAAAATTGTCCTAGTAAAGTAAAATGGCCCAGGAATACTCTTTAGCCACTTAACGACCCTTGTAGCCTGAGAGATTATTTGTTGATTGTAAGTCCAGTTTACGACACCTGAAGTCAATCCTGGCGGACCTGCGTAGATAATGTCGTCAGCCGTGAACTGCACGATAGCGTTGTTTAACACGTCGCAGAGATTAGATTCAGGATCTCCGTCTATGTACGGGTCCATTTCGAAACCGCAGAGTTGCAGAAAGTAGTCAGGGTAGTCTCTAAACATCTGAGGACACGGAGCACAGCAAAAACAGTTTCTGTGCACTTGCTGATAGCCTAACGCTCTGCATCCTAGACCTAGCTGAAATGCCATAGTTCTTAATCTATCCCGAAGTTGTTACCGCAGTTGTCTACGTCTACAAAGTACCTGCTGCCGATCCTCTTAGCCTGAATCAATGTAGAAGCCCCTATCTGCTGATTCACCATGTTGTAAATCCTCACTACCTGATTCGGTGAGTAACGATCTCCGGTCTCAGGGTCTATGCGATTGCAGTCTGCACTAGGGAAAGTAAAGGGCAGAGAGGTGCTAGTCATAGGCCCTATCCCGAAAATCGTAGTAGTCGCCATGATCGTGTCGCCTCCACTAGAGATCGAGACCCAAACAGTGCGTATCGTGCTGCTTACGTAGTGAGCCCTTCCGGTGTCGTAAGATCTAAAGAACAGTCCAGCGCCGGTCTTTTTAATGTACCAAGACCCGCTCACAGGGCCGCAGGTATCGTCAGGCGACATAGCAGGGTTAAGGTCTGCTAGTGCTAGCGCGTAGGGGTCTACTTGAAACTCCCCGAAACCTCCCTCGGGAACAGGCTTCCAAGAGTTAAAGACTAGACGCCCGCCAGAGATAGCTGTGGTCGGCTTCTTACATCGAAATATCAGATCTGTATCGTCGAGCAACTCGCAGGCGCTTTTGCCGCTCTCGCCGAAGTAGTCAAGCTCCATAGCTGCAAAGGGCGGTATGGTCTCGCTAGAGGAGTTCTTAAAGGGCAGCGTTCGAAGCTGCTTAGCCCAGCCGTCTCTCATGGTTCTTTACTTCCTGTTCCTGCGAAGCTCTGCCTTACGAGTCTGCTCTGCCCACAGTGCGAGAGCCGTCTGCCTGCGCTGCGCTCGCATCTCATCTAGGCTTAGATAGGCCTCTGGGCGTTCCATATTGTAATCAATCGAAGTAATGCCCTCGCCGGTCTCCGAGGAGTCCCAGCTTATCGTGCGTATGATGCCGTCGATCTGCTTGTCGAAGATAAATCCCTTCCAGGGCGACGAGTACCCAGTGCCTATCGAGTACGTCAGTAGCTCCTGCTGTAGCATAGCCGAAGCAAGCTCCATAAACTCTGCCGTGTTGTCTCTGATCGTGGTTGCGTTGTTCTTAGTTCGCAGACCGTACTCGACCCCTAGCTGAGAGTCTCTTACTTTCTTCACTACAGAGATAGCGACCGAGGAGCCAGGAGAGACCCAGTACTGGCTCGCAAGCCTTGCAGCGTTCGCCTTGGCTCTAATAGGGAACGCACATCGCAGCCTTACCTTTGCAGGCACATGCGTATCGTTGCTCATCGCGTCCGAGGTTCTGCCTAGCAGGTACAGGGGCTCAGAGAGGATCACTAGACCGAACTCTGGCTTAAGCTCGAACGCGCCGTCGTAGAGCAGGCTATGCTCTGCCTTAGCTAAAGGCACAGAGGCTATCGGCGCATCAGGGTTCGAGGCCTCCGGTGGCAAGCTGCCTGTGTAGTTGTTCTTCCCTGCTCCTCCGGTCGCAAAGTAGCCTATCAGTTGATAGGGCATTGCTGCGTTCGTCTCTGAGTCCTTAAAGATACCTAGCTGCTCAGGCTCTATCGGGAGCAGCCGCCACTCGTCGCCTGCCTCGATCTTAAGATCCGCTCTGACTGCTGCTGCACTGGTTGCGTTGATCGAGCCAGAGGAGTTCTTAGGCAGGAACTGAGCAGGAGGCAGAGGTAGCTGTACTGGTCCCCTGACTTGATAGTAGCGCCAAATGTACTTCTTAGCCGTGTCTCTGTCCTGCTTGTTCGTGACCCCGTAGAAGTTATCAGGACTCTCTTTAGCCCAGCCACCGCTAGGCTTATAGCTTAGATCGTCGATAGGCAGCAGTTGGCCTTTCTTGCTGCCTGAGGTCTCTAGGCCCACCGGCACTATCGGCAGGTCATGCTGACAGAGTATGTCGTCGCCCTCGAAGACTAGCGATCTAGGAATCACTGGCAACTGCTCTGAGTAGGTAAAGTCCATTTGCCTAGAGTCCGAGGTCGGCCCCTGCCCTACCCCCTCCCTACGCACTGCTAGCCTGTCCTGCGGTGTCAGAGTAACGAAGCATCCGAAGGCCTTGCAGAGAGCCTCTAGCTCTGTTGCCGGATTCTGCCCGCTCCAATCCACTCTAGGGAACACGTTAGAGGGCAGGAAGCTCACATCGTAGCCAGTCTCTCCCATTGCCTCGCAGAGGATCTGACCTAGCTCTCTGGCCGATCTCCTGTTACGCGGATCTCCTGGGGCTCTAGTCTCTAGGTTGTAGGCCCCGTAGACGCCACCAAAGGACTCAGCCCAGGCCCATCGCCTATCGTAGATCTGTAGCTCTCGCCATCGAGCGCCTCCGCCTCCTGCTTGCACTACTGCCCTATGCAGCCTGCAATTACGAAAGGTAATTTGCTGATTCCCGTTAGAGAGTACGAGGTCTCCTATCTGCTGATACGTATAGCCGAGCCGGAAGCGAATCATCGCGAGGGCAGGAGTAACGCCTGCCGTGAGCGAGAACGAGCCGCCGCCGTCAGCCTCTCTGCCGCAGAAGAAAAACAGATTATGCGTAGTCGTCATCTACTAGCCCTTAGGTCGAGATCGTCGCGCCGCGTCCTACGTCCAGCGTAACCTCTGCTAGCGTGCAGCCTGAGAGGAAGATACCGGCAGTCCAGGTCACTATGCTTAGCGGGTCTAGGATCTTACCGCCGCCGTGAATCGTGGCGGCCGCTACAGCCTTCGGGCTCCCGTTGCGGCTAAAGTCTAGCGTGCCCTGGTTGGCCGCCTCTACAGACGTTGCTACGTCCTCAGTCGAGTCGTAGTACACTATCGCACCGGAGTCTGCTCTGATTACTGGGCAAGTACCCTCGCCTGTGATCGTGCAGCGAGCGCCGCCGGATGCTATTAAGCTAGTCGCAGAGCCGCTGATCTCAAGCTCCCCACCGAGAGCTTTAACCACTCCGGCTGCCACTCCCTCTGCAATCACTAAGCGACCCTGACTGCCGCTAGACTGAGAGGCGATCAGATTGCAGGAAGCAAGCGAGTGCGAGCTATCAGAGTCGATAGTCATAAAGCCAGAGTAGAACTCTACCGTACTGCTGCTGCCTGTGTTCTTAAGCACTACAGGAGACTCGGTGCCGGTCGCCTGCCCTGTGCCGTAGACCTGCACTGTAACGTTATTGCCGTTAGCGTCTATCAGAATCCTCGAAGACCTGCTGCCGGTGCCCTGACCTATGCGAATCGAGTAGCTCGTGCTCGTACCTAGCTTAAGGAAGCGAGGCCTGTACTCAGGATAGTTCGACGAGTTAGAAGCAGGCAGGCCGATGTCGCCTGTGAAAGTGCTCTCGATAGTGACGCTCGCATAGTCAGTAGCACTCTCTAGATCGTAGAGCAGGCTTACCGTCGAGTTGCGAAACCTTAGATCGTCGCCCGCTGAGGGCAGTGAGTTGCCTGACCAGTTCGCAGCGTTGCTAAAGTAGTTAGGCCCAGTGGCAGCAGTCACAGCGGTTATCGTGCTAGTGATCCCTGCCGTTGCTGTGGCTGTCACCGTGAACGGCTTGCCTGCTACGTCTGCTGTGAGAAGAACGCCGCTAGAAACGGTTGCCGTAGCCTCCTGAAGCTCTACAGCTAAAGCTGCCTCCCAGGCTGCTACGAGACCAGCGAAGACGTCAGCCGAGGTCGAGGCGGCTGCCGTGTAGCTGATCGACTTATTGTTGATCGTCAACGTGTAGGTCTGCCCGCTAGTGTAGGCAGAGAACGTGATTCTAGTCACCTGAGCGACTGCCCCTGCTGCGCCGATCCAATCTTTTAATCCCATTTGCTTTAGTCCTAATCACTAAACGTTTAGTGTTTCGAGGAGCCTTGTTAGTTAGTGAACGTGTGCGGGTTGCCTGATAGCTGGAACGGGGACGCGAAGCGGTACGACCAAGAGATCCTAAAGTACATAGGAATCGGACCTGCCACTCTAGGAGACTCTTTGATAGGTTGCATGGTACGCATCTGAAACTGAGGCCACAGCGGAGGCGGAGGGTCAGGGTAACCGTAGAGGCCCACCGCAGAGCCGCTCTGAGTGTAGCTCCATGCCTCTGCCTGCTTGAAGACTTGCAACTCAGGAGGATTCAGAGCGCCACCGACGTAGCCTAAGATCAGACCGCCATCGTCGCCAGGGGTTATAGTCTCCTGAAACTCTGAGATCGGATTGGCCGTAGCTCCTACTGCCCTGCCTGTGCCCTCGAAGGTTGCGCCGTACTCGACCCCAGTAGTGTAGACGTCAGGCTCTTTGTCAGGGAACGAGAGGTCTAGCAGGTTCGGCCCGTCGAGCAACTCCGAGGCTAGCAGCCGTAGCTCAGTGGGAGTGATACCATCGTCTTCGTAAAAGTGCAGGTCAGGCCTAAACTGCGAGAAGTCTTGCTTGAGGATGGCTATCTTCTGGCTCATGCCGGTAGCCGTTGCGTTGCTCTGCTGTATCACTCTCCCAGAGATGCCCCACGTTACCTTGACCGTCGAGGCACGATTAAAACCATCGTACGCCACCTGATAGGCAATCGAAGCACGAGCCTCGTTGAACGGTCTGATTTTAGATCCGATGCGTAGGTACATGCCCGCCCCTTACCGTGAGTTCGTTAGGTTTGATTTTGCGATGTTCGTCATGCGATCCTTGTTGACCTGCTCCATTAGAGGCTTTAGGAACGTAAGGATGTCTTTCATCTGTTTATCGTTCGCTCTACTGACCTGCTGCATCACTTGCTCGCCGATCTGCTTTGCTGAGTCCTCGTAGTTGGCCTTGAACTCTATCGTCTGTTTGATGTTAGCCGTTACCTGCTGAGCCGTCGTAATCGACTTGCGTATCTGCTCCTGCTCTTGCCCGAAGACGTTCTCGTAGAGCGCCCTGTTCTCACCTATCGACTTGTCGGTGCTCTTGCCTAGCTGCTGCTTTTGCATCTCAGTAGCTTCTATCTGCCGGTCTACCTGCTCTATGCGATCCTGTTCTCGCTTGGAGTAGATCTTGCGACCAGTCTCTACCGATTGCAGCCGAGTGCGGTTCGGTGCCGAAGCATCCTCTACCGCCATCGTCGAGTACTCTTTAGAGCCTCCCGCGGTGAGCTTGAGCCGCTGCTGCTTTAGTGCCTCTAGCTGCTGATCGAGCGGCCTGACTTTCTCCTCGTAGGCCTGCTGCCCTAGAGCATCGAAGCCCTGCCCAGAGGCTAGCTTGAGCCGCTGCTGCTCTGCTAGTTTCTTAGCTTCCTTGGAGCCGATAGCCTCTAGCTTGTCAGTCTCCTCGAAGGTGAGTTGCTTACCGCTGCGAGCTTTCTCTAGCGTCTTAAGTGCTGCCTGCTTCTCCTCTCCGCTCATCTCAGAGAAGCCCTGCACTCCCTTAACGAGATTCTTCTGAGCCTCCGTAACCTGCTTCTGGATAGTCTCTAGTACTTTCTTCTGCCGGTCTGCGAAGTCCTTCGCCCCGTCGATCTGAATCTTAGTGAACTGATACGCCATGCGGACCTGCTGAGCCTGCGCCATTAGGCTCGTCTTGATGTACTTTTCCTCGGCTGCTCTGTCTGCTTTCTTCTTGCGTGCAGCGTCCTCGTCGGCCTTGGCTCGCTTCTCGTTAGCTTCGTTGATCTGCTTCTCTAGCTTAAGAGCTTCCCTAGCCGCAGAGATCCCAGAACTGGTAGCCTGAGAGCCGCCCTCTGCTTGCCGCTTCCACGCACCCTCGAAGGCGTTCTCCTGAGCGTTACCTGCCTTGCTAGTGATGATGCCGATGCCCTGACCTAGAGCAGAGACGCCCTCAGTCACAGCCGAGGTCGCAGTGCCAGTAGCGCTGCCTAGCTTGCTAGTGTCGCTAGAGAGTGCGGTACCGATAGCTCGATAGAGATTCGTCCAGGCCGTGGTCATCTTAGCGATTCTGACAGAGGTCGTTTTCTCCATTGCCTCCATCATGCCATCGTACTTACCGCCTGAGGCAACGAGGTTGTCCATCGCCTGCGAGAGCAAGTCGAAGTCTAGCTTGCCGTCCTTCATAACCTTGCGAAGCTGCACGACAGACATGCCGGTGTCTTTAGAGATCTGTAGCAGAGGATTAAACCCTGCATCGATCATCTGGTTAAGCTCCTCTGCCATAAGCCTGCCCTGCCCTGCTGACTGAGCAAAGGCCAGCGAGAGTCTATCCATGCGCTCTGCGCTGCCGCGTGTGATGATAGCGATCTGCCTAAGCTTAGGAACTATCTTATCGGCCTCTACTCCGAAGCCGTTCATCGTGGTAGCAGCCTTTGCAAACCGCTCTACTCCTACGCCGGTCTTGTTAGCCAGAGCGAATAGCTCAGCCATCACGGTCTTAGCTTTAGCAGCAGAGCCAAAGAGCATCTCTAGAGCTACCTCAAGACTCTCTATGTCTGCAAACGCTTGCACCGAGTCGATAACTATCTTACCGGCTGCCACTGGGGCAAGAGCCCTCGCGCCGTACCGCATAGCTAGACCGACACCAGTAGCGTTTGCTGCGCCGGATGCTACGCCGCTGCCGCCTGCTCCTGCGCCGCCTCCTGCACCGCCAGGGCCGGAGCCGCTTAAGCCCCCAGGTCCGCCGCCACTCGCCTGCCTCGCTAGCTGAGCCTGCCTACGCATTAGCGCTAACATCGCAGAGGAGTGCTGAGCCTGCGCAGCAGCAGAGCGCCGCAGAGCCGCATCCTGTGCTACTTGCTCGCGGCGCCGAGTCTGCTCTGCAATCCTTTCCTCGTCGGCCTTGGCTCGCTTAAAGTCAGATAGCCTGCGATGCAGAGATGCTCTACCCTCTGCCTCGGCTCTGCGCTGAGCCTGTATCTCCTGCTGCACTGCAAGGCCTCTACGACGGTTAATGTCGTCCTCGGCCTTAGAGTGATTCCTAGTCCTAGATTGATTAGCTTTCTCTGCCGAGTTCCCAGTAGCTAGAAGCTCGTCCTTAACGCCTTTCACCTGCTGCTTAGCGCCAGGCGCGCCGGTGACGTTCATTCTTACGTTAAAGTCTCTAGTACTCATCGCGTCCTCACTGTCTGACTGCGGCTCGAATCACTTCTAGGTTGGCTCTTAAGTAGGCTCTCTCCCTTGCTTGCCTGTACTCTGCAAGGCGAGCGAAGACGAACAGCAGTATCTCGTCTCTGCGCTCTGCCTCGCTTAGCACTGCCCCTCCGGTCGCCGTTGCTGCCTCAAAGAGATCTAGCACTCTGCGCTGTGCTGCTGTGATCTCTATCGGTGCGCTCCAGTGACCTTTCGCACATCCCTGCTTCGGGTTCTCGCAGGGAGGTCTGAGCTTCCATACACGCGGCTCTAGCTCTCCTGCCCGAGTCCGCATAGGCTCGCCTGTTTTCTCGTCGTAGCAGAACTTCCTACAGTGAGCACAGGATCTACCGGCTACTTGCGGATGCTCAGACTCGATCCGCAGAGCCGCTATTAGTTTTTTACCTGCTCTAAGAGAGACTCCTCTAGAGGCGGTAGCTCGTCGCCCTTGCCTTCGTCCCACAGCGGATCTAGCTCAGTAGGCTCTAGCCCGCAAATGATGTTATACATCGAGTACAGGACGCCCCAGCGAAGACGCCGCACTGAGTCCAGGGAGATCTGAGTCGGCTGCTTAGTCTTCGGGTCTACTACGTCCCAGCTTACCAGTCGGCTCAGAATCGCCTTGATAACGATATGCGTCTCTGACTTCCCTTTCACCTTGCGTCGCTCTGCCTCTGTCTCATCGACAGACTCTGGAAGCATAGGACGATACGAGAAGCGGATCTCTCCGCTAAGGCCCTCGCGCTCGCTGATGTAGGCTCGCTGACTGAAGCCGTCACGGATAAGAGGATCTTTCCAATTGCCATCGATCATTTGCAGTCTCTCCAAAACTTTCAGGGGAACGAAACAGAACAGAGGGTAAACCTAGCAAGGGAGATGATACAAAAAAACTCGGCCCTACAGCAACGCCATAGAGCCGAGCCCCTCTCTCAGCGTCCCTCGCTGAAACTCCAACGCAACTCTAGAGCGTAGTCTTCGTGACCGTAATAACAGGGTTCGCTGTGGTGCGCTTGCACATCATGTTAAGCGACATTGTGATCTCGCCCTCGGCAGGCACCGTAGGACCGTTCCCAGGTATCTTCACGTTAGCGAGATCGAAGACGTACCGATGCACGCCGTTGCTCATAGTGATCTTGCCTGCATCCCCTGCGACTGCCCTGCGATACAGAGCGATCGTATCAGAGCGAGTAGCAAAGGTCATGTTAAGCATTACCTTGAGCGTCTGCGATTCGAAGTTATTCCGATATAGCGAGTTCTCTTGCTGACCGTCTGCAATGCGATTGTCTAGCACTAGCTCTAAGCTCTTAAACGGATACTCAGTAGAGGCTAGCTCGAACGCGATGTCGGCACAAATGTACTGCGAGCCACAGTTAACCGCAGGAGGAGACCCAGGCCACGAAACGTTGCCCTCCTCGCGCTGACCGACATACTCCTGACGAACATTAACGTACTGGCCCTCTGACGCAGAGATCGTGAGGACGCTAGGGCAGATCTTGTGATAGAGATAGTTCGCAGGCCCCTTGTCCACAAACGCATAGTACGGCACGAGCGTCTCTTTAGGCGTTAGCGCTGTGCCAGGGAAAGAGCTAATCGAGTCTCCTAGTGCTCGCTCTAGCAGCCAGTCGAACTCCTCGACCGTTGGCCTGATGTTAAAGCCACCGCTAACAATCTCTTGCAGCACCCGCGCTCCGCAGTCGTACTCCTGCCGTGTGCCTCTCTTGCCTACGTCCTCGCCGAATGTAGGCGTGCCTAATAGGTCGCAGTCGATAGCCGCGAGCGAGATCGGGTTCGTAGTGCCTGCCGCGTTGTCGGCCAGCAGGATACGCATTTCGGTTGCTTGTGACATACTTTGCTCTCTATCTTAATTTGTTGCTGCTGACTGATTGCTGACTGATTGCTGACTGCCGCGAAACACTAAACGTTTAGTACGCGCTCGTGGCGACATAGTTCACTGGTCGAGCCTTTGCTGCCTCTTGATCCTTGACAGGTGAGGTCTCGCTGACCTGCACAGGAGGAGCCTGCACTAGCACTTGCTCGCCTCGCACCGGAGGAGCTTTGAGCAGGCCGACGCGCTGCACTTTCTTATCGGCCCTGTGAGCCTCGACGATGGCCTGAGCATAGGCAGCGGTCTCCGCTAACACTCTGTAGCCTTCGCCTGCCATCTCGACGTAGAACCAAGTACAGAGGCCTACCGAATCGACTACCTTTGTGCGTGGCTTAGCCTCGGCTACTACTGCCTTGCTCTCGGGGGTCTCTGCTGCTGCTTTGTCGCTCATGGTCGTTAAACTCCTAAGGCTGAGTAGTCTTGTTTAGGTCCGGTCACGGTTACCGTCACAACGGTACCAAAGGCATCCAGGTTGTCATCAAAGGCACTCTCTAGAAAGAGGTCTCCTGGCTCTGCACCTGTGCTGTCTAGCGAGTAAGCGTTGCCTGTACCTGCATGAGCAGAACCTAGAGCCCTGATCGACGCCGGTAGGAACTCTTTAGGAGTCCAAGCGAAGATCGAATCTATCCGCTCCTGCACTGCAAGCCGCTTCTCAAGGTCTAGTGTGAGATCCTGATTCGACGGGTACAGGGTAGCCACTAGGCAGCGAAAGTCGTAGCGCCTTTGCCGGTTCTCATGCGCAGGTATTGCAGTGCGTATCGGCACCACGAACCCGCCCGCTGACCACTTATAGCGACGATGCCAAGCACGCTTCTGCTTTAGCCACTGAGCAGCAGGAATCACTGCCGTAAGCTCTGCATCAGAGACGATAGCAGCATGAATCGCTACCATGATTTCGTAATGCTTGCTAACTAATGCCACAACGAGGAGCCTGCGAGAAAGGAATGCCACTGCTGACCGCAAAGCTCCTATCGTCAACAGCCTGCGCATACTTTACAACAGGCAGAGCAGGAGGCAGACTTACTGCCAGCTATCCTCTACCACATCGGCAAACCGCTCAGAGGCTCTGTTAGCCTGCTGCACAGTAACGTAGATCACCCTGCGCCTAGGAATCTTAGTTCTAGGCTCGTCTGAGTGGTGATACTTGTAGTACGGAACAGCAGCGTCAGAGATCCCAGTTACCAGAGTAACCCTGTCCGTCGAGGCCTCGATGTCCGAGAAGTGATTCGGGCTCCTAGTGTTGGTAGCAGCCGCAAACATCTTGCCGGTCTTAATCAGCAACGGGTGCGGCTTGTTATCCTTGCGCGGAGGCCACGGCTTGCCGGTCTCGTCTACTTGATTAAAAAAGTTCTCTTGGAACCCATCGGCAATCACTTCCTCGGCTGCCAGCAGCCCCTTAAGCACAGCCTCCGAGTTGAGGTCGAACGCCTGAGCTAGCTTCGTAAAGTCATGCTCCCACTGAGTGGACACTCTAGCCCCCTGCCTGCTTAACGTAGCAGAGCCACTGCGTGTCGTAGACCGTTGCCTTAGCCCACACGATAACGTAAGTCTTTCCTGCCACAGTCAGCCTATCGCCCTGCTCAGGCTCGATAGCATCGCTCCCAGGGGCCTCTGGGTCTTCCCTGAGTGTGTTTGCCCAGATCGTAACGACGCGATCTGTGACCTCGTAGGAGCCTGTGGTAGCCTGCACTGCAATCTGATTCTGAGTCGGATTGCCTAGACGCATCTTAACGAACTGCGACGGCGCTACCGGCAGGCCAGTCGTAAGCCTGTCAGGGCCGTACGCGAAGCCTCCCTCGGTAACTCCCTCTGTGTACTGCCAGTCGTCCAGCAGACTGTCTCTAGGGTCGTAGTCTGACACGGCTTAGAATCCTGGTGATACGTGAGTCTCGATCTCGAACGGACCGTCCTCGCCTGCTGCCGAGGCCTCTACCATCGGCGCTTGCTCTAGAGCCTTAAGTAGCTGGGCCTGCTCCTCTAGCAAGCTCTTGCGATACCCAACGTGATCTATCGTTGTGCCGCCGTCCTGGGCCTTTACGTTAGCCTTGCCGCCCATCGAAGCAGGAGTGAGATTAGCCAACTCGCATGCGATGTTGTTCAAGCGAGTCTGTAGGTTCTGCCTGTAGGTAGCCATCTGCTTATCTCTCCCCTGCAAAGACTAAACGTTTAGTACTTCTTAGCTCTTAGCTTATTGCTTAGCCTGCTGCTTGTCGCTTTCGGCTGCCTGCTTCTCGGCTGCTAGCTTCTCGGCCTCTAGTCGCTCGGCCTCCTGCTTCTCTGAGAGAGCCTTTGCTGCTGCCGCTTTCTCGGCTGCTAGCTTCTCGGCTGCTTGCCGCTTTTTCTCGGCCTTGGTCAGTGGCTTGCTAGAGCTAGAGCCAGAACCTTCGTCGCTCTTTAGCTCATCATCAGGAGGCTCTAGCTCGTCGCCCTCTGGCATTGGCTCGCAGCTAGGACAGCGCACGTCCTTAAGCCCAGAGGCAGAGCGAGCATCTCGCAGAGCATCCGTAGCATCGGCTGCCCAGACTACGAACTCGTGCTCGTCCAGCTTCACCTTGAAGCGCGAGTAACCTGCTCGACCTGCGAGCAACATGTTTACGACTTGACTCATCTCTTAGCCCTTTCTGGCTACTGGTTAATCTAAACGCACAACGCACACACTACCTGCACCCTACCGGCCCTGCCCTAGCAGGATAGACTTAGAACCGGAAGCCTAGAACCTCCTGCTGGTTCTCGTCGAGAATCTTCTGCTCCTCGCCCGTTAGCTGCTGCCCTGAGTTAAGCTTAGTGCGAATCATCGCTAGTCGCGCCTTGCGATGAATTAGCTGCTGTCTGCGAGGATCTTTGCAGGTGACGTTGATCTCGATAGCTACTGGGTCGATAGCTCGCTTGCTGCCCTTCGGGTAGTCAAACTTGTTGCAGTAGTATCGCTTAGCCTCTGACTCGTCGCAGGCCGAGACCTGAATCGGTGGCAGCACATCGTGAAGCGACTTATTGACCGGCCCGACCTCGAACAGGTAGCCGCCGTTCTCTCCCACGTAGGGCCGATCCCCAGGGCTTATCTTCAGGCCGCTAAAGGCCTCGGCCTCCTGGCTGGCTAGACGCTCCGTAAGCTCTTTGATCTGTTGCTCTGCCGCTATCAGCTTAGCGAGCATCGCTTCGTCTCCTGCTGGCTGAGAGCTTGCCTGCTGTGCCGCTGCTGCTTTCTCAAGTGATTCGATAGCGGCTTGCCCAGCCTTGCCTGCTGCCTGTCCTGTTGCTGCCTGTGTCATAACCGAGGGACTCCTAGAGGGTAGTTACGAAAACTGCCAAGGCAGACCACTTAAGAGGCCGACCTTGGCAGCGAGTATTGTTACAAACCTATCACGTAATCGCAACTAGCGACGCGGCTTAGGCGGTTGCCTTAACCATGAAGCGAGGCTCGATCACTGCCGCAGCACCACGCTCGCTAGTCTTGTAGCGATAGATGATGTCGCGCTCGAACTGCACATCAGAGCCGACCGGCTGTGGCTCGACGGCAATAGGCCAGTTCTGCATGTAAGCGAAAGCTTCCTTAGGCTTGCCTCGGAACCAAGTAGAATCCGAGCTAGTGCGCTGACGAACGTAAGGGCTCGATAGCACAGTCATCGGGTGCTTGACCGAGTTGCCATCAACGCGAGTCTCACGGCTGCCGCTTCCGGTTAACTGGTTGGTCATCATCGCATTAGCGATTCGAGTAGCAGTCATCGTCAAGGCAGGAGGCACGATCAACGTGTCCGGAGTGATAACGATAGGCTCCCCAGTATCTGGGTCTGTCATCGTCGAGAACTTCGTGTCCACAGTGTCGACCGATACCCAGTCCACCAACGGGTTCGAGGAGGTCGTGTTGGTGCTATCGTAGGTGGCAGCAGGAGCCGCACCGTTGCGACGATAGATAGTCGAGATCCCGAACACTACGTCCAAGATTCGCTTCTCTCGGTTAACTGCAATCGAGTCACCGATGCCCTGCGCCTTACTGAGCAGTTGGCCTGTGAGGTCGAAGTACACGGCCTCCTTGGTAATATCCAGCATCAGACCACGCTTGATCGTCGCAGGAGTCTCGACCCAGTACTCGCTCATGCCTGCGCGTGGGTACGGATTGCCCTCGGCAACCACTTCCACTTGATCTCCGATGGCAGTGATCCCAGGCATCTTCTCGCCCGATAGCTGAGTCGGTCGCACAGTAACCAGTTGGTCACCGATCAACTCAGGCTTATCGTAGCCACGCATGATTGCGTTGTAGAAGTACTGCCCCTGAATGTTCGCGAACAGGGTCGTATTGACCGCCCCTGCATCTTCGAGCATGCGGTAGCCGCCGTCCGAGGGCCGAAAGAAAGTCTCGATAAACTCGCGACCATCATCAACCATTGACTCAAAGAGACCACGCACAGAGAAGTCTGAGAGACTAACCGAACGATCTGAGAAGATCTCGCCTAGCTCTCGTACCAGCACATCGACGCGACCCTCTTTCTGTCGTGACTCACGCAGGCGGCGAAGATCGCGGTGGCGCTGAACCATCGTTTTAGACATTCTGAACACTCCGAAAATTTAAGTAAGTTTTGTTGTGACCCTAACGCCTAGGGCTCAGCACGCATTCTCGAAAACAGTAAACGTTTAGTCGCTCAGTCTGCTTGCTTACAGAACTTGCGCGAACTCCATTTGACGCACTACCAGAGTCTCAGCACTGGACGAACCAGCACGCACCACAGCCAGCAGGCCCATCGCTGCGATGCTTGTGAACACCCAGTCGGTAAGCTTGTAGACCGCCACATCGTCGATCAGAAACACAACGTCAGCCAGGGTCGTAGTCTTAGGATAGACCTCGACCTTAAGCGACTGATGTGTGCTGCCGCTAGCTGCCACGCAGGCAGTCTTAGTCAGGGAGTTCACAGCGTTAAGCTCTGCTGTTACCTGACTCGTACCGTTCGAGGCCTCTACGGACCAGTTGGCAGAGCCGCCGTCCGTCTTAAAGAAACCAAAGCCAGAGTAGTTTGCAGCAGGCCCAGCCCCAGCAGTCTGAAGCGTAGCCGTGGCTGTGGTCGAGCTTAGGCCGACGAAGATATTGGCCGCACTCGTGTTTGCCTCTGCAAAGCGAACGTCAGCCGAGAACGTGAAAGGCTTATCGGCTGCAAGCACGCAAAGCTTGCTGTTGCTAATAAGGAAGCCGAGAGCATCGTCAGCAGCCTGCGTTAGCAAGCTGAGACCGCCGCCTCGTTGATCGACCACTGCAACCGTACCGGAGGTAGCCGTGGCAGTGAAGCCAGGAGGCGTAGTGCTCAGGAACCGGAAGACTTCACAGAACTGGCGGCGAGCATTAAGGAAGTGCTCTGACAGTCGTACCATTTTCATAACAAACCACTCCGAACAAAAGTAAACGTTTAGTACCGATTAGCACGCTAGACCGCTGCTCTTAGACGCCGAGAACCTCCCGCAGGCTCTCAGTCTTAGTTCCGCCCTCAGGCTTGTCGTCGCCCTTGCGGTAGCTCTCAAGGAACTTGCTAGGAGAGGCATCAGGACGCGATACAGCTTCAGGCCAAGTCTCTGCGACCTGCTTGCGAGCATCCTCAGAGACGCTTAGGAGCACAGCGATACGAGCCTCTGTCGGCTCCCGCTTAAGGCTCTCTAGAAGCTTGCGGCAGCTTTCAGTCGCGCGAGTCTTCTGCAACTCTGCCGAGTCACCGAGAAGCTTAGTCTTCTCTGCCTCTAGGGCCGTGACCTGCTCTTTGAGTGCAGTGATCTCGACGGCTGCTGCTGCCTTCGCCTCGTCCACGGCTCGGGAGGTAGACTCGCTAAGCTGCTGCTGCACATCGAGCAGGAGCTTGATCTTAGCGATCTTGTCCTCTACCGCCTTGTCGCTATCTACGATAGCCATCACAGCAGCACGAAACGCCATCGACAACTCTGAGCCAGCAGCAGAGCCCTCGGGAGCAGAGACCCCGTCCTCGGTCTCCATCTCCATCTCCATCTCAGGAGTGTAGACGTCCTGCATCTCTGTAAGGCGTACTAGGAGCTTAGCGCCGATAGGGTGCTTAGCATTCTCGCGAAGAACAGCGAGCAGGTTTTTCTTTACGAGTTGTTTCATGGCTACGCTTTCAAATAGGTTGCTGTTGGTCGCGGGATTCTGAACCAGATCTACCGAGTAGAGCTTAGTGATAGACTCAACGACGGTCTCTCCCTTAAGCGTCTTGCGTACGCCGCCTGCATCGTGCGATAGCCCGAAGTCGCCGAACTTCTCGACTGCTTCTAGGATTTGCTCAGTCAGCGGGTGGCTCTTTAGGTACTCAAGATCCCCGACCAGTTCACCAGACTCAGTAAGCTTCACGTTGACAAGCTTGCCCCAGCGGTCTGCTGTGCGGCGATCCGATGCGGCCTCGTCCTTAAGCCTAATGTGGTCGATGTATACCTTTGCACCCTCGTACTGAGGCGATGCCTTGGCTACAGCTTCTCGCAGGTAGCGATAGCCGTTGCGAGAGACTAGGCCGAGGATCTTAACGCCACGAATGACGCCTGCCTCTCGGTCAACTCTCTCAAAGCCTGTGGTAGATTCTGTCCATCGCGTTTGTTTCATAATGCACTAGGTTCGCAGCCGAGCGCATACTTTACAACAAACGCGAAAACAGATTTTTAGAAAATTTGCGGACTAAACGTTTAGTGCTTTCTCTCGCAGTCGAAGGCCCAGCCCACAGGAGCCATCAGCCCTAAGCTAGTGGTCCTCTGTAGGCTGCCCTCTCCGTTGTCTGCATAGAGCACCGTCTGACCGCCCCACAGAGGCCTGACTACTGGCTTAAGCTTAGAGCGCACCTCCCAGGCTCGATGCACTTCGCCGTCAGGCCTTACTAGCCTCACGGTCCAGGTCGGCTCAGGCTCCGGCTTGACGCACCCTGCTAAGCCTAGCAGCAGTGCTAGGAGCATCACTTTAAGTCGCATTGCAAACGCCTCTCAAGTACTAAACGTTTAGTGACTACCCTGCCCTCATCGTAGAGGGCCAACGATTAAAGACTGCCTCGGCCTTACGCTTCCAATTAGCGCGGCAGCGGCATGCAGGGTGTACGGTCCCTGGGCCTTTCGGGTAGATCTTGCGCCAGACTTTCTCAGGCTTACCGCTCATAGCTGCGCATCGCTTGCAGGGCCGCCGTTCGGTTACCCAGGTGCCGGTCAGGCCTAGCCTGCGGGCCGCCCTAAGTTCGCCCTCGATGTGTGCGAAGCTTAGCTCTGTGACTGCGATTACCTTAGCCCGCTTCCTGCCGAAGTTCTTGCGTTTCCACTCTGCTATAGCGGTCTTGCTTACAGGCTTCCCTAGCTTAGCGTACTGAGCCTTAAGCTCTGTCCATCTGCGCTTCGTGACCTGCACTAGATCCGCTGCTAGGTCTCCTGCTCTATCGGCTGCTCTACTAAAGAGGTTCTTAGGAACTTGCTCGCCTTCGCCGAACTCTTTGTAGACTCCCTCGGCGGCCTGCTGCCTGACCTTGTGCAGCATGGGCCTAATAGACTTAGCGATGTCATCCTCTAGCTTCTTCCAACCAGGGGCCCGCATGCTCTCGCGTTGCAGGTACGGCTTAAAGAAAGCGTTGATCGTCCGGTAGAGTTCTACCTCTAGGCGGGCTGCATTCGGTAGGTCTGCCATCAGTGACCTCTAGGAATCGCGCAAATAAGTACAGGTAAATCAGGATCTCGGCTGGGAACAGCACAAGCGCTATCCAAACAACCAGCAGGCACTGTATCCAGATAGAGTCGTACTGACCGTAGACCTTATCGCTATGGATTGTAATCGTTAACGCTACTGCTGTCTGTGCAGCTAGCAAGTCTATAATCCGTAGCTGCCTACTGCTCATTCGAGTATGTCTTCTAGGTCTAAGTCATAGAACTCGCATGACTCTACCAGAACAGGAAGCTCTGGCTTACTGCCTCTAGAGTCTCTGAGCATCGGCAAGCCTTTCATCTTTCTAGCCTGCTGACACTTCGCATCCCCTGGCTCGACTAGGACGCAGGCAACTGGCCTCGTCTCGTAGATCGTGCAGAGGTTGCTGCTGTCCTCTAGGAAAGGGCAGCAGCGTCTCTCTCGATCATGCAGCACTAGGCAGCGATCACCCTCTCTAAGCTTCTCTCGATCAATCTCAGGGTCTAGCTGATAAAGCTTAGGCTCTCTCATCGCGTCGTAGTAATGAGCCTCTACGATCAGAGACCGGCAGCAGGCTCCGCAGTTGTCGCACTTAAAATCCTCGAACGGAAGCTTAGACATTGGAACCCCTAAGTACTAAACGTTTAGTGTTCTCTGCGTATGTTATTCTGCAACACAACCAGACTGCCCCTAAGAGTCGTCAGCTTACTCTGCAACTCTTTCGCCTGCTCGATCACATCCTCTACCCACTCCCTAGCCCCTGGGTCTTGAGACTTTAGATTATCTGCCTCGCTATCGCTAGCAGTAGGCCCGACCTGTAGCATCGCATCTAGGTCTTTAATGTCGTAGTGCTTGGCTCTCAGAGACTCTGCGAACTCGTCAAAGTTAGCTGCGATCTTGACTGCTACCTCTCCTGCTTTATCTGCTTGCTTGAAGATCTCTGCGAAAGCTTCGCATCGCCTAAGTAGCTCTGTGTTGATCTGCTCGCGCCAGTTCGGCGAGTCAGTCCTCACGATAGCGAACTCTGCCGACTGCCCCTCGCGCCGCATCGCAATGCCGACGCTACACCACTGCTTTAGGTCTGCGAACTCCCATCCCTCTGCGACAAGCTTATCCCAACGAGGAGTCTGCTCGATAAACCATTGCTCGCTCTCCCATGACTGCTTTGCCATCTTCTAGAACCTTACTCGAAAGAGAATTGTAACTGACTTGATGCCATAGGCTTCTCTAGAGCAGGCCCTAGCGAAGCTCCCTCATGGCGTTCTGCGATCAACTCCTCGATTGCCTCTGCTGCCTGAGAGAACGCATTGCGAGGCCTCGTCGCCTCTGTCCTTAGCAGAGCCAGAGTAGGCCTCTGCTTAAAGGTCTCTAGCGTTAGCGTGTTACCATGTTCGACGATGGCCGGAATGTCTAGGAGGGAGCACTGCAAGTATGTAGCCTCTGCGCAGCGGTGGTCTACATCGACGGCGTGAACGTAGAAGTCCCCAGGCCCGTACTCTTGCTGCTTTAGATACTTTGCTACTGCGATCACCATAGCACCGCACCCGCAAGCAGGCTCAGAGATAGAGAGCCTCCTGCCCTGCGGTCTCTCTAGGCCGACCAGAGCCATCTGCGCCATGCACTCGGAGACCTCTGCTGGCGTAAAGCACTGCCCCCGATAGCTCTTGTCGTTTAGAGATAGCTCTTGCAGTACGCAGCCTAGAAAGTCGTAGGCCCTCTCCTCTAGAGCATCGACTAGACAGCAGAGAGCCTCTACTAGCTTCTCGGGGTGCTTAACCTGAGCGACTGCCCTAACGTGCTCCTGCTCTACTACATCATTCCTGCCTCTGCCCTGGAAGCAGTTACCGGCCTGCTCAAAGGTGCAGACGGCACAGGTCAGGAAGATACTAAATAGCTCGTCGTGCCTGCGCGAGTAGTCTGCTTCCCTTAGGAGCCTAGAGAACTCGTAGCGGCGCGAGTCACCGAACCAAGTAGACTTCACTGCGAGGCCTCCCTGTGCTCAACGACAACACGATTGGCGACCTCTAGCAAGTGACCGCCTGTTATCTGGTTGTCGTCCCCATGTGTGACCATGCTAGCGAACCATCGCAGAGTGCCGCAGATACTAAGCTCCTGCATCCAGATAGCTTCCTCTAGAGTAGGCCTGCTCTCAGGCCAGATAGTTCTCAGCATGCCGAACATGCCTAGCAAGCCGTCGTTTAGCCCCTGGTCCTCTCTAGCCTGCCACTCAGGACAGATCTCCATCTTAGGCAGGAAGCTCTCAGCACGCTCTCCGGTCAGGCTTAGGGGCCTCCGACGCAGGCAACGCTCTAGATAGCTCTGAGTATCTACCTCCTGCCTCTGCTTGCGCAGGATAGACACTAGACGCTCGCGCTCGCAGACTAGGCTCTCTATCGCAACAACTACAGCAGACGCTCTAGCATCGCAGCAGAGAAGCTCTGCCATGCGTTCTAGCCACAGGTCAGCTAGGGCAGGATCTAGAGCATCACTTAATTCTTGGCCTCTTAGCAGGTGCAGGCGGATCTGTTCTGCGTCGTTCATCGTTGGCTGCCTTCGTGCAGGTGGCACATTGAAGCATGTACGGTTCGTGGTGCGGGATAGGGATTATCCGGTAGTGACCGCAGACAAATATGCAACGCAAGCCTTTCGGCGCCAGCACTGTGCGAACAATCCTACGCATTACACCACGCTTATAGTTTCCCATGCTTCACTAGGCCCCTTCACTGCGCAGCCGTGGCGCTTAGTCAGAGAAGACTATCATTAACCAGAGCAAGGCAGGCCAGAAGAACACAATCAGAATGACTGCCTCGACTACGAACATCTTGGCGGCTATCGACATATAGGCAGCTATCGCTAGCCCTATAAGCAGGTAGCCTAGAACGCATCGCTTTAGAAGTCTCAAGGGTAGCTCTCCCAGGCCTTAATGAGACTTTGCTGAGTCCTAGTAAAGCTCTCTGGCAGTTTGCTCTCTGACTCTTTCTGCACAAAGTCCGGAGGCGTCTCTGGTGTCGTGTCGGCTAGAATCTGGTCTGCTTCCTCTGCCGTGAAGCCGAGGGCAGCTATCATCACCCGAGCTAGTGCAGGCGAGGTAGTCTTGGCTACCACCTGCGCTCTGATGTCTGCTATCGCCGCTTGGTTGCGCTTCCACTGCTGCCGAGAGATCGAGCCCATCGAGCCTGAGCCTGCCTTCTGCACTTTCTTCTTGGCCTTGACTTCCTCCTGCTCGTCGATGTTCTTCTTGATCGTGTCGTAGTCCCTGCCTAGCTCCTGTATCGCAGTCTTATCATCGACCCAGCCCTGAGCAGCCTGCGCTAGCAGTGCCTCGGTCATCTTGTTCGGGTCTCTAGTCACAATCGACGGCGGGCTAATAGCGATGTCTAGACCTGCCCTGATGTCCTCGAAGCTCTTGCCTGTGACCTCGCAAGCTAGCTCGATCACTTGCAGGAACAACTGCTTGAGCCGAGAGCCTCTCACGTTCTGGTCTGCTAGCCTACCCTGCACGAACGGGGACTCTGCAACTAGGCTCGATGCAAAGTTATTGTTCTCTGCTGTGCCGGTCAGCATGTGCTCAGGGAAAGCGTAGACGGTTCCTGAGAGCCGGAACATTGCCGTCATTACGTCGATGTAGATCCCAGTGTTAGCATTGGCTAGAGGGCCGTTCGTGTACTTCGAGCCTCCCTTAACGTCGAGCCTTCGACCAGGGGCAGCACTTACCGCAGAGACTCTCGCCTGTCCTGTGTAGTCGTTCTTAACGACCTGATTGTTTAAGCCTGCTACGAGGTCTCTTACCTGCGTCGAAGTAGTGCCCTGAGCATGCTCTACGATGTAGGCAATCGAGGCCTGTATCGCTGTGCCTATCGCCGTGTTGCGAGCCACCTTGTCTGCATGCCCCAGGTAGGCGTGCGTCGTGTAGCCGTCAGAGAAGCCCCGCTTAGCTTCCCTCGGCACGTTGCGAGTCCAGTGCACAAAGCGATTAGCCTTAACGAAGTCCCAATCACAGCCGCTCTCGTCCCTGCTGATGTGATAGCCGTAGTTGCGATCTCGATACTGACGGCGCAGGACACCGAAAGTCCAGGTAGGCACAAACGGGAGATCGAGCCACCTGTCTAGCTCCTGTGTGTTTAGAGGCTCAGTCAACCACTCTGGCTGACAGGTCTGCAAGGTAATACAGCCATCCTCTGCCACTAGCTGCCCTAGGTACTCGCCGTCGATGATCTCTGCCTTAAAGCTATCGCGCTCAAGCTCTAGGAACTTAGCATCGTCGTAGAACCTTTTGACTACCGCCTTACACCATGCCTGCACTTCTGGGGAGGAGTGCGTGATCGTCCAGTCGAAGCCTCCCGAGATCGTGTAGTCGGTGAGCCTTTGCCGAGCAGCCTGCGCAGGCGGAACTACAGAGTCCATCAGGCGAGCCGCCATGCGGATAGCCTTTAGGTCTATCTCGTTCTCGTAGACTGGTATAAAGCGACCGTCTGCGCGATCGTAGTGCGACGTATGCCAGCCGAAGCGGGCAGTCAGCCAGCTACCAGAGAACGAGTCTATGCTAGGCCCCTCTCCTGCCTCGGAGCGCCCCACGTAGTCGCCCCAAGCTTCTAGCACTCTCTGACTAAGTGCTGGTAAGATTATTTCTGACACGATAGGGGGTAGCCTTTGTTCTGGTAGAGAGCCGCTCGCCTGAGGACTAAACGTTTAGTACTGCACAACTTACTCGGACCGCGCATACGATGCAAAAGAAAATAGCCTCACATGCACTGATAACACGCCTGCACCAACTAGCAGCCGATGGACTAGGGCCGACCGAAATAGCGGATCTCATGGGAGTTCACAGGGTAGCAGTGATCGAGCATCTACAGTTTCGGCGGGTTCTCTCCTATCGTACCGCAAAGGCCATACGCGCGAACTGCCCTCTCCCTAGCAGCGACACGATGACGGTCTACCAAGCTGCTGCCTGCCTGCCAGGGCATCCCTTTAAGGGAAGACTCTTTAGGCTCATCAGGTGCGGAGCCCTAGAGGTATCTATGAGCGAGTCCAAGCGATTCGAGACCACGCTAGAGGCAGTACGCAAGGCGGCTCTACTAGACTTCGAGCCAGGGCTCTACTTCTGCTCAGAGACGGTCGCTAGCTGCTGGCCTGCCGAGGCTGCAAGGCTTGCAGCAGGAGCAGAGCGAGTTAACCACCGGCTCTACCCTGCTCGTCAGAAGTGGTACTACAGGGCAGCCGATGTCTCGCCGGAGTGCATGGTCAACCATCTGATCGTGCACAAGGCATCTAGACTGCTAGACCTCGTAGGCGTTGCTACCATCTAGCAGGCTAAGCTCACCGGAGGCAGCAGTCAGGAAGCTGCCCTCATTCACTCTAGCATAGAACGCTTTAGAGACCGCAAAGCAGCCCCTCAGAGACCTGCCCTTAGAGTCGTGACCGCTGCACTCTAGCTCGTAGCTCTCTGGCTCTACGATCAAGTGCATGAAGCCGTCGATTAAGACGTAGTTCTCTTTGCGAGGAAAGCTGCTCTTATGCTCTACCTTGACGAGCCCGCTCATGCGTTGACACCTAGTGGCGTTTCCTAAAGCCTCTGCTAGGCCTACTGCCACAATCACAACTACGGCTGCTAGGCCTATGAAGCAAACATAAAGGAAGATAGTCATAGCTAAAGAGCCTCCTAGGCTTAGCGTGCAGACGGTTACTAGAGCGGTTCTCCTGCACGATTGTAGCAAGTGCTAGCCTATGTCGCTGGAGTGCGAGCAAACTTCCAGTGCGTCTCGCTAGAATGCCCGTCTCTCATAACCACGAACCAGCCTTTATCGTCCCTGCGCAGCATAAGACCCTTGAACCACTGCTCGTCGCCTAGCTGCTGCACTTCACACTTTTCGCCAGGGGTAGGCTCTCGCCACCGAGGCTCAGGCGTAGGAATCTGCTCGGCTTGCTTCGGCTTGCTCCCAGGCTTCTTACAGCGATTGACGTTGTTCCTGCGCCAGACCTTCACCCTCTGCTGTAGCTCCCTGATCTTTGCTAGATGCTCTTTCTCGCAGGAGATCTCTAGGCAGCGCCGATAGTAGTCTTCTAGCATTAGAGGAAGCATGTCGTCGTAGGCCATAAAGACGACGTACTCAGTAGGAGGCACTAGATCTAGAGTGTCGTCTCTGCGAATCAATCCGTGGAACTTGCCGTCTAGCTTCGGGCTATACCTAGCCTTATCGAGAAGATCTATGACTGCCTGCACTTTCTCTGAGAACGGCTTCTGCACCGGTCTAGTATGCACGACCTCGAAGCTGCCTTTCTCTTTGCGAGCCTGCTCTGCGAGGTACTGCTCAAGCTCCTCAGGGAAGTAGCTCTTGCCTGTGCGAGTAGAGGCTTGCACAGCAGAGGCCTGAGCGGCTGCTGCCTTAGCTATGGTTTCTTCGGTGCTAAGCTGCACTAACACCTTGGCAAGCTCTAGGGCTGCATGGGCTAGACCGATAGAGACCCCCTGGTAGATCGCGTGCTCTACGCCCTTGCTCTGCTTCCGGTACTCATCGGCAGTCTCGTCTGCGTCGCACTTCATGCGATATAGCAGCAGGTCTAGCTGCCTTAGCTGCTCTGTTACGCTCTCACTCATTTAAGATCTCTCTGTAGTTAGGAACCTCGAAACACTAAACGTTTAGTCTGCATGCTCTACAACATCAGGTGCGTCTTTCACAAAGGAAGGGTGGCAGAAAAGCTCCCAGCCGTACGGTCTAGGGCCTGAGAGCAAGCTAGGGTCGGCTGTTAGCTCTGCACTTGCTAGAGCGAAGTTAAATCCCTCCGGTGCTATTGCAGGGCAGCCTCGCAGCGCTACCCTAGCTGCAAGCTTGCCACCGTAAGTCTTAAACTCTACGTTGAGGAAGTTCAGCAGGTAGCAGTTAGAGCCTGGGCAATTCTCGACGTCAATCAGTACGCTGACGCAGATAGCCTTGAGCGCTCTCTGTATAGCCCCTAGCGGCTCCGGCTCTCCTAGCCTGCAAATAAAGCCTTTCTTCTGAGTGCCGTCGATCTTGTCTAGCAGGTTCGCAGAGTGCGAGTAATTAGTCTTGACTACCTGCAATCCTTTTTCCTGCAAGAGCTTTCTCAGCGCGACCTCAGTTTCTCCTATTGCATCTGTAATCGCTGCTATCAACTCCTCTGATGCCATGAGTCTCTCCGCTATGAGTTTTGCAAACACTAAACGTTTAGTCGCCCAGCGGGGTTGCGAACCCTCTCTGCCCTGCGTCTCTTATCCTAGAGCAAGCAAGCCGGTCAGACTTGCACACAGGCAGCGCCTCAGCGCCACTACTGAGCGAGATCTCTTAGGGCCTTACTCGACATGCGTAGCCGTCAAGCAGAGCACATCAGGGATACTCTCTTGACCTGCCTGCACCATCTTACAGACCGAATCGAAGATAGGCCCTGGCTCTAATCGGTAGTCGGCTGCTCCGGCTACCTCAAAGCGAAACGTCTTCCCCTCTGCAAACAAACAGCGAGGCAGAGCGAGTCTACCTATCTTCTTGTCAAACGGTCCGTATAGGAAGCGAATACATAGCTCGACCATCTCTGGGTGCTCGCTGCTCTCTGCTGCTAGAGCAATCCTGAGCAGCCTATCTATCGCCTCGGCTACCTTGCAGCCCCAGGCCTCTGCCTGCTGCTTAAGAGCTTCCTCTAGATCCTCGGGCACCTCTACCATAAACCTGCTCATGCGTCGCTCTCTTTCTCGCCGGACTCGCCGACTAGCTCTCTGATCTTAGCTGCAATGCGATAGCACTGCTCTGCTCTGCCGCCGTAGAACCCGCTGTCGTAGCTGTCATCCTCTCCCTGCTCCTCCTCGAAGTCCTCTAGGTAGCTTGCTACCTCAGTCTCCTCTTGCAGGAACTTAAGCAGGCCTCTCACCCACTCAGGCTCAGTCTGCACTGCTACGCTAGCAAGCTGCTCGAAGGGCTCGCAGTCCATTAGCTTATGCGAGTGTCGAGTGTGCCCGAACAGCTTAAGGAACGCGCCGACTAGAGACCAGACCGACTGCGTCTTACGGTTAAACTCCTGCACCCTGCCCTGCCTGCCCTCGGGCCGCGTGTACTCGGCGTGCAGCACTCCGCTGTAGTTTCCCTTGAGCAGGTTGCCGCTCAGGTTGTTGGCTATCTCTAGCGTTCCTAGAGTTCTCTTGCCTTGCTCCCTGCCGTGAGGGAGTAGCTCTACCGTAACTCGAATCATGTTGCTACCTGCAAAATAAGACGGGCCTGCTCTAGCAGGGTGTACCAGAGCAGGCCCCAGAACCGCAGCAGCGTGGCGCGGTTGGTTGCAGGTTTCCTAAAGTACTAAACGTTTAGTCGGTCGCAGTCAGGGGCTCAGCAGCAGACTCATCAGCAGGAGAGGCTAGCTGCTCGTAGTCGTACTGTACCGGCACTGGGTCGAAGCGCGAGTAGTCGATCTCCTCTAGCAGCAGGTTAAGAGCATGCGCAAAGGCAGCCCTGGTAGTAAAGATCCTGAAGCCGTCCATCGGACACTCGTAAACGTCCGAGAACGTGCCTGGAATCATGTAAAGCCTGCATAAGCGGTTGAGTATCTCTCGGGTGCGTGCAGCGACTTGCAGGTTAAACTGACCACGATTGGTCAGGCTCCTGTCTGTGTTGTCAGCAGCCGCCGTGGGCAGCAGCAGACCAATGCGAGTGTATATCCACATTCTAAAGACTCCGTACTGAGGGGAACTGGTAAGAGGGGAGAGGTTCTTACCGATGCCGCAGAGGGCGTGCCTAGATCTCTAGACCGTGTTGGTTTGCCTAATTGCGCCAAGCTCCTCACTTAGCTCTAGCAGAAGTCTGATAGCCATCTCGGCTGCGTCCGGCGCGTCGTCGTGGTCTCCATTAGGAAACTCTTTCAACTGCTTAAAGAGCAGCTTGCCTCCTGCGTTGTTTCTGATCTTGATCTTGTGCATACGCAGCCACATGCCTAGGCGAGCTATTCGCATGCGCTTAGAGACTGTGTTGTTCATCAGTATCGGAGGCTCTACTGTCACTCCCTGCATAGAGGCCATCTGCTCATACTGCGAGCCTAGCAACTCCTGAAACTGGTTTGACTCGATGCCGGTTGCGAGAGGCTTCCTGCTGCGATTGAACTCTATCAAGTCCTCTAGGATCTGAGGTACAGGCCTTCGCTCTACGTCGGCATCTAGGTAGATGTACCCGTTACCGAAACCCGCGTTGACGATTGCCGAGAAGTCCCCGCTGCGAGAGTCCTTACCCTTGCTCGGATCTAAGGCTGTAGCAGAGAGCGGGAAGTTCTTAGGCCAGTCCTCATCGTCTACCATCAGGCCCCAGAAGTAGCTCGCAGGCCACTCGTTGTTGCCGTGAGTCCCTAGCCTCTGCTGATAGAGAGCAGACCACCAGTAATCGTCTAGCGTGTCTCTGATCCTACAGAGGGCCTCGTAGGGCCATCGCTCAGGCCAGAGGGCCTCGTCGGTCTGCCTGCCCATAATGTCAGGCTGCGATTCGGTAGGCTCTGCTAAGGCAGGCAGAGTGATCTCTCTTACCCTAAGCTGAGACTCCTCTAATGCGAACTTGAGAACTCTGCCTATCAAATCCTCAGGATGCCACCGAGTAGCTAACATCAGCAGTTTGCCCCCTGGCTCTAGACGAGTAAAAGCAGTCGTCTGAAACCACTCCCACTGCGCCGTACGCACTCGCTCAGAGAGAGCCTGCTCTGCGTTCTTTAGGAAGTCGTCTATCACTAGCACCTTACAGCCTCGGCCTGTGATGCCGCCGCCTACGCCCGCTGCCTTGCAAGCTCCTCCGCGCATCATCTCCCATTCACCGGCAGCCGCGACGGATCTGTTTAAGCCACCGTTGCCGTAGAAAGGGCTCGTGCGGTGTACCTCGTCTCTGACAAAGCGAGAGTTCCTGCGAGCAAGGTCTACCGAGTAGCTAGTGATGATCGAGGACTCGCTCGGGTAGACGTTGTGCCACCACGACGGGAACCTCTGCGAGAGGTAGCTGCTCTTACCGTGTCTAGGAGGAGCCTGCACTACGAGCACATCCCAGGAGCTATCCGGCTGAATAGTCTCTAGTACTTCGTGCTCGATTAGCCTGAGGTGACGAGCCGTCTCGTACTTACCCTCACTAGACCACTCAGCTAGGTTGAGCGGTGTTAGCAGGTCCATGGTGGAGGGCGGCCCTAACGTCATTGCGCTTGATTAACTCCTGAATTACTTCGTAAGGGTTGCTCTGGATTGCCTTCGGGGCCTCCGGTACTGCCGATACCTGTATCTGCTCTGGCAGGTCGCTGCCTATCCCCCTGCGTTGCAGAGCGATAGCTGCTAGCTGTAGCTGCTTAGTTCTCTGCTCGGTCTGAGCCACTGCCCTTAGGGCCTTGATAGTCAAGTGCGGGTCAGGGCTCTCGATGCCTGCCTTAACTACCTTGTTAATTAGCGCGGTGCGTAGCTGATCGAACTTAGCGTCCTCGTTAATCCAGCCCTTGCTAATTGCCTGTAGCTCTAGGCTAAGGGACTCCGCAGGCGGCAGGTTGTCTCTTACTATCGTCGGCTCCCTAGGGGTCGGCTTAGCTGACGGCGGCTGCCGCTGAGATCCCATGCGATGCTTTCTACGCCCTGCTCGCTTAGTCATGCAGTCTCTCCTCTAAGTCGATAGCTGTAGGCGTGCCAGCATTTCGTAATGGCTCATAAGCGGCATGCGGTGAATCTCTTGCCAGATAGTCTCGTTGCGCTCTAGGTTGCAGGCCTCGTCTCTAAGGTTCTGCCATACGTTGCTCTGCCGAGAGTGCTTGACCAGAGGCCCGCAGAGGTTGAAGCACTTACCCTCGCTGTAGGCTTTCTTCTGCCACAGGAAGCCCTGCCATATATCATCGAACCTAGGCACGTTGATAAACATGCACCACGGCCACTCGCTAGCTCTGAATGCTAGGTTCATCCCGCACAGAGGGAAGTACCTAGCGAACATTACCTCGCCTAGGAACTTCATAGGATGCCTTGCGCCATGCACTAGCTGACCAGGGGCATCGTAGTCGCCTACTTCCTCCCAGAAGCCCATACTCGCAGCCACAGGCATCTCGACGGCTCGCGTGAAGTAGGGCGTGCCTCTGCTCGGTGGCTCTGTGACTGCCTCGAACAGATCTACTGGCTGCGGCTCTAGAGCTTCCTCATGGCGACTAATGAACACCGCTAGAGAGTCCTGACCTATACCGAGAGCTATCTCGCTAGGGTAGCAGTCATCGTCAAGCACGATCACTATCTCTGCACCGGCTGCTATGGCTCTCTCTACTCCGCGGTTCTTGGTGCGAGCGCAGCCCTCTCTCTGAGTGTCCCTCTGCAAGACGAGCCGAGGGTCAGTTGCACTTACTCCCCAGGCGTCTAGGAAAGACTCAAGCTGAATGTGATTATGCCAGGGCACTACGACGAGGGTACGCATTAGGCTTTCTTCCAATCTTGGCTAAGGATCTTAGGGGCGGCATTGTGCCAGTTAATCTTGTGGTGAATGCGAGTGCGACCTCCGCGAGGGTCTCCCATGAGACCGATCTTGACGCAGGAGGGAGCAGCCATCACCGTATAGAACGACTTCGTGTAAGTGCCTGCCTCTAGGTAGAGGTCTGACATACCACCGGCTGTCACCTGAGTAGGCTTCTGTACTAGCATCGCCTGCATAGCAGTGAAGAACAGCTTGCCCTGCCTGCCGTAGGTAACGTACGCGCTAACGTCCTCGTTCATGTGACCAAAGAACTCGAAAGGCTTCTCGGTATCACAGAACCAACTATTCATGCACTTGCGAGCAAGCCTCGGCACTGGGCAGCCTCCGCTTAGCTTGCCGTTTACAAGCTCACCGCCGCCGTCGATGTGATCTCCCCCTTGGCTCATAGCAATAGCCGTGGCGCCGCTCGTCTGCGAGAACTCTAGCAGAGCAGTGACTACCTGATCCATGCTGCTACGAATGTTTGCCGAGACGTAGTTAAGCTCGCTGTCGTGACGCAGGAAGAAAGCCGTGTAGTCATCGTCGAACTGCACGAAGTACCGGCAGCCGACCTGCTTAGCAAGATCCCAGCAGGCGTTGCGTGCGTAGACGATTGCTTTCCGGTGCTGGAAGTTATCGCCCTCGTCAGTCTTGGCTGCCCACTCTGCCTTTGAGAACTGCAACACCTTGTCGCCAAAGCGTGCAACGTAGTCGGCTGCCGTCTTGTCCTCGTCGTCAATCACGATGTAGACCTTGCCGGTATAGCCTGCCTTAATAAGGCTGTCGTAGCTATGCACCCTGTCAGGCCTGCCGTGAGTGAGAATGAAAATGCAGAAGTCATCACGCATCACCGTCTGACTCCTCTAGCTCGCTGTCCGCCAGCTTCCCTAGGCGGTCTGTCAGGTGAACGAAGCCGTTCTCTACCGCCTTTTCGTAGTCGATAATCACTAGCCCTGATCGCTCCATTAGGTTCTGTAGGCTAGCGTCTGCGTGGCAGTAGAACTCTGCTATCTGGCGGAAGTTAAACACTACGTGCCGCTCTGCCGCGTCGATCATAAACCGCTCTACCTCAGGAGGCAGGCCTGATGCCTTGATCTCTGCGATAAGCTCGTCTGCCTTAGTGCGGTCTAGCATCTCTGCTACCGCTGGCTTCTCTCCCTTAGGCGTGTAGATCGGGGCGACGATCTTGTTAGTGTACTGGCTATCCCCTGGCTCCTCTGACAACTCCCCTGTCGTGTCAAGCTTACTGAGCAGACTATCTATCGCAGCTTGATCGAAGCTACAGGCATCCAGCAAGTCAGCATCCGTCTCGAAGCTTTGCAGGATCTCTAGCAGGCGTTCATCATCCCACTCCGATAGCTCTGCGGTGCGGTTATCTGCTATCGCGTAGGCCTTAAGCTGCTGCCCTGTTAGCTCTGTGCGTATAGCGTCGATCTGCTTCCAGCCTAGTTTCATGGCAGCCATCATCGTGCCGTTACCCTTAACGACCACGTTCTGAGCCGTAATCACTATCGGGCTCTGCTGACCGAACTGCTCTAGGCTCTTGCAGATAGCAGCTAGGTCTGCCTCTCCATGCTTGCGAGCGTTCTCTGGGTCTAGCGTTAATGCGGAGAGAGCCATCGAGAGAATCTGCCGCTTAGGCTTAGGGGCCTGCTTGGCTGGCTGCTTACCTGCCTTGCTGTCCTTAGCCGTTTGACCTGAGCTTATCTTTGCCACTGCTTCGTCTGCTTTGCTGGTTAGAGGGGCCTGAGGTACTTTGCTCTACAGGCGCAGCGATAGCAGCGCGCCGCCGTTCTCCGTGGGTCAGTCCGTACTCGTGAGCAGGAGGAGCGAGAGGTAGCACTAAACGTTTAGTGTTTCGGCTACTGATTCGCTGCACTTCCTTCGTGAGTCTACGGCCCCGTTTCCGTTGGCTTGTCGAGCGTCCAGTCTGAGTCTGTTTGTCCTAGTCAGTCTGTCTTAACTTGCGCCGGTGAGAGACCAACTCCTTGACCTGCTCCGGTGCGAGTACGTCATGCGATAGCTGTAGCTGTACCCTCAGGATCATAGAGAGCTTAAGCGTACGCAGCGCTAGACGACCTAGACAATACACCCGCACACGCCTGTCTGGCAAGTAGCGTATCGGGCTAACGGGCCTCTGCGTCACGTTTCCTTTAGAGTCCAGGTAGACGATATTGGCTACGAATAGCTCTGGATGATCCATCGCTACCTGCACTAGCTTTGCTTGTATCACTTCCTAGGCTCCCATGTTAGGTTCTCTAGGGCCTCAGGCTTTGCGCCGCTGCGATAGCAGAATGACTCCTGGCTGCTTATCTCAATATCAATCGTATCGCCTAGCAGCATAGCCTTGTGAAGCCTAGTCAGGAAAGCCATATCCATAGGCCCCTCAGGACGCATCGTTAGCTCGATCACCCCGTCGTTGCTCCTGGCTGCCTCTAGTCTCATCTCTTAGCCCCTGCTGCTGTAGCACTAAACGTTTAGTGTTTTAGATATGCTTCCAGCTACGACGCTGGCAGATATGAGAGACGGCTCCGACTGTGACACCGAACTGCTTTGCACAGTCTGCTACGGAAGCCCCAGCAGCCCGTAGGCGGCGCATCTCTAGAACCTGCTCCTCAGTCAGCTTAGCAGAGCCGACCTGCGAGCCCCTGACCTTAGGCGAGAGCGAAGCTGCTTCCCTGTGACACTTGCTAGAGCAGTACTTGCGCAGCAGCTTAGGCCTAGCAGCAAACGGCTGCCTGCAATGTGTACACTCTCGGGTCACTAGCTGCACGTCCTTCGTGCTAGGCCGCATCACACAGCCTGACCGATCTAGCCTCTGCTTGACCCTCTGGTAGGAGACGCCGAAGTGATCCCCGATAGCTCTCAGGGTCATGCCTGACTCGTAGAGCTTGCGATACTCCTGATCGAGAGCCCTCGCCTCTGGGAAGCTCTCAGGCCCTCCGCTGCCTCTAGGAGTGCCCAGGAGATCGAACGCTCTAGGCTTTAGGCCAGCACTCTGAATCACGCTGCGAACCCCGTAGAGAGAAAGCCCTAGCAAGTCCTCGATAGTGGCTGCTGACTTTCCAGCGTTGTGCAACGCTAGGATCTCGTCTTTCTTCTCTACCGCCTTTGCTACTAGCCTCTGCTTCCTAGGCGTGAACCCCTTTGCAAGTGCTACTTCTGTCTCTGCTGCCATTCCGGTACATCCTTAGTAAAGCGGTGCGAGAACGTGATCTTCCATACTGTAGGGTTCTGAAGCCAGGAGTTGTAGCCGTTGATAGACTCCCACAGCGTGCCGTAGGAGATCTTAGCTACTGCATGCTTAGAGTACTCTGCGGCAGGCAGACGGAATCTCTTACCTCCGATGTGCGAGTAGTCTATCGCCTCAAAGTGCCCGTCGACCTCGTCTACTTCGATGCCCTCTGCTAGGCAGTCTTCTAGTGAGATCTCCTGCAAAGGCTCAAGGCTTATAGCCTGAATCTCTAGCAACAGCCTTGCATACTTGTAAGGCATAAACCTTGCGAGTCGTTTGTACCAAGCTAGGTCTGTATAGCCGACCCTAGGCCTAGAGAACATTACCTGATAAGTCTTAGGAATGTCAGCTACGTCAAACACGCAGTCGCAACCAGCCTCTGCTACGAACTCGTAACGCTGCTTGCCTGCTTCGGTCTGCACTAGCTCGCCCTGGCTGTTGCGCATCGGCTGCCAGTGCCCGTAGCTGTAGTGCGTCTCCCTGACTACTAGATTGCGGCTGCTGTAAGGCAACTCGAACAGACTGCGATCCTCAACGGTTCTCCTACCCAGCCTGCGCGTCTGAGTCTTAACCCCTGCCAGTATCGCCTTGACCATAGCAGGAGAGAACAAGATGCCATCGTAGCTGTCCTGCTTAAGCTGATCGATAGCTATGCCTGTCGTTACCATGCTCTCGTTCCTTCACGTTGCCACAGATCGTTAATCATCTCTAGGCACTCGGTGTAAACACCTGCCATGTACTTTGTCTTAGCCATCTGCGCCTCGGCCTTGGCTAGCTCTGCCTCTAGTGCTACAGAGATAAACTCTAAGCCCTCTTTGTTTTTAGTCTTCATGTTGCGCACCTGAAACGCTAGCAGGTTGCTCCGGCAGGTTTCTAGGCCCTGCTCGCACTGCCTGACTGCCTGATTCGCTTCCTCCCGCAGCGTGCTCAGCTTATGGCACAGCCAGCGGCCTGGGTGCTGCTGCATAAAGGCCATAGGCAAGAGGCTAGCTAGAGTCTCTTTCACTATCCCCTGCGGCGGCAACTCCTCCCCGGTGCGGTCGTAGTGCTCGCGAGACTTCTCATCGCTCAGAGTCTCATAAGCCTTTGCGATCTGCTTAAACTCCTCAGGGGAGCCGCCTGCGTCAGGGTGGCTCTGCTTTGCCTTTGCTCTGTAGGCTCGCTTCACTGCCTCAGGAGAGGCCTTGCGATCTACCCCTAGAGTCTCGTAGTAGTCTTTCTTAGTCTTTACTGCCATCTCTAAACCTCTCTTATCTCGATGCCGTAGCAGGCCTGCATTAGTTTCTTCTTGAGCTTATACACAGGCAGCGTTCTAGTGAAACTGCTCTTAACGTCCTCCACTACTAGCTTGCCAGTCTTGCAGTCAACGTAGTCAAAGTCTGCCCAATACTCGCAGATCACGAAGCCGTTGACCTTTATCGCATAGTGCCTCTGCCTAGTCAGGTCTTTGATTAAGCCTGCTCTCTCCATAAGCTGTAGCTCAGGCCATCGCTTAGCCTCCCGCTTAGAGTCAAACTCGATGCCGTCTAGCTCTGTCTTCTTGTTGCTGTACTTCGACCGTTTCTTGCCCTTAGGCTTCATCTGATTAAGAGCAGCTTTGATCTCTGCCTTAGGATCTCTCGGCACTATCTGCCCTCCTGTGCAATCTGCTGCGAGATCTCTTTAGCTAGTGCAGCGATCTTGTCCACCTCTGCCCTAAGCTCTCCCTCCCAGTGCTGACTGCGCTCTGCCTTGATCTTCGTTACCTCGGCGCGAGCAGCTAGCTCTGCGAGCTTCGCTTTAATTAACGGGTCTAACATCACAGACCCTCTTTCTGCCACGCATGTAGCCAACGCACTGCCTCTTGCCTTAGGGCCTCCTGCTGAGCAGCAGGGAGCAGTCCATAATCGTGCCTATATGACAAGCAGGCAGAGCGAGCCTGAGCCTCTAGAAGCTTCTGGCGCTCTGCATCGGCAACAGGGTCTACTGCCCTAGGGGCTCTCGTCTCTGCCCACTCTAGAACCTGCCAGCCCTGATCGAACGATAGACCTAGCTGCCGCTCTCGCTCAAAGACTAGCAGAGACTCTACCGATTCAGTCCTCGGTATGTACTTCCCTCGATTTGTTTTCTTAGCCATCAGACCTCCCTAGCGTACTAAACGTTTAGTGCTTTGCTGCCTCTGAGAACTTCCTCACCGCTCGCCTATCCTCCCAGGCCCAGAGAACCTCAGGGCGTGGCGCTACTGCCCTAGGCAGCACTCCGATACAGAAGTGCGATAGGAACTCTCGGTCGTAGTAGCTTGCATCGAACTTGCTCTTTAGCCAGAGCATGTGCTTAACCTCTGGTCGGCAGAGAGACTCGCACCCAGGCAGAACGATCTGCTCGCCATGCTGCACCTTATGACACCAGGAGCAGAGCAGGATGCAGGCTCGCCTATCCTCTGCCCGAGGGTTGTTCACTATGTGCGCTCTCTCGATCAGCCAGGGAGAACCCCAGCCAGCAGGCTTCTCAGCTTGCGTGCGACCACACCACCAGCAGCAGTCCCAGACTACCTCAAGACGCATCATGCGGAAGGACTCTTTATCTATCTGCGGCCTACTCACTTCGCTGCTTCCTCTTTCTTCTTACGAGCCCTGTTCGACCACGGATACACAGCGGCTACAGTGAGATGCCACTCCTGCGTGTTCGGTGCCGGTGGCTTGTGCTTAAGCTTACTCCAATCGACCTTAAGCCCTGCTTTCTCTGCCTTGCTCATAAAGATAGAGACCGCACTAGAGACAGACCTGCCCTTAGGACCAGAGCTAAAGAGCGTGCTAGTCCAGAGCCGCTGCACTTGATCCACTACACTAGGAGCAGTGAAGACGGAGCCAGGGATATGCTTAAGCCTGCCGGAGACCGACATAACGGTACGCACCGACTGCCAGTGAGTATGCCTGCACTCTTGATTCAAGCAGACGCCGCCGACCCTGCGCCAGTAGCCGCACTTAGGACACCGGATACCCTCTTGAATCTCTCCTGCTAGTATCCTGTCGATACGCTCCTGCTTCGCTTGCTTCGCAGTAGATCCTAGCCTCCACACTCTATCCTCGTCGGGGTGTCCGTGTCGCCACACAAAGCCTCCGTGATCCTGTAGCAGCTTGTGCGAGTACCCAGGCCAGTAACGCTGCAACCGACCGACCGACTGCAAGGCAGTCGTCAGACTCCCGAAAACAGTCGCAAAGATCCCATGATAGAGCCAAGGCATATCGATGGCCTCTCTAAGCAGGAAGCGATGACACACCATCTGAATCTCTCCGGTGCGGCTCATCTCTAAAATCTGGTCTCGGATCTCTCTATCAGACGGGTACACGCTTAGCTTCGCAGAGTCCCCGTCAGGGAGTATGCACTGGTCGCCGTCCATGTGCGCTACTCTTACTCCGCGCTTAGCGTACTCGTAGGCGAACCACTTGGAGGCAGGCACACTAGGACCGAACAGGATTGCTGGCAGAGCGTCCTTGTTCATGTTCTTCCACTCGTGATAGACGCTGCCAAAGATTAGGTGGCTAGACTTCTCTAGCTGCTTCTCTGAGTACTCACCGGCAGCGTTCGCCTTCATGCGAGAGGTGTCAATCTCGGTCGGCCCGTAGACCTCTATCGGCAAGTGCATCTTAGCTCGCCTCATCTCCGAGTAGCTGCCTGCCTGCACCATGTGCTGCGCTATCTCCTGCCCATCGTTTGCAGGAGCAGGAGTAGCAGTGTAGCCGACGATGTCTGCACCCTCGTCTATCCAGCCATCTGTTACGATCGTGCCCTTGCGAGTCCCGAAGCTTAAGCTTCGCATCACCTTGCCTAGCTGCTGATGCCACTCGTCGACCAGCACTAGAGTAGCCTTAGGCAGAGGGATAGTAGAGCGCATGATAGCGCGAGAGTAGAGGGTCTGACTCATCGCTAGCTGCACTCGCTTAGAGTCGTCCGGCTTATGCTCAGTCGAGATCACACCGAAGCTAATACCTGCTGCGATCAGCCCTTTCTCTAGCTGCTCTAAGAGCATCTTGCGGTGAGCAAGCACGATCACAGAGCCGCCTCGATCTAGCTCTGAGATAATCTCCTCGAACATCATGCGAGACTTGCCGCAGCCAGTAGGGCCTACGACTACTATCGGCTGCCCTGGGAAGTCGTACCTAGTCTGCGCCGTGTTTGCTATCGTCCGCAGTTGGTGGCTCTTTAGCGGTGGCAAGTCTGTAGAGGTCAATTGAGATCACCTTGCGTTGATCGGTTTGCGAATCTATTAAAGACTGTAGAGCAGTGCTGCTGTCATAGTAGCGTATCACTAGAGACTTGCTGCCGAGGAGCTTAAGCGACACCCGCCAAAGCTCCCCAGGCTGCAAGGCCCTACAGTGATCGAACGCTAACGTATAGTCGCTGCTGCTCATTTTCGCTTGCGCTTCGAGGTAAGCACCTTAGAGATAGACTCTACTGCCGCCTTCGTCGCCTCAGTGTGCCCTAGCTCATCGAGCAAGCGGATCAACTGACCGAGAGTCGTCTTGGCTTTCTCTGTCTGCTCCTGCACTAGATCGACTGGCTCGTGAGCCTTAGCCCCTGACTGCGAGCTAGGCTGCGATGCCTTAGGCCCTGGCTGCTCGTTCTTGCAGACCTTGCAGCGCTCTCCTACTGGAAGCCCTTCGCCGCCGCACTCAGTGCAGACACTCGTACCTAAGTCTGCTGGCTTATCATCCATAGCAGAGGCGGTCTGCTCTGCTACCTCTGCGGTTGCTTTCTCTACTGCTGCACCCTGCCCGCCGTCGAGGCTGCGCTTCAGGTTGTGAACGTAGGTATGCGACACTGCACAGATCGAGGCGATCTTAGCTACAGGAATCTCTGCGCCGAAGGTAGTTATCGCCATCAGTACTGCACGACGCTTGTCTCGGTTCGTGCGACGGTAGCCGTGACCTGAGTTGCAGCCGCAAGCTACCTTGATAGCATCCTCTCGCTGGCCGTGAGAGATCTCTACAGGCACAGTCTTAAGCCCTGCTGCAAGTGCTGCTCGGGTGCGAGTGAAGCCGTCGACAACGTAGTGCTTACCCTTGATAACAAACGCTCTAATTGGATCGTTAAAGCACCACTCCCCGTCGTTCTCTTGCAGGAGTTCCGTGTACTCTGCCGGATCTGGTAGGTCGAGCCGCATCTGCAAGTCTTTGTCTAGCACTAGCTCTGCTGGGTCGATGCTGGTTAGTTCCCATTTTCGTGGTCTGCTCATGGTATCTCTCATTTGCCTTTTACGCTGTTAAGGTAGGTTGCTTTGCTCTGTGCACCGATAAGCTGAGCTTTCTCGAATGCGTTTAACATCTTCTTGTAACTCTCGACCGTCTCGGAGGTAGTCAACTCTGCACGCTTAGCAGCTATCGAGCCTGCGATCTCTTTAGCCGTAGGCAGGGAGATCCTAGGGGCTCCTACCTTAGGCTGAAACGCATCTAGGAAGTCTAGAGCTAAACCCTTAAGCTCCTCGTCGAACTGAGCCGCGTCGATGTCGATCTGTAACTGAGCGATCTGCTCTACAGTTAGCATCGGCTTGCCGCCCTGTGCAGGCTGCCCCTGGCTAGCTGGCTGCTGTGCTGCTGCCTTGCCCTTAGCTGCTGCCTTGCTGGCTGGCTGATGCTGCGATGCAGGAGCTTTCTGACTAGCGGTCGAGTAGCTAGGATCAGCAGTATCAGGTGGAGTCTCTGCGTCTGCGTCAGGAACCTCTACAGGGATGCAGAAAGCCTGAATCACTGCATACTTGTAGGCAGCCGACATAGCCTTGTTCGTTGCCTTGTCGGCCATATCCGAGGCCTCTCCCCACGTAGAGATCGTGTACTTAGAGGCATCCTCGGACGAGATCATATCGAACTCTACATGCAGAGCTACGTTAAACATGATCGAGCCGTTGCGCGTCGGCCGCTTCTGCATCCTGCGCTCTAGGACTCTAGGTAGAATCACTAGCTTATGTGCTACCAGCAGGCGAGAGAGCGCGTTGTATACGTCATCAATGCCGCGGAAGTTATAGTTCTGGTCGCTATTGCGTTGACCCTTAGCGATGCCGCCTAGCTCTACTAGGCAGCTCATCACCTCGATTATCGCCCCGAATACTTTCGGCGGCTTCTCGGCTGCTGCCATGCTGCTGCTCCTCTCTGATTTGCTCTCGTTCGGATCTCTAAAACACTAAACGTTTAGTGTTCTGGTACTAGCTCAGGCCCCAGGGCCAGAGGAGCGTGGCGCTACTTTCCCGCATTTAATCTCTAAAGCTGCCAGAGCCCTTGCCGCTGCCTGCACCTGCTTCTCGTAGTCTGCAAGCTCTACCAGCGTGGCAGAGTACCAGGGCAGCAGGTACAGGAACACATCGTCTAGGCTAAGAATCTTAACGACCTGCGCCATGCCTTGCAGGCTTGCTATCTTAAGGGCAAGCCTCGCAGGCTGGGTACGGTACATGGGAGCCCAGGCGAGAACCTGCCGCAGATCGTCAGGCAGGATAGACCTCGGAAGCTCGGCAGCCGCAGGAGCCCTATCAGGAGCAATCAAGACGCAGTGAGCAAGCTGATAGCAGACCTGCTCTCTCTGTGCATAGAAGCTCGAAGGCATCTCGTAGGTGCGATAAATAGAGGCTCGCCTCATAGCAGGTATCTACGCTTGTCTCTGTAGCCGCTCTCGGTATCCCTAATCGCCTGTTCGATCTTGCGCACCTCTACCTTAGCCCTCCTGAGATCTAGCAGGAGTAACTGCTGCTCGTAGTCGCTCCTAGGCTCTGGAGCCTTAAGGCTAGAGTCTAAAGCTTCTACCCTCTGAGTCTCTCTGTCTAGCAGTCTGTAAAGTGTGTCTATCCTGCTCATGATCTGCTCGCTTAATAGCCTTCAAACTTCTGCTTAGTGACCTCTCCTGCGTCAAGCTTCTTAAGGAACCACTTGATAGCCTCTATCTGCCACAGGTAGTTAAACGTGTACGCTTTGCAGTCAGGAACCGCAGAGGAGTCGCTGCACAGATCAGACTCGAAGCAGGCAGTCTGAAAGTCTCTAACGTCCCCGTATCGGTCGAGCGCTTGCTCGATCTCATCTAGCATCTCCTGCTGCTCGTCGCCCCAAGGCTCTCCGCTGCACTCTGACCAATCCTTAGGCTGCTCGGCTATCCACTCTCTCGCAAGCTCATCTCTTAGCTCTGTGATGTTGCAGTCCTTAGAGGCCTTGCCTGCGAAGTATCTATCGCTCTCGATGCTCTGCTTAGCAAAGGCGATCATGTCGTACTCCCTAGACCACATGCACTCTCCCATATCGCCGTAGATGATAAGCCAGCCAGGAGGAGCGCAGATCGTGAAAGCATAGACGCTGCTGCCGTTGTTGCTGCACTTCCACAGCCTGCCAGGATCTCCGTCGTTGTGAAGCTGCTTGACTGTATGCTTAGCCAGAGCGCCCTTAACTGCTTCCTCTACGTGTTTCTTCTGCTGCTGCATGTAGCTCATCGGTATAGCCTGACCTTCCTAGCGTTTTTGTTCAAAGGCTTTGAGCGTGCGAACACGCACTGAATCTCGGACTCTGCAACCACCCTATCGACCTCTAGAGCACAGCACTCGAAGCCTAGGGCTAGGAGGTTCTGATACTCTTTCTCAGTGAACCACATGCGTAGCTGCGATAGAGACTTGCAGCCTACACCCACATGCTTATCGGACCTGCGCAGCATCGAGCCCAGGTTCGGGAACTCATCTTGAATCGCAAACAGTTTATCAAGCTCTGCGTCAGGCCTCTCCTCTATCCAGGCCTGCGAGAACCCAGGACGCCAGGGGCCTCTGCCCTCTGCATCCTGCACTCGGTATATCTTCACTGAAACTCCTCCCAGTAGCGCTCTGCTTTCTCTTGAGCAGAACCCTCGAACGGCTCGAAGTAACTCTCTATCGGCCATCTATAGCAGCCGATGCCGAACCTAGATTGAAACACATGCACGACTGAGCCTGCTAGAAGCTGCCAGCCGCTTTCGCACTTCTCAGGCTCTAGCTTGCTGCCTGCTGCCTCGGCTGCATCCCAAGCTGCGCAGGCCTGCCTATGGTTCTCGATCTCCTCCTCAGAGCAACATTCGCAGTCTGGGTAAAAGTTCCTAGGATCTCCTCCGTGGAATCCTCCGTAACCATCCTCGTACTGCTGCTCTGGGCAGGACCAGGGGTTCGGCTTCCCCTCGGCGTAGTTGTGATCTGCGTAATCCTTGCCGCAGTTAGCACAGCGTGCGTCGGCTCTATAACTTTCGCTCATGCTTTACCTGATTGCTTAGACTTGAAAAGGTAGCTCGGAAACTGCTCAAACGTTCCGTGATGTATTAGTACTTTTTCTCCGTGACTTGCGCCATTAACGACTAGCCACTGATCGAAGCCTGCATAGAACTCCTCGCACTCTGCATCGTTGCAAGCTCTAGCCTCTTTAGCGATGTAGCCGACGATGTACTCGCCTGTGCCATCAATGACAACGATGCCTGCCTCTAGCAGCCTGCCGTACATCTCAGGAGCGATGTCGGCTGTATCAAATACCTTTGCAAGTATCATCGTATCCTCAAGTGCTTACCCTGCTCCCCGATGCGTGCCCCTGCTACCTCTTTGCCTGCCTCTAGAGCGGCTCGGATCTTGTTGGTATCCGGCAGCGGGTCGGGAGTGTAGAAGTACTCCTCAGGAAGCACATCGGCAGAGAAGACAAGAGGCAGCCGCCCGCCGTTTTTAGTGACCTTGACCGTCATCTTATGCCCGACGAGCTTCTCTTGCTCGATAGCGATCATGTGCTCTAGCATGCGCCCCTTAAGCAACTCGACGCGGCGCTCTCTCGCTACGACTTTCTCTTGGAACTCCCTAGCGACTTCGCGCGCCGTCTCGGCCTCTGCCTCTAGCTGCTTGACGATCCAGCAGTAGGCATCGACCTTATCTCGCTGCTCGTCGTTAAGGCTCTGTAGCCAAGCCATCAGGCTAGCCTCTAGCTGCTCCCGCTCCTCGTACGGGATGTCTGCCTGATCGAGTTGATCGAGCATTTGGTCTAGCTGCTTGAAGTCTTCTGTAATTGCGAACAGCGGTCTGCTCATCTTCTGCCTCTCGGTTAAGTTTTAACTACTAAAAAGTGAGGAGCGGAAAGGTCGGCCAGCGTTGCCCCCACTTAGCGCGTACCTCTCCGCTCCCCGTCTGAATGTGCACCCCTAAGAGATCCCGTTGCGCTCTAGCCAGCCGACCTCGTAGGCGATAGCTGCTGCTCGTGAGTAGAACCCGCTGACTACAGGTCCACTGCTAGGCGTTAGGTCTACCGTCCACTCGCACTCCCAGGAGCGAGTCCAGGCTGCCACCTTGCCAGTGTCGCCGCAGACTGCTCGCAGGAGCCGAAACACTAAACGTTTAGTGCTTCGAGCCGGTACGATGTGACTAGCTCTGCGTCTTGCTACCTGCCTGCCCCCTAGGTCGAACTGACCGTCGAGGGTGTCTACGGTGCCGTCCTCGTTGATCGTAATCACTGCGTCACCTGCCCCTCTGTGCTCTCGGTTTCCTTTGGCGGGTCGAGCAACTCAGAGCGCAAGATCTTGACGTCACCAGGAGCCTCGATGCCGAGGACAACTCGGTTGCCGTCAATGCGACTTACGATGATCACAATATCGTTACCGATTACGATTCGTTCGCCCTCTTTGCGGCTTAAAACTAAGATGATTGAACTCCTTTCCTAGGGTATTGTGGATCTCTTAGGGCCTCTGCCCTCTGCATACTTAGGCCCCAGGCCTTTCAGACCGTGGCGCTTAGTTCTGATGCTTTCTGCTCTGGCAGGCAGGGCAGACTCCAAACCACTTAGGCTCCTCGCCTGCTGCCCCTTGCTCTGCATCCCAGCCTGCATGACTAGCATCGCACTCTGATAGGCTCTGCCAGCCCGCACAACGCACGAACCACCGAGGGCCTGTGATTAGAGCCTCGCACCGCATGCACTCCACAGCAAGGCTAGGAAGCGGCTCAGCGGGATCTCTAGGAGGAGCATCGAACAACGGTAGGAACTCTTTAGGCTTGCTTCTCTTTGCCATCAATCTAGCTCTATCTGCCGAGGGGTCTCTATCCAGCTACCCTGCTGCCTGATTGCTGGCCTTGCAAGCGTCTGCGCAGGAGGTTCAGGCTCTACTGCACCGACAATAAGACTTATTAAGCTTCGGGCCTCTTTTGCCGATAGCTGCCCTATCTTGCGACCTCCTAGGTTAACGTCGTGAGACTTAGTTAGGTCGAACAACTCTTTCCTCGCAGCGCGAGTGGTTGCATCAGCAGGCAGAGCACCCGCGTTGCCCCACCACAGAACGCTACAGCCCTGTGTCGGGCACTTCCAGGGGCAGAACACCTCTGGCCCTCCGCGTCGTCTAAACGGCTTCCTAGGCTCTAGCAGGTACTCGCCGCAAAGGTTGCAGATAGGAGACTCTAGCTTGAATAGCTCCCAGTAGTCTCCTGCCGTGTCGTAGAATCCGTCTTCCTTAACGACAGGCTTCCTTAGGTCGATCACGACCTCTCTTAGATTAAAGACTTTGAGGAAAGCAAACCTGTCAGAGATCTTATCTAGTACAGCCTGCCGGAGCAGGTCAAGGCCGCCGTCAGTGCAGCCAAAAGGCCGATCACTGAGCCGAGCTTAAGCCTGCCTAGCTCTGCTGAACTGAGCCCTCTGTAGGTTTGCATTTGTTTCGCTCCTCTAGAACTCTAGCCATCTTACGTCGCAGGTACTGGTCGGCCTCGGTCATGTTTGCGAGGCCCCAGCGAAGGTAGTCGCTAGGAGTGCTCTCGATGCTCTGACCTTTGTACTTACCGAAGGTCCACTCAAGAGGCTCTCTAGCATCCTCAGAGATAGACCACAGAGACTCCCAGCTAGTAACCTGAGGAAGCTTCTCTAGCAGAGCAGCTAGGATCACTGCACAGCAACGCAGGTCAGCCTTTGCAGAGTGCGCTTTGGTCAGCAGCAGCTTAGCCTCCTGCTGAGCAAGCAAGCGATACATCATCGACCCTATCGAGTGCGAACCTCCTGGGTAGTATCTTCTGCAAAGCGCAAGCGTGCAGATTCGCTTAACGTCAGGGCAGCCGATAGCATGCCAGTCGTAGTCCACGTTGTGCGCTACGATGTACTCTGCATCGCCTGGAATCCTAGCCGTGTCCGAAGGCGGGCAGCCCTCTAGCTCCTGATCGAGAATGTTGTGAGCCGCTCTTGCAGCAGCTAGTATCTCTCGCTCTGGCTTGTAGTAGCCTGCCCAGATCGTGCCGTATCGCAGAGGGCCAGCGTCAAGCTTTAGCTCTGCGTAGGCTAGCTCGATGGCCTCTAGTTCTGCCTCGGGCCAGCCTGTGGTCTCGGTGTCTAGAATGTAGGTCGTCATTAACCTCGCGCCTTGAGTTGTGCCGACTTACTCTCAGGGGCAGAGTACTCTCGCGTCGTCTTGGTTTCTGTTGCTTTGCCGAGTGCTGCCTCGATGGCCTTGGTAACATCCTTGCAACTCTTTCCGGCTACCCCTTTGACGCTGACCTGCACCGCGCCGTCTTCGTCGATCTCAATTGTCATCTCGCCTGCCATTGCTCTATTCCCTTGCTTCGAAGTGTGCTGCTGCCTAAGTCTCTCTCTATGCTGTGCAGCTAGACGGCTGCGACGAGCTTTACCTTGCCGTCTTGACGTACCTCTCGGAACCGCTTGCCCTGGCGGCGAAGCTCTTTCTTAGCGACCTCTAGAGCGTAGGCCTGCTTAAGCTTAGAGCAGTCCTGCCCTCGCTCTCCTGCCTTAGAGATCCTCTGCATAAGGCCGTAGCCACCGCGCCAGAAGTCAAACAGCACTCGGTAGCTATCGCCATGCTTAACTAGCCCGATCTCGTAGGTATCTGAGCCTGCACCGACTACACGCAGCTTGTGGTCACATTTGCCGTGATTCTCGGGGGTGATCCCTAGCTCCTTAATAGCAGGGTCGTTGTAGTCGCCCACGAACTCCCCGTACCACTTGTAGTTCTTAGCATCGCGAACCAGTTCTAGGCCTAGCTCTTTAGCTGCTGCTGCGAGGCAGTCTAAGTCTCGGATCTCTAGATCGACGGTCGTTACGTGACTCACTTTCTCTCTCCCTATTGCTAAACGTTTAGTGCCGAATCCTACTGCTGACAAAGAGAGAGGCCCCAGGAGATTGCAGCCGTGGCGCTTAGTCTCCTAGAGCCTCCCTACTATCTCTCTCTAGTCGATCTCCATATCGCGGCTAGGACGCACGATAACCAACTCATCGACCTTGCCCCGCAGGGCTTTGATCCGCTCTGCTAGCTGAGCCCTTGCAGAGTTGTCTGACTTGCGGAGAGTCTTCACATCGAGCCCGCTGCTCATATCCTCTACCTGCTCGATCAGAGCATCGAGGCTAGCGTTCGAGCCGATAGAGAGACCCTTGAACCGCTTCACAAAGTCGCCTAGCTTGTCCACAGTCGTCTCGTGGAGCTTCTTAGCCTTGCCGTCTGCCTCAGGTTGCAGTCGCTCGACTAGATGCTCTAGCAGGCCTGCAAGCTCGTCGGCTGCTGCTGCCTCGGCGCGGTTCACTGCATCGGTAAACATTGCCGAGATGCGAGCCTGCTCTGCTGCGTAGATCTCTGGATGCAGAGCCAGCATACGGTCATCCGGCTTGATAGCAGGGAACGTGATCTGAATCCCGAACGAACTGCTAGGGATGATCGGATAATCTCCTGGGTTGTATAGATCCTTGAGCCGTTCCTTTGCCTCTGCCTTGACCTGCTCCCAGCCCTCATCGAGCGCCGCTAGATGCTCGTTAAGCTCTGCCTGATAGCCACCGATTTGCTCAGTAAGCCATTGCACCTTAGAGAGCTTAACCAGACGCAGTCCGCGCTCTGGGTAGTCAATCGAGTAGGCACAAAGGAACTCTTTAGCGCGACGAATCACAGCGAAGACAGGAGCCACTAGCTCATGCTTTGCGTTAATGCTCCGGCGTCCCGCGTTGACCGAATCGGTCTGTGCCGAGAACAGGTGAGCGATCTGAGCGATCTGCCCCTTGTCCATCTTGCGACGGCAGGTCAGCGCAAACGTCGCGAGCCTGCACCCTGTAGTTTCCTGCTGTAACTTTGAGCCGAACTCTGTAGTAGCCATCTGTAGATTCCCTTTGCTTAAGCAACACTTGGCGGAGGTCTTAGAGAGCCCTTTGCTCTCCTCTGTCACTGCTACAGGCCCTAAGCAGCTTAGATCGTGGCGCAGATGGCGTCTAGAATCCTAAGAGATCTCAGGAGCAGGCTGCAAATAGAAAGAGGCCTGCAAGTCAGTGGAGAGTGACCGCAGGCCTCAGGATAACCTCCGCCAGGAAGTTATAAGCAATAGAGTCTAGGACTAAACGTTTAGTGCTGCTGCTCTCTCTTTGATCCTCTTGTAGCGACCTGCCACCTGCCCGCCTGTGATGCCTGCTAGCTCGCCTATCTCGTTAATGCTGTAGCCGTCGCGAACGCCTCGCAGGATAACTCGGTCAAGGTCATCTCTTGCAGCCTCTTGCATCAGCAGAGCTACCAGTTCGGAGATCTCTACAGAGTCTGCCTCTGGTCGGCCTGCTAGGACTAGCTCGCCCATAGCCTGCTCTTTAGCAGCAGAGCGCTTAGCAGCCTTTGCTGCCCTGTGCCCCTTGCTGTGTGCGTTAGCAGCTAGGCGGCGAACACGCAGCACAAAGTCAGCGTAAGAGCCTTCGAAGCTGCCAGAGGCTAGAATCTTCCAGGCATCGCAGAGGGCCTTTTGTGCATAGTCCTCGCAGTCGAAGCGAGCAGGGCCGAAGCTCCTGGCTGCTCTCTCGGCAGCCTGCACTGCCACAGGGCGGACGTCCTCAAGTACGCGCTCGATTGCTGCTTGGTTGCCTGCAAGTGCTGCTGCAAATAGTTCGTTTACCATCTTAGATTCCCTTTAGTTGGTTCGAGTAGAATTGCCTGACCTGCCCTAGACTTTAGCCAAGCGTAACTTCCGTGTAAAGCGGTGCTCGCAGAAAAACTTGCGAGCACCGGAAAAAACTTTTTGCAGGCTAGTCTGCAAAGCTCTGACCGCGTGCCTCGTCTACCATCATTGCCTCGATCACGCGGGCCTCTCTGCCGTCTAGGATAGCGTTGGCGATGATTGCAGTGCTACGCAGGCCTAGGGCCTCTCGCCCGCTTCCTAGAACGTGCAGTGCGTCCAGAACGGCATTGCACTCGCGATCTAGCTCCCGAGTCGAGATAGCCCCTAGATCCCAGCCCCAGGCGAACCCTACGTCCTTAGCTGCTGACTCGTAGTCTGCATCCTCGTCAGCCATGCGAACCAGTTCTGCCGCTTGCAGCTTAGGCCCCTGCTCGATGCTGTTGTAGCTGACCTGCTCTAGAGGCTTAACGATAACCGAGATCAATTCGCAGCCGTCCCAGACCTTAACGCAGTAGTTGCCTGCTGAGTCTGCTAGGGTCACGTTGCATCGCAGGTGCGGGTTAAGCTTGCGTTGTGCTGCTGCTACTTCGATTGCTTGCTCTGAGGTCATCGTCCTGTACTCCCTTGGTTGCTTCTATTATCTGCTAAGAGCCCTTGCTCACTTAAGAGCAAAGGCCCAGGAATCTAAAGATCGTGGCGCAGAGCTTACTCGAAATCTCGATCTGTGGTTGCAGAAGCGTAGCTAGGGGCAGTGCGAGCAGCCGATTGAGCAGCCGAGTAGACCCCAGGAGCAGAGGCCGAAAGGAACTTGCCGGTAGCCTGAGAACGCAGGGAGGAGATCACATCGGCTGCTGCCTTGCTGACCGGCACGATGTACTCGCTAGCTTCCTCTAAGCTGATGTTGCACTTCCAAGCGATCTCGCAGCAGGATTCGATCTCGGCTCCGGTCCAGTCCTGGTCTAGGAGATCCTCGCTAGGCAGTTCTAGCTGATGCTTGGCTGTGTAGAGTTCCCAGATAGCTGCCCGCTCGTCGCGTGTAGGGAGATCGAAAAACCAAGTCCCGTACTTAAACCGGCGGCGCAACTCAGGAGGCAGGCTCGTCAGACTGTTGCAGGTTGCAATCCAGAGAGTGTTGCCGCCAGAGACTGCATCGACCACTTTCAGGGCATTTCTGATGCGAGTCTCTGACTCTCCTACTAAAGAGCCTTTCATGCCGCCTAGGTCTAGCTGGATTGTAGGGATTCCGGCAGAGCCGCCTGCGGTCTTAGCGATAGCTGACTTAGCTGCCCCAGGAGGGCCGACCAGGATGCAGCCTGCGGCTCGCTTGTCCTGCATCCACTGCAAGAGCACTCCTAGTTGATCCTGGCTAGTGCCGCTAGTGTCGCCACCGGCACCGGCTAGAGACTTCTCGATCTCGTCAACGAAGACGATTGCCGATGGTTGCTCTTTGCCCTTGAGAATCTGCATCAGAAACTTTTTGATCTGTGGCACACCTGCAACGTCCTCGAAGCTACCACCGGAGACAACTCGCAGGCCAGGAGTCTCGTCGATCTTGTGACACTTATCGGCCCAGACTCCTACCGAGGAGATGCCATCGGCGCGAGTAGCATTGAGTGCTGCTAGCTGCTCTGCTGCAAAAGCCGAGAGCCCTTGGCAGGCATCGGCTACAGGCTCTAGCCCGCTCTGGTCTAGACCTGCCGAGACGGCAACCGTCTTAGCTACCTCTAGCAACTGCGATGCAGTAGGCAGAGGCTCGTCAAGCTCGATCACATCGTGCATTAACTCGGCTGGCAACCGGATAGCATTGCCCATGAGCACTAGCAAGCGTCGCACCGTCTTGAACGAGTCTCGCAAGTTCCACACTGCCTGCATTACTGCTACGTCGGGCAGAAAGCGGTGAGCGTTGCTAAAGACTACGATAACATCCTTAGGCATGCTCTCGCACTTGACCAGGAACTCAGTAGGGTTGAGACCAGCATCACCGTCGAGGCCGCAGGCTGCGATAGCTGCGATGGCTGCCTGCTTCGGCTCCTCAGTCAGACCGGCAGGAACTGTAGCGCCGCGTGCGATGTCCCATAGAATGATCGGCTTGCCTGGGCAAGCTAGAGCGATCTGCTTGACTGCGTTTGCCGGATCTGAGGTAGAAAGGCTCACAATCGGACAGGCTACCTTGTTCGCCTTAGCGAGCTTCGTGTAGACCGACTGACTAGGAGCCTGCGTGCTGTCTTCTGCTGCCTTCGTGCTTGGCTTTGCTTTTGCCATGTTCCTGAATCCCTTGCGTCTGAGAGTTGTAAATTACCAACACTCTAGCTAGGCCCTAGGAGACCGAGATCGTGGCGCAGGTCTGCTTAGAATCACTCCTCAGGCTCGACCCCTCGAAACACTAAACGTTTAGTCTTCCTGCTGTGCGTTAGTCTTTGTGCCTCTGCCATCACTATCGCTTGTCAAAATGCACCAGCAAACTGTCAGAGCCACTATTACAGGGTCAGTCTCTAGGTAAAGGATAGTCGCTATCACCGCAACCGTTAGCCGTGGCGCAAGTAGCCAGCCTAGCCAATACAAGATCCCGCCGCCGAAAGTAGTCGCGAACAGCATTGTAAGTCTCGGGAAAAAGTGCATGGCTATAACAAACCATATTGTATGCGTTTCCCAGAAGCTGCTCATATCGCCCTCGCTGGCTTAGCTAGTTGCTAGAACTTTACCGCGGAGGCCTCTGCCTCTGCACAGTACGGACACTCTGGCCTGCCGCAGAAGTAGCCTGACTGCGATTCGTTCTGGCAGTAGGCATCAGCCACAAAGGTATCACAGGCTATCTGCCTAGCCCTGTGCGGCCGCTTAGGCTTGCCCGCCTTGCTGCTGCACTTCTGACCTCGCTCTGCTTTGCAGGTAGGGCAGTCTACGCACGCTACTGGGTCTGCCATCTGTCTAGCTCCTCTTTCGTGTTAGGGCCTTCGAAGACGAACGATACGTCCTCAGGTTCGCAGCCCTCGCCGTTAGGCCCCTTGAACCGCACGAAGACTGTCTTCGCATTCCACGACGATAGAACTCCGTACTCTGTCTTGCAGTACTCACGCTCGTACCTTACCTGCCTGCCGAGGTCGGCCTCTGTCAGCGTGCTAGGGTCTATCATCTGCTCTGCTCCTAAGTACTAAACGTTTAGTCCAACTCGTCGAGGTCTCTAATCAACTGCGGCTTGTAGCCTGCCTGCTTAACGTCTCTCACAAACTGCTTTGCATCCCTAAGTTCGTTAAAGGCCTTTGCGCCTAGAAAGCTTAGTATCGTCTCACGATTGCAGAGTATCCACTGCTCATAGCGCGAAGGGCCATTGCATGGGCAGTCGTCTATCCAGGTACGACCGTCGATCTCGTAGTAAGTAATACTATCGTGCTCATCCTGAGCCTCGACCTGTGCTTTGCAGAATCCGCAAGTAACTGTGCAAGGTCCACACGCAGAGTAACACAACAGAGAAGACAGAAACTCGTAGCTAGGCTCCGGTAGCTTTTGCTCTTTAGTCATCTCCATGTATCCTTCGATAAGCTTCCTCAGGCTCTAGCTTAGCAAGGCTAGGAGCTATCGCATTCAAGGCATCCCAGGCCCATGCTCTATGCTTGTGAGTCTGATCTGAGAAGTACTGTATCTCAGTCAAAGACTTAAGACATTCTCGCACCGGCTTAGGCATAATGCGAACCTCTATATGCTCTCTCGGCACATACTCGATGCCATCAATAATTACTTTCGGCATGCAGGAAACTCCCTGATCTGTAGGTCTGCTGGGAACTCTGCAATGTCGTCAGTCACCGCGCCGTCGATCTCTAGCTGCTTCACAAAGAAAGCAACTCGCTCTCGTTGGCACTCGTCCATTAGCTTGCGTGCCCAGGAAAGATCCATTGGCCTACGTTGCGCACCGCTTTCGCAGCCAACGATAACCCAGTCGATGCCCTTGCCGTTCTCTGCATCAGTTAGACCTGCGCTCGACCAGCGGTTACCAGTCTTGTAGAAAGCCTCGTACAGAGAGACAGGGCCGAGCATCGGCTCTACCGACAGGAACAAAGCCTTGGACAGAGTAGCTGCCTTAAGCAATTGCGGTATGCGTAGCTCTGCGAACTTCTGATTCTCACAGGTCGTACCAAGCCACACGTTCTCTAGGTAGAGCCTGCGGCCTAAAGTGCCTGGGACTCCTGCATCAGGGAAGCCTGCCCTAGGCCAGAACTTGCTGATGTTCTCTGGTCTCTTAGTGAGCATCAACCAAGTAAGCTCTGAGGTCTTTTGGATCAGCTTGAACAAGCGATGCCTTACGTCGCTCATGGTCGCATGCCTGCTAGCTCCTACCTGCGTGCAGGCAGGGCAGTAGCTTCTATCAGCAGAGAGGCCTCCGCATTGTGAGCAGCAGTGAACTACATGCCCCTTCGAGTCTACGATGCTCCCTCGCCAGTCTTCTGCCCAGTCAGCAAGGCTCGCATTGAAGACTAGAGGGCTTGCAGGCCTAGGGTCGTCCTCATCGTCAAAGCGTGTTAGCTCCCAGTCCTGAAGCTGTAGCAGATACTCCTCCTGCCACTTAATCGGCTGCTTCCACATCAGGTCAGAGGCTAGCACGCGAGTACCCTCGTCGCCCCATACTCCTAGCGTAGCTGGGTTGCGTTTGGCTAGAGTCTTGGCATAGCAGAACGCGCAGCCAGGAGAGACCTCAGAGCAGCCCCTCACATGATTGAAAGTGTTATCGCACCAAACGATTCCTGAGTCTTTACCCATGATCTAGTAGCCCTCCTCAGGCTCTCCCTGCACCTTGCAGTTTCGCGCTTCGATTCTCTTAAACAAGTCGTGCATTCCTGGTTCGTCTATACCACTATCGCTGCACTCATTGACAAAGTTCTCTAGAGCTTCTGTGATCCACTGTAGCTCTATCTCGGTAACTGCGAGCCGTAGGTTCTGCATTGCTTAAGACTCCTTGTCGTCAAGCTTGTTCTGAATGTCTTCTATAATCTCGTCCTTAAGAGTCTCAGACGCAGTGATCCACTCTCCGTTAGCATCTTCTATTGCACCTGCCGCCTCGTCGAGCGCGTCAGCTACTGCTGCAAAGCAATCCGCTATCGCAGAGTCGCTAAGCTTTGCGGTCAGCTTCCTTAATCGAGAGACTGACTTGTAGAGCTTCGTTGTATCAAACATTGCTTACTTGCTCCTGCTTTAAGATCCACAGACAGAACTTGCCGACGCGAGGGTTCGCGTGCGTGTAGTCGCCTTTCTTGACCCACTGCACGTTGCGCAGGTTTGCTGCGAATCTGGCGTCCTGCTCTGGCTTGCCGGTCACGCCAGCAAACTTAAGAGCAGCAGGCCAGTCGTAGTCGAAGTACTGACAATCCCCTGCCGCGTTCATCGCATAGACTGTGCCGAGCATACACTCCCAGACCGCAGGGCGATGCTTAAGAGTAGGCTTAGCCTTAAGGCACATCACATCGAAACGGCGGATTGACTTAACTAGCGACGGCATGATTGATTCCCTTTTAGTGTGCAGAGTCCCGAGCAGCTTGCTCAAGGCTAGAGGCCCTAGGAATCCGCAAACGTGGCGCAGGCCTCTAGATCTTTCCTGCTAGGCATTCGACGATAAACCTAGCGAACGCTTTCTGCTGCGCCATTGTAAAAGAGCTTTGAGGCTCGCTGACAAACTCCTCGTACCACCTAGCAAGCAGCTTTGCATCGTCGCTCGCGTACCTTCTGCCATTGCAGCCCTCTGCTAAAGCCGCTGCAATCCTAAGCACTCTAGGGTCGTCTGCCTTAAGCTCTAGATTCTCTGTAGCGCTCATGCTCTGCCTTTCTCTTTTAGTGAAGCCATACCCAGTCGCTTGGAAGATACTTAGAGGCCTCTAGCTCCTCGTCAGCGACCTCTACCAAAGGACGCTCCCAGGGGCCGCAGTGCCCGAGATACTGCGTAGCGTGGTAAGCGTTAAGGATAGAGTACCTGCGCACCTGCTCTAGCTCTGCTGCAATGTGCTTGTAGTACACCTCCCTTAAAGCAATCAGAGTCTCGTACTCTGGCCTAGAGGCATCAGCTACCCAGTAGTGACCTCCGTAAAAGAACTCTACCCAGGCATGCACTACTCGCTGACCGTGAAGCTCTCGACCGTCGTTAGATACTACAGATCCGTGACAGATCTTAGCCTCGTAGCTTGGCTCGGTAATGAACGCTAGCGCGACCGATAGAGCAACAGGAAAGCAGTCGCCTACTTCCCCGTTGTTGTAGTAGTGTGAATCCTCTTTGATCGGCGCTACGAGAACGAACTGCTCCTCTGAGCTTTTAGGAGTATCTTCTGCTGTGCTCATTAGTCTCTATCCTTTGCTCTAGGTAAACTTACCTCTAAAAGCAGAAAGGCCCTAACTGCGCAGGAGCATGGCGCAGAAACTGACTGCCCTGTAGCGACACCACGAGCCCCTAGGCTTAGTCGCGTCCCGCGCTTGCTCAGCAATAGAGCGAAGGGTCGTCACACCACGAAATAAGCAGGAGGCTCTCTAGCTCCCTGCCTAACTGGTTAAGCTCGCGTATCTCAGGGCCTCGTTGCCGGAGACTAGGATCTCTGCCCGACAGTGTACCCCGCGTGTTCACGAACCACCCAGCCTGCTGCACTCGCACAGCCCTTGTAGCTTAGGAGCAATGGCTTGACCCGATCCTTAGTCGGCGCTCTTACTCGTTCGCTTGCCTGCACTCACAGGCGGCCTTCCACAGATTGGCGTGTAACTCAAACGGTACGCACCGCAAGCGGCTATTGTCTAGCCATTAGACTCGCAGGCTAGCAGAGGGAACTCAGGGACTAGGGCGGCGGGCGTTGAAACGGCAGACTGCTGCGTGCTAAGATTTTCCAAGGCAGGCTACACCGCCCGCCGCCTCATGGTCCGAGAATTGGAGCCAGTAGCAGCCTTGCAGCTACCACCGGCAGTTTGATTTGTGACACTTAACACGACTAGCATCGCCCGTTTCAAAAGCGACCGCATCAGGATCTGAGAACCCTCTGCGTTAGTGTGGGTAGCATGATTTGAACATGCGATCTCTAGGTTATGAGCCTAGCGAGGACAACCGGACTCCTCCATACCCGCAACATCATTCTAACGCAGTGTAAAGAGAAGTCCAGTAGCTTCTAGAGACCTCCCTAAACACTAAACGTTTAGTACTTCCTAGAGAGGCTGCGCAGGGTCTATGCTGCGAACTATCCGCATCAGTTCGATCACTTGCAGGTCTCTCTCAGTGCGTGCAGCTAGAGCGGTCCCGTACTCGCAGTCTCTAGCCTTGCGAACCGTCAGCCTTTGCCACTTGCGAGTAGGGTTACGGTCCATAGCATGCAGGGCAGCCTCGACCTGCGCCTGTGCCTGCACCGCGTCCACTCTGATTACCGAGCAGCCCCAGGGGCAGGTGAGGTTAGCTTCCTCGTGTCGATACACAAACCACCACGAACTAGCTCGTCTCTTACGTCGCTTTGCCATGCTGCTGCTCCTGTGTGCCTACTGCCCTAAGTGAAGTCTCTGCCTCAGGCCCTGCGGCTCTCTTATTGTGGCGCTTAGAGCGCCACGGACGCAAGCCTTCGGGGCCTTTGCCTCTAGAGAGAACCTTACCCCTAGCGAGACTGCCATGAGCGCACTACTGCATATCACCGAACAGGAAAGGGAGGCCATAGAGGCCGAGGCAGAGCGCTACGCTATGAACCTAGGGGCTGGTGACTTTCCTAGCAGGCAGTGTGTGCGATGGGCCTTCGCTACTGCTATGGCCCTAAGGAAACGAGGCTACCATGCCTGCGTCAACGCGGGGTCTGCTGCCTTTAGACTTAACGACCTAGAGGGCATGCAGCAGGCAGGCAATCAGATAGAGTACTGCTGGCAGACTGCTAGAGACGAGTTCGGTCTATGGCTAGATCTCGGCATCCTGCCAGAGATGCACGCCTGGGCCGTTCTGCCTAGAGAGAAGCTGATCGTAGACCTGACCGTTAGATACCGAGAGGATCTAGCTAAAGACTACGGAATCGAGTTCAACATGCCCTACGTCAAGACTCTATGGCTAGACGCCTTAGATCCGCAGCCAGGGTTCTACTACGATGCTAGTGAGGATGCCTGCGTTTTTGTTCATCTTGTTTTTCAGAAAGTCCTAGACGATGTGCAATAAAAAACCTTGGCCTAGAGGAGTAGTGCAGACGGTCTGCTCCCTGCCTGAGCATTTCAACTACGCAACCACGCGAGGCGAGCGACTAGAGGTGCTCTGCGAAGACTGCGGCACTGCCGTATCGTGGGACTCCTACTCTAGAGACTTCGCTGCTGAGGAGTACCCAGAGCTACCGATCAAACTGGTTTGCATCGCTTGCTACACGCAGTACGAGATAGCTTCTGTAGAGCAAGCTCACGACCTTCATAACTACTAAACGTTTAGAAGCCTATCGAGAAAGCCTGCACTATGTTTGATCTTAAGAGACCTTGCGCTAACTGCCCTTTCCGTAGAGGGCAGGGGAGCCTGTACCGACTGCCTGCTGCACGCCTGAAAGAGATCTTTAACGCTACCGCGTTCCAGTGTCACAAGTCCGTTGAGCATGGCGAGGACGAATACGGCAACAGCACTCAGGAGGCAGGAGAGAAGCCGCAGCAGTGTGCAGGCCTGATGGCTCTGCTGCACAGAGAGAAAGCCTACAACTCCATCATGCGCGTAGCTATTCACACAGAGCATTTAGACTGCTCGAAGCTAGATCCTAAGCGAGAGGCCTACGAGAGCTTTGCTGATGCAAAGTCTGCACATGCAGGCACAGAGCCCCCGCCGCCTAGACCCGAAGCGCCCTACTGCGAGAAGTGCCAGCAACACGCAGTGCTGACCAGCGGCGACAAGATCTACCATAGCCCTAGATTCAAGTCGGTCCTAGTGTGGCTCTGCCGAGGCTGCTCAGACAGGGTAGGCTGCCACCCAGGCTCCTCTAGGCCTTTAGGATCTCTAGCAGGCGACAAGCTGAGAAAGGCTAGGCAGAGAGCACACGAGGCCGTAGATCCTATCTGGCAGTACGGAGGCAAGTCACGCAACGAAGTCTACCGCTGGCTAGGCTCACAAATGAACCTAAAGCCGAAGCAGTGTCATATAGCATTATTTACCCAGGAGCAATGCGAGCAGGCCATTTCGATCTGCCGTGAGCATCCTTACACGAAAGGAAGAAAGCACCCATGAGTCAAACCAATGCAGTCCAGCCTGCGCAGCAGAGCGAAGCAATCGAGGAGCCAGGGCAGGAGACCAGAGAACGCTCTGTGATGCCGTTTGCCGAGCGCGTCAAACTTGTAGACTACTTACGCGCCCTGAGGTCTCCAATCGCCGCAGAGACAAAGGCAGAGGCCTCTAAGCTTGTAGCCGAGGCACTAGGCCTAGAGCTTACCTGGAATCACATTCGGTACGTCATCGAGCAGATGCCAGCGGACAAGCTAGCCGATAAGTTCGTCATCGGTGACGAAGCAGACCGAGGCCTAGCTCTCAAGATCATCGAGCTAGAGGAGCGAGTCAAGAACGTAGAGACAGCACTAGCTGCTGCGCTACAGCACTAAGCAAGCGGCCTCTCTAGAAACTTCTATCGGCTGGCAGGTCTCTTAGGGAGTCCTAGCCAGCCGATCTCTTTTAGGTACAGAAAGACTAAACGTTTAGTCTTTAGGACAGAGGCAGGCGACGGAAGCTGGCCTTAAGGCCTGAGCTAGAGCCGAAGCTGCTAGTCACCAGCGAGAGGTATCGAGAGCCAGGAATCTCGGCAGGCTCCGGCAGGCTCCCGCTGGCAATCTTGATGTCGCTGCCGTTCGAGTCCTTAATCTGCACATGCCCTGAGCCGTCAGCCGACGCGCCGCCCTTTAGCAGCACAGTAGCTCCTGCGTCAGCAGTGCCCTCGAAGCTGAGCAAGTAGCGCCCAGGCCTTAGGTACAAAACTACGGTTCCGTTGCCAGTGATAGTCTGCTCCACGATAGTTCCTTTCTAGGTTTGCTTCTCTATGACTCGAACGCGAGTTGCGTCGGTCAAGTTCTGAATCCTCGTAATCTCTACAGAGCCGACCGATAGCTCGACGCTCCAATCGTACATGCCAGGAGGCTGCCCTGCTGCTGCATCGGTAAGCTCGCAGCGTACTTTCCACTTATCACCTACCTCTAGCACAGAGCCGCTACCGGAGAACGAGTACACAGTGCCGCAACTCTTTCTCATCTTAAACCCGATACGCACTACAACGTCACCGCGAACGAATCCTACTATCGGGTCGATAGTCCACTCGAAGGCTCTGCTGTTGCTTGCTAGGTAGTCGTCCCCGATTGCAATAGGAGCAGCAAAGCGACCAGCCGGACTCACCATAGCGTTAGTGAAAGCCTGCCCTGTGCCGATTAGATCTGTCTTCGCTCTGATAGCGTTAACGTCTGCGCTAACGTCTACCGGAGGAACGTCGTAGACTTCGCTGTGCCCTGTGGTCGCATCAGGGTTCTCTAAGTCTGCAAAGCCTACGACCGATGTAGCTCCCGCAGTAGCTTTGATCCACACTAGACCACTTAGGGAGCCGAGAGACGCACGATAGCGAAACGCAGTAATCTCAGTAGCCGAGATACTGGAAGCGAGCAGAGTGTAGTTGTTCGATGGGTCACGAACCTCTGCTATTACGAACGTCTTGCCGCTAGGGGCCGTGAACTCGATCGCGCTCATCTCTAAGCCTTTTTAACTCTCTCGCTTGATCGCGAACCTCAGTGTAAATCAACGACACGTTTACGAAGCTCTGCTGCAATGCAAAGCCTACTAGCAGCACTGCTACGCCTATCGAACCGATGGCGACGGGCCAGTACACCCAGTCGCCTAGAAAGGCTCTCAGCGTCATAGCGTTACTCTGCCTCAGGCTCAGGTTGGGGCGCAGGAGCCGGTGCAGGAGCAATCAGGCTCACAAGCTGCCCGAAGGACGAATCAAAGAGAGCCATCAGAGACTCAACGCTAATCTTGGAGTAAGCAGGCTTCACTACTCGGTACTGAGTGAAGATAGACTCGGTGATCTCTTTCATCGCATCCTTGATCGCTGGTTTGGTTACTACCTTCGCAAGCGATTGCAGACCGGATAGCTCCTCGGTGGCTCGATCAATCTGATTGCTCAGAGTCTTGATGTAGCCTGCTAGTTCTGCCTTGCGCTCTACCGTAGTGCTGGATAGTCCCGACTCGGTGAAGTGCCCTGCTAGCGTGGCCTTCCATGAGTCGATTAAACCTTTGCGCTCGTCGAGCACTGAGTCCGATACGAACTTCTGGCTCATCACCATGCGAAGCTCTTTGCACTCCACATCAGCATAGACGCCGATTAGCAACTCAAGGAAAGCCTCTTTAGGACGATCAAAGCGACCAGCGAACTGAATGCGGTCGATGTTGAAATAGCGTGTTACACCGATAGCGTTGAGGGCCGAAGGCTGCGCAGCGAAGTCCGGAATGTCGGCAGACAGGATCTCGGCCAGAATGTTCTTAAAGCCATCGAGCGTGTCCGCATCAATCACGGTATCCATGCCAACGATTTTAGGCCCCTGTGCTTCCTCCTGCTGCGTCGGCACTTCCTTAGGGAAAGAGTGCTCGTCGGTGCCGAGGTCCAGGTAACGCACCACAGCAGGCTTGCCATCGACGATTCCGTAGACAGGCTGAAAGACAGTCACAGCAGCGTCGATTCGCTGAGCCCCAGTCTCAATGCGCGGCATCGGCTGGCCGTTAGGTGCAGTGTAGTCGCGGCGCTCTTTTAGGTCGCCACGAACGATCGTGAAGCCGGTCAGGGTCGGCACAGCTAGGTAAGTCTTGTCAGCGGTCATGGAATCTCTTTCTTAAGCGTAGAGGCCAAACGAAGTTAAATCAGCGGTATGTAGGTTAACCGCCGTAATTGCGGACGCAAGGTCAGTAGCAAGAGCCGGTGCTGTGAATTGGCCGACCGGAGTTTTGCCGAAGATCGAGAGCCTCGCACCGCCCGCGTTCGACTCTTCGCGAATTGTTGACTGCCAATTGCCAAGGCTCGACTCAAATACTTGGCTCTCCCGTTGACCGGCAGCGAGCATACGGGAGCGGTAGGTAGGGGTGGTTGAGTTGAAGCCTTGTTGGACGTTGCCTCTGATTACTGCATTTCCAGACACCCAAGCGTCACCGGACCTAAACACCTTGAACGGGGTCGAAGTAACCGATCCATCATCAGAAAACCCAGAGATTTCGAGTTCATCACTTCCGTTGATGTATACTCCCCACATTTTCGAGTTAATGGCTCTCGATGTGTTGTTGAGTAGCACTCCGGCAAAGCCTGCGGACTGAACAACGGCATAATTAGAGCTGCCAGCTAATTGACTGTTCAATGAAACGCTGCTGAATGCGTTTCCGTTTACATTCCCGTTAGACGTTCCTATCCGAACTTGCCCGCTTGCTGTAACGTCCCCGGCATGGGTCACCGAGAACCGGCTTTGCAGCCCCTGCTCGACCACGCTGATCGCTAGGTTGCTGCTAGGCCCGCTGGTGCGGTTGCGTATGCGTAATAGTGCAGCATCTGACCAACCGCTACGTTCTATCTCAAGTTGCCCCCATGCTAAACCAATTTGACCTAGTGAATGACCCGTATTACCGCCTGGAAACAACCCGTTGGAAGTCCATTGTGCGACTTGGGTGGCCGCTTGCCACAGCCCACCACCGCCTGCACCGAAACGTACCGAGGCTTCAGTTGTTGAAACTCGGCCAACGTAGTCAGTCTGCACGTTGCCGCTGAAAATCGCCGATCCAGCCGAGATACTTGGACCTACTGTATTTGTGATCGACAGTGTTGGGTTGTTATTATTTAATACAAGCTGAGT
>JACCDR010345029.1_pt1 | contig 67126 bp, 87 predicted proteins | sample 7446431 | NCBI WGS metagenome assembly JACCDR01 (sample SAMN15323443, study PRJNA562643) | freshwater metagenome | isolation source: river surface water | place: USA:Blue River Watershed | collected 2017-08-17 | reverse complement strand
GAGGAATAATGCCGAACATACTGCTGCTTCTAATCTGCTTCCTGCAAGCTATCGAACTGGTCCCCGGTTCCGATGCGACTGCTGCTATCCAATCCGAGATCGACCGCGTTGAAGCAGTTGGACATGGAACGGTGCGATTGCCACAAGGTACGTTTAAGATTTCGGACACGCTACACCTTGGGCACGGAGACAAGTTCACATCGATCAGTCTAGTTGGAGCGGCGGAAGGAATACCGTATGGAACGCGATTTGGAACCACACTTGAAGCGACGTTCGCGGATCGGCCTATCGTTAATGTTCAGGGTGGTCGCGGCAACGCTATTCGCGGTATTCAGTTCGTTGGTCCAAACTCAGCCATTCAACTAGAACCATATCCAAGCCAAGATCTAGCACGGTTTGCGAGGTTCTATCCGCAGCATGCCAACCAACAATTTGCAGGCGTGTCTATCGATGCATTCTCAGGCCAACCACCCGCAGAGCCAAGATACGCTGGCACGTTCGGCAAGCGACATACAAGTATGGTGACTATCGAAGGTTGCCAGTTTCGATTCCTCGGCTGTGGTGTCATTACCAAACCTAGCGGCGGTCAAGGTGCGGACGCACAAGGCGATTACCTCTTAGTTAATGATTGCAACTTTCAGTATTGCCAATGGGGAGCGAGTGTAAATGGAAGCCAGACAAGACAATCAACCTTTCGCGACTGCAAATTCTGGGACTGTTATACGGCGGTTGGAATTGGCAATCACGGCACCGGACTCGGAGGGAATATTCTCATCTCCGGTGGGACGTTTGACAGATGCGGATTTGGAGTCTTTGCACGCAAGGCGGGATGGGCTAACAGGATTTCGATACGCGACACAATCGGAGAGGAAACAATCTGTATTGCCGACATACGGGATGGAATGGCCGTCTGCCAAGTCCTAATCGACGGCGGTGCTTACACGCTTCCGATTGATCGGCACTATAACAACACGCCTTACCATATCAGGGCTGACGGTTGCTTGTTGGATGTTCGCGACAACATCTTCCGGACTTACGGAGAATCGTTCCGGCCAGTGTTTCTAATTCGTGGTTCTACCGAGATCCAAACAAATGCCAACATATTCCGCAGAGCTAGTCCAGACGCAAAGAATTCTCCGCTGGTAGCCATCGTTCCAAGCCATCAAGGAACGGTAGTCGAAGGCAAGAACGCACCCAAGCTTGTCGGGCAAACTCGAATTGTAGGACGGGCTGAATGGATCGCACCGAGAACGATCAGGGGTGCAAGGACTCTCGATTGCAAAGCGGGTGAGCTATATGGGATCGCAGTTATTGGCGACCGACCTGCTGATGTGTTTCGAGTGATCGAGGCGACACCAACTAGCACAACGATTGAGATCTTGAATTGCGGTCCAGATGTGCATGATCGTGAAGCAACGCTTGCACGAGTGCAACGCTGGGAAAACTTTGTTTGGAGACTTCCGTAACTAAAAGGATAATCATGCTTACAGCACAACAACTTCTCTTGGTCAAGGCTGCGATTGATGCAGACGCAACGCTTGCAGCGATTCCGAACAATCCAGACGGGGCTTTTGCAATTGCAGACGCATTGAATCTGCCAGCCGTTCCAGAATTCATCGTTTGGAAAACGTCAGTCTCTATCGACGAGATCATGCGTAACGGCATGGACTGGGCGCGAGTCGACAATCTTTCCGTCGGCAAGGCACGCATCTGGGATTGGCTTGGACGGCTTGGAACATTCGACGCATCGCGTCCAAACGTCCGTGCTGGTATCGATGCCACTTGGGTTGGTACTACTGCCGATCTAGCGGTTCGAGCACAGGTCTACACGCATTGCAAGCGTCCAGCAACGAGAGCCGAAAGGATTCTGGCAACTGGCACAGGATCGAATGCAACGCCAGGGACCATGACGTTTGAAGGCGACATCACGTATCAAGACGTTTTGCAGGCGAGGGCTAGTTAGTTATGGCTGCTGGAGATGTCAAACTTGTTTACGGCACAGCCAGCGACGTAACCTGTACGCTGGCTTCTTTGGCTACTTCGTCGACTCGTCTTGTCGGCCAAGAGAGTGCGGAAGTTAATAACTCCACTGCACTGGTCACGGACTACCTATGTTCTGGCAAAATCACAACCGGCACCACTCCAACCACGGCAAGAACTATCGAGGTCTGGGCCATTGCATCTTGGGACGGGACGAACTGGCCTAGCGTCTTTGACGGTACAGATTCAGCAGAGACGATTCCTAGCGCAGAACAAAAGACGGCATTATGTCGGCATCTGGTTGCATCGATGACGACTAACGCAACATCAAACACAACCTACGAGTGGGCTGGTATCTCAATGGCAGCGGTGTTTGGTGGAACGCTACCGCCAAAGTTTTCGTTCTTCGTCACTCATGATACAGCGGTCAACTTGAATAGCACTGGCAGCAATCATCAAATCAGAATTCAGCCTGTCTTTGAAAACGTGGAGCCATAGTGAATAGAAGGCGTCGGTATCCTCAACTCTGGAATGGTTGTGTGGGTGCTTGGTGTCCAAGCGTCGACCGATCAAGGTCTACACTGCTGACAGACTTTTCGGGATATCGCAATGATGGCACGCTAGCAAACATGGAACCGGCAACCGATTGGGTTGCTAGCGGCAATGGGATGGCGTTGGATTTTGATGGAAGCAATGACAGCGTAACCACTCAGGCAACGCTGGGGATCACTACAAACCGCGTTACCGTTGCGTGTTGGGTGCGTCCCGGCAGGCTGACTCGTGGCGACTTAGTTGCGAGATGGCTAACCGGCGCGGCTTCTGGAGATCAATTTGTTTTGCTTTACGGCATAGTATCAGGAAAGCCAGCTTTCTACGTGTCTACTGGAAGTGGTGCAGCGGGAGGATCTACCGGAGCCGGAACGATGGAGATCGGTAGATGGCACCACGTAGCCGGAACCTACGATCAATCAAGTATCAGCGTGTTTTTGGATGGTGTTTTCCAGGCTTCGACAGCGTATTCTGCTGGCTTGCCAACTGGGTCAAAGCAATACAGCATTGGAAGCAACCTTTTCACAGACGGATACACACAAGGCCAAATTGACGATGTTCGTGTTTATGATCGCAGTTTGACACGCTCCGAAATCGCCATTCTTGCCACTCGTCGCGGCGTCGCCTACGAGACCTACAGAACGCCGGTTGTGCGTGGGTTTAGTGGGGGCGGGGCTTACACCATTGCGGCAGATCAAGGCTCATTTAGTCTCACTGGTCAAGATGCTGGCACGCTTGCTGCTAGAGTGGTTGGTGGCGAACAGGCTAGCTTTACGCTTTCAGGCCAGAACGCTAACCTCCTCCGTGGATTATCGGTCGTTTCCGATGTTGGCACGTTCGCACTGACGGGACAAGCAGCCGATCTACTGGCGACTAGAACTATCACGGCAGATCAAGGCGGATTCACGCTATCGGGCCAAGATGCAACGCTAACGTATTTGACGGCAGGAAGCCTAGCAGGCGATCAAGGCAGCTTTGCACTGGCAGGACAGGACGCGGCGTTGAAGCTAGGTCGGCGTGTAGTTGCCGACCAAGCATCGTTTGTTTTTTCGGGACAAGATGCAACGCTAAACAAAGGCGTCACGTTAGCGGCTGACGTTGGATCGTTTGTCTACTCAGGCCAGGATGCATTGCTTAGACGTTCAGTCCGTTTAGCTTGCGATAGTGCAACGTTTGCGTTTACTGGTCGTGCAGCAGATTTGGTTTACTCGGGCAGCGTTGGATCATCGCGAGCCTTCTACGTTTACTACACAATGATGATGACAGGAGCATAGCGTGGCAACGTTCAATAAGTTCAATTCGTTTGTCGAGGCACTTTCAGAAAAGGTACACAACCTTGGGTCAGATACGCTCAAGGTGATGCTCACCAACTCGGCACCACTAGCGACCAACACAGTCAAGGCCAATCTAACCGAGATCTCGGCAGGTAACGGCTACACGGCTGGCGGTACAGCAGCCTCGATATCATCGAGCAGCCAAACAAGCGGAACGTACAAGCTAGTTTTGGCCGACGTTGTGTTTACTGCTTCCGGTGGTTCCATAGGTCCATTCCGGTATGCAGTCCTGTACAACGACACGGCTACCAACGATGAACTTATTGGATGGTGGGACTACGGTTCATCGCTGACGCTCGCTTCTGGTGAATCCTTGACGATTGACTACGATCCGACCAACGGTGTTTTGCAACTAGCGTAAGGCTAAACCATGATTAAGAATCAAGCGGGTACATTGAAAGTCTATGCCTTCAACCGGGCTACAGGTGCGCCTGTACTCGGAGACGGACCAAACATTACTTGCAAGTACCAGCTTAATGGCGGTTCACGCTCGGCTATCGCGGATACCAATCCAACCGAGCAGGAAGATGGGTTCTACTTGTTCGACGTTACGGCAGCGGAAACAAACGGAATAACTGCCGACTACTATCCAGAAAGCTCGACTAGCGGAGTGCAAGTGATTGTGGTTGAGCACAATCGCTACACGGTCGACCTGTCAACTGGATCGTCGTCAAGCTTCCCGTCAATCGTCACGCCTTACCCGTTGGCAGCGTACATGGCAAGCGATGTCATTACTTACGCCGACCTTGTGTATCGCCTCATGACCAAGCGAGGTATTGGCGGGTCCACTCGCGAACTCAATATGCTTCAAGTGGCAGTTGAAGACGCATTTACGGACCTATGCTCTCGAGCCAATTGGAGGCATTACAACCGAAGGATAACGATCGAGACCGAAGCGGCGAGCGATTTCACCGACGCAGTGTTCGAATCAACCGATCGAAGTTTGACAGTTACGGCGCAGAGTTGGCCGGCCAATGCGGTCTACGGAGAGATCGTCAAGGGCGAGGAGCGATACAAGGTCTACGCCAGAAACAGCAACACAGTCCTCGTACTCTCATCGGAAAACGGACCAGGATCCGACTTCACGTCCGACGTCAGCTGGGTTCGAAGCAGCTACGCCCTAAGCAATCAGATCAAGAAGATCTACTATTGCATGGACAACACAAATACTCGCCGGATTCGATACGTCGCTCCGCATGAAATCGTTCCACACCGCAGGCTCCGTCAGTCCAATCAATCTCCATCGGTATTCACTATCAAGCCAAGCGAGAGCTACTACGGACTCATGGAGATCGAGATCTCGCCGGTACCAACTACGTCAATCCGCCTCGAGATGGGCATGGTCGTTCGACCAAGGCCACTGACCATTTTTGAGGTTTCCGGTACCGACGGCGCGTACTCGAGCGGTGACACGACATTCACAGCTGCGAGCGCTACATTTACCAGTTCCCATGTGGGATGCGTTCTAAGGATCTCCGCAACTGCAACCAGGCCCAAAGGTCGAACCCAATTTGACGACTCGAGAGTAGCTTACGCAATCCAGGTATTCATTGTGGAAATCCTGTCGTCGACCAGCGTGCGCGTATCGAGCGCATTTACAGCAACAGGGTCCAGCAAGGGATGGACTGTATCCGATGCAGTAGACATCAACCCAGTCACGATGCTGGCAGCTCTCGAGGCCATCGCATGGGAGAAGTATTGCATTTGCCACGAACTGGGGATCAAGATGCTCCCAGCTGCTTCGAACTTGGCGGCCATGGAAGTCGAAAAGGGCAAGGCGGCCGATGACCAGGCTGGCCATGACGTCGACGGCGCAGCAGCCTACGACATGGTGGACTATGACGGTTTCTATCCTGTTGTGAATGCGACGGGTGACTAATGGCTGAGAGCGAACGACACTACTCACACGCGACCATCATCCGTGACGCATTGATCACATACTACGGATCCAATGCCGAGGCTGATGGAATAAAGGCAGACGAGATCAGAATCTCCGATGACTTTATGGAGTCCTATGCTCCATCGCGAGGCATTCATGTGACCGAGGTTAAGGAAGGGCGAGGCATTGGACTTGTTGGCTTTCGTGCTATCCGGTACCAAGCACTGGTCTCGCGAGTAATGCCGAAAACAGACTCGACCACAGCTATGCAAAATCGATCTAAGTTCAGGCAGGTTATTTACTCGCTGTTTGACAATAAGAGAATCATGAGCGCAGACGCCCCTATCTGCGAATTGATCACCAAGGTATCGGCTCAAGATTTCAAGCTCCCAAGGCCGTGGCGTGAAGCTGGATTAGACATAACAAGCATGATGGTCATGACCCACGTGCGAGAATCTTAGGAGGCAATGACATGACGGGTTGCGCGGCAGTTGGTGCATTTGGAATTATGTTGGTCGAACCGCGAGCTGCGGTTGGGGATGCTGACCCTACGTTCGACGGATCCTCGGAGCGATATCCATTTCTATACGAAACGCTTTCAGCAAAGCGGCCCATCAGGACGTCGAACCTGATTACAGGAAGCAGCTCGCAGTATGCAGCCAGGTTCGTAAAGGGAAGCTATGTTCCTTCAGGTGCGATTGGGTTTCAGCTAGGCCCAGTCGAATACGATCTTTGGCTACCAAGGCTACTAGGGGCCAATGAGTCTGCTAACGTATTCGCTTTATCGGAGGCTCTTCCTTTATTCGACATTATGATCCATCGGGACAACGACATCTTTTATGGAAGAAACTGCAGCGTTGCGGCAGGCCTGTTTCACGTAAAATCCGGCAACGGTGAGGAAGAAGATGAGATCCTCAATCTTCAGATTCGTATCATTTGCCGAGAGATCGACCTGACTAAGAGCTGGCCTGGTTCTGTACCAACGCTGACCAACGGCGAGGACTACACTCCGTACACTCAGCCTCAGGGCGTCTTCAAAATCAATGGCACCGAGTACGACTTCGACGAGGCTCAGATTCTCATTGACAACGGGCTTCGAGCCAAGACGCGAGCGAATCTTACTCCAAACTGTGTGTACAAGACTCGACGCAGGATCCGAGCCAATGTCGTGGCTCCGTTCACCGAAGCTCTTTGGACAGCATGCCAGTCCCTTTACAATGCCGGCGATGATGTGATGCTTCGCTGGGAAACCGGTACTGGCCCAACCGACGAGGCCATCCAGTTCGATTTCCCATCGATGAGGATTCCACTGGAGGATCCAGTCATTCGAACGCACGACGAAATTCCATTGAACATCGCAATGGATGCGGGTGCGACTTCTGCTCTAAACGAACTCACGGTAACCAACATCAGCTAGGCCCATGGCAGCAAAAAAGCGACCGACACCACAGCAGGTACAGCGCGACGCGATGGCGGCATTCAAAAAGATGACCGACGATCGCGCATGGGCCCTCATGCAATCGCAGCCGCAGATCAAGCCTGCATCAATGCCAAGAAGCAAAATACCACGATCAGGAAACGAACCTGAGGACAACGTGTTTCTTGCGGCATCTTGGATTGATATCCCGCTTCCCATGATTGGGGTTGCACAGAACGAGATCCCTGACACATTGCCGGAAGCCCCGAAGCAATCCATTCCAGAGACGGAGACCAAGACACCGAAGCAGCCATCCCAAGAACCAGCACAGACAGAGCAGCCCCAACCCCAAGCGCCCAAGCCCACGGAGCCAATGAATGAGATCAACATCATTTGGGAGCCACCAGTTAAAGCGGGAGATCGCCAGCCGCAAATTGATCAACCGCAGCAGCCGAGGAGACAGAGACCGCCGAAGGCACCGAGGGAAAAGCCACCGAAGCCACAGCGACAGAGACCGCCACGACAAGGAAGCCCCAGGCCCAAGCCACCAAACTACGTGCCAGGAAGAACCCCTTCCCCTGCCCTGGACTCTATGGATTTCCGTGGATTCAGCCCTTACGACACCGAGCAGATCGACTTCGACCAGGAAGCGTTTCGCAATTCTCAAATGAACAACATGATTGGCGAGGAGCTCGGAGACACCCAGTCGGTGTTCTATGAGCAGCTGGTCGACATCATGGAAAGGCAAACACAGCAGTTGGCTTTGCTCACGATGCGGCTTCGGTTTGTCGAGAACCTACTGGATCGGATAGGAGCCTAGCATGTACTTCCAGAAAGGATCGTTTCAGCACGACGACAATACGGTCACAATCGCCTCGTTTATGTACCGTCCGATTCGATCTCCTCGAGGCAAGAGGATGACGACACGAATCGAGCTCCATATTGCCGGCGAGCTTCTATCGGATCCAACGCTCACGACGTCGCTCCAGAAGCAAGACGACTTGCAATCCCAGATGAATACCATGCTGGCAGAGTACGAAGATGACTATGCCGATGCGGGTTTTTATCGAGACGACGGTGACGTTACGTCGATGTTCCTGGACTCCGATCACGCCAACAGCCTTACTGGCAATTACCTCATGTACCTAAACTTCGCACCAGGTACGAACGAGGAATGGTGCTCGAGACGCAGCTTTACGGCCGGGATCGCCAACGAGTTTGTGGACTCGGTTTCCGATGTTGTCGACTACACCGATTCCATTCGGAGAATTGGCACCGCGGGCCCAGTCAAGAATTGGCGTATCATGCCAACCACTCAGCCTCAGTGCCGATGGCTAGCCTTGGCTTCAACCCAAAAGATTATCCACATGGGAAGCACGGTTCGCTTGTCTGGATACGCCTTGCCACCAGCTCCCTTGGCAGTTGGAAACAACTACCTAGAGCACCTGACCGAGCTGCAGTACACAACCCCAAAGGTTTGGGGCCAGCTTGGAGGAGCGTTTGCGCTCTATCGGACTTCCTGGAAGTACGTTTATGAGTTCCCTTTCAACAATCCGCTAGCCCCAACGATTCCAATCACCCTGTAATGTCAATCAACAGCATAGTTCGTTTTCTCATTGATGGCATGGAATGTCCACCAGCGGACACTCTGTACTATGCCAGGCCTGAGACCATTCACGGTATGCACGACTGGAGGAAGGTGAACAGTGTTTGGAACTGGCGTGGACGTCGCCCAGGCGAGGCTCACTTACTAGCCACAAAGCAAATGGTCAACGCACTACCATTGCAGACAGATACGGCCGTGCAGCTTTCAATGTCTTTTGACAGCCAAAGATATGATTGGGACTACTGGTACATAACCAAATGCGAAGCCATTGAGACTATTGGGGTCTCGACCGATCAACAGCTGTTCTACCTGATGCTTCAGGATCCGCGAGTCATTGCCGACAGAACAATCATTTCGGACTCGTGGTCGCTGTTTCCTGACTGCTACCAGTACAACATCGAGTCGACCATGACTTGGCAGGAAGTACTCGATGCCCTTTGGGTACTCATGCCAACGGCCGCCTACGCCAACAGTGGAACATGCCCAACGCTTGCAACCACTCCAGTCAGCTCTCCAGAAAATCTCAACTTCGATGGCCTAAGCCTATGGAGGGCAATTTGCCAGGCCCTCGAGGCATGCGGGCATTTCCCGGTCTATGACATAACCAGCGGCGAGTATCGATTCGCAGCCTACAACGATGTCCAAGCTGGCCTTTCAACCATTATTTCCAACAATGCTGGCAACTTGATTTGGGCTGGTGATGCTCCAAACCTGCATCACGCCTATCCGGAAACCATCAGCGTCATCTTCCAGCCGGAGCTCCATTCCAGACTGACCAAGGCAACTTACGCCCAACCGCACATTGAGAGCGTAGCTTCCGGGATCACTGGATCATTTACCGGTACCAGCATGGCCATCGTGGACACGACGTTTTGTGTTCGCACAAATGGGATTGTGGAAAATCCATCGCAGCTGGCCAATCGATTGATCGACCTGACTCGCACGATCCATGGCAAGGCGAAGGCCTGCAATTTCGCGGGCACATCTAGCTGGTCGACCATCATCCCAACCATCATGCCTGGCGAGCAGCTCTCTTGCGTTGTGTTCGGGGCACAGATGCGCCGGCCGTCGTTTACGCAAGCCGAGCTGATCGAACCGTTTGAGTTCGACCTTCCCAAGCCACCGGATCGAGCTTACTCCCTAGTGGAAGTCGTGCTGATCACAAGCAATGCCCCTGATGCCGACGGCTACTACGACGGTACCGTGCAGAGATGGAACCACGAAACGCTGACGTGGGATAGCCTCTACAACTGCAAAGTGAAGGACCTAAGCCTATGAGCGGTTCGGGTTCTGGAGCGTCATGCGGCCTCACTCGCCGGCGATACAAGGCCTTGCATCTTGGCGATGAGATCTTTGGTGCCATGTGTAAGAGCACCGCAAACACTCGTCGACCGATGCTGTACGCAGGTGTAGCCTCGGTTAGATCTGGCTCTGGTAGTGGTTTCGTCGGCATTGGGTCCAGCGGAAGCGGGTGCCAACTCGTCCCCTTATTCTTAACAAGTCATTGCGACTTTCCACGAGTAGGTAGATTTCCATGTACCTATCTTGGCGAAACCCTAGACCACGTTCCCCTTTTCGAGATTACGTGTTGCGATTGCGGGTCTGGTTCAGGCAGCTCGGGTAGCTCCGGAAGTTCTGGATCCAGTGGCAGCTCCGGTTCGTCCGGAAGCAGTGGAAGCAGCGGGTCCTCCGGCTCGGGGTCCGGTAGCTCGGGTTCTGGATCAAGTGGATCAGGCCAGAGCGGATCCCGGCCGGATGTCTCTGGCCCTTGCGGTACTTGCGATTGGGTGTGGAACCAAGGAACCCTATCTTGGGTCGCCGGCGAGGATCGATGCGTAGAGCTCGGTGGAATCCAGTGCTTGTGCGTGGAACCGCAATTTAGTGGATCGTTTGATGGCGAAGTTGTCACTGTCATTTGCGGAGTCGGCGCATGACATGCCCACATCTCGAGCACTGGAAAGATGGATCCACGACTTGTCGCGTGGCTACTCTTCTCGCGCAACGCGAGAACACAGACCGACATTGCAAGGCAAGTCCAGATGCATGCCAGGTGTGCGAGTTGCAAGAGATTCCTCGTGCAGCCAACAAGGTCACTGTATCACTGGCCTATTCAACATTGTTCCGCGACAAAGAGCTCGACTTAAACGGAAAGCATTCATACATCCGAGCAGCTTTGATCAATGGCATTCCAGAGGATGGGCCAGGTACCAGGCTCAAAAAGAGACTCAGCTGGTTCGCCTCGGGCGAGCATAAATGCGATTGCGAGAACCATGCAAAAATGATGGACATGATGGGTACGCATGGATGCCGGCAAAACATGGAGCTCATTGTTGGCTGGCTCGAGGAAGAATCCAAAAGGCGAGGCCTGATCTTCTCGAGATTCATCGCAAAGACATTCGTTGCAGCGGCGATTAACGAATACGAGTCTTACCTAAATGATCGCCGACTCCCCGTAGTTGAGAATTAACCATGCAGAACAGCGATGCTTCCCCGAGCATGTCTGTACCCGACATGATGGCACTGATAAACCACTGCCCTCCTGGTGGATGGCCGGACGGATGGGGGCATTGGGATAACACGATCGAAGCTCATCGACAATTGGCGACGGAGAAGATTGATCACCTGAATCGCCATCACATACCATCTCGATGGCCTGAAGGAAATGGTATTGTCATCGCCGGAGGAGGATTGAAGTACTTTCCGTCGGTATGGGTCAACGTCAACATGATTCGCTACTTCGGTTGCGATCTTCCGATCCAGCTCTGGTACCTCGGAGATGTTGAGGTCGATCCATACATGAAGAGATTGCTCGAGCCTCTAGGAGTCGAGTGCATCGACGCGAGGAAATTCGAAAAGACCCAGCCCTGCAGGATCCTCGCCGGCTGGGAGCTGAAGATCTATTCCACCCTTTATTCGCCGTTCGAGAAGGTTCTTTTCTTGGATGCGGACAATGCTCCGGTCAGAGACGTCACTCCCTTGTTCAATTGCAGGCAAGTGCAAGATACCGGTGCTATTTTCTGGCCAGACTACTCCATGTGGCAATTGAAATGGGACATCTGGAAGATCTTCGGCATTGACTGGATGGTCGAACGAGCAAGTGGAGAACGAGCCTTCGAAAGCGGCCAGTACTTGATCGATAAGTCGAAGTGCGAGAAAGAGCTCATCATGTCGCTTTGGTACGCAGAGCATTCGGACTTCACTTTCAAGCATGTGTACGGCGACAAGGAATGCTTCCACCTGGCATGGAGAAGAATGCGAACGGACTACTCGATGCCAGCCAGAGATCCGGGATGGGATGTTCACACCATCGTTCAGTGGGACTTCGATAGCAATCGAGTTTGGTTCCAGCATCGCTGCCAGGACAAGTGGAGGCTTGGAGGAAACAACCGTCGCAACAACAGCTTGGCCAACGAGGACCTATGCTTCCAGTTGTGCCGAGACTTGGGAGCCGTATGGACTGGCATACCATGGGCGAACACGAAGCCGACGTTAGAAGAGCAGGCAACCATGGCCGACGTTATTGGCAAGCAATTCGTTTACGAGCGAGTCGGATATGACAAGAGGCCAATGCGACTAGGACCAAACAACTTTGTTTCGCAAGGCAAGGCCGAGTGCGAGGAGAGATGGTGGATCAATCACGTTGATGGAGATCCAGTACTTACACTCTCGAGGGTAGATCGGCCCACTTGTCATTTACGACGCAATGCCGACGGGGACTGGGAGGGCCAATGGCTGGAACACGAAAGGATGCCGGTTCGACTGACTTCCGCGTAGCGCTTTGCCAGTTCGCCAATGGCGGATACGAATCGCAGCTGGAGATCTCGAGGCCGTATCACTTAGCAGGCTGCGAGCGATTTGGATACACGTTTATTGTCGAAAGCGATGCAAGCACTGGTAAGCACGTCTTCTTTGAAAAGCTGCGAATGGTGCTCGATGCGATCGATCACGGTTTCAATTACGTTGTTTGGCTGGACGCTGACACACTATGGGATGGAATGCAGCCATTGACGGACGCAATGCCAAGCCCAGGCATTGGAATGACCTTTAATGGAGGGCAGTGGATTGAGCCATGGTACGCACACTTTAACGCAGGGGCTTATTATGTTCATGTTGGCAACGGAGTTCGTTCGCAGCTGCAACGCTGGCTCGATACTCCAGATGATGGCCATCCTTGGGGTGACCAGCATTCTCTTAGCAAGCTTGTTCGAAGCGGACGAATAGACGTCACGCTGATAGACTCACGTTTCAATTCAATCCATGGACGAGATAGAAATCACGTAGTCGCAGCCTGGCATGGCAGCGGCATGATGGCAACCAAATTCATGTCCGAGTACTTGAGGACAATAGGCAAACCAACAATGAACGTCGCATTTCGAGAAGGAAGCCAAGACAGGGACATTTGGCATTCGGTAAGAATTAAGAACGAGTACAGCCTGCATGGTAAATGGCTTTGGGATGTCATTGACGTCGGAGCACACATTGGGGCATTCACTTCCTTAGTTGCTTCGATGGGAGCTCGCAAGATCATCGCTGTCGAGCCGGATCCAGACAACGCTTACCTGCTTCGGTTTAACACTCGATCGATCAAAGACAGAGTGACTGTCATTGAGAAAGCCGTCGGATGTTCAGGGATGAAACACGCTCTTGTTGAAGACACTTGGCCAAACACTGGCGGGGTTTCCTATGCCGAATCTCCAGAAGGAACCGTGGAAACCGTAAGGCTAAACGATCTCCTCCAGGATCTCGAGGGGCCAGTCTTACTCAAGCTGGACTGTGAAGGGTGCGAGTACTGCGCCGTGTCTTCCGCAGACCTTTCAAAGGTGACTGCAATCGTTGGGGAATTCCATGAATCGTGGGGCGGCCAAGTTTCTCAGCTGGAAATGGCGCTGACTTCGCAGGGTTTTTTGTTCTCATATCACTACACCGGGGCCGGCATTGGCCTATTTGGCGCACACAAGGAGCAAGTCAATGGCTAATGAGATAACCGTAAACTTTCAACTATTGTTCGCGATGAGCGGCCGTAACTTTACCGAGCAATTCAACCAGATCCAGATGGACGCAGGAAGTGAGCTTATGGCTCAAGGAACTCCAAGTATTGGTACTGGTCACGAGGCTTTGCCTATGCAGGACGTGACTGCTGCTGGGGCAGCTGTGTTCTACAACAACGACGCGACAAACTACGTTGAGGTAGGTGTCGACAACGCCGGATCGTTCATTGGGTTCGTTCGCATTCCTCCCAGAGAGTTTGCGTTTCTTCCAGCTCTATCCACCAATGCCCCATACGCGCGAGCAAATACTGCAGCCGTCAAACTTTCCTACATGATCATCCAACGCTAAGGAGCATTCACATGAGCGACCTATCTTCCCTGCTAAAAAAGAAGCCATTGCAAAGCCCAGCTAAGAGACTGGTTGGCAATGTCCCGCCTTCGATCTCTGTTCGACACGCTCCGGATGTCATTCGAAACCCGCCAGGCATGCCAGGTGGAGGACCTGGAGTTCCTGGAGGAGGATATACCCCTAGTTCCGTCGCGGCGATAAGCGATTCCCGGACGCAACAGTACGGAGGTCGACCAGGAAGCCCGTCTACGCTTCAAGAGGCCATGCAGATCGAGAAGGGGCCAGACGCCGAAGGTGGAATGGATCCGATGTCGGATTGGTTTACGCGAGGCCACATGCCGGCGTCCATCTACACAGCCGATGCTCCCAATCCATCTGGCCAGCCAACGGCCAGACATCCAGGGATGTATGGGGGTGGTCACATGCCATCGTCGATCCAGCAAGCAACCGATCCATCGCTTTCTCAGTACGGAGGAAATAGAGTCGGTGGCCACATGCCATCGTCCATCCAAAAGGCCGAAGGCCCACCAGCCCAGCAATACAAGGGCAACGGCATTGGAGGCCACATGCCTGGATCCATCAGCCAGGTTTCCGCACCTTCGCCCGGTAGTGCATATCAAGGCAACGGCATGGGTGGAAACATGCCAAGGTCGATCGCTCAAGCGTCAGCCCCTCAGGTTGCAGGCCAGCGCATGCCTGCAACCGCAGCTCCAGAGATGGGGCCAAACGCTCAGCCGCCTATGCCAAATCGACCCGTTGGAAATGTCGGGATGCCTGGTTCTGTTTCACAAATCGGTGGTTCTGTTTCACAAAACGCGGCTCCTGTTTCACCAAGCGGCACTTTCGTTACAGCTCCGGATATTGGTGTTCCGCCAGCACCAGGTCCTCGGCAAGTGCCAGCGACGTTGCAAGAGGCCTTGGCTCCACCAGTGACGGCAGCGACAACACAGCCGCAAGCTCCATCGACTCCAATGAACTGGGGGACGCTGGCGCAGGCCTTGGGTGTCCTTCCTGGAGGCTCGGCCATTGGCCAAATGATTACGCCAGAAATGGCTCGCAGCGTAGGCGGCGCAGTCATGCGAGAAGTGAATCAGCCACTCAACAACTATCGTGGCGACATCGGCGGATACGATGCAGCTCGAGCGGAAGGGTTAAGTCCGGAGCTCGCACGAGGTCAGGTAATGGGCAATGCTTCTCTCCGTGGTGATATGGATGCTTCAGGGATGCCAGGTCCAATGGCTCGAGCTCTCGACGCCAATCGGGCCATTACCAACATCCAAGCCGAAGAGAGATCACGAAACCGAAGTATTCGCGATCCAAAAACCATGGCCGGCAACAGAACGGGAATTGCCCCGATTAACGTCGCCATTGAGGAGCAACGCCAGGCGGACGAAGCAGCTCAGATGGAAGGAATCCGCCAGAACAACGCCAAGTTCTACGACGATCGATATGCACGAGCATTGCGAAATCCTGTCGAGGGAGTCGTCCCAACGCAGGCAGACATTGCCTTGGCCGATCGATTGCGAGCGCAGGGAAGAGACATCTCTCCAGAGGCCATTGCTCAATACAATGCCCAGGATGCGATGGCTCGCGCAGCTACCATGGAGCACAACTCCAAATTGCCAGGGTATGACTCGCAAGGCCGAAGCCCTCTCGTGCAGAGAGCATCAGCACGTCGAGCAGAGCAGCGGTCGGCGATGGAAGACCGACAGGACCAGGCCGCCAACATGCGTTTCGAGGATGCGGCGTTTCGCAGGTTCGGTATCAGCACGAATCCAGATTTTGCACTGCAACGGATGATGCAGGCCAATCCAGAAGCAGCAGCAGGCCTGATCCAAAGCCAGGCAGCCAACGACATGAGGTTGCAGCAGATCATGGCGCAGTCGCAACCGGACATACTTCGTGCTCAGGCGCAGCAGCTTCAGGCTCAAGCCGAACTCGATCGTAATCGCCAAATGGCCGAACAAGCAGCTTATGTCCGATCTCCTGAAGGCGTTCGCAATGGATTGTTTCTACAGCATGGCGCAGACGCTCCGGCGATTATCCAAGCCATGGAAGGCCAGCAAGCGCAGCCCCAGGCTGGGATTACACCAGAGGCAATGCAGCAGGCTCAGGCGAACCGAGACCTTAGCGGGCCAGAGCTACTCGACACTTACGAAGCCGTTCTCAGAAACAGCACGAATCCGAACTTCGACATGAATAGCCTTGGAATGCAGGGTGTAACGCCAGATATCCTGCAAAAGATTGTGGACTACAAGCCTTGGCTTCCATTCGATCCAAGGAGGGGAGTGCTCAGTCCGCTCACGAGCTGGTTCCAAGAATCACAGGCTGACTTGCAGCGACGTACTCAATTGCAGCAAGCGGCAGCGGAATTGCTTAAACGAATGCAGCCAGCTCCGGCAGGTCCACCACCAGTACAGTAAGGAATTGAACTATGGATGATATCCTACAGGCCTACGGTGTCCAAAGATTACCCAAGCGAAAGAAGCCAGCAAATGCTGACGTCCTCACTCCAGAGGCAGAGGCAACGCTGACACAGACCTTGGGGCGAAAGGCTCTTGGTACCGCTTCTGCACTGGGGAACATCCTAGACATTCCAAGATCCATGGTGACCGACGTGATGACGTGGGCACCAGGTGGAATAGGAGCGCAGAACCCGCTTGACCAATTACTCTCGCCGACGACATCGGAGAATCGTATCGAAGGCCGACAGCTCTTGCGGTCTTCTGGCCTCGCTTCGGGAAAGGACAACTGGAAGAATTTCGGAGCTGGTCTCGCGCTTGAAACAGCGACAGACCCTCTGACCTATTTGACGTTTGGGGCCTCTGCCCTCGGCAAAGCAGGGCTTGCAGCCAAGGCAGCTGGAGCGATGGACAACGCTACGCTCGCACTGGCCAAGAAGACTGGTAGAAGTTTGGGACAGGTCGGTCCTCGTGAGGCTCGTGTTGGTGTCACGTTGCGGGAGACCTTGGATAACAGCCCTCCGGATGCTGCAGCCAAAGCAGCGGCCTGGGCCGACAAACAAGGTCTCGACATCAACGAGCTGCTCGATCAAACGCTAGGTGGAAACTTTGGATATGGACTTCCGTTTTCTAACCCTTCGAAGGTTGTTGGATCCAACACAAGGCTTGGCAAGGTTGGTGACGACTTGGCTCGCATGGCTCGGTACGCGAAGATTCCCGGCACCAACTTTGCTCCGATCCATAACGTGATGCGAGCTTTCGACTACAAGGCTCAAGACATGGATACTCCTCTCGGGGTCGCCATGGGCCAACGTGTGTTCGATCAAAAGACCAAGAATCGAATACAAGCCGATCTCGAGACGGCGCAGCTGGCAAACAAGCTCAAGGACATGGGCATGACCGACATGCAGGCGAGCAATCATCTTCGCCAGGCGGTCGAAGTCGATCAATACTACCAAGCTGCGACTCCAGAAGTTCGCGGCATAATCGACCAGATGAAGCAGAGGCTATCTTCCATGCCGGCCGAGGCCAGGGAATGGGGAGTGCCGATCAAGAATTACATCGACGACTATGAGTACTTCCCCCGGCAATTGACGTTTGACATTCGATCCCTTCCAGGATCCAAGCAGAAGCCAATCAATACTCGCCATGGAGCACAGAACCGACGCAAGGAATTCCTGTTTGGAATGCCTGAAGGAACGGTACCGATTATTGAGATGGCCAAGGATGCCGAGATTGAAAAGCTCTTTCAGAGCGGGGCCACTCCTAAGCAAGTTGCTGATGCCATGAAGGCCAAGTACGGTGGAGTCATACCAGACACGTATGAGCGAACCCTGAAGGACGGAACAGTCCAGAAGCGAGATCGATTCCGTGCCCTGGCCAAGTGGATGGGTAAGCTAAACGAAGAGACCCGCAAGAGCGGAATCTTCGGCAATCACATGCTCCTCGATTACCAGGCTCGATTGGTGGCAGCCGGCGATGCCATGACCGGTGCCAAGATCCTCCTCGAGTCATTGACCCAGCCAGGCGTCCTGATGAACACAGCTGGCCAGGCCTACAACCCAGCGGTTAAAGAGCTCGGCTCGCTCCTGAAGGAAGCAGGCCTGCAGGTTGGCGACCAAAACGCTGGCTTTGGCAAGAAGCTCCTTCAGGCATTCGGCTACGACGTCAGTCAGCTTCCTCCGGACCAGGCCAAGCAGCTCCTCAATGGCCTGATGAAGCAAGGGGTTGAGATCAACACGGCCAACGACCTTCTCAAGACCATGAAGGCCTTCCAGACCCCAGAGTCAGTCGGCGAGATCCTCGACTTTGTGGACTCGGCGAGTAATTTCTGGAAAGGAAGTTTGACCACTCCATGGCCAGCTTTCCATGTGCGTAACTTGTTATCTGGTCAGTGGATGAACATGACGGCCGGCCTGTTCTCTCGAGAAAGCCTCAAGGACGCTCGAGACCTGGCTCAAGGTCGAGCGATAAAGGGAGCTGCTTCAATTCCCGAAGTCCAGCGAGTTTGGAACGAACGCCAGGCCGTCGCTCCTTCAGGGATGACTCTCGACGACATGCAAGCGACGAGGATCCTCGGGGAGCTCGCGTACGCGCACAAAGTAATCGGTCGATACGAGGGCGATATCGGTCACGTTGCAGGTCGGGTCGGAAGTGCGAAGTCGAGCTCGCTGGAGGATACAGTTGCGGGTATCCCCGGCGTAGGTCGAGCTACGTTTGACCCTGCTCGAGTGGCACAAAAGGCCGTCGGCCGAGCCCCAGGCACATCCATGAAGCCTTGGGATGTCCGCGGAGTTGGCGGCCGAGTCGTTTCGGGATTCGGCCCGATGGCGGCCGGGGAGGAAGTCGGCCATGCGGTCGAGTCGATGAATCGATTGGCTCCATGGATTAAGCAGCTGCGAGAGGGAGTCAGCGCCGAAGTGGCCGCCAACAAGGTTGGTGCCGTTCAGGTCAACTACCAGGATCGCTACTACTCCAAATTCGAGCGACAAGTACTAACTCGGGCGTTTCCGTGGTACAAGTTTACGGCTCGCACACTACCCTACATCATCAAGGAATTGCTCGAGCATCCAGGTGGAACACAGGCCCAGACTCTCAGGTTCATGGAGTCGGCGAACCAACCGGACACATTCACGCCCGATTACGTGACTGACACCGTTTCCATTCCAGTCGCCGATACTCCGCTCGAGGCGCTCATCGGAAAGCCACAACCTGGCCATGATCGTTACCTGGCTGGTTTCGGGCTACCGATCGAAACTCTTGCCGGCATGGGGCCAGGTCCAATCGGTGCCTTGCAGGAAATTGGATCCCAGTTGAATCCGATTCCAAAGTCTGCGATCGAACTAATGACGCAACAGACTCTCTTCCAGAAGGGACCGCAGGGAGGCAGACCACTGCGAGACCTGGATCCAATCGTCGGAAGACTGCTCTCGAATGTGACCGGTGCTGAGAAGCCGATCACCTATCCCCTCGACAATCAAATCGATTACCTACTCGGCATGAGCCCTCTATCTCGGCCACTGACAACCCTGAATCAATGGACGGATACCAGGAAGTCAATCGCCGAGAAGGCACTGAACACGACAACTGGTGTTCGCACTCGAGACGTTTCGCCGGCAGCTCGTGAGCGACTGCAGCGTGACATGCTTCGCGAGCTCATGCTCGACGCTGGAGGTCGTGAGTTTGTTCGAACCTACATGCCAAATCAACTCCAAGCCGAATCCGAGCAGGCCGCCCAGCTCCAAGCCATGGCCAACATCCTTGCGGCCAGGGCTAAAGCCAGAAGCCAAGCATCAAACCAGGCGAAATAGCAGATCCTTGGCATTCGACTGAGGGACAATGCGCGGGTCTAAATAGGCTCGCGTTGTCTTTGGATCGGAATGGTCAAGTAAAGCCGTCGGATCTCCACCAGCTCGCTTGAAGTGACTCGCCACAGATCGACGCATGCAGTGAAACTTGTGCTTGTCGTCGCAAGGCAGACCAGCCTTCTTAAGGATTCGCTTGTAGTGATGGTAAAGCGTTGTCTTCGACTTTGGCCAGCTGAAGACATGATCTCGCTCGGGCTTCTTGATGTCCTGCAATACTTCATACAGCTCGTCGCTGATGGCATACAGCCGATCTCGAGTCTTTCCTTTCCTGTCACCTGCAGGGACAAGGATGCTCTTATCGATCACGTTGGCCCACCGAATCACGATGACGGCTCCGATCCTTTCACCGGTATCCCATAGCACCAGGTGAAGCGCCAGCCACCACTTAGAGGCTGGCACTCCAGCTATATCACCATCTTCAGTTTTGATCGCTGCCATAAGTGCATCGAGACTCTCCTTAGACCATGCTTGCGGCATGAGCTCCGGAAGCCTACCTCGAGGCACCATCGGAAACTTTCGTACCAGCCCTTGCTTGGCTGCGAAGTTCCAAATGGCGAGCAGCTGAGATCTCTCTTTCTCTACCGAATGGGGCTTCAATCGCTTGGATAGTCCCATCAAGTAGAGAGAAACCTTTAAGTCGTCAAAGTCGTTCAGAGTGGAACAACCGTTACAGAACGCATCAAACATCTTGATCGAATAACGATACAGTCTGAGCGTATTTGGCGAAGAAGAACGCAACCGAAGTGGAACATAAACATGTTCGAAAAAGTCACTTATAGGGGTCATGACACTACTCTCTAAACCGGGGCTTAAAAAACTACACCTCCGTTTCGTAATGTCAAGCTTCTTCTCTTAACTCCTGTCCTCTCCGCTAAAGGCCGAGGTTTCAATCCTTGGCCTTTAACGTACTCCTGATGTCGCGAATATGCAACATCTGGAATTTCCAATTATTCCAATCACGCTAGCATAGAGAGCGACGGTGATGATCAATCGTGGTGGAAATGGAGACGGGAGAGAGCGTGTGGAAAACGTATCTTGCAAGACATGGGACAACATGCGAGCGAACATGAAGGCCATTCGCACATCCAAGAATCTGACTCAGGCCGATCTCGGCGAGAGAATGAATCGAGGGCGAGTCTTCGTGACTGAACTCGAGAACGGTCGGTACTGTCCAACACTTGCGCTCGTTGAGTTAGTGGCTAATGCGCTTGAGGTACCGGTGCCAACTTTGATTGCCGATACCGATAAAAAATCTTCGAAGAAAAAGTAAACCGAGTATTGTAGCCATGTCGTGAATACGCTACATTCCTCGCGTTATAAATCTAGCAACGGAGGAATTGCAGATGGTTCGCATCAACTACTTCGGTGGACCTTACGACGGAGCTACTTCATCGATCGATGAAACTCAGTTCCCTTCTCACCTATCGGTGGAAATCTGCCACCTGACGGATTGCTTCCTTCACATCTACAGCAGCTTTTGTACTGTAGCTGATGTCGTGAATTCATTACCTGAAGGTTCAATTCCTGTCGTTGAAGTATTTCACTCTGGCGTTGAGGTACGCCGAGACAGGAGTCCATTCTTAGAAACGGAGTGACCATGCTAGTTATCTCACGGCATCGCGACGAGGACCTAATCTTCACGCACGAGCCAACTGGTGAACGGTTTATGGTTCGTGTGGTAGACATCCGAGGGGACAAGGTTCGAGTCGGAATTGAAGCGAGTAAGAACATCACAGTTCACCGCAAAGAAGTGCAAGACGCTATTGATCGCGACAAAGGAGTAAGCAATGCGACGACAACCAGTCAAAGGACCTGACTCGTACTCTCCTGAGTGGTTTGCTATTCGCAAGCTACGCAGGGATTCTGATAGACCGGTAGTCTTTGGCGCTTCTGAGGCAGCCACAGCACTGAATCAGGATCCCTATACCAGTCCGCTTGAGTTATGCCTACGCAAGCAAGGGCTAGCAGAAGAGCAAGAAGAGAACATCTCCATGAAGGTCGGTAAGGCATTAGAGCCTGTCGTACTCGATCTCTACAAGAGCGAGGCGAACGTGGACATGATAGCCACACCGCCTATGTACCTTCATCCAAAGTACAAATTCATGGCCGCGACTCCGGACGCGATCGTGATCAACAGTCTTGGAGAATGGCAACGCGCTGTCGACGCTAAGGTTACCAGTGCGTTTCGGTATGACTCTCGAGGAGAGTCGTACAACAAATACGGGAAGCATGGAACGGATGAGCTTCCCTTGAATGTCCTCTGCCAGGTTCAGCAGCAAATGGAAGTGCTGGACGTCAAGGAAGCCGACGTACCCGTATTGTTTGATATTCATACACTGCGGATCTATCACGTCGTCTACGTCGAGGAATTGGTCGTGGCGATTGCCAAGGCCGAGGATGAGTTGGCCCAGAGGATCATCAACAATGATCTTCCTGAGCCTAACTGGCAAGCGGAAGGAACCGCCAAGCTCTTGCAATCTCTCTATGGGATAACCGTCGGGAAGTCGGTGGATCTATCGCTTGGTGCAGTGGCGCATTGGGAGGAATACCAATCGCTGGGCGAGCAAATCAAGACGCTCGAGCTGCAGCGAACGGAAGCCAAGAATCGATTGATCTACGCCATGGGAGATGCAGAGCTTGGCCGCCTTGGCAACGGTCGCGAAGTACGACGTTGCCAGGTCAGAGAATCTATCTGGACGGAAGCGGATCTCGCTGAGATTGCCTCGTCCATCGGAAAAGTGAAGCGTGAAGGTCATGTACGTCTTATCGAAAGGAAAGTGAAGTGAGCACAGGAATTACCAAGCAGGCAAACGGTGGAGCCAGATTGAGCGAATGGCTTGCACAGCCTGACCAGATTCAACGCTTTGAGGATGCCCTCGGCGGATACATGGATGCAAGGCTGTACGTTGCCCAGATCTTGATCTTCTTCCAGAAGCCAGAGATTGCCGAATGCACGGCAGCCAGCCAGTTTGAAGTAGCGCTGAAGTGTGCTTCGTTCGGTTTCGTGCCAAACCTAAACCACGTAGCTATCATCCCGAGAAACGCTAAGACGTCGATTCAGGGAAGAGAGCAATGGGTGAAGGTAGCCACCATGATGCCTCAGTGGCAAGGCTACAAGGCATTGATGGAGCGGCACCCAGACATTCACCTGGTTACTCCTCGAATCGTATTTGATCACGAGGTCTACGAATACGATGAAGAGACAGGGGCTATCAAACACTTCATGGATCCATTCGATCCCAAGCGAGTGTGCGACAAGGACCTAAAGAATCTTCGCGGTGGATACGTGGTGATTGAGTGGAAGGACGGCCGCAAGCAATTCCATTACGTCACAGCTGACCATATCAGAAAGTCTCGGGAATGCTCCGAGCCTATCAAGAAGCGTAACGCTGGAGAGCAACTGAAGTTTCCTCCGGTATGGGACCTTTGGACCGACTCTATGGTTCTCAAGACGATCTTGCGAGACTGCTACAGCAAGCGGGCTGTACCAATCGATCCATTCCTGGCCGGCCGACTTTCTAAGCTGGTCAACGATGACGACGAAGCAATGGAAGTGAAGATCGAACAACCGATCAATCTTCCTCCACCTTCACCATCTCGGACAAGTCGAGCATCACAAGTGGTAGCCGGCTTAGGTTACACCCCGGAGCCAACCACGTTTGAACCATCGGAGCCTGCAGGAGAACCGGTACCGGCGAAGGCGTCCAAGCCTAAGGCTGACAAGACGGTCGAAGCAGCTCCGAAGGATCTTCCACCGAACGTATGCAAAGCCCTCGAGCAATGGGCAAGCGCCGTACATCGAGCAAGCGACGAAGCCAAGCTCGACGAATTGAAGAAGTCCCTATCCTCCATGTCGACGTTGACTGAGGCTGAATGGGACGAAGGTATCACTCTCATTGAATGGAAGGCCGCAAGACTGTGAGCAACCTACAACTCCCCAATGACATCGCGCAACAAAGAGCCATGCAGCAAATGCAGCAGCAGGCTTTGGATCAACTTCGACTCGAAGTCAAGATGCAGATCTACACTCGAACCTGTGCGGCTTACGTCAACAGCTGCAGAATCGACGACGAGCCTCCGCTTGACAATGTGTTCGAGAGACTAGGGGCTGCTGCTCACGTCGCCTCCCTGTGCTTCCTCGAGAGCGAGGGCGTAAAGGTGAAGAAGGAGCCAAAGAGCAATGTCGAACTGTCAGCCTAAGTATCCGTGGTCCGAATGGTTCGACGGCCGCCAACATCTACTTGTTCGCGGCCTTGACTACAAAGTGAAGAATGCGGTCTTTCAAGCGTACTGCGCAAAGAGGGCCGCCATGTGCGGTGGAGATGTCATCACCAAGACGATCGACCACGGTGTCATCGTCCAATTCATTCCCAGGTCACTGTTCGGCAACTCGCCGATTGAGAAGGTAAAGGAGTCATTCGATGAATGGCAAAGATGGATCGCAAGCATCAACTTCAACTCGGAGAACAATTGCAGAGACACCGGCCGAGTCCTTATGTGTCAACCAAAAGTACACGGCAACGAAGCAAACACGGCGAGCAGCTAAAGCGAGATTCATGGATGAGTTCGTTGAACGCATTGAAGGGCTTGGATTTAAGAAGAATCGAGCCGACTATGGAGGCTCTACAAAGATGGCCCAGGTCACCAGTTACAAGCGTGCTAACTGGGTCCTGATCCTGCCTGACATGAACCGCCCATGGGTCACGGTTCAACACGAAGTTCGCGGCACCAAGGATTGGTTTGTCGACTATCCAGTAGAGATGGGGATTGATCTCGTCACCACCCTGATCATCACGATGCTGGAGCAACAATCTTGAGCGGAAAAGACAAAGCGCCATGGTTCAAGTTCTTCACTGAAAGGTTCCTATTTGGAACGATGAGCATGAGCCACGCCGAAGTCGGAGCCTACATCCGTCTGCTTTGCTGGCAGTGGGAGAGGGGTCCGATTGACGACAAAGCCATCTTCCTTTTGTCATCAATGGGAGGGGTCAAAACTGAATCTGGTTCCGATTTTGGTTCCAGTTTTGGTTCGAGCGTAGGTTTCGATCCAGCTTCCAATTCTGCTGTGATTTGGGTTCTAAAAAACAAGTTTGTGGAGATCGAAAAAGGGAAGTGGATCAACACCAAACTGGAAGAGATCCGCGACGAGATGCAAAAACGGACCAAAGTTGCGAAGGAAAACGGAGCGAAGGGAGGACGCAAAAAAACAAGGGTTTCCGACGAAAAAAAGCAAACTCAAAACCAAACGCGAAACCAAACAGAAAACCAACAACCAAACCCAGAAGAGAACCTGGAAGCAAAGCGCCAGCATAAGCTTCCTAGAGGAATAGAGGATAAGAGGACTAGAAGAGTAGAAGAAGAGAAAGAAAGAGAACCTATCGGTTCTTGTGGTGAGCTGGTTCCCAGCACCCCACCGCAGCCGTCGGAATTCTCGTTCGTTTTGGCCGATCGATCTCGCTGGTCGCTTTCGATGGCCAAGCTCGCCGAGTTCGAAGCCACCTTCCCGACGATGGACGTCGGCGCCGAGCTGCGAAAGGCCGCCCAGTGGCTCGTCGAAAACCCAACCCGCCGAAAGACCCCCAGCGGGATGGGTCGATACCTCCTCAATTGGCTGTCCAAGGCCCAGAACTCGGGCCGCGCGCCGTCGAGGTCGGGAATTCACGATCCAGTAGATCCGAGGGGTAACATCCGAGCTGCCAGTTCCGTGCTGTCTCAGCTCACCGAGTCAGGAATTCACGACGGAGAATCAGATCATGGCCACTGGTAGCCCGCCAAATCGCCAAAAACGGGTCCTGGAGTCGCTTGCAATCCTCTTTGAAGCGTTCAGAGCCACTGCTAGCGAGGTCACGTTTAAGGCTTATCTAGCGGCCTTAAATGACCTGCAACCCGAAACGGTGGAATGTGCGGTTTTCGGGGCGATCAAGACTTGCAAATACTGCCCTACAGCGGGGGAGCTTCGGGAGCTGTGTGGTCAGACCGGTTTGGCTGACCGACCGTCGGTTGCCTGGGAGGCTGTCCTCAAGGCTATCCCTCTCGGGGGGTGGAAGACGATCCAGTTCGATGACCCGACGACGAATGCCGTGATCAGGAATCTGGGAGGTTGGCCGACCTTCCTGGAGGAGTTCCGGGATGCCGAGGGGGAGCGTTGGGCGCGTAAGCGGTTTATCGATACGTATCGATCGTTGATGCGGACCAGGCTTTCGGATGAGGCTTACGCTCCTCTTCCTGGTCTTGGCCAAGCGGAGGTCCGCGGCGGCCAGGTGGTGAAGCCGGCTCCTCGATTGGTTCGCACTGGATTGCCGGACATGCCGTTGATTGCAGCGAGTCCGAGCCAGGTAGCTGGTCTTGTTTTGAAAGGAGCAACCAGGCCGTGAGCATTGAATGGAAGCCAACGTCCAACAGGACAGCGGGTAAGGAATGGGAGGCCTTGTGTGCGAGTGTGTTCGATCGTCTCGAGCGAGATGATCAAGCGACTGCAGGTAAGTATGGCGTGATGGCATGGCTCAATCCAAAGGATCGGACATGGAGCGTCCGCCCTTCGAATCCAGACATCGAAGGTGTGCTCAAAGGAGGTCGGCAATTCATCTTTGATTGCAAGGCAGTGACATCATCGCCATCGCTACCAATTGGAAAGCTTCGCGACGAGAGGAAGAAGCAGCTCACTCACATGCTGCGTCGATCTCGCTTGGGAGCAATCTGTTTCTTTTGTGTGTACTTCGGTGAGTGGTCTACTTCCAAAGACTTTATGCCGGCAAGTACATGGGCTCTTCCTGTGTGGGAAGGCCATGAGCTTTGGTCTTCGTTTGAAGAGGGATCGGTATCGATGGTGTCTCGCCTGGCAATGAGTGAGTATGCCGTACCGATCCAGTGGATACGGCCGAAGCGTTGCGTCAACTATGTGCCCGATCTTTTGTCTGCGATCCAGCAAGTCGCAGTGATGCTTGATAGTCGTGTCGCAGTGCTGGATGCGGCAAGTAAGGAGGTCCCCAATGGCGAGGAAGAAGACGCCAGCACTGACGGGAATGGAAGACGTGGATCCAGATCCACCACCAGCCATCGTTCAGGAGAAGGTCGACGAGTACGTGAAAGTGCTCAGGACGCGACAGCGGAATCAGGAGAAAGAGAACGCGCTCCGTTCTGAAGTCATTGCTCTGATGAAAGAGCATGGTGTTGATTCGGTTGAGCTAGACGAAGAGCGAAAGCTCGTGCTGGCCAACAAAGGAGATGCGCTCAGGATCAAGAAGATCATCGAGCCGGCCGAAGCGGTTGAAGAGTAGTTGCACGGTGCAGCTGCAGTAGAGTCAATAACTTGTTTCCGAACTAAGGAGAAATTTTGTGTCGGATGAAACTTCTGAGAATGTAGCCGTCGAATCTGGATCCACCATTGAGCCAACCACCAACGAGCTCGAGCCCGTTGCAGTTGCGGCCACTGAGAACGATCCGGACAAGGACAACCCGATCCCTGAGATCGTGAGCGTCGCCAATGTGACGAGTGCCCCTGAAGGCTATGCGTTGGTGTGCGGTGTTGTTTCGGAGGATAAGAGTCGATTGACTTTGGTGTATCAGCAAACTGGTGGAGAGCGTCGAGCTCGGCCGCTGGCTCCAAACGTCAAGGGTCTGAATGATCGACAGCTGCGCGAGATGATCGTAGCGACTTGCGGTCTTCCTCAGTCTGCGTCGAGTCTCGTTTCGATTTTGTGGGAGTAGCCGGCTGATCACCGGATGAACTTGTGAGATGCGGGATAGCACAAGAGATGATTGATGCCTGACCTTTCGGAATCCAGGCTAGATACCCGCCCAAAACACCTAACGATGAAGAATTCCTGAGTGCTGCCAAGGTTTGTTTTCGAGGGCTAGGAGTTGGGCGATTCCTCGATCATAAGACGTTAGCCATCCGTCAGACGACAAGCTTAATCCCAACAAGGCAGAACAGGAGAAAAGAACACGCTCTGGCCGAGTAGCGTTATTGATGGTACTCGGCAACATGGTTCAGCGACGTGGTGGGTACACGTCTCGCGAACCCGATGAGCATTAGGCTACGCGTAATGCCATGTGCAACAGGTCGGGTAGTGAGTGGCCAGTTCGAATCTGGCCTGAACCAATTTTGTTTCTAACCCAAAGGAGAACGAACGTGGCAGTAAGAATTGAAGGCAAGGTAATAGTTGATTTCGAGCGCCGTAGATATGAGTCGGAAGACAATGTGCGTGCGCCAAAGCGTAATGAATGGTGGATGGATCGAGATGGGACTCCTGTTCGTGCAAGCTATGACTACGATCCATGGGAGGAGCGTATCATCCTCCGCGAAGTGAAGCCAGGGCCAGGCGTAGTCACTCGTCCGTTCATGACTATCGCTGAGTTTTTGCCTCACAAAGATCGAATCATCAGACTCAAGGACGGTGATGTCTATATGACGGTCGAGTCATTCAGTGAGTGTCGTGATGGCGTTTCTGTCAGGCTAGCTACGTTCGACAGGATGACAAATGCCGTCGAGTTGCTGAATGATTTTGTCTTTGTGTGCGACGATCTCAGCGTGGAACCTTGCGGCGTTGTGGAGTCAGCCTTATGAGAAAGTCGGCTGGCCAACAACTCGAAGCTCACAGACTTGTCCACCCAATGATGGGCAAAAGCCCTCGCGGGGCAATGTACGGCTACTTCTTATTCGGAAAGATGGCGGTCATAAGCTCTGGTGAAGCTCAAGAAGGTATGACATGGGAGCACGTATCAGTGTCGTTCCCCGATCGATGTCCGACGTGGGAAGAGATGTCGATGGTCAAGGATCTGTTTTGGCTGCCTTCCGAGACAGTTATTCAGTTCCATCCACCCAAGTACAAGCACATAAACCATCACGAGTTTTGCTTGCACCTTTGGAAGAACACTGCCCAGGAAATTGAATTGCCACCGGATTGGACAATAGCATGAACGAACAAGAATTCAGAAAGCTGGTCGCCGACATGCGGCATGCTCAGAAGGAATACTTCCGCACTCGATCGGGTAACGCACTGAGCGAGTCCAAGAAGCTGGAGAAGAAGGTCGACGAAGAGTTGGCCAAGGCGGAAGAGAGTCAGGGACGGCTGTTTGATTGATTGGATTATCTATGGTTCAGAAGCGTGACCGACAGACCGAAGAGATCCTGGCCGGTGATCCAATGGCTCACAAAGTGGAGGCCTTTGCTCGCGCCGTGCAGCTGGCTTTGTGCAAGAGAGACTTCCTGGCTGCAAAGGCCATCATCGACAACGCTCAGGAGGAGTTGATGATCAAGCCTGTCACGCTATCTGACCATCCGGTGCGCATTGTGCCGGCTGTTGTGGCTGACAAACTGGAAGATGGTGGGTACCTCAACATTCAATCGTTGTTGTACGCCACGGCCGAGGAGCTGCGGGCTTGCCCTAACATGGATGACATAGGGCTGCGGTTTATTCTGTCCGGCTTGATGGATGCCGGCTTCGAGTTGAATCCAACTCTCAAGGGTCTCTGGATGCGCGTGAAGTTTGCCATGCCGACCAGAAACGAAAAGAGCCATTAGGGTCCCATCGAGCAATTATGTCTAAGGAGTTTCTTGCTCTCTGGATTCGCCGTCACCACAAAGGCTATCCCTAATGGCATCTTGAATCATCGGTCCATTGTTACTCTTCGTCAATGGTTCCGTCAGTATCAAACAGGTCTAATTGGCCTGGCATGCAGTCCATTCCCGAGAAAAGTACCATTTGTGACGGTTTTACGTCGGGTGGATCCGGAGCTCGCCGCTTGACTGGCTGGTCGTTGACGAGCTGGAAATCATTCTGATCCATGGCTATCTCCTCAGGCATGAAGTGATGGAGATGGCATCTTGCATCCGATCGAGGGCTACTCGCAGCGAGAAGGTACCATCATCCCAGCCCCACTCGCTGATCTCCGTCGGCATGACCTGGCCAGGGGCTTCATGGTCCCAGATGTTCCGCAGGTAACCGACAGCTGCTTCACAGAAGTCGGGTCCCCCACTGAAGAAATACTTCTTGAAGCGTTGAAGCAGTGCCTTGCTCAAGCTGCTTGCATCGTTGGTGGTGGCAACGACGATCGCATTCTTAGGTAGGCTTGTCTCGAGCGCAGTCTTCAGAAAGATCTGGCATTGCTTACTGAGCCATTCCAGCTCTTCAATCACGAGGACATTGAATCCGGACTTGGATCCATATCTATAGGACATGGTTCGCTGCAGTGTGTCGCGAGCCACATCGACGTGGAAGTCTGCCCCGTTGATCTTGAACAGGCCGGTATTGTTTCCCATCGACCAGCCATCGAAGTGCTCGGGCCACGTGTCTGGATCGTAGCATCCCAAGTCGTGAGCAAGGGCAAGGGCCGAAGCTGTCTTACCGCAGCCTGGCGGCCCGTCTAAGAGGATGCAACACGAGTATGGATTCCTAGCGATGTTGCGTAACTGGTGGACTGGCGCTTGGCCAACCACGTCGGCCAGTGATCGCGGCCGATACTTCTCGAACAGTCTCATTCGAATACTCCTGATTGTGGTGAGGACTTGTGACCCCTGGCTGACGTAGCCAGTGCATTAACCGCTACTGAGTAGCGGCCACTCTGCAAAATTGATAAGCTGACATTCATCTCGTTCGAGAGTGTTTGTAGGACCCCAACCAAGAAAGGCAGGTGATCCCATGCGTTACTCCAAGAAGAAGGGCGGAAAGGGCGGTTGCTAGTCAACCAAACTTAAAGCCAACGTCAGAGAGTAAAGACGGCCTGGGGTTATCCTCAGGCCGTTTGTATTCTTGGAAACAATGGCCCCCAGTCTTCTGGCTCTGCAGACCACATGCCATACTTGTACTCGTGAAGCAATTCACCTATCTCCATGCCGTCGCATGGTGTCGTCACGTTGAAACCAAACTTGACAAGCATCTCTGCCAATGGATGGGAGTAATGCTTGCCGGCATGGATCTCGACATGGATGTTCTTTGGAAGACTGTCGTTGTCATCCGGCTCATTGCAGACTGACAGGGCAACAGTCAAGTGCCAGGCAGCTCTGCTGAGCTTGGACTTCTCCATGATGGTGTGATCGTAGTCTTTGATTGGCACCCATGGATTGATCATCCCGTAGTACGCACTGAGGATGAACCAGCTGGTGTCGGGAGACAGTTCGCATTGTCGCTCGGCATATCGCCGGCGTTTCTTGAATAAGTCGCTGCAGTACAGGTCCTCTGCCCGCACTGCCCTGGTGGGTGTAGGTATCTTCAGCTTGCTGCACCCGATAAGTATGTATCTCATTGCTACTCCTCTGACTGTGGTGAATCGAACAATGAAAGCTGCTTGAGCCTGTCATCGACGAGCAGCTCGGCTGGAACGATCTGGTATCCACTTGCGTATCTCCAGAACTGTTCTGCATCCATCTTGAGCTTGCTCTCAATGCGTTGCTCTGCGCCGGCCAGGCTGGGATCGGCATCGACCCATACCTTGTAGGTTCCCTTATCTTCGTTCCATTCGAAGACTTCGGGCAATGTGACTGTTCCAGTCTTCTGGAAGTCACGGATCTTGCACTTGACCAGGCCCCCTCGCAGTGAAGCGAGCCAGTCCTGCTTGGTAGACTTCCTGGCTTTGTTGACGAGTCGAGACCACTTAGGCCCGAGCATGTCACGCATCCAAGCTCTACCACGAAATGACTGGAAGAAAGGGCTGGTCGCATTGTGCTGCACTAGCAGCCTATTGGGATGGAAGGGGCTATCGATCTGGTAGTGATCCACCGAGAGCAGGCGTCCATGGTTCTTGCTGGCTGACCAGCGAACAACGGACATATCTCCGTACACAGTGACGTTTTCGAAGCGCCAAATGTACGAAGCGTGGACTTGCTCTGGCTTCAGTTCGCCAGCCTCGATCAGCTGATTGCATTCGTCGCATGCCAGGACGCACAGCCTGTAAACAGGCTGCATTGCCCACCATGACCACGGAGTCAATCGAGCTCTGCGAAAGACCGATCGATCGTTGTCGTTCAGTCCATTCCACCAGGTAAGGCAAGCATGCACAGCACCAAGCGACGGTGCGCCAGGTGGTAGTTCTTGCATGTCTATCCTTCTGTTACGGGCTTGCAACCGTCTCGGAACGTCCGAGGCCCATTACGGCCAATAAGGCCGTGCTCTGAGTTACCTATTAGGAGCTTCCCTCCTCGATTCGGCTGAGCAGCTGAATCTTCTCTGTTAGTTGTTGGATCTTGTCTTCCAAGAAAACCATGCGATCGTCGATGCAAACCTTGCAGTAGCCATCGTCTGACTGCGAGGAGAAGACGGTCATCTGTGAGTCGCAAGACATGCACTTGCCTTGCTTCCCGTTTGACTTCTTCTTGCTGAGCTCTTTGAGCTTGCTGCAAGTTTCAAGGTAGCCATGGTAGACAAGTCGACTGTCTTCGAGCTCCTTTATCGTGCTCACTTGTCTCTCTCCTTCAGCATTGCGTCGGCGATTGAGTAGGCTCGCTTAGCTAGTACTTCATGCCAACATGGATCCTCAGAGCAACTCTGGCCGAACGAGCCAGAAATCACTTGCGCTGCAAAGTAATCTCGCAGGCTCATGCCTATCGAGTTTTGTCCCTGGATGTCGGTACCAGGGAATGCGTTGGGGTTTCTAAGCTCCATCGGTCGACTCCTTTTGTGTCGCTGTTACGTCCCAGTGATAGCCACGGATCCCGAAGCAGCTTGCTTCTTGTCCGACAGGCACGTCTGCAACGCCGTTGTAGCTGATGCAGTCATCGCACAAGCCATAGCCTGTGTCTCGATTCCACCACTGTCGACCACGAGTTCCGTTGCCACAGCAGCAGCATTCAAGGTACTCAGTAGGTGGTAGCGGTTTAGTTTCTTGCGTGTTGCTCATCGTCTCTAACCTTTCTTAGTAGTCGTACAGCTCTATCGAAAGTGTCAGCAGAGACCCACTCAGGACCTCGCTCGTACTCCTCAGTGAATGAGTCAAGTACTTGCATCATTTCGATCGCGTACTTAACCATTGGAGATAGAAGTACAGTTGTCAGCTGCATCTCAAGGCACTCTAAAGTCAGCTGCATTCCCTGTAGGTTCTGCTTAGCTTGATCGATTGCTTCCATAGCAGACTCGCCATTCCACTCCCTAACCTTCTCGACTTGCAGCCTTATGGTTTCAAGAGCTGCGATTGGGCTTGCCTGCGGATCGATAAGCTTGCCAATTACATTGCCAGGTCCTTTATCGACTGGCTCTGACTGGTGGAGTATGTTCATTCTCCCCTCGCTTTCTTAAGAACTAGATCTGCCTTGTTGATTGCTTCAACGAGACCAGGATTGTCTCGCGTCAGCTCTTCCTCGTTGATGCAGTTGTCACAACAGAAGTCTCCAAACTGGACGAGGACTTCCTTGAGGGCTTCGAAAAGCTCTAAAGAAGCAGCAAAGAGCGGCGCATCTTTGTCGTTGGTTAATCCAATTACACCGCTCTTATCGAAGCTTGTCCGAATGAATCGTACATCGCCTTGCCAGTAAGCTCGCTCGGCGATGTAGTAATCTCCTGGCGTATGTTTGTTAGGCATCCTGGCTCTCCTTCATGCGATGGATACGCTTCTTGACAGCAGTGATGCGGCTTGCCACACACTTCTCGCACAAGGCAAAGTCCCCACAGTCAATAGTCTGCGGGTCAATGATGGTCAGTGCTGAAGCATGGCAGTCATCGCAATCTTCAACATGGACATTGATTCGGTCGACCAGGCTACGCTTGAGCTCTAGCAGCTCTTCAAGCCTGGCTTGCCATTCACTAATCGTCGTTGTCGACATCAGCTACGTCCTCCAGCTCAGCTTCCCTGGCAGCTTCCTCTTCCCTGATACGCTCTTCCAAGTCACTGATACTCATACCAATGACCAGCTCGATGTCATCCTGGAGGTCAGAGCCAACTGCCTCCACGAAGTCAGCAGCGGACAAGTCGATGCTTGTCCTGGCATACAACAGCGCGAGCCTGCCAACGATATCAACCGCTAGCTCAGCTCGGGCATCTTCACGAACACCCATAATAGAACTCCTAAGTGGTGAATTCTGGCTGCACTGAAAGAGGCGAGGCTTACCCTACCCCCGGCCCAGCAGCCTAATCAAACAGGCCTGTTAATTCGCTGTCATGAATCGCAAACTTAGAGCAGCTCTTAGTGCTCCTACGAGTCATCTCTGTGTGCATCCTGTCGCTTACTTCATACACTGAAAGCACGGAGTAAAGACCGACGTGGATATCAACTAGATCGTGACTAATTCGCTCAAGCTCGGCAGCATCATGGGTCAAGTAGTAATGAAACTTGACGTGCTCCCTGTCTGGGATTGGAACATTCAGGCTGTCGAGTACTTTCTCTTGCTCGAAGAAGTCAAGCTCGACCAGCCCAGTCGCGTCGTATTCTCTGAACTTGGACAATGTATCCTCCTTTCTATGCGGGCTTGTGACCGTCAAGCGAAGTGCTTGGCCGCATTAGGCCCCGAAGGGCCCACTCTGCGTTACTCAGTGCTGGTGTCAACCTTGTCCCAGCCTTCAGGTGTGGATATGTCGACCACCTTGAAGGTCATGTCAAAGTTATTGCTGTCATCAGAGAAGTCTCGCCGTTCATGGACAGCGATCTCATCGTCTGAGTGATCAAACCTTTCCATGCAGTCTGAGATACCCTCGAAGAGATCCTGTAGCTGGTATGGCTGCAGGTGCATCGAGCAATCATCGCCCATGCCGTCGGCTAGATTGGTGAGGAAGTCAATGGCTGCCCTGAGCGGTGTGTCACCCCGCCCCTGGTACTTGCTTTCGCTCTCTGTCGCTACTAAGGTCAACTCGTAACATTTCGACATGGTTCTACTCCTGTGGTGAACTGGCTTGCAACAGTCCGCACTATGCGGGCCGCATTAAGGGGCCGAAGCCCCTTGCTCTGCGTTAGATCTCCACTTTCTTGATCCAATCAGGGACCTTGTAAAAGCTATAGTTGCTTTCCTCACGAGTCAGACAGACAACGATCGGAGTCTTGAGCTTCTTCTGAGGCCAGGGAGTAATCCCGTCAGTGATGCAGATGATCAAGTCAGTCTTGTCATCGAGCTCGTCAAGACTGGTTAGGATCTTGTCCATGTCAGTGCCACCACCACCGCAGAGCTCAATCTTGCTGTGATCGAACACCTTGCCAGCCCATGCCTCTCTGGTATCGCCTGTCACTACGTTGATGCCGTCGCGACAAGGAAGACTAGAAAGACACTTGGCGACAAGTCCCATGCCACGCATGAAGTCTGTCTTGCCCATGCTGCCCGAAGTGTCAATCAAGATCTTGATCTTGGGTATGACTTGAAAGCTGCGAGGCCTGATCATGCCACCAGTGCTAGGCCTACGTGATGGCCGGCGATAGGAGTACTTGCCATCGCCCCCACTGACAATGTTGTCCGTATGCCGACGGATGGCCGACATAAGCAGTCGCTTTGGATCCACCTTAGGCCGCAACACTTCATCGCAGAATGACTTGAGATAGCCATTCTCAGTGCCATGGCTTTCAATGGACTCGGCAACTTGCTTGATGATGTCAGCCTGGTCGAACTCATCCAGGACTGTATCGTCATCAGGCTCGGGGTCTGGTAGTTCCCATGGTCGCTTCTGGCCGTCCGAGCATGAACCCATCTGGCCTTCAGCTGGGCTACCATCCCAGTCATCGACATCCTCGGGCTCGCTGTCACCCATGCCAGAGCCAGAGCCTTGCTGGTCACCAGCCCCGTCACCAGGTTGATCGCTTGGCTCATTGCCAGGCTGGTCACCATCATCACCAGGCTCGGGTTGAGTGCCGTCACCTGGTTGGTCACCTTCACCAGGTTGGTCCTGATCGCATGGATCCTCAGACTCGCCAGGCTGCTCAGTATCGTCACCCTGATCGCTGTCATCGTCGCTCTGATCGCTGTCGCCAGTGTCATCGCTCTCTTGGCCATCATCCTCAGGGCTGTCACCCTGATCGGTCTCTGGCTGCTCGTCATCGCCATCATCTGGCTCGTCATCTTGTTCAGGCGGGCTAGGATCTGGCTGCTGGTTCTCCTTCTCTTGGTCTCGCCGCCGGCAGAGCTCACGATAGTAGAACTCGGCAGACTTGTTCTCTGGTAGTTCCAGAGTTCTAGGCATGACAACGCCGTCAGGAAGCACTGCGCCGCAGGCCTTGACCATTGGATTGATCGCAGCGTCAGCTGCTATGTTCCACAGGTTCCAGTCTTCGGCAGTGTCCTTGACAACTTGGCTAGCTCGCTTGTGGTGCCGCAACAGTAAGTGCGAAACCTCGTGCAAGATAACTCCCACTAGCTTGTCGTTGGTTTCCTGCTCGATCCAGTCAGGATCGAAGTACAGTCGCCAGTGCTGATCGACAGCCATGGTCTGAAGACCAGGCCGCTCGATCGCTTTCATCGACAGGATAGCGTAAGCTGCACGAGGCCAAGCCTTACAAGCTGCAGTGCGCAGAAGCGCCAGCTTGCTATTCTTGCTCATTCAACTACTCCTCAGGTAAAAAAACAAAACACAGGGCCCAGCTCGGCAACGACACCGATATGATCCACTCACTGGGCATGGTTGATTACGCCATCTGCAGTCTCAGGTCACGCATGGCCTTGGCTGCACCATCCTTGCGAAGCACTGGCTCATGGCCAGCCGGCTTGGCTTTCCATAGAGCACCCTCGGCAGCCATCGCAGCCTCTTGGTTCTGCTCGAAAGCAACCTCAAGGACATCGAAGGCTTGTTCCCATCGCTTGCCATTCGTACCCTTCACGGCAGAGATGACAGACTGGATGATGGCTCGCACTCGATCGAACCTGGCAGGCAGCTGCAGGCTCTTGGGATCCTTGAGAAGATCCTCAGGATCAGGCAGCGTCTCACTGCGAATGAGCTCCAAGAATGCCTGGCCAGCGTTGCGACCAATGGTGCCATGCACAATCTTGGATCTGGTACCCTTGTTCGCTCCAACTGCATCGCATGCTGCCATCAGCTTGCCCATGTTGGTTAAGCTGCGATAACTGGCATACGGTCTGATCTCGTCATCCTTGGGCATGTCGTTCTCAAGGACATCTGGCTGCTCGCGATCGAACTGGATGAGCTTCTCACCCCAGTACTGACCGTAGGTCGCCAGGTAGTCTGCAGGAACGATCGGGAAGTCAAACTCGTCGTATGACTGGAAGCCCGACTGCCATCCCGAGTAGATAACCTCAGTGGGAGTCTCCCACTCCAGGGTCACCATGCGGTTGATAGCTGGTAGGCTGAGCTCCTGACCGGCCGTCGAATGTTCCACTGGATTGCTACAAGCAGCCATCCAGCAATTCTTGGGCACATTGTTGATCCATTCCTGAGCAGCCCCCAGGACATCATGGCCGGCATGGTTGAGCTCATCGAGCAACACAATGCTTGGCTTGTGCTTGGCGATAACCATCTCCTCGGGAAGAAGATAGCGAACACCCTTGACGCAAACTGGATCCGTCAGAATCATCTCTGGCTGTGGTATTCCGCCCAGGTCCTCTGGCATCTTCTGCCTGAGGATAGACTGAACAAAATACCGATTAGTCTGAGCAGCAAGCGCCGCATGCAAGGCAGTCTTGGCTGTACCAGGACTACCGAGTGAATGCGGGACAATGCCACACTGCATGGAAATGAAGTGAGCCCAATTCGTTTGCTTGTTCATAGATAAACTCCTTGTGGTGAAATTGGCCTGTCTCATCAGTGTGCGTAGGCCATCTCGCACAGTCGCCCAGTGAAGGGCGATTCGACTCTTACACGAAGATGTCTTCTTCAAAAGCAGACTCCACAGCCTCATTGGCCGCGGTGACCTGCTCAGCAATGGAGAGCACTGCCATGATCTCCTGCAGGCTGTCGCCAAGGATCGCCTGGTACCGCTCAGCTTTCTCTCGGATAGCCTGAGCCCGATACCGCCTGGTCTCGACACCCTTCTCAGTGAAGCCTTGCTTCATCTCTTCAACAATCTGGCCGGCAGCCTTGACTAGCTCGTCATTGATGGCTGATCGGACAGAACGGGCAGCCCGCTCATCCATGACTATCTTGGCTGCATGAATGACGTTCTCCTTCGAAGAAGACTCGAAGGCATCACACACTGCAGTCCACTCACCAACAAACTCTTGGGGAAGATAGTAAAGGCCCCCAGCTTGTCGCACACACGTTGAATGAAAATGCTTGAGTAGGCTCACTAGGCTCGAGCCTACCTGGCTGCCAGAGCATTCACGCCGATAAGCGTTGTAGGATTCTTGGATAACACCCATCGGTGCATAGCCATCGACCAACTCACAGGACTCAGTGAGGCTGTCAACTCGACAGCACACAGGAGTCTCGTACTCATTTGGCCCGCTACGCTTGGTCACAATGACAAGCTCAAGGCCATTCTTGTCCATGCTCAGCCTTGGCTGTACCAAAGCCTTGTACCTAACCTTCTCATCGCCGCTAGTCTTGGGTCTGGCAGCAATGAGGCGCTCGCCATAGTCAAGGAGAGCACGTTGTAAGCTCTCATTAGGACTGCGAGGCAATGGAGCAAACTGACCAAGCCCCAAGGCTTCCAGCTTGTCATAGATGATCTGTCGCTGAGTTGTACCAGCATCCCAGAAGACAAATGCACCGCTAACAATGCCGCTCATTTCAGAAGTACGCATAACAATCAACTCCCTTGCAAGGACTCAGACAGTACGTCAGCAACAGTACCAAGCTGCATAAGTAGCTCAGTGGCTCTCTGGTCACCGTGCGTAGGCTCAAAGCCCCCACGCAGTCGCCAAAGAAAGTAATTAGCCAGGCACTCCGCTGCTTCTTCTCTGCAGCCTGAGTGACGTAGATGCTCACTGGCATCAATCAGGATTTGCTCTGGATCCATCAGGCTGCCCTCCTGAGCAAAGGCTTGGACAGAACACTGGATCCAATGGCATGCTTCACTTCCTGCCAGGTAATGCCATTGATTGGCACAACAAACCAACATCGCTGTGGATGCTTCATGCACATATCGCCATGAAACAACCCCATACAGCCATTGGGATAGACATAGGCATCGAACCCATCGAAGGGCTCCACCATCGTCCAATGGCCAGTAGCGCGATCCATCGCTACTCCCCAGTACCCTAACGGCATTTCTTGCATACCGTCCGGACATGGGAAGCGAGCGATAACCTGCTTCTCATAGCTCATAACCAAACTCCTCAGTGGTGACTGAAACGAAAACAGACAAGCACACTCAACCTCTGGCTGAACGTGCTTGCATGCTCTCTGGCTGCACTGAAAGGATCGGATCGGTAGGTAGGCTTCCGCCGAGGCCGAGCAGCTGCTCTGGCTGTCATGCGGTGTCGACGATCCCCGCTGTCTGCTCTGCTCGCTCTGCCTACCCTGGCTACTGGGCTGCCCTGGCAATGACATCCAGCCACTAGGCTGCAGGTCACTAGCTAGGCTTCCAATCGCATGCCCTGGTCGAATTCGAGGGAATCGAAAGTCAGGAATTCACGACCGGAAGGGCCCTGGCATCGTCTTGGCGCAATTCGCAGGGCAGGGGTCGACATCTGAGCCGACATCTGCTCGGAATGCGTCAAACGCGAAATTTCGAGACCGAAACAAAATCCACCCCTGCCTACCATCTCGCGACGATAGGCAGGGAGGACTTCAAGGAGTTGAATTCAACCGGATTGGAAAAGAGCAGCAGGGGACATGTCGTCCGCCAAATTTGTCGTTTGGTTCGCTCTGTGGAGCATGCTTGCAACCTGTCAGCAGGTCAGAAGCACAACCCATAAACGAAGCAAACCCCACTAGGTCAACCCTAGTAGGGTTCGCGGGGTGTTATGCCATTAGGCTGGTTGTGGGCTAGTAGGTAACGTGCGCTGCTTCTTTCCGGGCAGCGGTAACATTGAACTTGGTTAGGGCGGCTTTCTTGGCTACTTCTGCCACTGCAGCGTCATTGTCCCCTAGGCTCTTCGCCTCCTGAATGTACTTGGCGATAAGGGCAGCCAAGTCCAGAGTTGAGCCCTCTGGCAGGGTAGCAACATGGGAGGGCAGCGAAGGGAGGGATTTGGCGAACTCCAGGTCGGACTGACCGGCAAGCTTGAAACCCTTCTTGGTTTCCTCGAAAAGATACTCGGCAAGATTGTAGGTCGCCGACATGGTGCCCTGGCATGCCTTCTCAATTTCCTCCTTGACTGAGAAAATCCGTTCCCACTGGCTGGCATAGAAAGTACTTGGGAATCGAGCAGACAGCCCATAAAGCGAAATGGCGCCTTTCTTGCTGATTTTGACAACCAGAGCGCCTGCTACTGCCCTCTTGGCTTTCAGGCGCTCTTCCTCCCGGACCAAATCCTGCTGAGCTTGCATAATTCGGCAGAAGGTCATCCCGTCAACGACAGCCAGCAGGGCAGTCGCCTGCTGCATGTCGAAAATGTTGGTCAAACACCATTGGACAAGCTCAGCTTGTGGCATCGCGCCCTGGCTGTGCAAAGCTAGGGCAGCGGTAATGGACGATGGTTGGCTGGTGGTGGTAACGGTCGACATGGCAAAACTCCTTGGACTCCCCTCTGTGGTGACCGATGATCGTCGGGGTTACCGATCGTCGGCTGTCGTGATTTCGCGACATCGGAACTATCGCTTTCGACTCGAAAAAGTCAAGGGCAAAATCCCGGAATTTTGCAAAAGTCCAATGTTTTCCGGGGATTCGTGCCCTCGATTGGACACTTGGTTCCCGATCGAATCGAGCTCGAAACCCCTGCAGCCTATCCTCCCCTCCCCCTGCCCTGTCTGGCTACTGGCTAGCTTGGCAGCCTGTCTGCTTCTCTGGTTGGCTGTGTGCTGGCTGCGGTGGATATGTTGCCTTAGAGGCTTAAAATTCACTGCTTTTTAGCCTCTAAGGGCGGTTTCTTGGCCTACGATCGACAAAGCACACGTCGCCACGAATCGAGAGACCGCAAGAAAACCAGGGTTTCCTGCATTTGGACAGGCTGCCGAGGGTGGGACCCCAACGCGGCGCCAAATATCAATCATCTTCCCCATCGGGGGCTTTTGCGAAAATCGGTGTTCAAGCTGGGGGAACGTGGTGGAGTGTGGAGCGGTAAGCATCAGGGCTGGTACAGGCGTGGAGTTTGGAGCGTCCGTGCGGCCTCCGGTGGAGGCGTAGCTTCCCTAAGGGTTGTTAGGGATTTGCTGGGAAATGTGGCCGTTTTCGTGGTTTGCCCCGAGTTGTGCAGGAGAGACTAACTCGAGTTTATCGCAGTTCTTGGTTTCGGTACTTGGGAGATCGGGTCCGTGATCTCTTTCACTTTTGGGTTTTCGGACATACGCTGCGTCGGAGACGAGCTCCACGGAAACGGTGGGGCGGGCATTGGTTACGCCCCGATCAGGGTTTGGTGATCCTGAGCCTGGTGGTTGGATCCTTGTGGGTAAAAAAGAACCCCAGCAGCTTCGCGGTCTACTGGGGTCTTGCCTTGCCCGAGAGCAAGGAGTGTCAATTGTGTTGGTCGCGAAGTGGAACGGAGAATAGGATACGAAATCTGCCCGGGTGTCCGCAACTAGGATTCCGTCAAGAATTCGCGACATGGCGGAAGATCGCCCGACGGGCAAGGGACGAATTGGGGACGAGTTCCAAAAAGGCCCAGCATTTTAGCCGGGGCCGTGGACAGGAGATGGACAAGGCGTGGACAAGCGGTCTGAATCGGATGTTTTCCGGATGAAATCGGATGTCCGATCCCCATAGCACAGGCCTGGTTGCAAATCGGTTGCAAAATTGCAACTTCTGCAACCATGGCGGAAGAAATTGCGACGAATTAGTGCCGCCGGCCTGGTCGGATCGAGCGAGAATGCCTGGGAAAACGCGAATAGCTGCGGCGGAAATTCAAACCATTTATGCCGCCGGTTTGCCAAACACCACCAGATACAGGGGCGTTCATTAGGCTGTTCAATGAACACTTAGTGAACACTGAACAGTGAACACCACCTGAGCGGGGGCTAAAAGGGGATGGGGCCAAGTGCTCAATGTTTTGCTGGTGATTGCTGAGTATTTTGACGCTGAAAGCCCCATAGTTGCTGGGTATTTCAGTTTCTTTTGCTGGAGATTGCTGCTCAATTCGGTGCTCAGGCGAGTGCTCAATTGAGCAGTTTGGTGTGGAGTCCACGCGTCCACACGAAGAAGGAGATGGCCGGCCGACGGCTCGCGCGAGGCTACGACGATCTCCGGATCCCAAAATCCTTGCACTTAATCTTGACCATCCTCCCGTCGTCATGATGCCACACAATGCCTTCGACGTAGTTGTGCGATTCGAACCACGACTTTAACTCCGCAAATGTCCGTGGTGGCTCATCCGCGAACCCATCCAGACCGTGCTTAACCAAAACGTGCTTGTCGAACTTCTCGACATTCCCTTGGATCTTCGGCCCAAGGAGCTCATACGTGCCATCTGGTAACTCAATATTGAATGCCTCTCGATGCCATCGGTCCTCTGGGCCTTCACCAACCAGCAGCCACCCTTGTTGCTTGCCTGTGTTTTCGTCCACTTCGTTCGCGGGCTCGAAGCCTTCTGGTGGCTTGCCGTTCGGTTTTACTTCGTATCGCTTGTACAGCCTTGCACCGCGAATCATGCAACACGTTCCGTCCCACTTTCGCGTTGCTCGTCCCTCGCCGTTTGTGACCCACTCGGAACCTGGAACGACTTCATCGCGCACCAGCCTGTCGCCGTCGTAGTTTCGTTGAAATAGACTTTGAATCTTACGCATAATACGTCCTAACTAAATTTAGAGATGAGTCGCGCAGCTAGCTATTGCCACGGTGGGAAGCTTGAATGTTCTTGAGTAGTTGGTGGGTGCTCATTGGTTACTTCCAAGAATTATCGGATAGACCCCATGGTTCAAACGGGGCTGGGATGGGAACGCCATGGCCATTGCAGCCTGCGCCCATGGTTGCGTTCACAACATAGGACTGGTGGAATCTCTTGTATCCTCTCGCTTCATGGCAATGGCCGCACACTAGAAGCTTGGCCTTGTTCTGATACAGGGCCATGGACAGGGCGAGAGATCCTCGGTGCCTTGCTATGCTTGGGCTGTCGCAAATGCCAAGCGGTGGATTGTGCGACAAGATGATGTCGCAGTTGACGGGAATGGTTTCGCACAACTCGAAGAATTCAAACTCGGTCGCGTGTCCGGTGTAATCGCCTTCATCTAGGGTTCTTCCGCATCCCCAGATGGTCAGACCTTCGACCTCCACCACCTTGCCGTCATTGAGGAGATCCCAGTTAAGGGCCGGATGGTAGCTGCGCCAAAACCAAGCATCATGGTTTCCCGGTACCGCTACCACTGGAATACTAAGCTTGTTGATCCAGTCTTTGAACTCAGTTTCCAGCCATTGCTTCTGTTGTTTGGCTCGCTCTTGTGCATGGCCAACAAAGTCAGGGGCTATGTCTCCAGCAAGCAGAAGCATGTAACTGTCCGGTCGAATCTCTGGAAGACGGCCATGCAGGTCGGCTATCACTGTCATGTAGCTCATGCTGTCTTACACACTCCTTGCAGTTGAATGGCTCGCTCGATGGCATCCTTGGCTTCGGAGAGATCCTGAGCCTCAGAGGCCTTGCTTCTCAGTCCAGCGCAAAGCAGCTTCTTGATCGCGTGTTGCCGAGCGGGGCATTTCACGTCGAACGTCTTGATGACAGCGTACACGTCGATGAGCACGTCGCCTTCAGGAGAAGTGAGATCGCCTTGGACGTGACGGAGGTACTTGCTCCCTGAAGAGTTGAAGTTGGAAGCAGAGATATGGGCTGGATCGATTTGCGTGATTGGATTTCGGTACGCCCTGTCTAGGATTTGGATGCACTCCGCAATTTGCTGGCATGCCATAGCGTTTTGTTCGCTGTTTCGTTGGATGCTCATTCTTGCAACCATGAGCTTCTTGAACGCGACGATGAGTTGCGCACCTGAAATTACGTGGTCGGACATTGCTCTTGCTCCTTCTCCCACTTGGCCGTGTCGCCGCGCGGGTTGATGACGGTGGCTACTGGTTCAACGCGAACATCGACAAAGCCGAGGAATGACTTGCACTCGGTCGATCCCCAAAATTCCTCCTGCTCTTGCATGTAATGATCGAACACTTCAACGCGAACAGTGTTCGGAAGATCAAGGCCTGTTTCCATCGCGACCTTGATCGCGAATTGTCGGCAGGCTTCGTAGCAGGACACGTCGCTGTAGACCAGCGCGTGAGCCTGACCGTCAATGGTAGTTCGGCATTGATATGCAACTCGTTCCATTACCTATCCCTTTCTGAAAGTTGTGCAGCCTCTTTGGCAAGGGCCGCTATCTTGTTGAGTTCGTTTGTGAGATCTCGGTCCCAGTGCTGGCCGAGCTTGGCCTTCTCGTATGTCTCACTGGCCTGGGCAGCAATGAGCATGAGCTTGGCTAGGAGGATCTGGTTGGTCACTTCACCACCCCTTTCCCCTCACAAAATAAGCATGCTTGCACTGGTATCGGTCCTTCCATGCGTTCAGGAATCTTGGCAATCTTGCAGCACTCGGGACAGATAAGCTCGTCTGGTTCGGTTGGACGCAAATCAAATCCAAACTCATCGACAATGTTCTCGCCGTCAAAACATACGCCGTCATCATCCGCAAACCATCTGTCCACTGTCGCAGCCTTCTTGCACAATGGACAGACAAAGTAGTCGATTTCGTCGTCACTCATCGCTTTCCCCCTTCTTACTCGTCCTGAAATCCGAAGTTGCTCATGGCGTCTTCGTGCATAAGTCGATCCTGTCGCTCGCGTTCATACGCAGCAGCCTGATCTTCTGTGATGACTCGAATGCACCCTACGCAGTGCCGTTTCATTTCCTTTTCAGCTTGGTCCTTGCTGTTATATCGAACAGCATCACAAGCGTCACAGGACCACTTCATTGCACGTTCTTTCCTGTTGGTTAAAAAGAACAACTGGCCTTCGTTATAGCTGGATTCTTTAGCAATCAGATACTTCATCGCTTACCCCCTTCGCCTGCACCACAGGAAGCGGTATTTCACACCATCCTCCAGTGCTCCTCATCTCCCACAGCCGACCATCATCACACAATGCAATCAGCGTCCAGTCGCATTGAGTACCACTGGTGTTGGCATGCCCAGCCATCGCTATCTGAATGATCTTGCCCATGCTGTCACTCACCCGCCTTTAGGATCGATAGAACAAACTTGGCTACCCTGATCTTCGTACCAATGTCAGCCTGATTGAGATCTTTTTCGCAGTGTGGGATGTTTCGCAAGTCAAATAGAATTAGCATCTCTGAAAGTCTTGTCGATGCAGACTCCGCTTCGAAAATGGCCTCTTCCAACTTTTTTCGTATGACGCTCACTTTTTAACTCCCTTCTCATCGTCCATGTAAACCATGGCATGTCCGTTTGCCACCATGATGTTGTTAAGCCAGTCATTGCCATCATGGTCTGATAGCATCACAAGGTAGCGGCCATACTTCTCGGTGCGGTCCTTGATGGTTGACACTCTCAGGTAGCCATCTTTGTCGATTGCAGCCTTGATGAGTCCTTCCAGGTGAGCTCGAGCAGCCTTTCCCTCCAGTGTGTTCATCTCGGGCGCGTTAATGCCGTAGAGCCGGCATTTGATCTTGCGTGACGTCTCAAGTCCCAGGTCAATTTCAAGATGGACAGTATCGCCGTCAACAATCCTTAACGGCTTGGCTCGGTATTCGTACATGGGTTCCTCGTTGCAACATAGCGAGTCTTGCGGGTCGATCGATCCACTCGCAATAGATCGATCGACAGTAGAACTTCAACGTCACGCCGTATGGTTCGCTCGCAAAGCTTTGGAGCTACTAGGCGATGCAATCCACGTAAGGTTATTGGTCCGTATTTTTGGACGGCAAAGAAGACATTTAACGTCCTGCGTATTGTCGTCCCTCGCCGTTCCTTATTGATCATGATTGAACCTTGATAGATCCATCGGAGCACTTCACAAGCTTACTAGACACAGAGAGTAGCCGTCCGACCTGAACTGGAATCCAGTTCTCTCCCATCGCTTCAGTAAGGTAGGCTGCTGCTTCCTTGCAGCCAAACAACTCCCCAGGAGTCAAGCTTGCAATGAAGTTCACCAGTAAGGACTCGGCTTGCTGTTGCCTGGTCGTAAGCGGACCCTCCTCAACCTGCAACTCCTTCTCCTTGCGTTTGATTCGAGCAACCTTCTCCTCTGACTTGCCAGCAATCTTCAGGATCTTGCGAAGAGCTGCGATACGCTCTTCCAGCTCGTTGATCTCGCTTTGCACTCTGGCAATGACTCGCTCTGGTGAATTGATCCAAAGATTAATCGCAGACTCAAATGGATCCTTGGAAGTGTTCGATGTCTCGTTCAACTTAAAATCCTCAACTACAGTAGATTCCTGAAAAAAAGAATAGTCACGCGCACGAGGCTTTGCCGACTTGGCTAGATCCGATTCTCTGCGAATGACCAACAGGCTTGCCGGCCCGAGAAAAGAGACCTTAGAAAGAAGCTCCTCATCACTGGCTCGGTCGACCGAATCCAGTGTGTAGAAACCGCTTTGCTCGAGCGTATTTGCAATTCGAACACTGAAGACCTGACTCACATGGCTGGATCCATCGATCACATCGATCGGTGTCTGCATGCCTCGAATAAACTCGCTCAATATGGACAAGGCCATCTTTGAGCTACGCCGTATCAGGGCAACCTGCATCTTGCGGCAGCAGATTTCCCACTCCTCAGCCTCGCTCATTTCGAAGCGAGCTAAAGCATTATTGAACTCCTTGGAGATATCGCTTCCTGCTTCACTCATCACTGACCTACCACAGAGCCAACCTTCAGGCCAGCCATAAACGCACAGAAAGCTACCAAGCCAAGAATAATCATGAGCCCGAGCATTCGGGAGGGTCCATCGTGTTCGCTATACGCTTCAACTCCGTCAAAGTATCCTTCAAGATATCTGGAATCGTTTGAGCGAGGTCCGGGGTGGACTTCCGGAGCTTTTCGATGATCAGAGCATGCACGTTGGTCCCGGCTATCTTGGCCTCGAGCTTCAGGTTCTCGTGCATCTGAATTGGAAGCCTCACCAAAACGGCACTTCTCTCTTGCGGCTTTTGCTTTGGCATACTGATCACCCGTTATTCTCGGTGGAATGTATCGGTCCATTTCTCAATCCTTCAAAAAAAGTTTCCTTATTCGCCCACAAAAACGGCCTGCACTTGGCCGACAAATATAAAGGGTGCCGAGGTAGGTAATGCTTGCTGGTTGTCGATAGAGCGTGAATCGCTATATCCGCTTCAACAAGCATCTTGGTCACCTTGAAGTAACGCATTCGATGAAGACCAAGCGATCCCCAGCAACCGATGACAATTCCGGCCGCCGATGCAATCTCCATAATCGCCTCATCGTTCTTGTCGCCTACTGGATCCTTAATGCGAACCATCTCCTTCGGGTTGGTCGCACGGAATCCAAATAGATTCATCATGTACATCCCTGAGTAGCCAAACTCCTTGGCAAACTGGATGCACCTTCTGACCGTCGGGTCGTTTTTCTTCCAGTCAGCGGTGCTAGGATTCAAGCCAATGAAACAGGCCATTCGGTTTGGCTCGCAATCCTCCCAACGTCGCCATAGTGAATAACGATGAGTCAGCGGAGCTCCTTCGTAGGCCGGCTCGCAGAAGACCGCACCAGTGATGGATCCACTGTCATACTTCATTGGATTTCTTTCTGTGAAAAAACTGACTGCCAGGCTGCTTTGGATCCACAGGAAACGATCGCAAGTGGTCGTGGATCTCGATCTTGTAAAGATCCATGGCATTCTTGATATCGTGATGCTGGTACTGCCACTCGCGAATGAATGCCTTACGACACCACAATCGATCGAATAGAGGTTTGTAATCGTCCTGATCCCTCCAGGCCTCGATCTCTTCCATGGACAGGCCAGACTCCTTGAGTTGCCACTCCTCCAGTGCGTTAGCCACTTCGCCCCAGGACCGGCCTTCCTGGTAGAGCTCGACAACCTTGGCCATAATTGCTCGCTTGCCCTCGTCGAAGATGGCAATTCGCTTGCCACCGTTCTTGACAAACCTGCACCCCATGAGCGGGTGAGACTCTGCTAGGTTGCCAGTCTGTCTTCCATGTCTAATGACAGCAGCGTTACGCTCGCCAGTCTTGGCGCTCTCAAGCTGGCCAAGGGAGACAAACAGCTGAAGAAGGAAGTCTCCCATCGGAGTGTTCATCGCACACGAGATGCCCGACATCTGAACGAAATGCAAGGTTATCTTGTTTCGCTTGAACATCTCGAGAAGACAAGCAAAGTCCTTGTTGTTTCTCCAGATGCGATCCACTTTGTCGATGATTACGTGGTCGCCAGGTGCAAGCATCGAAAGCAGCTGTCGCCCACCAGGCCGGTCAGAGAAGTTCTTCTTGTAGGCTGACTGATGATCCTTTTCGGCCATTACTCCACCCCAGGCTATTCCCTGCTCTTCGACAACAGAAGCGTAGTATTGCTTGATGCGATGCACTTGGCCGTCGACAGAATGACCGTCCTCTTGAGACGCATGAGAAATGCGAGCATAACCCCAAGCAGCTGCACATTGGGGACGGTCCTTGCTCGGCATGATGAGAGGCTTGTCTTCGGCATATCGCTTCTGGTTAAGCCGATATCGCCAATCTTCCTCGTTCTTCCTCTTGCTCATCTGCTTGCCATGATAAGACTTGTCGCCGAGCCTCTTTTTCATTCGCTCGAGCTGCTTCGTCTTCTTATGGGTCCTGTTGAGTTCAGTGAGTTGCTCAACAAGAAGTTTGACGTCGAAATGCGCAGGGCGCTTCGGAATGTCCGTCGACATGAGTAGGGCTCCTTAAAGAAAGTGAGACTCAATGGATCGATCGATGTCGTGAATGTACGACATGAAAATCGATTGGTCAACACACTAAGAAAAAAGATTTAGAGATTCAGCGTAAGCGATTGCTTTGATTGGATGAAGTAAGATTCGCGTAGTTTCATTCACGCGAGGATCCAAGAAGTCGCTGTATTTAAGGAGAAGTTTTGCATCATTTGCATCGCGTGGTCGAATCGGACGATGCGTATCTCGAAACATCGGAGACGCCATGATGGTGTCGCTAGTCGGTCGATAAAAATACACAACCGTATCGGACACTTTCTGAACCAGCGACAGCGTTCCCATCTTGCAATCGACCCATATATCGCCAGGCTGTGGCTCGATTTTCTTTTTACCGGTCATCATTCAACTCTCGGATGAAATCGAGGTAGTGTTTCATCGAGGTTCCACGACCCCACGGCATGCGAACGGTGCGAAGCTTCACCGTTTTTCCGAGATCGCTTTTTCGACCAACTTTGTGCCAGAGTCGAACAGCGTAATACGAGACTTCGCCAGGTAATTGCTTGGCGAACTCCTTCAATGGAACGATTGTCGAAACGTCACTTGCGTTAATCGTTTTTGCCATCTGCATTGTTTCCTAGCAATTCAGTGAAGAGGTTTCCAACTTCGTGAACTTGCTGAAGCATCTTTGAATCCGATGGATGCAGTGCCGTCATGAATTCGCGACATCATTAAGCTGGCTCTCGTTAATCAGTGGTCGATCCCCAATACCACCTTGAGCGAGGCAATATCATGGAACTTGACGGCAACGACTTAGGATCCAACGATCCATTCAACAGCAACGCTTTTACTCAAGCGTTTGATAGAGCGAACAATGAGGCCAGTACGCCGTCTTCTCAGAATCCACAACCGAGCTTGGGAGCCCCTGGCCAACCGACCCAACCAACGGCTCCGCAACAACCGTTGGCCCCAGCAACCTTTCCACCTGCCTCACAACAGGCAAGTGCTCCAGGAAATTTTGCACATGGCCAGACGGCTCCGCAAGCTCAGTCTGTACAACCAGTTTCAGTATCTCCTCAACTTTCTGCCTTAGTGCAGTCGGCAAGGGCGGCCGGAATCCAGGTAGCGGATACAGCTACCGAAGGTGAGATCGCAAGCGCTTTGTTGCGTCAAATGCAGCAACAGCAGACTTACGCAGAGGTTGGAAGGTCTGTCCTTCCTCATCTTGGGGCTTTCCAGCGTTTTGTCGCTAGTCAGGGATCTCAACAACAACCGAGCACTCCGGCCGCCCCAGAAACTTTTGATCCGGAGGCATACTTCGCCGAGAAGTGGGGAACGCCCAAGTGGGACCATGCTTACGACCTGGCAATCCAAAACAACCTGGTTCAACGAGATCCAGAGACAGGACTTTACAAGCCAAGTCCTGGTTGTGAGCTCCTAGCAGCCAACGTCGTTCAAGGCCTGAACGATGCGGCCATGGCGCAGCATCAAAGATGGCAAGAGTTGGTGCGAGGCAATCCACTTAAGTACTTCCATGAGAATCTTCGCGAGCCATTCCAGAAGGCCTGGCAGGAAGACATGGACCGTCGGTTCGCTGAGTACGAAGAGCGCCAGCGACAACAGCAGCTCATTCAGCAGTACGAAGAGCAGAACAAAGATTGGATCTACTCCAACGGACAGCCGACCACCAGCGGAGCTCGCCTCTTCGAAATCATCGGAGATCTACGATCCTCCGGTGTCACCGACACAAGCACACTTTTCCGCCTGGCAGAGCGAATGCTTCAAGCGGAAATCTCCAGCGTTCAACAGCAGCAAGCTCCCATGGCAGCTGCTCAACAAGCCACTCCCCAAGTGCAGACTCAAGCGCCAGCTCCACAGCCAGCGCAGCAAGTGACTCCCCAGGTCGCCAGTCGACAGGCGCAGGATTCTTTCCTGCAAAACGCTCAGCGTGCAAGTCATACGCCACAGGCTGGGGCGTATGCCGTTCAAAGCAATCAATACCAGCCCTCGTCGCTCGGCCGTCAAGACATCGAGTCCATGTTTACTCGACGTTTTGAAGCGTTGCATGGCCAGCCTGGTTAGGAGGTAGGGAATTATGGAATGGGTCGGAATTGCGCATAGCACAAAACCCGATTACATGAAAGGCGCGTCGGATCTCACCATCCGTAATCGCCTTCTGTTGGCCATGCTCAAAAAGCGAGGCCGGTACGAAATGAATCAGTCAGGTGACAAGTGCATCTGGCAACTCGAATATAGTCAGCCACCAGTCGAGGCCTATGCCGACGGTGGTGTAATTGACTTCTCGAACCATGACGCTTTCCGTCAAGTCGTTATCGATTGGCGTGGTTACCAAACCCGCGACTCGTTGACGATGAAGCAGAGGGCAATGAACAAGGGCGAAAATGCCCTGATCAATTTGTTCCAGACCAAAGCAAACCGCTTGAACAAGTCGCTTAGCAACAAGTTTGCTGGCGAGCTTTACCGAGACGGTTCGGCAGCTGGTCGTGAATCCGCGATCCACGGACTGGAAACCTTCTTGGCGGCCGGCAGCTGTACGTCTTCCGACCGAATCGCAGCGCCAAACGATACCTATGGCGAAACTGCATTGTCGACCGTTCCAGGTAACCAAGGCGGCGCTTGGACTGCGGCGGGCACTGCGCCTAACGCTTCGCTCGCGACCGACTGGCCAGACGGCAGCGGAGATTCCGAGTACGACTTCAACAGTCCGAAGCTTGTCAACTGGTCGGCCAACAGCTGGGGAACCAGCTCGACGTCCTGGGAAGACAACTGCTGGAGAGTCATCGGCCAGACGATTACCTGGTTGACGATCACCGGTGGCAACGAAGGAACTCCGGACATCTTCACTTTGGCCGGCAACCTGTTCCAGGGCTACAAGAACCACGAAGAAACGATTCGTCGTATCAACGTGCCTCACAAGGAAGCAGCCGACCTTGGCTTCACTTCGAACGTGCTCAATCAGGATGGCGTTGCAATTCACGCCGACTTCGATTGCCCAGTCAACACTGGCTACGGGTTGGTGCTCAACACCATTACCGTCTCGTCGCTGATGCCTGACCTGTTCTGGATGGAAGGTCCGGACATCGATCCGCGATCTGGTTGGTCCTATCTGTGGGGCCAAGGATTCTGGGGCAACGTCAAATACTCACCGAAGCACGTCGCCAAGCTGAGAAACTTCGCGTAAGTCGCCTCCCAGCCGACTGACGCAAACGAACCTTATTTCGCAATCAATCACGGAGAATGAAACATGAGCTATTCAGCTGGGCCTGGCCTGCCTAGAAAGGGCGCGACATTACTGAGTGGTGCAGGTCGCACACTCGGTACTCCATACGGCGCAGAAGTTGGCCTCGAGGGAACGGAGGCGATGTTTGACGACGTGGATCCAGCTCCTAACGGGGCTGTGGTCATTCCGCGATCGGGACGCAAGAAGAAGTGCATTCTCGTTCGCAACGTGTCCGGGTTGACTCTCGAGCGACGACGACTCGTTCGATGGCAAGCTGGATTCGTAAACAAGCGAGTAGACGGTTACGTCAACACCGACTTTGCTCAGGCAGCTGGTGTCGTTGACGAAGCCCTCAGTACTGCGGGCGTTCCGAACCATGACCTGTTCTGGCTTGAAGTGCAAGGTCCTTGTTTGGTGCGGACTGCGCTTGAAGGGAATGCAAACAATTCGTTTGCTGAAGGCCAGCCATTGGTTGCCCTGACGGCCGCTACCTCCGGCGCAACTACCGCTGGTCGATTCCAGCCGTTCGCCGCAACGACCGGCACGACTCAAGCCATGAGTGGTGCAATCAACATGATCGGCCGAGCTATGACGGCTCGCACGACCGGCAATACGAACATGGATACCCTCGTGCATCTTTTGATGTACTAGGTGTCCTTCCGCATTTAAGCAAGCGTTTCGCTGCAGCGAGCCTTTGGGGAGGGTGGGGCAACGGTCACACGACCGTTGCTCCCCTTTGCTCCAGCTCCTTCACCCCAGGAAGTGATTCATGGCCGTCGATCAGATGAAGCTCAATCAGTGGTTCGATTCTCAAGAGCCACGCGAAGACAAGAAAGCTCAAGCGGAAGTGATTCGGTTCGCTTCCAAGGAGTTTGCACAAATCATCTTGGCTCACACCCCAGCGGGCCCAGATCAGACCGAAGCAATTCGAAAGGTACGCGAGGCGATGTGGACGGCGACCGCGGCCATTGAAACAGCGTCCAAATAACTCTCCCCAAGAGGTTAGGAAATCATGCAGAAACCAAAGGTCAAGGTACTCATTGCCCTGTTTGCTTACTCCGGAAACGGAGGCATTCCAGGGACCATTCCGGAAATCGCTCTTTGGATGGCTGGCGTAGTCCACAAGCTGAAGACCGACCCTCGAGTGGAAGCAGTAGGCGCACAGCAGTTTTGCGACACACCGATCACGATGACGCGCAACAAGGCCATTCAAGTTGCACAAGAAGCGGGCTTTGACATGATCCTCATGCTTGACTCGGACAACGAACCAGACGGATACGTCGGGGTCCACCCCAATGCCAAGCCGTTCATGGAAGTTGCATTCGATTTTGCATACGAGCGACTGGTTCAAGGCAAGCCGACAGTCATTGCAGCCCCGTACTGCGGACCTCCTCCGCATCCAGTCGCCGGCGGCGCAGAAGTTCCATATCTGTTCGAGTGGCTCGCGAATTCCAGCGACGACGAAGAGCCATCCTTTAGCCTGCATCTCTTGAACAGGAACGAAGCAGCTCGGATGACTGGGATCTGTCCAGTGGCAGCTCTACCTACCGGGGTCTGCTTATTTACGCTCAATGCGTTCGATGGACTCAATCACCCGTACTTTGCCTACGAGTTCAACGAGCGACACAGCGAGAAGATGAGTACCGAGGATGTGTATACCACTCGGAATATCTCGCTCCTTTGGCATGACAAGATCCATGAGGATGTGGTTTTTGCAGCATGCGACAGCTGGGCCTTCCATCACAAGGTCAAGAAGGTCGGCAAGCCGATGCTCTTCGATGCCAAGTGCGTTCATTCGTCGATCAAGGATCGAATCATCGAATCCTTTACGGTTGACAAGCTCAGTGACATCGACTTCACCAAGAACACCAAGCAGAGCGAGATGCACACCGAGCATGCGGGTGAGTTTGTGCGGCGCATTGGATCGAGGCGAGTCAAGGGATTCATGCACGAGACAACACTCGACTCGTTGATGAAACTCCACGACATTGCCGGCAACCTCGCCAAGAACCTTGGGCGACCACTCAAGATCCTCGAGATCGGTACCTGGTGCGGTGAAAGCGCCATCGCAATGTTCGAAGGAACCAAGGCCGTCGGTAAGCCAAGTAAGGTGTTTTCGGTGGATCCATTTACCGGATGCAAGAACGATTGGACTTCCCAGCTCATGGAGGAGTATCCGGGGAAGGTCGTCAACATCCTCGCCGAGAATCTTGGAGACGATCTGAATGAAAACATCTTCGTGATCAGGCAAAGCAGCTTGGATCTATTTCAGTCCTACGACCGCCATCAGGGAATCGATCTTCTGTTCATTGACGGAGACCACGATTACGAGGCCGTTCGAAACGACCTGGCGATGTGGACAAAGCACTTGAACCACAAGGCTGTTGTTTGCGGACACGACTACTGCCCGACGTTTCCCGGAGTGGTTCAAGCTGTCGACGAGTTCGTGATGGCCAGAGACATCGACTTGAATGTCGAAGACGGAATCTGGTCCTTCAACTGGGAGCTCCATAAGCCGAAGCCGGAACCCGTACAGGAGGAGGCCAATGTCGGATAGCCCCAAAGGAATATCGCATCCAAAGCGCACCGACAGACTTCCCCATAGATGCTGTCGGTGCAATGAGATCAAGGAGTGTACTGAGTACCAATACGACGGAGCGGGAGACACACCTATCAGGCTTTACTGTTTTGACTGCAGGAAGCTTGAACAAGAGATCAACGAAAAGAAGGAGCGAGTTGAGAAGGCCAAAGCAATGCTTTCGCAGCTCGTCGATGTTTCAGGAGGAAAGAAGCCAACTCCCAAGATCCAAGAGATCGCGGCCGAGCTGGTGGAAAAGTTTGGTGGAGCCGGGGAGTTTGCAGCGTGTTGGTACGAGCATGTGTCCATCGCGATGAAGAACAGACCTGGTTCGGTCGGAGTCCTGCAGCACTTTGTATCAATGGCCAAGTTGATTCAAGCAGCCAACCAGCAAGACACCGACGAAGACATTGCACACATGACCCGAGAGCAGCTCGAAGCTGAAAGCCGTCGGCTGATGCTTGAGACTCTTCTCGATTCGCTTGAGAAGGATACGAAATCGGAAGCAGCCAAGAAGATCCTTGACCTATTCCAGGTGAAGGCAATCGATGTCGTGGGCGTTGAACTGATTCAGTAGGTGAGTGATGGACAAGGCATATCGCATAGCCGAGCTCGCAAAAGCAAAGGATCGGGCAGACAGAGAGTCACTCTATGTCTATCGCCCGTTCCCTGCTACCGAGCGCGTGCATCGATCCAGAGCTCGCGAAATCATCATCTACGGCGGTAAGCGTGCCTCGAAATCGGTTACGACATGCCACGAATTTGGCTCTCGAGTTACGGGCCTTCCAATCTACGGAATCGACGGAAACCCACTGCCACGCAATTACCCAGTGTCGACTCCAGACGATCCGCTTCTCTACTGGATCATTGGCTGGGACGTCAAGCACTTGAGCCAGACCATTTACAAGCTGCTCTTCAAAAAGGGCATGGGTGGAACCCTTAGAGCTATCAAGGATGAAGTCACTGGCCAGTATCGAATTTGGAATCGAGCCAACCCAGCGGACGTCGCTCGCAAGAAGGAAAGTAAGCTGACTGAGCCTGTCATTCCAGAGCGATTGATCAAGAATATCGTTTGGGAGTCGGAATCCTCGAACTACTTTGAGTTCGTCGAGCTGACCAACGGAGCTCGCATCTACTGCTATCCGTCTTCTGCTCGCAACCCGAAGCAAGGGGATGCCGTCGCTGGTATCTGGATTGACGAAGACATTCAGCAGTACGACCACCTTCAGGAATGGCAAGACCGTTTGACTGACCTCAATGGTTGGTTCATGTGGTCAGTGTGGGCACACCAGAAAAACACCGCTCTCGAGGAGCTGCTCGATCGGGCCGAAGCCTGCCTCGACGACGAGAACCCTCGAGTCCAGGCCTTCCAGCTGGCCATGACCGACAACCCGTTCATTCCGGACGATGGCAAGGAAGGCGCTCTCGCAAGAATGGGTGACGCTGAGTCGATCGCTCGCCGTAACTTTGGCGACTTGGGAATCGATTCGGTGATGATGTACGACTACCAACCCATGATGCACGGAGTTTGTCCCGAGTTCGGCGACAAGTTCTTCCGGTCGGCCATCATGCTCAAGCTGCTCGAGGCCTACAAGCGATTCAAGAAGATGCCTGCCGACTGGACTCGATACATGACGATCGATCCATCGTTTACTCGCACGGCCATTCACTCATGGGCTGTTCCGCCAGAAGAGTATGACGGCGTTCCCATGGGGAATATGGCCGTGTGCGAATGGGAGCTTGTGGTCAAGAGATTCGGTCCAGAACAACTGGCATCTGCTCTTGTTCCCAAAGTTGCCGGCGTGACCTACGAAGCGTTCATCATGGACAAGCAAATGGGTCGGCAAACTCGAGTTGGTGATGATGAGACCGTCTTCACGAACTATGCCGAGGCCTTCATGAAGAACAAGATCCGATCGAGATCTACTGGTGAGGGCTTCATTCCAGGATGCAGCGTTCCACCAACGAGACATCGAGCAGTGCGAAAGCTAATGAAGGGCATTAGCGGCCAGCCTGCCTTGTACTTCATTCCCAACGAATGCCCAGAGACGATCAAAGAATTTAAGTCGTATCGCCGCAAGACACTGAACGTCGGTGGAGAAACGACGCTGATGGACGAGCCATCGAACCCACGCAAGCACGACTGCATGGCTTCGGTGGAATACTTTGCGGCGTATATCGAACCGCTGTTTGCATCGGGATCCGCCTACGTGGATCCGGAGACGGTTCCTCAAGAAGGATCCCCAGCCTACAAGGCCGCAATGAGAGCGCTGAAGAAGGAAGGTTCCTTTATGACCGGTGGATGGGCCGACGGATACTACGGCTCGGAAACGGTTCACATGGGACCAGGATCGTTTGCTTAACCCCAAGGAGATCGATTGTGAGTGATACCCAAGCCAAACTGCCAGCCATTGAAGAAGAGCTGCTTCCGACTCCACAGGTCGGAACGATGGTTTACTGGTACGACCGAAACGAAGTCAACGAAGAGTCCAAGCGACCTGCGATGATCATCAAGCGAGAAGGACCTGGCAGGGTAAGCCTGAAGGTGTTCCGCATGGGAGATGACATCCACAAGCAAGGCTGCTGCCACGTTGATCACCCGATCCACCAGCAACGCAATGCGCATTCCACCGTACACAACGGCTCGTTTGCCTATATGTGCGACAAGAACAAGATACCGGCCGGCGACTACGATCTCGCAAAGGACGAGCGAGACCGACGCATTGCGGCCGAGCAAGAGCTGCAAGCTCAACTCAAAGAAGCTTCCGCCAAGAAACTGGGCCGCATGGTCAAGTCGTAATCCCGAAAGAAGAACATGGACAACTTCGTCGTAGATACCGAATTCCTCCACCCTCTGGTCAGTGCATGGCTAGAGAAGTTGGAGAATGCGCGCCGATCTCGCTCCAAGTGGGAAGAGATCGCTGACGAGTGCGTCATGTTCTACTCGCGTTCGGCCGCTGCCATGTGGCGACCAGACTACAACAAGCGATTCTGGAAGGGAAAGATTAAGCCTCGCTTCCAGATCAGCATCAACAAGGCCTTTGAATGGGTCGCTCTGTTTGCTCCGCGCTTGCTCTGGGAGTATCCGCATCGGGACGTCAAGCCGAAGAAGCGACTCCAGCTGGATGCAAGTATCCTTCAGGCAGATCCAGCAATTGCCATGCTCGTGCAGCAGCTCGCTCCATTGCAGGTCGCCAACGAGTCACAAGCTCAGGTTGCGGCCATGTGCATGGATCGCTGGTTGAACTACACACCGCAGGAGACGCCAGGCGGAGGGCTCAAGGGGCATGCGTTCCGAGCAGTAGTGGATGCTCTCCTTAAGGGGCGAGGATGCCTGGTCTCGCGTCGATACACCAAGCCAGCTTCGCAATCCAACCTGACTGGATCGTTCTACCTTTCTCCAAATGACCTTTTGACAGACCCGGACGCCAAGTCCTTCGAAGAGTGCAAGTGGATCGCCATCAAGCACTGCGAGCCGCACTGGGAAGTCGAGCGACGATTCGGCCTTCAGGACGGTTACCTAAAAAGCAAGTCAACGCTTGAATCCTCTTGGCAAGCGGCCGAGCTCAAGACCGACGATCCTCATGGCGTCAACCGAGCTGCAGGGCGCACCAACGACACGATGGTATGGTGGGAGATCTACTCAAAGATGGGTCCTGGTACCCGCATGACCAAGATCGATACGGACATTCGCACCCATCTCGAGAACGTCGTTGGAGACTGGGCGTATATCGCTATCAGTGCAAATTGCGAGTTTCCGCTCAACTGCACGACAGATATGCTTCGTGCTGGAGCTGGGGACGATCAAGTGCGGAAGGCCTTCGAATGGCCGGTACCGCTCTGGGCCGATCAACGATGGCCAGTTACGCCGCTCGACTTCTACACCGACCCAGATAGCTCTTGGCCACTTGCTCCGTTGGCTGCAGGCCTTGGAGAGCTCAAGCTGCTCAACTTCCTTATCCCATGGGCAACGGCCAGAGTATGGTCGAGCTCGCGCGACTTCTGGGCTATCGCTGCTTCGCAGATCGAGCAGTACCGAGAGTACATCCTTAATGGTGACGATCAGTCGATCATTCCGGTACCGGTCGGAACAGACGATGTTCGAAAAGTCATCAGCGTCATGCAGCAGCCAGAAAGCCGGCAAGACCTATGGCGAATCATCGAGTTTGTCATGGAGATGTTTGACAAAAGAACTGGCATGACCGAGACAGCCTATGGTCGCAATGAGAACGGAACGCAGAACAGAACGGCCGAAGAAACGATCGCCAAGAACCAGGCCGTCGGAATTCGACCGGACTACATGCAGCAGGTTGTGACCGATTGGCTTGCTCAGGACGCTGCCAATGAAGCATTCCTCGCTCGCTGGTTTGTGCAGGGCGAAGACGTAGAGCCAGTCCTCGGCCCCATCGGACGAGCCCTATGGGAAAACTACGTGATGAGTACCGACGTCAATCTCATTGTGCGACAGATGGAATACTCGGTTTCGGCCGCATCGATTCGTCGACCCAATCGAGATCGCGACATCGGCAACTTCCAAAACATCATGCAGTACTTCATGCCGACCAGCACGCAGTACGGTTTCCAAACGGGAGACTTCAGCGCCTACAACTACCTGGTTGGAAAGTGGGCAGAATTCCACGATGCCGACATGGAAGGAGCAATGCTCAATCCATTACCTCCACCAGCTCCACCAATGACTCAAGATCCGAACAACCCCAGTAGGCCTGAGGGTCCTGCGGTGGTCGACCCGCAAGATCCTCAGGCCGCCATGCCACAGCAGCAGATGCAGCCACCAATGCCCATGGATCCCATGATGGATCCAAGCATGCAGCAGACGCAACCAACAGGAATGGAAGGCCTTCCTCCTGAATTGTTGGCCGCATTGATGGCCGCACAGCAACCAGCCCTATCCCCACAGGTGCCAATGTGACAGACCTATTGACCGAAAACGTAGCCAAGTTCCTGGAAGAGAATCCAGACTTCCGCATCGTCGCGGATTACCTGGCACTGCCACCGGATGAAGACGAGCTTGAAGCAGAGTTCCCAGACTGCGACAAGCAGGTTCTCGAGAGAACATTCGCCGTGGTTAAGTCGGTACCAGTGATCATCACGCGAGGAACGATTTACGCCAAAGCTCGACGCTGTGGATCCGACAACAAGTTCGCTTCCATGGTTGCGCTTCAACGAACACCTGGAGCGATGACGGATGACGTCTTTTTCAGTGGGATACCAAGCCTGGCCGACCAGATGGGATCCAAGAAAAGACTCGATGCCTTAGTCGCATCTTGCAAAAAAGCCGGATTCACTCCGAACCCGACGGACGTTTACCAGTCCGGATTAGCAAGGTTTCCCAATGACCCTCAAGCCGTAGTCTCGAGAAGCCAGGGTCGAGGGTACATACGAAGGCTTTGCGAAGAGCGAGGCTGGGCATGCGAAGGTGGAGTCAATGTAAAGCATCGGCAGCCAGAGCACGATCCGCTTGATCCAAAGTACTGCAAGCCAATGGGCGAAGATCTCATACGATCCAACGCTCGACGCATGGCAGAAAAAGACCCTTCCATCAAACGGCTGAAACCCCAAGAGATACGCGAAAAAGTTTTAGAAGCCCACGGACCAAAGCATTAGGAGTTACCAAAGTGCCACTTTCAAGATTCACACGCGGCGTAGTCGCTGATGCCATTGGGAGCCAACAAGCCGCAAATGTATTGTGCAACCTTATTGACTCCGGGCCAGGAACCGTCTCTGCACCTATTCGACGAAGACTGAACACTATGTTTGGAAGCCGATTACGCGCATCGGCGTTCATTGCAAAGGTTCAATCGTCTTCGGCCCTGTCTGGAACGGAGCGAGCGCAGTTGGCCCAAGCTCTTGGGCATACGGGAGCTGCCAACCAAATCAACGCAGAGCTCAGCACGTAGTTGAGCAAATGATCGATTTCCCTAAGGAGAAAACGAAATGAAGGTAGAAGACTTTCAGCCAGCAATGGCAGGTCCGCTCAGCGTCAACCAGCTTACCCAGGCCGGTGCGCTCATTGAGCGACTCAAGGAAATACTTCGCACTTCGATCCAGCTTCCACCGAAGCAAGAAGTTCTGAAGATCGTCGCGGACGCATACGACACCTACGTTGCGCCGCTCGATATCCCTGGAGTTCCAGAAATCCTGGAGCCATGGGCTGACAGTACCTTGAAGGCGATTGTCCTGGCCTCGGCTGGCCAGATCTACGACAAGATCGCCGCATCGCTCTAGTACCACAAGGCCTCAAGCAAACCATGACAACCGAAGACCAAAACCTCGAAGAACTAGAGCCAACGTCTCTTCCTCAGGAGCATGTTGCTCAGACAGCCGATCCAGAGACGGACCCAGAAGATCAGATCCTCGTCGAAGGTGTTCGGTTGTCCTACGTGCGATTGTTCGAGAAGCGTCCACTGCTTCGCCAGTTCTTGCGACTCAAAGCAGCTGCCACGCGAGACCCTGCAGAGCGAAAGGCCATTCATCGCCTTGTCGGTGACGGCCAGGCTCTCGATGCACTTATGGCCCACATTTCAACCATGCCCAAAGTTCCCAAGGATGGAAACAAGTTTCTTGATTTCCTCAAGGAGAACTGGGCCGAGATCCTCAGAGCAATCCTTGCAATCATTTCGGTGATGTAATGCGACCAACCATTTCCATACTGCTAACCATTCTTCTGTCGTGCCAGTGTTTTGCGCAGCTCAGCCTGAAGGTTGAGAAGGTGCCTGGTTACACAGACCTAAAGAACCCTCGCCTGGTCAATGGAATCATCATTGCGGAGCCAGGGAGCAAGCCTGTCTTTCGGGAGATTGCGATAGTCAAGGCAATTTCTGATGAAGAAGAAAAGTTCATCAGCGTTTGGGCTTGGCGAGCATACCTGAAAGACCAGCAGGTTCTTGTCGAACAGGTCGAGCTGAAAAAATCGGGCGACAAGGAATGGACGTTTTATGGAGATGGCAGTTGGCAGGTAGAAGGAAACGTCTACTCGACAGAGCTCGGTCTCCGAAGGGCGATTGCTCAATCAATCACCCTTGGACCGCTTGAACCAAAGCCAGATCCAGGGCCGGGACCAGGGCCCGATCCTGGGCCTGGGCCGGATCCAAACCCATCGCCGGTACCGAATGCGTTCGGAGTAGGCAAGATCTCCTACGACAACAGACCGGTAGATCAACAAACGGCTGCATATCTGGCCAAAGCATACAGGCTTCACGCCGGCAAGCTTTATGGGACTCCATCGCTTGCGGACATCAAGGCGATACTCGTCATGATCGACAAGGATTTTGACACCAAGAAGTGCCCTACGCAAGAAATATGCAACCAGTGGTCTACGTGGAAAACCAAAGTTCAGGCAGCCATAGTCAGCGAGCAGCAGAAGCGAGGAACGCTTAGCCGGCATCAATGGTACGAATGCCTCACCGAAATTGCATCATCACTGGAGGCCGTCAAGTGAGCGACCAACTACTACCACGCGGACAACTTGGCTATGCGATGGATCTCGAGAATCGCGAGTATCTTGAGGATACTGGCGAGGACTCCACCAAGCTATTAAAGGCCTACAAGGAACAGGTACCAGAGTTCAACGTCGAAGCCGATCCAGGAAAACTGGTCCGCATATTGAACCAGAGGAACCAGGGCGCATGCCAAGGGCATTCCGTTGCAATGTTCTTTAGTATTTGCTTTTTCCTTGCGACTGGTCGATGGCTTGATTTCTCTCGAGCAGCTGCCTACTACCTTTCGCAAAGAAGAGACGGCATTCGCGGAGACAGGGGATCTACTTTAAGTGGAGGCCAGTGGGTCTCTACCCAGCATGGTATGTGCCTCGAGTCTGATTGGCCATATCCGAACGAGTACGACCCAACCGAGCCGCCTGGTATCAAGTACGAGTACAAGCTGAAGGTCTCGAAGCCGCTGAAGACAGCTGATGAATGGAAGGCCTGGAGCGATGCGGGCTTGCCTATAGCAGGCGGCCTAAAGTGGAACACCACTTGCGATGTCGAAATCGTAAACAACTGGCAGCCACTTCGAAACAGCGGAGGGCACGCGACTACCTGGTGGCTTCGCAGGCCAAACGGAAACCGACCAAACATCAACTCCTGGGGCGCTCAATGGAACGGCGATGGTATCCACGAATGGACCATGCAAAGCATTGAGCGAGCCCTCAAAGATCCATTTACCGTGTTCATCGGGTACGCTCCCGATGAAATGATGTTCGCGCCGCAGCAACCTTTAGGAGGTAACTAATGATGCGGATTCTATTGTCGGTGCTAGCTGTTGTATTCATGTGCCAGACGGCCATGTCTCAGATGGTTTGCACCAAAGATGGGTGCTTCGGAAGTGGCGTACTAGCCGCAAGGCTTAACGCACGAGGAGTACTCCAGCACGACACAAGCTACTCAGGTCCGGAAGTTCTCTTCCAGTCCAGTGGAGTAGCGACGGAAGAGCAAGCCATTGCAGCTTGGCAACAATCGCCAGGTCACGCAGCTCTACTTCCAGAAATCACGGAGATCGATTGTGTCGGTGGGGTTTGTGTAGGTCGCGGATCCCCACTGTCGGATCGACCGATGGCAACGGCAGTACGATCGTTTGTAGCCAGGCCGTTAGCCAGACTGCTCAAGGCCAGGCCGTTAGCAAGGCTTGCAAGCAGGGTACGAGGCTGCAACTGACCTGGAGAGAATGAATGAGTTGGTTAGCTCAACAAGACTGTGAGTTGCTAAGAACTTGGGCCAGAACGTCACCTGTGCCACTATTGGCCTCCGAGGCTCAAGGAAAAATTCTTTGGTGCAACGAGGCTTTTGAGGAGTTCATTGGATACTCGCAGTATGAGCTAACCCTTGGCCAAAGCGGCAACGGAATGACCTGGATGCAGCTGTCGACCAACGATGGAAACCTTGTTGCCGACCAGCGAATGACCGAGGAGCTGGTTGCCGGCAGACGCGAACGATACTCAGTCAAAAAACAATACTTGCCCAAGAACGAACGGCCAGCATGGGTGGAGATCCATGTCATGAGATGGCCGTTTACTGGAAACATTCAATGCTTCCTTGTCATAGTCGAGCCCTTAAAAAACGGAAGCCAGGCATCAGCCCAAATAGCGAGTGAAACCATGTCGAGGGTGATAACAAAACTGGACGAAATCAAAGCCGAGCACAAGGCTGCGTTAATTGATCATGTCGATAAGGTCAAGCAAGAGATGGTACCGAAATCCGGCGTCCATCAGATATTTGCTGGATTTGCCGACCTGGCAGTGCGCAACCCAAGAGCTGCTGTCGTCGTCGCAATCGTGTTCTCGCTGCTCATAGGCGGAAGCAGCCTCTTGTCGGCTATTAACAACGCCAAGGAGTTGATTGGCCTTCCGGTTCAAACAAAAGATGTCGGAGAACAAAAGTGACGCTATCCAAAAAGCTCCGAGATGTTTTGGCTAGATCCATCGGATCTCGCCGCGCTGCAAATGAAATTTGCGACATCATCGACGCCGGCAGCAGCGGAGAAACCGTTTCCGCATATTCAAGGAACAAGCTAGCAGCTGCGATAGGCCGGTCTAGAGCCAACTCTTTCATCAATTCTGTTCAGACAGGTGATGAAATGTCGACATTCGCACGAATGGGCTTAATACTCGGAACAACCGATAGGTTTGTTGCTGATCAACTCGCCGCAGGCATTGCTGAATACTCTGGGCTCGTTGCCAGCTACCTCGACGGTTCAACTCCCTACCACACCGGCCCGACCGGGAATCGTTACTTTGTTCGCGACGTTTCTGGTAATGGGCGGCATGCACCAATCAAAACACCATGCTTAACTGGTGGCGCTTCATCGACTGCATTTTGCAGCATCGGTACGCATTCGCTGACAGGTGATTTTGAATACGAGTTCTGGACTAAGTACGAGGGTTCAGCGACTACTACCAGCGGTCCAATGTTTTTAGGTGGCGGTTTGCTTGCTGGTGGCGCGACTGCCACGAACTATCTTTGGTATCGTCCTTCAACTGGCATTTGGACAGTTGCAGCAGACGGCGACTCTATACGGCTAACCGTAACAAATACTACGCTAGAAGATAATCTCTGGCACAAGATCAAAGTCACACGAGCAGGCACTACTTACAGACTATTTATTGACGATGTGCAGATTGCATCGAATGTGTCGACAGTCACGACGATCACCCTTCGTCAGATCATGAACACGTATGCCAATCAGCATTCGGTACATGGCCAGATGGCTGATTTCCGACTGACATACGGCGGCGTAACGTACTACTTCCCGCTGCAAGATGGCCCAGGATCGACGAACACAAATCGTAATATCGCATGGGTAGCCAGCAATGGTACTGGCGGCGTCATCAGTAACGCTTTGACGAACGGAACGGTAACTGGTTGGTGGTCAACATTCTGTCCTGGTTATGCGCAAGACTGGTCAATCGAGTATGGCGGCAAGCTAGGTGCAGGAGGTGAGTTTATCGCTGGCATGCTATCAGGTGGCAACGCGGCAGACGGGACAGCTAAGACGCTGACGGCTGGCAAACTTGGCAATCCGTTCACGAGCCTCAATCTAAATCCAAACTGGTCAACAAGTCTTATCTATCGCGGATTTCCGACAGAGTACAAGGCAGGGCAGAACATTAACGGCCAGATCGTACCAGCCGAGTCTGCGTTTCGAAGGACTGCTGCTAGCGGCGATGATCGAATTTTATTGTATAGCGGTTCTAAGTCTGGGTCAGTATTGACAGACGTTCGAACCCACACCGGCGAAACTGCACAGCCAACTTGGACTATCGCAGAGCTTCCAGACGATACCGCCGACGAATACTTTGCACAGATTACTGCGAACAGCGGCACCATCAGTGCCAACAATCAAACGGCAGTGCGGAACCTGTTGCAAGGATTGTACGATGACAATCTGTACCGTCGCGTTTTAGCTTTATACCTGTTCCACGGCAACCATCTAAACGCAGCTCGATTAAACGCGATCAATCCTGGAACGCATCCAGGTTCTTGGGCCATTGTGTGGGTCGGTTCTCCAACCCTAAACGCATCGGGCGGAATTACTCCAAGTACCGGCAATTACGGCAAAGCATTCCAGCCGGATTCGATGGGGTTAAGTTTGCGGTCTGGTGCAGGCATGGGTTTCCACTCGACTAGCAACGCGGCATCCAGTGAACAAACGATGGGCGTAGAGTCGCTATTCTTCCTATCGCCAAAGATCAGCGGCAACGCAAAGGCCGCCATCGGTGGTTTTGAAGTGTCGGCAGCCGTTCAAGATTTATCTGGATTCCATTTTGCATCACGCGAACCAGATTCAAACGTCCAGGCGTTGTATAGAAACGGAACGCAATACCTAACGAACTCAACTCAAGGATGGCCTCAACTTGGCTATGTGACAACGCCAGAATTAGCGTTTATCGGTGGTCGGCGTGGAACCGTCAATGCATTTTCAACGACGCCAATCAGACTCGCGATTGTGACCGAGGGACTAACGAGCACTCAGGTTTCGGCGTTAAGCGCTCGCGTTAGTACATACATAGGAGCACTCATCTAATGGGGTTCACATTAAGAGCGGCATCCGTTGCACAGCTTGGTGATGGAACTTTCGGATTCTATCAAGGCGGCTACGATTACTTGCTTGGCGGGTGGGTATCCACTTCGCCATTCACTAACAATAAGTTTTGGCGGTCTGGCAATAACGGCGTGACGTTCGACGCTATGCCCGATTTTGCCTATCCGCTTCATACTCCAATGGCGTGTGTTGTCGATGAAGTGGCGTACCTTGTGGGCGGGGACACGATCAATTTTACGTTTGGTGGTGCCTATATCCGATCATCGTGGAAGTGCGAGAACGGCGTCTGGTCGCAGATAGCAGCCGATCCAGGCATTGAGAATCGATGCATCGGTTGCCTTGTACATATGAACGGTGCTTTCTACTTGATAGGCGGTTCATCCAGTACCGACAAAGCAGCGGCAACGCACTATCGCACAGTATTGCGATCAGACGATGGATTGCAAACGTTTACGACGATTCTTGCCGACACGCGAACACAGGGTTTTGATACACCGCTTGCACATGGTTCTTACTGCGTACATCGCAACAAGATTTGGCGAATTGGCACAGGCGGCTATCACGGAATTTTTTACCTTAACGAACCCGAAACATCGATCCTATCTTCGTCGGATGGCATTACTTGGGAGTATCGGGGAAGGTTCAAAGGACTTGGCCGAACGTATCCCCAAGTTCTATCGCACAACGGCAAGATATACGTGTTCAACGGAAACAATCCTGGAGCCTACGAAAGCACCGCAGACGTTTTATCGTCGAGTGATGGTGACATGCGGGACTGGTGGACTATCGAGGAACTAAACGGCGGCAGGCTGGTGCAAACCTATCGCGGCCAAACTGGTTGGGATCACCGACACGCTGCGGCAATGTGGTCTAGTCCGAACGGAATCAAATGTTTTTGCGGCAGCGTTGCTACTCCCGATTTGTGGACGCTGGAGGAATAATGCCGAACATACTGCTGCTTCTAATCTGCTTCCTGCAAGCTATCGAACTGGTCCCCGGTTCCGATGCGACTGCTGCTATCCAATCCGAGATCGACCGCGTTGAAGCAGTTGGACATGG